>Ga0255055_10003241_pt1 | contig 11057 bp, 11 predicted proteins | sample JV7_2_27_MG_FD_188633 | JGI IMG/M metagenome (GOLD analysis project Ga0255055, IMG submission 188633) | Seawater microbial communities from Jervis Inlet, British Columbia, Canada - JV7_2_27 | ecosystem: Environmental > Aquatic > Marine > Inlet | place: Canada: British Columbia | collected... | reverse complement strand
TTCACTGCCCAGATAGGTAGAAAAGAGACCTCCGTTTTCAAAAGCCTCTCTTCGGAAAGATATATTCGTTCCGTAGCCGTTTCTTACTTCTCTCGGTTCGTCCCAGTCGTAGTAGGTACAGGCAAAAATCCAGTAGAACTCTTTTGGAAACCAGGCCATTGATGGATCTTCCCACTGGGGCAGAATCGGTCCGGTAAGACCGATTATGAGGTCGTCATTGGCATAAGCTTTCACCGATTCCTCGGCCCATTGCGGATGGAGTACAGCATCGTCATCGGTGAAGGCGATTATTTCACCTTTGGCTTCTTTAACACCCTGGTTTCTGGCGGCGGATATCCCGGATTCATCGTTTTTATAGATTACTTTCAAATTCGGGATGTCCCGTCCGATAACTTTTACTTCTTCATACAATTCCCGGGAGCGTTCGGCGACGAAGACGGTCTCGATATCGGGATAGGTCTGGGCTTTAATGCTCTCGAACAAATCCCTGATATCATCGAGGTTCTCGGTAGTATATGAAGTTACTACTATGGAAAAAGTCTTATTGCCGTTATCAACCATAAAAACGTTCCCCGACAATGGTTCTCAGGATTCTCCAGCCGTCACTAAAAGCGTGCAGCTTGGGAGTGCCGCCAAATCGCTTTTCTTCCATGCAGGGCACTTCTATCACTTTTAGTCTGGCTTTGCTTGCCTTGATGTCTATTTCCGCTTCTATCTCGAAGCCCTCGCTCCGGAGGTTGATGTCCTGGAAAGCCTTTTTCCAGAAAGCCTTATAGCCGTACGAGGAGTCCGTGAATTTTGATCGGTAGAGAAGGTTAACCAGGGAGACGAATACCTTATCGGCCAGGCGGCGGTAAAGCGGCATGTCATTGGTGCCCCCGCCGTCGAGAAAGCGGGAGCCTTTAGCGTAATCATAGCCGTTTAAAAGGGGTTCGATGAACTTGGGTATTTCTCCCGGGTCCATTGAGTCATCAGCATCAAGTATTACGATTATATCTCCGGAAGCTTCCCGGATACCGCACCTGATGGCGTCGCCTTTGCCTTTCTCCTTCTGATAGATTACTCTTGCCTGGGGGCATATCTCCCTTACAACTTTCACAGTGTCGTCTTTCGAATGTCCGTCGACGATTAAAACCTCGGTTATAATAGAAGGGATTTTGGGTAATATGCGGGGCAGGTTCTTCTCTTCATCAAGGGTAGGTATTACCAGCGTCATACTCGGGTGTTTATTATCTTTTTCACTACTGTCTATCATTTTACCTCCTGGTAGGCGGAATATTGTCTGGCGTCGGCGGCGGACTCGTAGACGGCCCGGACAATCCTCAGGACTTCCAGTCCGTCATCACCGTTGCTCAGGGGCTCACGGTCATCCTGTATCGCCGAAGTAAACTCGTGCCATTCGGTAAGCCATGATTTATCCTCGCCGCGGAATTCGACCGTTTCCTCACGGAACGGCTCGAGGAAAGCTCTTTTCCCCAGTGTTGCCCGCTCCGTGCCGTAGCTGCCCCCGAGTCCTTCAACGGTGATGTAACCGTCTTTGCCGAAAATCTCAAAGGAGAACAGGTTCTTCCACTCCGTCCAGCTAACGTGGAACTGGGCTGTCTGACCCTTTTCGGTTTGCAGTAAGACAAAGGCATTGTCCTCCAGGGGCGCGATATCCCAGAAGCTCGTGGAGGTGATGCCGTATATCCGGTTAAAATCACCCAGAAACCAGCGGCAAAGGTCAATTACGTGCATACCCTGGTCCATTAATTGACCGCCCCCGCTGATTTCAGGATTCATGCGCCAATCCTTTTCATAACCCGGTCGCCCGCCGATGCCATAACGACATCGTATGAAGTTGATTTCCCCGATATGCCCGCTGTCATACCACTCTCGTGCTTGAGCGATGCCCGGGTGATGACGGTGGTTGAATCCGCACTTGAGTTTAACGTGATTGCCGCGGGCTGCTTCGACCATCCGTCGGGCTTCTTCGACGTTACGGGCGAGGGGTTTTTCGCATAGTACGTGCTTGCGCTGTCGGAGAGCTGCCAGAGACACCATCTCGTGGAGTTGTGGCGGCGTACAGATTACCACTGCCTCTATATCTTCGCTGATAGCGACGGTTTCCCATTTGTCCGTCGCCTGACAGTTCATGGCGTCGGCAAGTAATTTCGCCCGCTCAGACTCGAGATCGGCTACCATAACCAGCTCATCTCCGGATTCTAAAATTGCTCCGGCGCGGCGCCTGCCCTGGAGTCCGGCTCCGATTATTCCCACTTTCATCGATATCCCCGCTTTATCATCTAGAGGTTCCATTATCAGGTACTATCCGACGCATCGTATAGATATCCGACGACATTATTTTTTCCAGGTGATCGGGTATACCCTGCCAGTTATCCCAGACAGCGCTCAACATTCTTCCCGTCAGCCCGTCAGATTGAGACGATGCCAAGAAAACGGCCAGATCGGCCGATTTTTCCGGGGGTGTACCACCTTCTTCTTTCTGTTTGATGGATTTCTGTAAGAAATCCCTGCCGGCCGCCTCACCCGCTTCCAGGACCTCGTCTAGTAATCTGGTATTAACACCGCCCGGGGCGATGGCGTTAATATCGATATTGTATTCCCTGACCTCCTCAGCCAGGGTTTCGGTGAGTCTTACCACGGCTGCCTTGGAAGCACTGTAGGCGCTGAACCTGGGAAAGGGTGAAACCGCCCCGCCACCCGAAAGATTGATTATTTTGCCCCGTTTCTTTTTCATCATCTCGGGCAGCACTGATTTGATGCACAGGAACGTGCCGAAAAGGTTTATCTGTATCGCCTGCAGCCACTTCCGGCTGTCACTATCAGTTATCAGCCCGATTGGTCCGTAAATTCCCGCGCAGTTTACCAGTACGTCGATAGTAGCCAGTCTCTTTAGCGTATGATCGACTAGCTTTTCAACTTCCAGGGGCTGCGAAACATCAACCGGGACGATTTCTACGGTAATATCGGAGGAATTCATTATTTCTTTTTTAGTCGCTTCAAGCTCCGAGAGGGTTCTCGAAGCCAGTACCAGATTGGCTCCCTCTCTGGCGAAAGCTATAGCTATCGCTTTCCCGATTCCCCTGCCGCCGCCCGTAATAATGCACGTTCTATTTTCTAGCTGCATAATCCAGTCCTGTTCCAACTCCCGAATAAAGGAATCCTTTTGCCAGCAGCGGCCCGCTATCCAGCATATTTTTTGCATCGATGAGCACCGGTTTTTTCATCACCGATTTGATCAAATCAAAGTCCAGTTCCCGAAACTCCGGCCAGTCGGTGGCGATAACCAGAGCGTCGCTGTCGGTGGCGGTCTGGTACGGGTCGTCGCAGAATTCGAATTCGCGGTGCGTCCTGATTTCCTCGACATCGGCTTTGGGGTCGTAAGCCTTGACAGAAGCGCCGCCGTAAACCAGACGGCCGATGATTTCCAGAGCGGTGGAACGGCGCAGGGTAGAGGTACCGGCTTTATAAGCCAGTCCCAGAACTCCTACTGTCAATTTACCTACAGAACCATATATCTTCTCCAGTTTCCTGATTACCAGCTTCTTTTGCTGCTCATTTACCTGTAATACCCCGTCCATGAGCCATGTCTGGTAGTTCAGCTTGTCGCCGAGGTCCTGCAGGATCTTGAGGTCGCGCGCTAATGTCCCGCCGCCAAAGGCCAGTCCCGGGGAGAGCGGCAGGTTTGGCCCTATACGCGTATCCGTTGCCAGCGCCTGGGCAAGCCTGGAGGCATCCGCCCCCACCTCGTCGCAGAGATTGCCCATTTCGTTGGCGAAGCTGATTGATGTTGCCAGAAACGCATTGATAGCGTGCTTGGTCATCTCGGCCGTTTTTAAGTTCATTCTCATTATCGGGGCACTAATAACGCTGAATAGTTTTTCCACTTTCTCCAGCGTGGCTTCATTTTCAGCGCCGATAACTATTCTGTCCGGATCGATAAATCGCTCGATAGCCTGTCCCAGCCGGAGGTTTTCCGGACTGTAAGCAATATCAAAATCCAGAGCAGGATTGAGCTTTTGAATCAGTGCTTTAATCTGCTCACAGGTGCCCACGGGTACCTGGCTGCTTACGGTAATTACCGTATTATTCTCCAGGTATTTGGCTATCTCCTCGGCGGTCGAGAATATTCCGGATAAATCTACCTCGTCATTCTCATTAACCGGGGTATCGTAGGTTATTAAAACATGAGTACAATCTTGAACGGCATCCGCTAAGTGGCTGGTATAGCTTAATCTACCAGCTTTAATATTTTTTATTATTAGTTCCTCTAAACCCGGCTCGAACAGGGGAGGGATGCCTTTGTTTAAAACTTCTATGGACTTGGCGTTCTGGTCAGCCCCGACGACCGTATAACCCAGGTTGGCAAAGCAGGCAGACATCACGCTGCCGAGATGCCAGGTTCCAATCACGCAAATTTTGTTACGTTTCGGCATGGTCTATTATCCCTCCTTACTTAAAAGTCTCCGGGCAGCTATCCTGATAGCTTCTTCCGAGCTATGTTTCGGTTCCCATCCCAGTCTGGCTATTTTTCTCAGGCTGAAATGGACGACGGGCACGTCGCCCGGCCAGCCCCTCTTCCCCCCCGTATAGCGGAAGGGTATACCGTTCAGTCCCATCTCTTCGGTGACTATCCGGGCGATGGTGGCAACATTGACGTTGGTTTCATTGCCCAGATTAAATACATCGCACTGTTTGGTAGAGTTCTTAAAAGCGCAGAGCATACCGTCGATACAGTCCTCGACCAGGAAGTAGTTCTTATCCTGAGTACCGTCCCCCAGTATTTCCAACTCCTTCGGATTCTTTTTAAGCTTGTTGATAAAATCGAAGATAACGCCGTGACCCATGCGGTAGCCGATAACATTGCCGAATCTGAACATCCACGCCTGCATATCGAAAAGGTGGCAGTAGGAACTGACCAGCCCCTCGCCGGCAAGCTTACCGGCACCATAGAGCGAGATGGGGAGTATCGGCCCGTCATCTTCGGATGTCGGCATTTTCTCTATCTCGCCGTAAACGGCTGAAGTCGAGGTAAAGAGGAGTTTCTTCATCCCGTTTTGTCTCATTGCCTCCAGCACGTTGTAAGTAGCGGTAGTGCAGTTCTTGAGGTCGAGGTTAGTAACTCTATTTCCCCCCGGGATATCCGTATTCGCCCCGAGATGCCAGACGATATCATGGCCCTGTATCGCCTTTTTCAGGGTTTCAAAATCCATGAGGTCGCTTTCTATGAACGTGAAACTGTCATCGTTTAAATGGCGGGCGATATTCTCTTTTTTACCCGACACCAAATTGTCATAGACGGTGATGGTGTTCCCTTCGTCGAGCAGTCTATCTACCAGATGGCTGCCGATGAATCCGGCGCCCCCGGTAATGAAGTGTCTCTTATTGTTTTGCATTTATCTCCCGTAACCTTCCTCTTTACATTATTTTGGGTAAGACCCTGGCTATCAGATAGCATCCCCGCTGACATCTATCCAGAGGTGCAGCGTCTGATAGAGCTCAAGGTTGTCTTTATATAGCAGAAATTCAACTTTCTGGTCCAGTCCGTCCCGTGTGGGCGTAAATGTTACCCCTTGCTCCCATTTTTCTGCCTGTCCCAGATTGATGGGGCCTATATCGTCCGTTTTTTCTCCGTCAAGCACTATCTCGACATTATAGACGGTTGTCTCGCCCTCCCGGTTAATTATGCCTACGATTACCTCGCCTGCTTCCCCCACAGCTAATTCACTGGGGTAATATTCTACCTTCTTTTCTAAGTCAAGAAGGTAGAATTCAGTAAAGTCTTCACCGGCAATAGGTCTGGCGATAACAAAACCCAGGGTGCCGATAACTACGATTATTGCTACCGCAAGGAGGGCACTAAGGGCTCTGTCAATGTAGCTCTTATCCGTCCAGAAACGGGATATGGTTGCCGACTTCAGGTTGAGGGTCGGATCAAAACGTTGGTCGGGGGTAAACCTTTTTCGCCGCAGCCAGGCAATAACCGCCGTGATGCCGGTGAAAAGGAACAGGACAGCAGTCATTGGATAAAGCTGCAGGCCCCATGGCGTTAAGTTCAATAAAAGGAGAAGAAACACTACCAGTGCTATGCTTATACCCAGGCTCAAAGCTAGGCGGGTTATTACTTCCAGGTCGATTTTCCGGGGAAAGAGAGCCGCCATGAGAGTATAACCGGGAAAGAAAAGTACAAAAAGCAGACTTAAAACTATTCTAACTAACCCGCTCGTGAAAATAACCAGGGGAATGAGCAGGGCTGAAGTGATGATAATTATTAGTAGGTCCATAGGTTATTCTTTCCCCGCGTTATTATTCTCGATAAACCCATTAAGCCCGTATGGCTATTTTCATCTGCTCGGTAGCCTTCTGAGCATCAGCCACGAATTGCCGAACAGTCTCACGGGTATATTTATGGTCAGCCATTTTCGTCAGGAAAGCCGGTGGTATGGTGATGATGTGGGCGCCCGCTATAGCTGCACTCAGGATATCGCCGACCGACCTGATGCTGCCGATTATCAACTTACTCTTGTAATCCCAGCGCTCCAGCCAGTCGGCGGCGTTACCTATTACCTCGGCAGCGTTGCCTCCCTCATCGGAAAGCCGCCCGGTAAAGATGCTGATATACGTCGCTTTTGCCTTGGCGGCGAGTATTACCTGGCCCAGCGACAGGGCGGCGGTGGCATTTACTTTAATTCCCTTCGCTTCCAGGTGATTGATTACTCCGTAGCACGGGATACCATCCTGGGTTATCTGCGGTACCTTGATAACGATATTCGGAGCCCAGGAGGCGAACTTCTCCGCTTCTTCTACCATTCCGTTCAGGTCATTGGTGGTTACTTCAACGCTTAAGGGATAGGGGTGAACCAGTGTCGCGATGGCTTTTGCTCCGGCTTCGGCATCATAAACGCCGTCGCTGAACATGATACTGGGGTTAGTGGTAACGCCGTCGATGACCCCCATCTCTAGCCATTTTTCGATATTGTCGATACTCGCTGTATCAATGAAGATTTCCATTGCTGGTCTCCTTTCATCAAGATATATTGAGCCGCTTCCGTAAGATTGGGAGCAATAAAGTCCGGTACGGCATCAAGTTTATTCATCATCTCACAGAGTTCGCACTTCATCCTGCCTATCAGAATTACCCGACAGCCTGCCCGTTTTCCCGCCTGAATATCGGTAATACCGTCGCCTACCATCCATGATTGTGATAAATCGATGTCCATTTCCCCGGCTGCCTTTATCAGAAGACCCGGCTCTGGTTTGCGGCATTGACAATTTGTCTTGAGCCGTGGATTTGCTGCCTCGGGGTGATGCAGACAATAATACTCTCCGTCAAGCCCGGCTCCGGATATGGCCAGTAAATCATGCATCCTTTTTCTTATTTTCTGGAAAGTGTCCCTTGAGAATATCCCTTTGGCGATACCGGGCTGGTTGGATACCAGTATTACCTTATAATCGTTTTCACGCAGTTTTATAATAGCTTGACCCACTCCGTTTATCAGCGAAAACTGCTCGACGGTAAAAGGGGAGTCGATAATGCCATGTTCATGATGGTAAATAAGTTTGTTAATGACACCGTCTCTATCAAGAAAAACCGCTTTCACGTTATCGGACTCTCTTCGATTAGTTCTCTGAGGTTGTTGCAGATTAAGTGTTCGACGGTGAGGTGGAAGGACTCTACCTGGGGAGTGGAATAGGCCGGAATTACCACGCATGTATCGGCAATATCTTTCATAGGTCCGCCATCGAAACCGCTGAATCCTATGGCTTTGCCCCCGGTTTCCTGGGCATATTTCATCGCTTTAAGGAGGTTTTGTGACCATAGTTGCGCTTTATCCCGCCCGGCACCACCGTGGACGCTGATACAGATTACTACATCGCCTTTTCTGAACTTGGCTTTTAGCTGTTCGATGAACAGATTATCGAACCCATCGTCGTTGACCAGTGCCAGTATCAACGGAACATTATCATTGAGGCATTCGACTTTGAATCTCTTTCGACCGTCTATTATCGTGGTTTTAGCCAGGTCGCAGGCGAAGTGGGTCGCCGTGGATGCCGAGCCGCCGTTACCACAGATGAATACCTGATTGCCGTTTTTCCAGGTATCATAAAGTAACTCGACGGTGCTGTTGATATCTTCCACTGACATTTTGTCAGCGATCTCCTTTACTTCTGCCAGGTAATTACTAATATAATTTCCGTTATTCATCCTTCTCCCGGTTAGGTATTGATCAGTATTTTGGCGCCGTCAAAGTCAAAGCGGAAACGCTCCCACCGCAGGCCTATCTTTTGCATGGCTTCCACCAGTCTCGGTTTGTCATGGTCGAAATTATTGCAATAAAACATAAAGAATCCGCCACCCCCGGCACCGACCAGTTTCCCGCCGATAGCTCCCTGCTTTCGGGCAAGTTCGTAGCACTCGTCTACATAGGGGTCGGACATATTACTGGAGCGCTTCTTCTTTATCTCCCAGTGCGCATGGAGGAGTTCCCCGAGCATGTCCACCTGGCCCTTTTCCAGAAAACGGCGGGTGTCCAGCCCGATCTGTTTAATCTGGTCAAGGTTCCTGGTCATATCCCTGTCATCCTGGTGGCATTTCTGGTCCTGCTCGGTGAGTATTACCGAGGCGCTCCTTTGTATGCCGGTATAGAACAGCAGGATATTACCTTCCAGTCTGTCTAATGATTCCCGGGAAAAACGCAACGGTTCAACCAGAACATCGCCGCTTTTATCGAATGTAAAACAGGTAAGACCGCCGAAGGCACTGATGAACTGGTCCTGCTTGCCGATGGGCTCGCCCAGAAGGTCTATTTCAATATGACAGGCCTCTTCAGCGAGTTGCTTTTGCGTAATGAACTCATGTTTATATGCATGAAGTGCATTAAGCAGCGCCACGGTGAATGTCGAGGATGTACCCAGCCCGCAGCTGGCGGGAATATCGGCAGTTGAGTGAAGCTCAATTCCTCGCCCAATCCCGACGAACTCCAACGCCATCCGGAATATGCGGTGCTGTATTTCGGATGGATTATCTACATCCTCTACCTGTGAGTAACTGAGGCGAATGTCATCCTGAAATCGTTTGTTGGCAAGTATCGTGCAGTATTTATCAACCGCTCCCGCAATTAAAAAACCACCGTGTTTGGAGTAATATGACTTTAAATCGGTCCCACCTCCGCCCAGGGTGATTCTTGTCGGCGCTCTGGAGAGTATCATCTCATTCCCTCCGATACGTATTGCTCGAATTCTTTGAGCCCACGGAGCGAGCCGACTTCGTAAAAACGCTCCTTCACCTCGAAAGCAAGAAGTTCTTCCATTTCTATTAACTGTATAAACAAATTTTCCAGCGAATAGAACCGGTCTTCTGGAATCATATTCAGGACTTCTTTTTTAAAAGCGTTAGCCCCGTAGTCGATATAGACCGTATCTTGTGTTTGACCGTTTTTGCTATACCGTCTCACCAGGTTCCCATTTACGGCTGTATTACTACTGTCATAACGGTCGTAGTTCTTAAAAACAGTCATTACTCCCAGCTTGGTTTCCGACTTTATCATTGAAAGAACCAGCTTAAAGTCCAGGGACAGATATGAGTCTCCGTATAGTGTAAAGAAGGTATCGCCAAGTAACGCTTCGGCTTTTTTTAACGCTCCAGCCGTACCGAGGGGTTTTTCTTCAAAACTGTATTGAATATTCACTCCATATTTCCTGCCGTTACCAAAGTGCCGGGGTATCATTTGTCCCAGGTGTCCCAGGCATAATACAATATCCTTAACCCCGCCCCTGGCGAGAAATTCCAGTTGGTACTCTAAAAAGGCTTTCTCGTTTATCGCCACCAGAGACTTTGGTTGATTGACGGTCAATTTACCCAATCGGGTAGCTAGTCCCCCAGCTAAAATCGCAGCCTGCATTATCGTAAAACTCTCTCCCTTTTAAGTAATAAATATCCCTAATTTTTTTATTAGTTAGTCCTCCGGCTATCGGGCACCTCAATAAGCGGTATGGTGTGGTAAAACAGGTGCCTCAGTCGATATTAATACCCGCTTCTTTGAAAAGCCGGATCAACTCCCTACGAGCCAGATAGGTGGGCCGCCCTCCCCTTTTTTCCCAGCGTTGCACAGTTGAAAGACTGACACCGATTTCCCGGGCAAGATGTTCTTGCGCCCACCCTTTCTTGGACCTTAATTCCCTGACTTTTTCACATAGTTGCTGCATATGCCTCACTTCACACAGTTGATAAGGTAAGTGTTCATTGGCTGTAATACATAACATTATATACAGGGTAAGCACTTTTGTCAAGTTTTTGGACAATATATGTCATTAAGCTCTAATATTTGTGAGGTTTTTGTGATACTTGTTCCTGATAATGCAATTCCAATAATGCTTGTAGAGTGACAATAGTCAAATTATCGAGGTTGTAACGAGTAAATTCCAGTATTTATCACCATCAAAAATCACCGGCGGATAAACTATGGAAAAATCTTCGGTAGTGAACTATAATAGAGTAACTCAACCTGGGTATATAATATGAATATAAAAACTTCGATGAAAGTAATCGTAGGAACACCGGCCTATAACGAAGAAAAGTATATCGGTACCGTTATACTGCAGGCGAAGCAGTATGCCGAAGAAGTAATCGTTGTCGATGACGGCAGCACCGACCGTACCCGCGTGGTGGCTGAACTTGCCGGAGCGAAGGTCGTCAGCCATGAGAGTAACCGGGGTTACGGAAACGCGGTACGCACGATACTTTCAGAAGCCAGGACGCTGGATGCTGACGTCCTTATTATTCTCGATGCCGATTCCCAGCATAATCCTTCTGAAATCCCCTCTCTGGTTGAAGCAATTTCAGAAGGATATGACGTGGTAATAGGCTCGCGCGAAGCGCAGAAGAATATGATACCGCGCTATCGCCGGGTGGGACAAAAAGTCCTGGGAGGACTAACTAATCTGCTGTCGGGTGAAAAGATAACCGATACGGAGTCGGGATTCCGCGCTTATTCCAAAAAAGCCATTAGCGAACTGGACTTAAAAGAGACGGGGATGGCAATATCCTCGGAGAT
>Ga0255055_10003240_pt1 | contig 11058 bp, 10 predicted proteins | sample JV7_2_27_MG_FD_188633 | JGI IMG/M metagenome (GOLD analysis project Ga0255055, IMG submission 188633) | Seawater microbial communities from Jervis Inlet, British Columbia, Canada - JV7_2_27 | ecosystem: Environmental > Aquatic > Marine > Inlet | place: Canada: British Columbia | collected... | reverse complement strand
GAATCAATAACAGTGCGATAATTCGTACAATCGAAAAGCACGCCCGCACAGCGACATTCGGCCTTTCGACTCAGCGGTTTGGGAATTGCACCCTGGATCCAGAAATGGTTTCAAAACCCCATCTAATGCGCGGCCAAAATTATATCTTGCATTTCAGCCCCTCAATGAGCCGCTCTGCGGCGGAATATGGATCGATTTTCCTTTCCTTCAGGGCTTTGAAAAGATCGATATAGGCATCTGAATCACTCACACTTTCAAAGATCTTTTCGGCGGCGGTCTCCTGCACGATCTGTTTAAAAAGCCTATTCACAAGCTTACCGCGGTCTGCAAGGTGCCGGCGATGATTTATAAAAGCATCGGCGAGTTCGTCGATACCCTCAGCTTTTAAGGCGGCAGTCATGATCACCGGTGGTCGCCAACCATCCTGGCGCATTGGTCGCGACTCAATCAAAACATTGCGATCAGTGACTCACTCTTGGCGCCTTCATGGAACAACACTCGGCTATGGGAGATAAAATCGCCTTGAAAGAGAAAGAAGCCCTCTAGATAAATTCGAGCGCTGGGCTAACGAGATAATCGATTTCAAAGCGGTTTTCATATCAGCCATTTATCCAAAAATGCAAAAAACTGGCAAAGTTAATCTTGCCACAAATTGGCACTTTATCTGACAATTTTTGTCTAAACACTGTCGATATCAGGAGGCCTAGTTATTATAACATATTGTAACTTAAACAAATTAATTAATTTAACGAGTTGGTATGAAATTTGCGGGCACTAACATAATTAGCTTGGTTTTAAATAAAAATACTTATGTTTCACTCATCGATATCTTTAAATATCGATAGGATCATGAGGGAATTATGGATAATCTGTCAAACAACTCTGTACTCGTTGTCGATGACACTGACCTCCATATCGAAATTCTCACCTCTACGCTCGGTAATGAATATAAGATTATCAGCGCTTCAGATGGTAGAACTGCACTTGAAATCATTTCGGATAATCCTCCTGATATTGTACTTCTGGACGTCATGATGCCGGAAATGGATGGTTATGAGGTCTGCAGGTTGTTAAAAAACAACCCCAAAACCAGAGACATTCCAGTCATTTTTCTTACTGGAATGGTCAGCTTGCAAGATAAAACCAAAGGTTTCGAGTTGGGTGCCGTCGATTACATCACGAAACCCTTTGAAATTCGTGAAGTCAAGGCAAGGGTTAAAACACATCTGACCAACAAACTGGCCAAGAAATTTCTAGAAAACCAAAAAAACATCCTGGAGGAAAAAGTCAGAGAAAGAACACTGGAACTTTCATTAACGCAGGAAGTAACGATTGACTGCCTGGCGTCTCTGGCAGAAACTCGCGACCCTGAAACAGGGGGGCATATCAAACGCACCAAGGAATACGTTAGGGAGTTAGCCAGGAATTTGCAAAACCACACGAGGTTCTCCTCCTATTTAAATAACGATAGGATTGATCTTATATGCAAATCAGCTCCGTTACACGACATCGGAAAGGTTGGTGTCCCGGATAGCATTTTGCTGAAACCTGCTAAACTAAACCGGGATGAATGGGTAGAAATGAAAAAGCACACGCTTTACGGTAGAAATGCCCTCAGGTTAGCTGAAAAACAACTCGGTAAAGACTCCTTTCTGCGGTATGCGCGTCAAATAGCTTACTCACATCATGAAAAATGGGACGGCTCCGGATATCCGGAAGGACTGTCAGGTGATAAAATCCCCATATGCGGCAGATTGATGGCAGTCGCAGATGTATATGACACCCTTATCAGCAAACGTGTCTATAAGGCCCCATTCCCGCATGCTAAAGCAGTCAATATCATTGAAAATGAAAAGGGAAAGTCCTTTGACCCGGATTTGGTGGATGTTTTTCTTGATTTGAAGGAGAAATTTCGAGCTATCGCGATTGCCTTTGTAGAAAGCGATGAGGAAAGGGAAGCTATCGCAATCACCTGACCCAGCAGCAAAAAAATAGGAGTTAGTGCGTTAGCACACTTGAAAGATTATATCTTGCATTTCAGACCCTCAATGAGCCGTTGTGCGGCGGAATATGGATCGATTTTCCTTTCCTTCAAGGCTTTGAGAAGATCAATATAGGTATCTGAGTCCTTCACACTTTCAAAGATCTTTTCGGCGGCAGTCTCCTGGACGATCTGTTTGAAAAAACTAAACTCATGTTCAAAAAGTCTATCCACAAGCTTATCGCTGTCTGCAAAATGTCGGCGATGATTTATAAAAGCATCGGCGAGTTCGTCGATACCTTCAGCTTTTAAAGCGGCTGTCATGATCACCGGCGGTCGCCAACCATCCTGGCGTGCAGGGCGCGATTCAATCAGGACGTGCAGGTGCTGGGCCACTTCTTCGGCACCGGAAAGGTCAGCCTTATTGACAACGTAAAGGTCCCCAATTTCTAAGATACCGGCCTTCATGGCCTGAACCTCGTCTCCCATACCGGGAATACTGATAACCGCAGTCGTATGCACAAGGTTTCTCACTTCCACTTCATCCTGACCCACACCCACGGTTTCAATAAAAATAATGTCATACCCCAGAGCATCCAGAACCAAAAATGCCTCTTTGGTCGTCTTACTCAAACCGCCCAGGTGTCCCCGGGTAGCCATTGAACGCACAAACACCCCGTCGTCACTGGCATGGCGTCCCATCCTCAACCGATCGCCCAGAATGGCACCGCCGGAAATGGGGCTTGAAGGGTCAACCGCCACCACCCCTACTCTCAAATCTCGTTTGCGAAATTCAGAGATGAGACGATCCAGAAGTGTTGATTTTCCAACGCCGGGAGGCCCTGTAATACCCAGTACAGAGGCCTTGCCGGTATGGGGATACAGGATCTTGAGTTCCTCAATGCCTTGCGGATCCCCTTCCTCAAGCAATCGGATCAATCGGGATCCGGCCAGCAGGTTGCCCTTGAGAATTTCCTTTGCATAGTCCATCATTAATTAAACCGAATGAGTTATAAAAAACTAACCGTTTATATTATTATGCCCTCCGCGCCTGAGCTGCATACGCCCAACGTCCATAAAGACTCAGATATCGCAAAAAATTTCTTTTTTCAACCATGTGTAAAGCCAAAACTCGACTCACTGTGCCCCTGTATTGACTTCCGCCTTCATTGTTTGCAATAGTTGCCGGGAAATGTTTAACAAAACCTATCGCAATGAGGCCAAATGCAAAGGTTCGATTCTCTATATCGTATGGTTTTGAATTTTGTTTTTGGGTCATTCGAATTTGTTTCGGATTTCGAATTTCGTGCTTCGGATTTTATCCAAGTGATGGGTTAAGATACACTTAGATAGCTAGCTGTAGAAGGTTTAGTCACTTTTTTAGCACCGTGGTCAGGTATATATTCCAAACCGTAACCATTTGAATTTATTTTGCATATCTTTGGTTACCCTATCGCCTACCCTGCCCATAAAAATATTTTCCGCCTTCAAACAGAGGTTGGGTTCATTGGTTTGATACTCCAAAAAACCAAATGGTTCAAACAATTTGATGAGCATTCGACGATATTGCTGGGTGGTTTTTTTGGTTCTATCCAAATCCCAGGTCCATGAATACCCCACCATATAAACAATTTTTTGTTCTATTTGCGGGTGAGACATCAGCAAATCAATGATGCGCCCGCCGACCCCTGCCGATCGCCAGTCACGGCTGACCTCAATTGCCTTAACCTCCATCATGATGCGCGAATCCAGTTTGGCCCAACGCTCATCCGTCTCGGGATACGTCAAAACACCGAAACCGATGATTTCACTGTTATCGGTAAGAGCGAGGGTCACGTTGGCATCCGGCTGCCGGGCATTTTTTTCCAAACTTTCGCGTTTGGTATACAATGATTTATAATGCGCGTGGGTACCAAACTGATCGTTAAACGTATATGTGCTTATTTGTTTGGCAGAACAAAATGAACGGATTCGAACAGGACCGTTGGGAGTCGACTCTTGGATTTCCATCTGGGAATTTATGCGCATAGATAAAAAGGGCACAAAGCCTAAAAATCACCATAGCTGCGGTGCAAACGTTTAATCATGATCTGCAAATCATACCGGATTCCGCGCGGGCTCTTGACGTATTCCTTCAATACGGCCGCCTTAAAAAAATCAAGTTTATAAGCCGCCTCGATGGCCGCATCTTCGACACCTACCACAAAATCAGCACGAATGTCATTCAAACCCTTATCCATTGCCAGTTGAATGAGGTCCAGCAGCATCCAGGTTCCGAGACGCTGGTGCCGGCATTCGGGCAGCACCATAATTCGGAGCCGGCCCACATGCCGGGTGGATCCGAATCCCCGCAGGTGCAGACTGGCATGGGCTACAATTTTCTCCGATGCCAGGGCAACGATGGAATAGACGGTATCGGTTCCGATGGCATCTATCCACCTCCTTATATTCCCAGAGCGCATCGCATCGTACTTCAGGTACCAACGATCTTTTTCCGGCACCGTGGCGTAAAAGTTTGTGAGCATCGCTTCGTCGGATTTTTCCAGGGGCCGGATAACGGCCTCTTTTTTATTTTTTAAGACGACCTCTTGGGGGTACCTCAAGGGCTAACCTCCTTGGTAAAAATAGTATAATTTTTCAATTACTTCCAAGGGAGATCTAACAAAGCCCGGGAATATCTGTCAAGTTGCTTTCATCTGTAACTGTTCTTAATCCTCGATCCGAGAATTTCAACGCCTTTTATGGCGGTTCAACAACCAACGTTTAACCGGGAATATTTACAAACACACCCTATTTAAAACGATGGTATCGTTTTACTCAAGCTACTGATATGTTGAAGCATACAGCCTACAACAACTTCTGGGTGGAGCGCCATCTGGTATATGCCTCCGGCCACCGGTTAGAAATGTAAACTTGACGATTTTTTTTTCTTGACTTGGCAACATTGTAGCTAATATATAGCTATAAAATAACGTTATTTTAGCGGATAACAGCCAACCCGACAGCGAGAATGTATTACATTTTGTTTATGCACAATTGAGGTATTACAAAACCATCACAATACATTATTAGACAAAGGAGCGCACAGATGACCGATTTAAATTGGTTACCGAGAGAGTCCGGTTTGAAGGACCACTATCTCTGGGGCGATGAATACTTTTCGGACCAGGACCCGGGGATAATCTTCGAAAAAAAGCCCATCATCGATCCTGACGGCAAACCGGTCGAAGATCTTTACTCTGCCTGGATCACCTTAAACAACCCCAAACAATATAATTCTTACACAACCGATATGGTAAAAGGCGTAATTGCCGCATTTCAAAGGGCCTCGGCCGACAACTCGGTGGTAGCGGCCGTATTTACCGCTATGGGCGACAAGGCTTTTTGCACCGGTGGAAATACCAAAGAGTATGCCGAATACTACTCCGGCCGGCCGAATGAGTACGGCAACTATATGGATCTTTTCAACGGCATGGTCGACAGTATTTTGACCTGCAAAAAACCCACGATCTGCCGGGTAAACGGCATGCGGGTGGCAGGCGGACAGGAAATCGGAATGGCCTGCGATATAGCGGTCTCGAGCGATCTGGCCATCTTCGGGCAAGCCGGCCCCAGACACGGATCAGCCCCGGATGGTGGAAGTTCTGACTTTCTACCCTGGATGCTGCCAATCGAGTTGGCCATGTGGAACTGTATTTCCTGTGAATTGTGGAGCGCCTACAAGATGAAACAACTGGGACTCATTTCCAAATGTGTCCCGGTCATCAAGGACAACGGCAAATGGGTACGCAATCCGGCCATCATTGTCGATAAATGGATCGATGACGGTGAAATCGTATACGGTGAATTCAAAACCGGAGATGCGGCCAAAAAAGCCCGCGAATACGTAAAAAATGCTAAAACTGATTTTGAACGCCTTGATACCGAAGTGAATAAAATCTTGTGGACCTACACCAACCTTTTCCCGGGCTGCCTGATAAAAAGCGTTGAAGGCATCCGTCTTAAAAAGAAATATTTCTGGGATCAGGCCAAAGTGATCAACCGCCACTGGCTGGCAGCTAACATGAACAACGAAGCTTATCTCGGTTTCAATGCCTTTAATACCAAAAAGATTACCGGCAAAGACACCATCGATTTTATCGAATTCCGCCGCCGCATGGCCCGGGGGGATGCCTTTGATCTGGAGTTCATGGCAGCCGTGTTGGGCAAACCCAAGGAATAGGTCAGTTTCAAAGCCGAAAGTCGATCGACCCTGAGGCTCACGACGGGCTCGAAGCCGGTCAGGGGTTGGTTTTTTATCATCCTGTATACTTTTGGTAATACCTGAGACAACCACAAACAATTCGGAGGTTCAAATGTTGTTAGAAGGCAAAAATGCCATTGTAACCGGAGGTTCGCAGGGAATCGGGGCCGCCATCGCCCTGGAATTTGCCCGTGAAGGGGCCAACGTCTGTTTGACCTACCGCAAGCACGAATCCGAAGCGCAGGAATATGCCGACGAAATCCGCAAAATGGGCCGCAAAGCGCTGGCGGTTAAATGTGACATTTCGTCGTTTTCCGAGGCCGAAGCCGTCGTCAAAGCTGCGATAGATGAATTCAGCAGCCTTGAAATTTTGGTAAACAATGCCGGCATGAACTGGGACGGTGTTTCGTGGAAAATGTCGGAGGAGCAGTGGGACCGCGTCATCGAGGTCAATTTAAAGGGCTATTTTAACTTTACCCGTCAGGCGGCCCCGATCTTTAAAGAGCAAAAATACGGTAAACTCATAAACATTACTTCCATCAACGGGCTGCGTGGAAAATTCGGACAGACCAACTATTCGGCTTCCAAGGCCGGTATCATCGGATTTACCAAAGCGCTGGCAAAAGAGCTCGGCGGGTTCGGTGTCAACGTCAATGCCGTGGCCCCCGGGTTAATCGAAACCGCAATGCTCAGAGAGTCTGAATCTCGTGATAAGATTATTGATATGGCATTGGCGGAAATTGTACTCAAGCGTGTGGGGCAGCCCGAGGATCTGGCCAACGTGGTAGCCTTCCTGGCGTCTGACAAAGCCAGGCATATTACCGGGGAAGTTATAAAAGTGGATGGAGGACAGTATATTTAGCTCGATATTCGATTTAATTTAATCAGAAGAACGTTTTCTTTTTGGTAATGATTAATATTAGGTAGTTCAAAATTCGAAATCCGAAATAAGAAATTCGAAACAATCTCGAATGACCAAAATTTATAAATCTAAAAACGATTAGAAAATTAATCAAAGAGAAGATCTGGTTTTGAAAATTTGAATTTTCGCATTTTGAATTTGTTTCGTGTTTCGAAATTCGAATTTCGGATTTCTTGAGAGACAATTTCACCACATGCAGAAAGCTTCAAATGAATCCATAGTCTAATTAGCTATTATTCGAAGGAGTTATTATGGGGAAAGTAGCGATTATTGGTGTCGGGCAGAGTAATTTTGTGCGGCAGTATCCCGGGTCGATCAGGGAACTGGCGTTTGAAGGATTCAAGGACGCGATGCAAGATGTCGGCATCACCACCAAAATTATTGATGCATCCGTGATCTGCTCTGCACCCGAGTACGACAAACAGCGATCACCGGCAGGAGTTTTCGCCGAGTATCTGGGGCTGAATCCACAACCCACATTTTATGTTGAAAGTTTGTGTTCTTCGAGCAGCATGGGTCTGCGGCTGGCATACTCTCTGGTCAAATCGGGGCTTCACGAGGTTGTGGCTGTCATCGGGTTTCAAAAAATGTCCGAGATTTCTTCATCCGAATCCCAGGAGCGAATGGGACGCGGGGCCGATATCCAGTGGGAAAGCCCCTTTGGCACCATGATGCCGGCTTATTATGCCATGTATGCCCGGGCGCACATGCAAAAATACGGCACCAGCCTGGAGGATTTGGCCGCTATTAGGGTCAAAGCAGCCACCTACGGGCAACTCAATCAAAAAGCGGTCTATCGCAAACCGGTTACACTGGATATGTTTGCGGATCCTGAGAATCGAATGGCCGGTCCGGTTGCAAGCCCACTGAGGGTGGGTGACTGTTGTGCCAATGCCGATGGCAGCTCCTGTATCATTGTGGCCGGTGAGGAAAAAGCGAAAACATTGTGCAAAAAACCGATCTGGATCCTGGGACTGGGAGCGGCGACCACAACCGTCAATCTGGCCGGACGAGATCTGTTCAGCGGTCTGACTGTGGCGCAGCAGGCAGCCGACCAGGCCTACAAAATGGCCGGCGTAACGCCCAAGGATATTGATGTGGCCGAGGTTCACGACTGTTTCACGATAGCTGAAATGATGGCCTATGAAAACCTGGGCTTTGCGAAAACGGGTGAAGGTAAAGATCTGATTCAAAGTAAAGAAACCTATAAAGAAGGCAGTATCCCGGTAAACGTGGATGGCGGGCTGTTATCGAAAGGCCATCCCATCGGTGCCACCGGCGGCTCCATGATTCGAACCATCGTCCGACAGCTCAGGAATGAGACCGGCGAGATCCAGGTCAAGAATCCTGAAATCGGCTTGATCCATAATATCGGCGGTGTCGGGCTTTATGGAAATGTAACCATATTAGGGAGGCAATAATGGGCAGCAAAAAAGAAGTCGACGACCGTTTTAAAAAATTCGGTACGGTAAGCTTCACCGCTATCTCAAAAACCAATGATTTTGTAGACTACCTGGAAAAAGGTAAAGTCATGGGGACCCGCTGCAAGGATTGCGGTCGGGTCTTTTTCCCGCCCAGGACCGATTGCCATCAATGTCTGGCCAGCAATACCGAGTGGTTTGAGGTCTCGGGTACGGGCAAATTAGTAACTTACAGCAAATTGCAATTCGCGCCGGTTGGCTTCGAAGAAGATCTGCCCTACTGCATTGCCGTGCTTGACTATGGAGATTACAAAGTTTTCGGCCGGATCAGCGGCGATGTCCCGGAAAATGAAATCAAAGTGGGGCTGGAAATGACCACCAAGGCCAACTCCCTGCCCAACGGGCAGCTGAATTACGTGTTTAAAAAGGCATAATATAGCTCATAGCTCAAAGCTGAAAGCTCAAAGTAAAACAATAGATGCGACGTCCCGCTCTTTGGTGCGGGGAGCTTGAAATTTAAATCCACTTCTAAACAAAATTCACAGGGGAAAATTCAAATGACAGAACTTAAGCATCTTAAAGTTGAAAAGACGGATGGGGTGGCTCGAATCACGTTTGCTCGGCCCAAGCACAATGTGCTGGATATTGAAATGATGAACGAGTTGAATGATCAATTGGAAGACATGGCCGCTGACAATGATCTCAAATGTGTGGCCATATTTGGAGAAGGACCCAGCTGGTGCGCGGGTGTTGAAGTGGCCGATCACAAACCCGAGATGGTAGACGACATGATTGCCACCTTCAACCGCATTTTCGAACGCATCGACCAGCTGAAGGTGCCTACGATAGCTGTGGTGCACGGCGCCTGCCTCGGGGGCGGTATGGAAGTGGCCATTGCCTGTGATATAGTGGTTGCATCAAAAAGCGCTATTTTCGGCCAGCCCGAGATTAAACTGGGATTTTTGCCGCCCTATGCTGCCATACGTCTGCCGCACCTGGTGGGGCCGGCCAAAGCCATCGAGGTTTGTACGACAGGGAAAAGATATACGGCTGAAGAAGCGCAAAAAATGGGTTTTGTCGGTCATGTCGCTGAGGATGACAGACTGGCCGAATACGCAGAAAAGTTGATCGTTGAAATTCAAGTCAACAGCCCGTTGATCATTCGGCTGAACAAGCAGGCGGTTAAAAACCATCTCGGGTTGGATTTTCCCGATGCCATCCAGGGCGTAAGCGACCTGTTCCTTAAAACCCTAATGAAAACCGAAGATACCCTGGAAGGAATCAAAAGTTTCGAAGAAAAACGCAAACCGGAGTGGCGCAATAGATAAGAGAAAAATGTTTAATTGGTTCGATTGGTTTGCTTTGTTTGATTGGTTTAGCAACTTTTTCTCAACTAATATAACCAATTGAACCGATACAACCAACAAAACCAAATGCGGAGGTTTCATGACCCAGATCAGCAAAATCGGTGTAATCGGTGCGGGCAACATGGGAAGCGGCATTGCTCAGAAAATAGCCCAGGAAGGTATCAATGTCGTGATGGTGGATGTGAAGGAAGAATTTGTTGAACGCGGAATCGGGATCGTAAAAAATATGCTTCAGGAAGGCCTGGAGCGCAAAATATTCACGTCTAAAAAGGTCGACGCAATACTCTCACGTATCACCGCCACCACCGACCTGACTGCCGTTGCTGATGCGGATCTCGTAATCGAAGCGGTTTTTGAAGATAAACAGGTCAAATTCGACCTTTTTAAAAAGCTTGACGCTGCCTGTACCGATAAAACTATCCTGGCAACCAATACGTCGAGTTTTTATGTACATGAATTTGGCGATCAAACCTCACGGCCTGACCGCTTTATCGGGATGCACTATTTTTACCATCCGGCCAAAAACCGCCTGCTGGAAGTTATTCCTTACGAAAAGACAAGTAAAGAGACCCTTGAGAAAAGCCTGCTGGCCGCAAAGCTGCACGGCAAAACCGCTATAGTGGTCAAAGATGCCCCCGGTTTTGCAGTAAACCGATTTTTTGTGCCTTTCCTCAACGAAGCTGCCCGCATGCTCGAGGAGGGTATGGCCGATATTGCCACGATAGAAGAAGCCGCAAAACGCGCTTTTAAAATCGGCATGGGACCGTTTGAATTGATGAATGTCACCGGGATTCCCATCGCGGTGCATGCGGCAACCACCCTGGGAAACGAGCTCGGCCCCTTTTATGCGCCCTGTGACGTACTAAAAAAGCAGAACCAAAAGGGCGAAGACTGGAATCTTGCGGGTGCAACCGACGAATCAAAAATTCAAGCCGCGGTGGATAGATTCTACGGTGTTTGTTTCGGGGTGGCAGCTGCGCTGGTAGATGAAGGCGTTGCCTCCATTGAAGACACGGATCGGGGCGCCAAGATCGGATTGCGCTGGATAATGGGGCCCTTTGAAATTATGAACAAGATCGGCATCGACAAAACCTATGCAGCGGTTCGGGCCATGGCGCATAGAT
>Ga0255055_10003239_pt1 | contig 11059 bp, 10 predicted proteins | sample JV7_2_27_MG_FD_188633 | JGI IMG/M metagenome (GOLD analysis project Ga0255055, IMG submission 188633) | Seawater microbial communities from Jervis Inlet, British Columbia, Canada - JV7_2_27 | ecosystem: Environmental > Aquatic > Marine > Inlet | place: Canada: British Columbia | collected... | reverse complement strand
TGTAACGGACTTACATGATTTAGTGGGAACTCAAGCGTACACTACAGGTGTAAAATCTTGGATTAATCAAGCGTTTAAAAACTCTTTAGACTCAGCAGCTCCTGTGACTAGACAAGTGACTATGCCGAACGGAGAAAAAGTAATGACCTCTATAACAGAAGAAATATTCAATCCTAATAAGTTTCTTAAAAATTTAAATTTTGATGATCCTGGCATAGAGAGAATGATGGATCTTGCAGGGAAAGATGGTAAAGTATTTAAAAGTAACGTGGAAGCTTTAATAGATGTACAAGCAAGAATAATTGAACAAGGTCTAGGTGGAACTACTGCTCAAATGGCTGCACGTCGTCTATCGCTAGGTGGGCTTCAAAGTGGTCTGAGTATGTTTACAATGGGACTATCCGGAGGATCAGTACTTACGGGAGGAGGAGTAACTAATGCAGCTGTATATAGTACTGTATTTACAGGTCTATTAATGAGAAAAACAGCCGCTTTTTTAGCAGATCCTGAAGCTTTAAAAGCGTGGACAAGAATTGTAGAACCAAATGCAAGCATTGGAGCACAACGTAATGCTTTTGCAAAGGGCATGAAAAGCCTTTTGGAAGACGACGATATGAGAAGTGATATTCCTAAAGAGTATCATAAGATTAATAACATACTGCAACGCCCAGGTAAATTTTTAGATTGGTTGGTCGGATCAGGTTACAAGGCTGTGATGGACTCTATGAATGATGGCACAAGATCATCTTACAATCAGTCACGTTACGGAGAAAATGACCAATTAGGTTTTTACGATGCTGCTCAAGTAGAACAAGAAGACGAATTAGCAAACATAATGAGTGAAGGATATATTGGAAGCGAGGTAGATGAAACACAAGTAACGGAAAATGTTTCGGAAGAAAATATTGTGCCTCCAATGAGCCAAGGAGGAGAATCTATTTTTTCTGATGATGTTCAGGAAAGCGCTTCCGCACCACAACCTCTTAACCCACAACAACGAGTAGCATTAGCAGGCGGTAATTTAGATGAAGCAATTGCTCTTGGAAATAGGAGAACATAATGGTTGAAGAAGCACAAAGAAGAAAAACTAAATTTAAGAAAAAAGCGCCCGCTAGGGAGACCACTAGGGAGACATACCGATCAAAGCCTATTAAAGACCCAAACAGAAATCAAGCTAAAAGACTTACAGGCGGTAATACAGGTCGTGAAAAAGGTTTAACAGAATCTAAATTTGGTAATCAGTCTGGGTACTCTATAGAGAGGAGCAAGATTAAAGATTTACGACAAAGTGTTGGAAGTTTAGATCGTCGTATAGAGACGGCTCTTAGAAAAGGAGATGACGCTACAGCTAAAGATCTTCGTTCACGTTTAAATAAATTTACTACTAAGTTAGCTCGTGCAAGAGCTGCCCAAGCAGGCGGCGTCCTACGGAATAAAAGTGGATCGATTATGAGAACAAGTTCAGGTGCTCCTATGCTGACTACAGCAGGAAAAGAAATCTTTGATCAAACAAAACGAGAAGATTTTGGAGACCCTTCAAGAAAATTTCAGAATATGTATCCTAAGAGGTGGAAGGAGATGTACCCTGGTTTTATACACAACATGTTCGGAGGAATAGCTAACGCCTATAAGGAAATGTCACCAATGATTAGAATGCTTGAAGCGGGTAAAAAGAAAGTTAAAGAATCTGATCCATACAAAATGGGAAGAGATGTTGTAACTATAGGTGGCCGAGTAGTTGATGCTGTAACAGGTCTTCCTGTTATAAAAGAAGGCATACAAACAGGAAAAAATATTGCGAATGCGTTAACAGGTATGATACCAGAAGATTTACGAAACATGCCAGGAGGTATTAAGAACGCATTACTGCAAAATGTTAATTTTCCTGAGTTAAATTTTAGTAATATCTTCCAGCCTGATGGTATTCCCTACCATAATGATATAATGCCAGGCCAACGCTATCCACTAGATCCAACTTCTGGAACATATGACAACAAATCTTTTGCAGACCGTGATGTCGATGTTTTTGGTGAGGTTGATGAAGGAAACATACTTGGGCAATCATCAAATAATACTACTGGACAACAATTTGACTTTCAACCAGGAGACAGTTTATATTCACCAGAAAATTACCAAACTTCCAACGCCGTCACGATGGGTGATATTAATGCAATGCTGGGTAGATTGGACAGAGGGAGAAATGCACCAGCCGACATACAAAATCAAAGTCCAAACCTACGTGGATACTTTCAAGGCAGTGAATTTACAGGATTACCACCGGGTACTGTAATGACACCACAAGAACAAGCTCAATTAGGTGGCTCTTCAAGTAGGATGATGCCAAATAAAAATTTTGGTGCATTAGACCCAAATTTAAATCCAGAGGTTCCTTTTCAAGATCAATATTCTAATCCTAATATAGGTCTAAATCCAAAAGTTCCTTTTTTGAATCAAAATCAAAGTCCAAACCTAAATCAATATTTTGCCTCTCCAGAAGAAGCAATAAATTTTCAAGATAATATAATAACAGGGTTATCACCTAATAATTTTGACTCAACGGGACTGGAACTACCACCGTTAAATCAAGAAGCCATAGATATATTAAATAGCAATGCAACAGGTTATAATCAAGGTGGAATCGCATCATTAAATACAGATCCTTATTACGATCAATTAAGACAAACAAATAATTTTATGGGTGGTTTTTAATGGATAAAGATTTTAATCTAAGGAACATAGTTTGGTTTTCAATGATTCTAATAAGCGCTGGAGTTGTGTATGGCATGCTGTCACAAAAAGTAATAGCCATTGAGACAAAACAATCGCAATTAGAAATGATAATACTACAAGATATACCAGAAATAAAAGAACGTGTGATACGGTTGGAAGTATTACTCGAGCGAGCATTAGCTGAATAAAATCTTTCTAGGATCTTCCCCCATTACCTGACTCGCTAAATCTATTTTAGCATTTAACGCTTTAACAATTTTCTCATCAATAGTATTCTCTGCCATTAAATCTACATAAGTTACTTTATTTGTTTGCCCTATACGGTGTGCTCTATCTTCCGATTGCATACGTATTTCTAAACTATAGTCGTTTGAAAAATACACAACAGTGTGAGAAGAAGTAAGAGTAAGACCATAACCTCCTGTTTTGGGATTTCCCACGAAGAACCGAAGAGCATCATCATTATCTTGAAAACGATCAACAATAGACTGACGATCAGAATCTTTGGTATCACCATAATAAGACGCCACACTTTGTTTACCATATAAATCTCCTATTTCTTTCTCTATAGCTTGTATATCATGACGATATACAGCCCATATAATTACTTTTCCGCCTGTCTCATCCAAGACATTCAATAACTCTTGAATGCGGTTATTCTTTAATGAGATTACCTCACCATCATCCGTCTTCACATGGCCACATGTAATCTGATGTAGTCTAATAATTTGTGTTAGCACTGTAGCTGCTGTCATCATTTTACTATCCTCTAAAAAGGTTAACGCTGATTTCTTCATTTCCGTATAAGCTTTTAATTGTTCGGGTGTCATAACAACATTTCTTTTTGTATATAATTTTTCAGGAAGATCTAAGCACTCACTCTTTAAAATTCGTGTAGAAAAATCTTTTATTTTTTCCTGCAACTCGTCCAGGCGTTGATACTTAACAATGTGTTGAAACGAATGACTGCCCACGGACCTGGAAACAATAACAGCATATCTAGCTCTAAAACTATAATAACTTTGTTGATCTAATAAATAAGGATCTAAGAATTGAACTTGAGAAAATATATCAAGTGGTGATTTAGTTATAGGAGACCCTGTCATAATCCTTCTATACTTTGCTAAGTCTCGAAGTTTTAAAATGTTTTTCGTGCGTTGAGCGTTGTGATTTTTAATGGTGGTTGATTCATCAATGCACATCAATGCTTGGTTTTTTAATAGAAAACTATATGCGAAATCATAACCACGCTTTGTGGATAAAGATTCAATATTCATAATAAAAATGGTTAAGTCATCAACGATCACGGACAACTGCTCAATTTCCTGCTTCTCTTCTTTTTTAGGGGAAGCAGACCAGATAGCTACCCGGTAATTAATATGATCGGATAAATGTATCTTTAACTCGTTACGCCAATTTCTTTTAATACCATTAGGTACAATGATAAGAGCCGAATTTATTTTACCCTTGTCGTAGAGTATTGCAATATTATCAATGCATACTTTAGTTTTACCTGTGCCCATCTCCATAAAAAGAGCCCAAACTTCTTTATTCCAACTTTTCTCCAAAGCATCTAATTGATGTTGAAAAGGTTTTGTTTTAAATCTATAATCCATAATAACTTTCTAAATGTTGATATAATACTTGCTTAAACAAAATACAAGAGATAAAGGAGAATCAGAAATTAAAAAGATGGAATTTAAAAAAGAAAAGAGTGAGAAGAAGCCTACTGTATTTTTAGTGCAGGAGAATCCTTATATTAATGTGTTAAGTGCGCAGGAATACGGGGATATTGTTTTATTATTCGAGAGTGGGCAACAAATTATGTTTAGTCCACAACCTGCAATAAAAAAATTACGCAGAAAACTCAAAGATTTTGATGATAATGACTATCTTTTAATGATGGGAGATCCAGCGGCAATGGGAATTTCTTGCTGTATAGCTTCTGAAATGAATCGCGGTAGATTCAAAATACTTAAATGGGATAAGATTCAAAAAAAATATTATTCGGTAAGTATTAACATTCACGAGAAAGGCGAAATAGATGAGCAAGATAAACTTTGAAGGCGACGCAGTAGCAAACATTGAACAAACAGGTCTAGAATCTGTAGCTGGATTACTACGAACACAGCTCGCATTAGAGGCTTCAATTGAAGCAACAGAAGATCAACTAAAGAATTTTAAAGATCAATTACGAAAATTATCCGAGGAAATTATTCCCGAGAAAATGACAGAACTAGGAATGACATCAACAGAAATGTATGATGGATCAAAAGTAGAAATTGTAGAGAACATTCATTGTTCTATACCAAAAGAAGATTTAAAGAGACAAGCTGCTTGTTATGAATGGTTAGAAGATAATGGCCTGGGCGATATTATTAAAAACCAAGTAGCTATGCGTTTCGGTAAGGGAGAAGGCACAAAAGCAAAACAACTCGAAGAGACAATTAAAGAGATGGGCTTAATTCCTGAAGTAAAAGTTTCGGTGCACGCTGGTACACTGAAAGCCACTGTTACAAAGTGGCATGAAGAAGGCAAAAGTTTGCCAGAAGATTTATTTTTTCTGCACTTTGGTCGAAAAACAAAAATCAGCCGACAAAAAACAAAATAAGGAGTAAATATGGCAAACGCTATAAAAAAAAACGAAGAAGCAGCAACAAACGTTGTTCAATTTGACTCTAGCATTTTTGAAAAGGATGCTAATAAAGGTCTAGGAAATCTAGGAATGGATGACTTAGCAATACCTTTTTTACGAATTTTGAGTGATACATCACCTCAGATTAAAAAAAGAGATCCTCTATACATAGAGGGAGCGGAAAGTGGAATGATCTACAACACGCTTACAAAATCAATCTATGACGGTGAGGTAGGTGCAAAGGTTATACCATGTGCTTATCAACGTCAGTATATTGAATGGACAGATAGAGGCGAGGGCAGTGGTGCTCCCGTTAATATTTATCCTGCTGAAAGTGATATAATTTCTAAAACAACTCGTGATGATCAGCGTAAAGATAGATTACCCAACGGTAATTATATTGAAGATACCGCTAATCATTACTGCCTGGTCATTGGTGCTGACGGAACTTCCTCCCAAGTTTTAGTAGCAATGAAAAGCACCCAACGTAAGAAGTCCAAAAGATGGAACTCTCTTATGTTGGGTCTTAAAATGAAAGGAGCAAACGGACAGTTTACGCCTCCTTCATATTCTCATGTATACAATCTAAAAACAGTAGCCGAGTCTAACAACTTAGGTAACTGGTTTGGTTGGGATATTTCTAGGGTTGGCCCTGTTGAAGATATCGACATATATAATGCTGCTAAAACTTTTGCGGATAGCGTAGCTAAAGGTGAAGTTAAAGTTAAGCATGAAGATGAAGATATTGACACGGGTGAAAAAGCACCTTATTAAATAAATTAAATCAGAAAGGGCGACCGCCGTTGCCCTTTCGCTTAGGTATGAGAACATTATGGACGACAAGACGAAATTTATTGAGATATTTAGTGGCTTAGACCGAGCTTATGGTCAAACGCAAAGCCGTGAAAAGAATGAGGCGGGTAAGCTAGAAGGACGATCCTGGCTTGTTAAAGAACATATTACTATAAATAATTGGAACAATCACCTGGAGGGTAAAGAACCGTCTCTTGGTATCATTCCTATTGATGATAATAATCAATGTAAATGGGGCGCTATTGATGTCGATACATATGACGGGTTTGATTATAAAATATTAATTAAAAAAATTGTCGAAAAGAAAATACCCCTAGTTGTGTGTAAATCAAAAAGTGGGGGAGCTCATATATTTTTATTTGTACGCGAACCAGTCCTTGCAAAAGATATGCAAATAAAATTAAAAGAGATAGCCGTATGGTTAGGCTACGGTGACTGTGAGATATTTCCAAAGCAAATTGAATTGAACTCAAAAGGTACAGGAAACTTTTTAAATCTTCCTTATAACCACCCAGAATTTCCCACAAGGTATGCGTTTGATGACGAAGGTACTGCATTGATTGAACTAAGTAGTTTTATACAACACTATGAAACAAAAGTCGTATCACAATTAAACAAGGTGGTTATCGAAAAAACAATTACCCGAAAAAAGAATGATGATTTTAAAGGCGCTCCTCCATGCCTAATAACACTAGCATCAGATGGTTTTCCAGAAGGATCACGGAACACGTCCCTCTTTCAATTAGGAATTTATTTGCGTGAAAGATTTCCTGAAAAATTAGAAGAAAAATTAGATTACTATAACTCTAAATATTTTACACCACCTCTTCCAAGTAGAGAAGTATTAACAATCTTTAAACAAGTAGAGGATAAAAAATATTTTTATCGCTGTGAAGAACCAATGTTTAAAATTGTATGTGAAAAAATTAAATGTCAATCTCAGAAGTTTGGCATAGGAAACTCAGCAACCAATGAAATTAGTGGACTAAAGAAATGGGAATCAGATAATCCTATTTATGAATTAACACATAACGGTAAAGTTATTATTCTAACGTTAGATCAATTATCAAGTCACGCTGAATATCGTAAAGCATGTATAGCGCAGGCGAACGAAAGCCCGCGTCCCATGGCTCCTGCTATTTGGTCGGACATGGTAGACAGTTTACTAAAAAATATGCAAGCCGATGATTTTGTACAACTTCCAGGAGAGGTAACAGCAAAAGGTCAATTCTTAAATCAATTACAAATATTCTTAGAAAATAATAAGGGAGCAAAAGACAGACAAGATGTTTTACAAGGAATGGTGTTTGAGCATGAGAAAGGATATTTCTTTTTTAAACCGCAAGCATTTAGAGATTTTTTAAAAACTAAAAGATTTGCTAAAGCATCTGACTCTGAACAATATAAAATGTTTGCAGAGTTTCAAGGCAGCACAGCAAAATTTAAAGTAAATAGTAATTCCGAACATTGTTGGAAAATACCAATAGGAATTTTAGAATCAGAATATAAATTAAGTAAGAAAGACTTTAGTGAGGAGGAGGCGTATTAATGAGACATTTAGATTTATTTAGTGGAATAGGTGGATTTGCTTTAGGATTAGAAGCAACACAAAAAATTAAGACAGTCGCTTTTTGCGAGATAGATAAGTACTGCACAAAAGTATTAAACAAGAACTGGCCAGAAGTACCAGTATACAAAGATATAAAGGAGCTAACATATGACAAACTCAAAGCAGATGGAATTGATTCCATCGACATCATCACAGGTGGATACCCATGCCAACCCTTCAGCATCGCTGGAAATAAAAAAGGTGTTGAAGATCCGAGACACCTCTGGCCAGAGTATTTTAGACTTATCAAAGAATGTAGGCCCACTTGGATTATTGGAGAAAACGTTTCTGGACACATTAAACTCGGTTTGGACGCCGTACAAGAGGACTTGGAAAGTCAAGGCTACTCTCTCAGGACGTTTAGTGTTTCAGCTTCTAGCATCGGTGCGAACCACCAAAGGGAAAGAATCTGGACAGTGGCTTACTCCCAGCGCAACTATGATTCACAACAGATCAAAAGAGTCAATGGAGAAGAGAGTAGCTTACAGAAAGAGCATAGGGAGAACGACAGTACCACCAGGAACTTTAGCGGAGCAAGTGCAGTACGGGAAACCCGTAACGAACATGCCGATGTGGAGGACGCCAGACGCCGCAGCTGGAGGGAGCAATTTACCTGGAATACAGAAAGCATTGGACGAGGGACATCTGAAAAGACCGAGTGGTCAACAAATACAGATACGTCTCCAGGACCAAGTGAGGGAACCAAGACTTTGGCCAACACCAACAGCGACCGAGAGAAGCGGAATCAATCCCAAGACGGGAAAGGGGGCGGGTTTGAGCAAGACAGTTCAAATGTGGCCAACGCCGAGAGCATCGAAAGCAATGTCGGAGAAGACATCCAACATACAAGCACGGGGAACGGACAGGGGCAAACTGGAAGAGAGAGTGGCGATGTGGCCAACACCAATGCACACAGATCATTTAATGAACAAGAGCGAAACACTAGAAGCTTGGACAATCAGAGCAAAGAAGAAGAAAGAAGAGAACGGAGTGAATCTTCAATACGCACTGAGACACGCAGTACAGGAACAAAAACCTGGTGGGACACTGAACCCGACGTGGGTAGAGTGGCTGATGGGATACCCGACAGGACACACCGACTTAAATCGTTAGGTAATGCTGTCGTACCACAAATACCTTATTACATAGCACAATCAATCTTGGAGGTTATGGATGCATAGACATATAGTCATTGGTCCTCCAGGAACTGGGAAGACAACATTTTTAAAAACAAGAGTACAGGATTTAATTAGATCGGGATCATGTTCTTCTAGTGAAATTGGATATTTTAGTTTTACGGTCAAAGCTGCAGAAGAGATACGCGATAGAGTCATGGATAAGGAAGAGTTAAGTAAAGAACAAATGAAAATTATGTTTCCTTATTTCTCTACACTCCATAGTTTAGCGTATAAGAGATTACAGTTACGACAATCGCAGATCATGGATGATCATGACTACGAGGAGTTATCACGGCTCACGGGACATCAGTATATTAATAAAATGCGTAAGGGTAATGGCGTTGATATATCGATGCCAACAGCGAAGAGTGAATATCAAGACATTATTAATTTAGCCTACGCTAAGTATCCTGATGATGATGACAGACTTCCTAAAGTGTTTAAAGAAACGACGCTCAATAACTACGGCGCACGGAACATGATTGAGCAAATGGATTTAGACTTGCGTAAGTTTAAAGAAGACAGAGATAAGTATGAGTATGTTGATTACTTTGTTAACTTTATTAAAAAAAGAAACGCACCGCAGTTAAAATATTTATTTATTGATGAAGCTCAGGATTTATCAGCGCAACAATGGAAAGTTGTTGATATGTTACAACAAGAGTCAGGAGCATTAGAGACATGGGTAGCAGGTGATGATGATCAAGCTATATTTAGATGGGCTGGTGCAGACATTGAACATTTTATTAGTATGGCTAATGATGAGACTAATATAATAAAACCTTTAACACAATCTTACCGTATTCCTGTAAGTGTACACACTTTAGCCACAAAAATAGCACAGTCTATATCAAGAAGAATACCAAAAGAATATAAACCAAGAGACGAAGAAGGCAAAAGAAAAGTATTAAATATCAGACCTTTAAACCAGGGATTGAAAGAAGGTGACTGGCTTATTTTATGCAGAACGCATGAAATTGTGAAGCAGGTATCTGAATCTTTAGAATCTTACGGATGGTTATATAAGCGCTATGGATCAGATGTGATTAGTTTTCGTTTTATTGAAGCTATTAGAGCGTGGACAAAGCTGCAAAATGGTGAAAGTGTATCGGGTGTTGACTGTGATACAATTTATCATCACATGGACAGCACCAGAATAAAAAGAAACTACGGTGTATTCAAAGGTCAACCAGAAGGATTCTATGATTTAGCTACTCTTATAGATAAATACGGGCTAAGAGAGGATATAAAAGTATCAAGTATAAGAACAGCAAGTGTGAAAGAAATAACGTGGTATGATATGTTAAATGGAAAAGGTTTGAAAAAAAGAATTCCCTATCTACGATCAATTATGCGTTCGGGAAATAAGTTAGATGCTAAACCTCGTATTGAAGTATCAACCATACATGCCAGTAAAGGAGGGGAGAGAGATAATGTTATGTTGATAACCGATCTATCTTTTGGTCCTTACAAGTCATCAACGGAAACTCAACAAGGTAAAGATGATGAGGCAAGAGTATTTTATGTAGGTGCAACGAGAGCAAAAAAAGAATTACATATTGTTCACCGAACAGAAGGTCAGTATGAATATGAACCTATATTTTTTCATGAAAGGAACTGTGCATGATATCCCAGGAGTTATTAGAAGAAGCAAATAAACTTATTGGGGGCGATAGACAAACGGACTACGGAGATAAATTAACAAACCACGAAAACATTGCAGACTTCTGGTCTATATTTTTAAAGACTAAAGTTACACCGCACGATGTAGCCATCTGTATGGCCCTGGTAAAAGTAGCACGGCTCATGAACCAACATAAAAAAGATAGCTATATAGACATGGCTGCCTATGCTGCTATAGCAGGAGAGATAGAAGCAAGAACAAATAAAAAGAATCAATCGTTTGAATCAGAAGGCGAGAGAAGAGGAAGAAAAACATCTGAAGCTATTGCAGAAGGGCATGAGGAAAGAAAAAAATGAAAAATCAATATAGCCTAAATCGTACAAGTAGAGGATTAGCTTATAATTTAGATGAAGATCTAATCATACAAGAAAGTAGAGAAAAAGGTTTTACTTATGGTGAGATAGCAGAAG
>Ga0255055_10003238_pt1 | contig 11064 bp, 9 predicted proteins | sample JV7_2_27_MG_FD_188633 | JGI IMG/M metagenome (GOLD analysis project Ga0255055, IMG submission 188633) | Seawater microbial communities from Jervis Inlet, British Columbia, Canada - JV7_2_27 | ecosystem: Environmental > Aquatic > Marine > Inlet | place: Canada: British Columbia | collected... | reverse complement strand
CTGCCTTCACCGGCTTCATGGAACAGGAACATAATATTGAAATACAATTACCTTTCATTAAATATTGTGCTAAAGAGAAAGATGTAAAAATAGTAACGCTAAAAATTGGAATTAGAAGGGATTATGACGTATTTGAAAAAATAGCCTCTGATATTTCTGCATCAATCAAGGCGTCAAATAAAGATGTTGTTATCGTAGCATCGTCTGATATGTCACATAAAGAGGTTTTTGATACAAATCAATTAAACGAGTTTAAAAAATTTGATCAAGACGTTATTGATGCTTTCGTAGAATTAAATCCAAAAAAAACTCTTTCAGCTGCTTCAAAAACAACCGTATGCGGAGCCCAAACAATAACGACTTTAATGTTAATTTGTGAAAAATTAAACGCAACTAAAGGTGAATTGTTAAAATATTATACTAGTAGCGATATTAAGGGCGGATATGGATATTGTGTTGGGTATTTTTCGGGGATTATGGTAAAATAATATAAAAATAAAAAACCTAAAATTAAAGAAAAAATTTTGAGAAATATGCCGGAGGAAAACGAGGAGAAAGTCGAAGATTTTATTTCCCTATGGAAAAAGAAATTAGCAACAGAGAACGCACCCTCCTTAATTGGAGATATACATAAAGAGAACGAACAATTACGAAACAAAATTGCTGCGAACATAGAATTAATAACCAAATCTGAGGAAATACTTAAAAAAGCAGTTCAAGAAAAAGAGAAACTTAAAATTGAAAAAGATGAAGCTGTAGCAGAAATAGGGATGCAATTAAATGACTTGAAGCAAGAAAATTCAGAATTGGGAAATAAAATTAAAAGTATGGTAAAGTTATTATTAGAGAAGGATGAAGAAATCAAATCAAAGGATAAGGTAATCTTAAATTTGGAGTCTCAAGCAACTACAGAACTAGGAACAGGTTCTATGACAGAAAATGCAATTATTGACCAATTGAAATCTGAGATATCGAAAAAAGATATAATCGTACAAAATTTAGAGCATAAAATGACAGAATTATCAAATGAAGTAGAACGACTAAACCAAGACTATGATGAAGAATTAAAAAGCAAACCTGTCGATTTAGCAGTCCAGGTGAGTGCTCCTGAACAAAAGGTGATTAAACCTATGCCTCCTGAGATTTCTACTATCCCTCTTGAATCATTGTGTCAAGATCTACAATCAGATTTGACTAAATACAAACGCATTGTCGAAAACTTAAAGAAAGAGAAGAACGAACTAAAAAACGCGTTAGAAGGAAAGGATATTAGTCTTACTGACAGTGAATTCGAACCTTTAGAAAAAGAAAACGAATTACTTAAGAAAAAGCTTGCAGAATTACAAAATTCTCTCAATAGCAGTAAAAAAGAAGCACCTATAATTAGTTCTGAGGAATACGGAGAGAAAATCCAAAATCTTGAAAACAAAGTTAGGGAGAAAGAAAGCATAATAGCTGATTTAAAATTATCGGGAATTTCTCCTACTTCAGAGGAGAGCAATCCTATGGCGGAATTAGTTGAAAATTTGCAGAAGAGCATAAACAAGTTAAAAATCACGCTTTCTGAAAAGGAAAAAGAAATTACTGATTTAAAAGTTGAGCTCCTTTAATAAAATTAAAATTTTTGTTCACATAGAAACTATTCAGTTCTCTGAACACTTTTTATTAAGTAAGTTTTTTGAATAATAAGATATTAAATGAAGAATAGATGGCTATTCGTAAGAAAGAATTTGTATCATTTTTGTTCATTGGACATCATGCAATTGATACGATTATTCGGTTTAAACAAAAAAGAAAACCGTCCTTGGGTGGGACTGTGACTTTCGGGTCTCTTGCTCTTAAAACTTATACAAATTCAACAAAAATTAGCGTTATCTCTAATTTAGGAGTTAAAAATTTCAATAAATCTTTATTGAAACATTTTAACGATAAGACTATTGATTTTAGTGGAGTGAAAATGTTCGAAACTGATAACACTAATTTTGAATTAAATTATTCAAATCATTCGAGAAGATTAATTCTTAAATCCTGCAGTCCTAACCTAATTTTTGAAGATATTCCGGAAAAAATCCTGTCAACTCCCCCTAGTATTCTAATATTAGCACCTCTGTGTAACGAAATTTCTTTTGAGTACGTATCAAAAATAGTAAATAAGTTTCCAAATACCTATATTGGAATTGATTTGCAGGGATTTATTCGATATATTGATAACGACGGAGAAGTATCGTATGTTAGAGATGAAGCTACTATATCTAATATGATAGAGATAATTAATTTGATTGGAGATAGATTAATTCTTAAAGGATCTGAAGTTGAGATGAAATTATTATCAAATCATAAAGAACCTCAAAGAATTATGGATTATTTCAAGAAATTTGGGAATAAGGCAATATATATTTTGACAATGGGAGAAGCAGGATCAATGATATTAAAAAATGGAGAGAAACTTTTAAAAATACCTGCTTACAAACCAAAGAAAGTTTTAGATGAAACAGGAGCAGGAGATGTATATCTAACAATATTTTTATATGAATTACTGAATTCTGATATGACCTGGGAAGAGATTGAAAAAAACGCTCATTTAGCTTCAGCAGCAGCTTCTTTTTTGGTCGAAAAGAAGGGTCCAAAGGGATTTGAAACAAGAAAAAGAATTTTAAAAAGAGTAGCAAGTAATAATTATATTAATTAAATCTTTTTTAGATAAAAATAATGCACATAAATAGTCATTTTGCCGTAGGACTAATATTTGCTTCAATTTTAAACTATTTCTACAGCTTTTCTTTATTTGAATTCGCTTTCATCGTTTTTTTTTCTTTTATTTGCGATCTTGATGTATTTTTTGCTAAATATGCAATAGATCACAATCACAGGATGCTTATTTCTCATTCGATAATTCCTGGTTTTCTTATGCTATTGCTTGGAATAATTATTAATTGGCCAGTACTAGCCTTTAGCGGTGTAACATATTCACTCCATGTTATTATTGATACTTTTGATTGGGGTACTAATTTTTTCTATTTTCAAAAAAAGCAAATTGGTTTGAAATTGCTAATATCAAAGGAGGAATTTGAAAACCTACCTAAATATTTGTCGGAATTCAAAAAAGCAGAATCTTTTTTCGACACAAAATATTATAGTAGCAGGGTAAGTTTGGGAATCGAAGCAATATTATTTATACTTATGTGTGTATTTACTATCTTGTTTGCCTTTCAATTTATTTTTATTATAACACTTTATTTTTTAGGACTTTTTTTCCATTTAACTCGGCATTTTAAATTAAAACGTATTGAAAACAAGTAAGTTAGATTCTAAAGACTTTCATTTATGTTTTAATAAAAGCAATCATTTGTTTTGTTATAATTTTAAAACATTAAGTACGATAAGAAAAGATGAAATTAATTGTAATAGGTGGAAATCCCGCTGGTTTGAGTGCTGCGAGTGCAGTAAGAAGAGCACATCCCGATTGGATAATTGATGTGTACGAAAAAGGACCATACATTTCATATGGTTCATGTGGCCTTCCTTATTATATAAGTGGAATCATCGAAGATCGAAACAAGTTAATTACTATTACCAAAGAACAATTCCTAGAAAAAAGAAACATTCCAGTTCACATTTATCAAGAGGTTTTATCTGTAAATTTTGATGTAAAAAATGTAAAAGTTAAAGATATTAAGACTAATGAAATCTTCGAGAGAGCCTATGATTACTTGGTAATTGCGACTGGTGGTAAACCCAAAATGCGTCCAGAAATAACTCTTGAACATAATAATATCTTCCATGTGCATACTATCGAGGATGCTGATAAAGTAAAAAAATTCCTAAACGGAAGTGGACTCAAATCTGGAATACTTATTGGAGCTGGTTATATAAATCTGGAACTAGTCGAAGCCTATAAAGCACAAGGTATTAATGATTTAACTATAATTGGACCTCGGCTGATTTTTAGGACAAAAAGCCAAGAATATATTAAAAAAGAACTTGAAAAAAATGGAATTAAAATAATTCTTGGAAAATACGCTAAAAACCTAGAAATTGTTTCAGACAATCGATTAAGGGTTAATTTTGAGGATGGAGAGTCATTAGAAGCAGATTTTATACAGATTTCTATAGGAGTAGTTCCGAATACGGATATATTTAAAAGTACAAAACTGAAAATGATGAATGGTGCAATAGTTGTAGACGAGTACATGAGAACCAATATTGAAAATGTTTTTGCAGCTGGTGATTGCACAACAGTCTACCATCAAATTTTAAAAAAAAATACATATCTCCCTCTTGCCCCGGCTGCAAATAAACAAGGAAGAATTGCTGGAAATATAATTGCAGGTAAAAAAGTTGATCCATTTCCTGGGATAGTTGGAACTTCTGTTTGGAAAGTATTTGATTTATATTGTGGAAAAACCGGGATTACAGAAACAGAAGCTAAAGAATTGGGATATGAAACGGATTCAGTTTTAATAGAAAGCAATGAAATCGCCCATTATTATCCAAATAGAGGAAATCAGTTCCAACTCAAAATGACTACATATTTATTATTTGATGTGAAAACTCATCATCTGTTAGGAGCAGAGATTACGGCACCTTCTCCGTTAGGTGGAAAGAAAATTGATGTTCTAGCAACAGCATTAGCAGCGAAAATGAAAATAGAAGATATTCAAAAGCTTGATCTTTCTTACGCACCTCCCTTTGCTCCAGTTTGGGATCCTATTCTTATAGCTGCGAATGTGGCACGAAAGAAATGTCGTTAAAAATTATTAAAAAAACGATTAATAAAATAAAATAAAATAATGGTGAAAAAGAGTGGATATTTTTAAATTAACAATTTTTCAACGAGAAAGTGAAACATTAAAAGAAAGTAATAGAAAAAGAGTTCAAACGATTCAAATTCCTGATAGTGTTCACCTATCTGAAATTGATTTTCAACTACCCATTGCTTATGATGGTCCTAAAGGAGAAGATGGGTTACGGAAGTTTTATACTCCCGAACATTTTTTTATCGCCGCTGTATCTGGTTGCTTTTTTACGACTTTTTCTGTAGTCTCAAGTAATTCAAATTTAAAATATAAAACACTTAGTATTAGCGCAGAGGGTTACATTGATACCTCAACAGGTATTAAAATAATGGAAAAAATAGAAAATAAAATCACTTTGATAATCCCATCTACCGAGAAGAAAAAGAAGGCTTTGAAAGTTTTAGAGCTCACAGAAAAAGCATGTCCTCTCGCTAATTCCGTGAAAACAAAGATAGAAAATACATATAATATTTTCGTCGAATAAACAATTAAATTCTTTTTTTTAATGAATCATCAAATTGATTAGATTTTACTTGCAATCAAATCTTTTATCTTATAAATTAAATAAAAAAGATTTAAGAGCAAAATGATAGTTTCAAATTATATCCAATTAAGTGGATTGAAATTAAAATTTTAATGCAAAAAGATCAATATAGAAGTGTATTAGATGTCTGAAGGAATGAAAACTAAAGTAGGATTATCATTAGAGGAAGAAATGATATTTTCATGCGAACTTGGGAACATGAAAGTAAAAGATTGCTACATTGACGATAGTCATACTGAAGAAGTTGATATGCTTGGTCCTAATCCTACTAGGATGCTAGGATTAGCGTTGTTAGGGTGTTTGAGTGCCAGTTTCATCTTTTGTTTGAAGAAAAAAAATCTTACTCTTGATGATTTAAAGGCAGAAGCAGAATTAACGATTGCTCGCAATAAAAAGGGATTTTGGAGGGTAATGAAAATAGATGTTGACCTCAATATTAGAATTAGTGACCCAAATACACGTAAGAGAGCAGATCAATGTAAAAAGATGTTCGAGCAATACTGTATAGTCACTCAAGCCGTAAGAGAAGGAATCGATGTCGAAGTAAACCTTAATTATTAGGTTTTTTATAATTCTCTTTATTTGTTTAAACTAACTAGATTAATCTTTAATACCCTCATCTGTTATTGAAAATACAGCTTCTGCTTCGGGTAAATGTGGAGCGTCAATCATTTTTGCTACCCTCTGTTCTCCCTTTCCTTTTCTTAGATATATTCTTACCGTAGCACCATGAGCGATAATATGCCCACCAGTAGCCACTGTTGGATTGCCATAGAATACATCAGGTTTCGAGGAAACTTGGTTAGTGAAAATTACAGCTAGCTCATCAAACACTTCTGTTAGTCGCAATAAATCGTGAATATGAACGTTAAGAGTTTGTTGTCTATTTGCTAAAGTGCCCCTTCCTATGTATTCGCTTCGAAAATGACCTATTATAGAATCCACGACTATTAATTTAATATTTTTTTCTTTAACAATTTTTGATGCTTCTTGGACTAATAATACTTGATGATCGCTATTGTAAGCGCGCCCAACGATGATATTTTGCAATGTTTTGTTATAATCTAAATCTTTCGCTTCTGCCATATGAATTATTCTCTCAGGCCTAAAAGTTGCTTCTGTGTCGATGTAAAGCGCATTACCTTCCAAACCTCCTTCTTCATAAGGTAATTGAACATTTACGCAGAGTTGATGAGCAATTTGAGTCTTACCTGTTCTATATTCTCCATAAAACTCAGTAACAGAACCTGGTTCAATACCTCCTGCTAAAATTTCATCTAGGTTTGCGCTATTTGTTGTCAAGCGGTTCAGATGTTTTCTTTTTTCCCAAATGATATCAGCACTTTTAAATCCCATTTTTTCAATATCTTGAGCGGCTTTAATTATCTTCTGAGCAGTTTTTTCCCCTATTCCCGCATCTTCCATCAATTTAGTAATGGGATAAACAGCTAAAATCCTAATTGAAACAATCCCCGCATCCCTCAACTTCTTAACAGTCGTATCTCCTACCCCAGGTAAATCCTTTAAATCATAAACAACTTCAGTTTTTATTGTACTACTTTGTTCGCCTTCTTTAGATTCTACATTTTTCTTAGCCATTGTCTTAGTACCACTTATGATTTTAAATTATTTTTATTGATTTCGTTAATGTATGATTCTATATATATAAAAATAATAACAAAAAAATAAAAATTATAGTTTATTTCTTTTTCTTGACTTCCTTGCCGCTCCTAGTAATAATAAGCAATACAATAAATAGGAGAACGCTCATAAGAAAAGTTAATACTCCCATCGCTTGGGGTAACCATATATAACTTAGGTATAGAAAAGGTAGGATAAACAAACCAATTATAATTACGAATACCGGAAGAGGTACCTCTTCATCTCTAAGATCAACAAGCAGAGGAACGATTACTAATCCTATCAACACCGAAGCAGTAACTCGGAAGACCAACAATATTGTGTCATTCACCCAGAGTTCAATACCATATGCCGCAGTGTAAATATCAGGAAAATAGAAAAATCCATAGGGCATAGTATTAGTTTGCATACTTATTATTGACACTGGTAAAATCGCAGTTATAATGATTTGGATGATTACTCCTAATACCAAGTACAATAATATGTCGTTGATTTCTTTTGGTTCGTTTTTTCGTACAACGCCAAACAAATCCCGTAATAAGCACAAATTCCATAGTATAAACAATATCACGTACACACCAAGAACATCAAATTGAAGAAACCATAGAAAATTTACCGGTACTAGAGCAACTATATACGCTAAATAACCATACCTTTCGTTTCTCTTGAAAAGATCGAAAAATAAAAAGATTCCAAATATAACAAATAATGTTCCTGTGATAATTATAGAATTTATATCAAATACCGCCACAATAAAAACTCCATTCTAATTATTATTTTTAATTTAGTTTTCAATTATATATATTATAACAACATATTATTTTAAATTAATACAAGACCATTTTTAATTTCGCTTCATGGTTTTTAAAATGATATGCTAAAATTAGTATTAATTTAACTTTACAGGTAATTAAATTTTAGTGTTTTTGTGTGTCTAAAATTTAGAAATTATATTTGATAGCTCCGATATCATTTTTTCTGATTTGTTTTTATTATCTGACTCTGCAGAGAGTAATATCGCATTTCTATTAAGAGCAGCTTTAATATTTACGTACACATCATCATCAATTATTTTTAATTCGTTGATTATATCTTGGTACTTTAAATTATGTTCATCTGCAAACTCTATTAATCTGTTGTGGATTGTTTCCAATACATCTGATGAAACTGGTATTGTTTTATTGACTTTTATACCCTTGGGAAACCCTTTTGTAAGAGAACTTATTAAGTCTTTTTGAAGTGCCATTATTTCTAAAATTTTGAGTAAAATATAGTTACCATCGCTTATAGGAGCATATTGAGGAAAATAAAATTTCAAGGAATCTGCTGCAGCAAAACAAGCTCTTTCTTGTCTTATTTGACGCGAAAGCTCCCCAGGATAATTTTCTACAAGTTTGAGTGGATGCCCACTCTCCTTTATAAATTCTTTAACAACGCGAGAGATAGAAGGTGTCGTAATTATCGTGCTACTTTTAGCCTTTTGGATTCCTTTATCATAAGCGACGAAGAGCATCAACATATCTTCGAAACTAATTTCTAAGCCATTTTCATCAACTACCAATAAGCGTGATCCATCAACGTCAAAACAGACTCCTAATTGACTATTTGATGCTTTTACGATATCCGCAGTATTCTTAATGGTATTTATGCTTGGAACAGGAACTAGTGATCTTTCACGATAATGAGTATTTAGCGCAATTACTTCAATCCCTACTTCATTGATTAAGAGTGGAGTTATTTTACCCGTTGGACTGAAAGAACAATCTACTACTATTTTTAAATTAGCCTTTTTAATAATTTTTTTGCTGACAAATTGCTCTAGCGATTTTATATATACATCTTGAGTCTGAGGGATTGCAATAATACGTCCAATCCTCCTAGGATCAACGCGTCTAATTTGCGTTGGGTACGTATTGTATGATTCAATGATTTTCTTTATTTCTGGAGGTGCTAATTCTATCCCTCCAGCATCTGCAAATCTTACTCCTACATCTTCACTATAGAGATGACCTCCTGAAAAATAAGCACCTCCACTTGCCCCAAATCGCCTTATGGTAAATTCTAATAATGGAAATGTACATTCTGTCAGATTTAATACATTAACTCCAGTACTCATTACTCCCGCAGTATAACCTCTCTTTAACATGCGGCTATCGTTATGATAATCTCGTCCAATAACAATAGTCTCGTCTTTCTTAAAAGAACTCCCATGAATTGAACCAATAGAGCTCGCGATCTCGGGTGTAAATATATAATTCGCCCTTCCTACAATTCGACCATTTTTATTAAGTTCATCTAACTTTTGTACGCGTGAAGTCATTTTAACCTCTCAAGTTTTGAATTGTCGAATTGTAAAATATAATTAGTATAGCTTGTTTTAAAATAATAACTTTCGTTTAAAAATACATTTGTCAATTAACATTAGGGCACTTTTAATAAATATTAGAGTAATGAGTTGTAATTCTCATGAAAATCTCAAGAGATGCAAGGAATAAGTACGAATTTGCTGAGTTTAAATTTTCAGAAAAGGGCAATATTGAATTTAACGGAAATATCCATTTAGTTAGGATGTTTGTTCAAAAATTAAATCAAAAAAGAGATTTAATAAATTATCCGGAAATTGCTATTCGAATAGGCGAATTCAATGGAATGGCATTAATGTACGATATTAATAAATTCTTATTCAATTTGTACAAAGAAGAAACTCAGAATTCGCTGTTAAATAATGAACTTTATGAATTTTTGGAAAATAAAATTGGTAGCTCTAAATTAGAAGAGGCAATTTATTCTTTGATAGAGGAATTTCCTCCAGATATTGTATACCAAGAGGAAGAAAAAATTGATGTGTTCTTAAAAGATGAAGTAGGGGGAGTTGAAAACGAAATCCATTTTGTTGATGAATTTGTAAATCTCTGGCTTGGAAATATGAATCCATCCTATTCTCCTTTTATCGAGCTATTTGACGATGAATCGCTTGAAAAACAGACGGCGTATAGGGATATCGTTAATGAGATCTCTATTTTTTTTGAAGAAAAAGCTAAATTTGGCCCTAATAATCAAAATTTAATTGAAATGTTGAAAGAACCTGCAGAAAAATATCCACATTCAATTCGAGAACAATTAATGTACATTCATGATAACTGGGGATCGTTATTAGGAAACTATACATTCCAAATCTTAATTGCTCTTGATATTATACGGGAAGAAGAGATGTTAAGGGGTTTAGGTCCTGGAGAGTCGGAAGCTTATGAATATGATTCTATGGAAATAGAAAATTATACTATCGACAAAGAATGGATGCCAAAGGTAATCATGATTGCTAAAAATATTTATGTATGGATGGACCAGCTCTCAAAAAAGTACAATAGAACAATTACAAAATTACATGATATTCCCAATGAAGAATTAAATCAACTGAAAGAATGGGGGTTTACCGGTCTTTGGCTCATTGGATTATGGGAAAGAAGTCAGGCGTCAAAAACAATTAAACGATGGTGTGGTAATCCCGAAGCAGAAGCAAGTGCTTACTCAACTTATGATTATGTTATAGCGCATGATTTAGGAGGTTACGATTCTTATGACAATTTAAAAAATAGGGCAATCGAGAGAGGAATTCGTCTCGCTTGTGATGTGGTGCCTAATCACACTGGAATTGTTTCAAAATGGGTATTAGAACACCCAGATTGGTATATCTCTCTGCCGTACTCTCCGTTTCCATCTTATAGTTTTTCAGGTGAAAATTTATCTGGAGATCCAAACATAGGTATCTATCTTGAAGATAAATATTTTACTAGAACTGATGCTGCAGTTACATTTAAGCACGAAAATTTTCGTACTGGTGAAATCAAGTATATTTATCATGGAAATGACGGGACTAGTTTTCCATGGAATGATACAGCTCAATTGGATTTTTTAAATCCAGAAGTTCGAGAAGCAGTTATTCAGACTATTTTGCATATTTCTAAAATGTTCCCTATTATTCGGTTTGATGCTGCTATGACCCTCACGAGAAAACATTACCAAAGATTGTGGTTTCCAGAACCTGGAACTGGAGGTGCTATCCCTTCAAGAGCGGAACATGGA
>Ga0255055_10003237_pt1 | contig 11066 bp, 10 predicted proteins | sample JV7_2_27_MG_FD_188633 | JGI IMG/M metagenome (GOLD analysis project Ga0255055, IMG submission 188633) | Seawater microbial communities from Jervis Inlet, British Columbia, Canada - JV7_2_27 | ecosystem: Environmental > Aquatic > Marine > Inlet | place: Canada: British Columbia | collected... | reverse complement strand
GGATTAATCTGGGAACTTACCGCAGCCAGCTTCTCGAGAAAAACAAGATGGGTACCCAGTTCATCAAGGGTAAACACGCCGACATCATGCTGAAGAAGTACCAGGCCCTGGGAAAACCCATGCCCGTAGCTTCCGTTATCGGATGCGACCCGCTGCTTTTTGTCTTAGGGGCGGCCCGCGTGTCAGCCTTTGTCTCGGAATATGATGTCGCCGGGGCATTACGGGGCGAGGCGGTAGAAGTGGTCCCGGGAGAAACCGTGGATCTTCCCGTACCGGCCCACGCAGAGATCATCATAGAAGGCGAAGTGGATGCCGACAAATTTATGGAAGAAGGACCCTTTGGCGAGTATACCGGCTATTATTCCGGAGTCGGCACGGATCCGCGCAATTTTATCGATGTCAAATGCATCACTCACAGAAACAACCCCATTTTGTGGGGAACCACTGTCGGCAGAGCGGTCACTGACACCCATATGACCATGGCGCTCTCATACGGCGCAACCCTGTGGCAGCAGCTCCTGGCCATGAAAATACCGGGCTTGAAGGCGGTTTACTGCCCGCCGGAAGGCTCCGGACGATTTCTGGCCATCATTTCCATGAAGCAGATGTATCCCGGACATGCCGATCAGGTTCTGACCGCAGCTATCTCAACCGAGATGGGAGCCTACGGGCTTAAAACAGTTATCGTGGTGGATGAGGATATTGATCCCTGGGATATCCCCCGCGTTCTGTATGCCCTGAGTTTCCGGTTCCAGCCCAACCGATCCCAGGTTATCAAACGCGGAAGATCAACGCCGCTGGATCCTTCGCTTCCCATAGATGCCAGGGAGATTACGGGCAGGCTCCTGCTGGATGCAACCATTCCCTATGACTGGAAAGACAAGCCCATTCCGATAGAACTGGATCCGGAAATCGTCAAAAAGGTTAAAGCCCGGTGGTCTGAGTTAGGCCTATAGAAGCTATCTTAAAAATGAACGGAGTGACTAAAGTGAACTAAAGTTGGGAGTGACTAAAGTTTAAGGTGTCGCTCGCGCAGCGCAGGCGCTTGCGCCGCGTGGCGCTCCATCTTTTTTATTTATTATAAAATGATAGAATTCCTCAACTTTAGTCACTTTAGCTCACTTTTAACTTTAGCGCACTTACTTTAAAAAAGGAACTGCGAAGATGGCAGGAAATAAACTATTAGAAGGCAAACGGGTCCTGGCGGTCGACGACGAGCAGGATGTTCTGGATACATTAGTCGATTTACTGCCGATGTGTAAGATAGTAACCGCATCTGCATTTGAGGAGGCCAAGCAGCTGCTGGAATCGCAGCAGTTTGATCTGGTCATCCTGGATATTATGGGGGTTGACGGTTACGGCCTGCTGGATATTGCGACTCGCAAAAAGATACCGGCGGTCATGCTGACCGCACATGCCTGGAGCCCGGATAATCTGGTGCGCTCGATCAAAGAAGGCGCGGTTTCGTATTTACCCAAAGAAGAGCTGACAAACATCACCGACTATTTAAATGACGTCTTAATCGCTCAAAGGGAAGGCCGCGATCCCTGGAAGTCCTGGCATGACCGCTTGCCGACCTCGTATTTTGAAAAACGCTGGGGGGCTGCCTGGAAAGATACCGACAGGCAATTCTGGGTAACATTTAAAGCCGGCCTTAAGGCCAAACGGGCCGCATCTAAAAAAGAGGAAGACTAAGGGAGGATACTCGTGAAGCCCATTCGTTATCAAAAAAAGATGGTGGACGAATTTTTAAACGAAGGATACTGGACCCAGGAGCTGTTTTCCGATTTCTGGAATAGGAATGCCCGCGAGTACGGTGACCGCGAAGCGCTGGTAGATTCCAAATATCGCGTGACATGGGCTGAGGCCAAACGCCTCGTGGACGGAATTGCCTATACCTGGGTTCAGATGGGAATCCCGCAATATTCACGTATTATTATTCAGTCTCCAAACAGTGTTTACGGCTTTCTGGCCAGAATTGCCAGCGAAAGAGCCGGCCTCATATCTCTTACGGTCTATCCGTATCTACGTCAAAGAGAATTGGAATACATGGTGGAAAGAACGGAAGCCACAGCAGTGGTCATTCCTCATGAGTACCGCAAGTTTGATTATCTTGAAATGTATAAGGGCCTGCAACAGCGGTTTCCTTATCTGAAAAATATTTTTCTTTTTGACGATGCCGTGCCGGATTCGGCTCCGAAAAACACCTATTCTCTGACCCAATTGGCCCGGGAGGCCGCCGAAAAACCCATTGATGAAAATGTCCTTAAAGAAAGACGGCTGGATCCGATCTGGAATATCGCTCTGCTGACAACCACTTCGGGCACCACCGGACTGCCCAAGCTCGTGGAATGGCCCGCCGCCCCCCGTGTCTGCACTTCCAAAGGGCGCGTGAACATCTGGGGTCTTAACAAGGATGACATTACCATGGCGATTGCCCCGCATGCCGGCGGGGCGGCCGGAACCCTGACCTACTTTGCAGCGCCGCTGGCCGGTGCCAAGACGGTCATGCTGGAAGAGTTCGTCCCGGAAGACGCCCTGGCCCTGATCGAAAAAGAAAAGGCCACGGCCATTGGCGTGGTTCCCACCCACCTGGTCCGCATGCTGGAATGCGACACTTCCAAATATGACTTAAGCTCTTTGCGTTTTATCCGCTCCGCCGGCGGCTATCTCTCACCCCAGATTGCCGAAGAAGCCGAGCAAGCCTTCGGTGCCGTCATCACCAGCGACCTGGGCACCCAGGATATGGGCTCGGTCTCCGGCTGCCGGGTGGAGGATACCAAAGACCTCAGACGCCGAACCGTCGGCCGCATGCTGCCCGGCAACAAGGTGCGCCTTCTGGATGAAGCCGGCAATGAGGTGCCGGAGGGAGAACCGGGCATTCTATATTTCAGGGGCCCCCACGCGCCCGCCGGCTATTACCGGGATGAAGAGCTGACATCCACTGTGTTCGACCCCGAGGGCTGGACCTCCACCGGCGACATTGTCAAATTCGACCAGGAATGCCTGTGGATTCTGGGCCGCGCCAAGGACATGATTATCCGCGGGGGGCAAAACATCTATCCGGCGGAAATCGAGGGGTTGTTAAATGGTCACCCCAAGGTGGCGTCGGTTGCCATTGTGGGATACCCGGACCGCGAAATGGGCGAACGCACCTGCGCCTATGTGATACCGAAAGCCGGCCAGGATTTTACCTTTGATGAGATGGTTGAATTTCTGAAAGGCAAACAACTGGCCATGTTCAAGCTGCCGGAACGGTTGGAGGTCGTGGCCGAATTTCCGGCTGTCGGCGATTCCGGAAAAGTCAATAAAGAAACCCTTAAAAAACAGATTGCGGAGAAGGTGAAACTGGAAAGTGCCTAAAACCCATCTCAAAAATGCATCTAACGCTCAAGGGCTTTGTTACCCCGCCAAAGCGGGATTTCACATCTATCTTTATGAATATTAAGGAGTTCATCAAACCGATGCAAAAGACTGTTCTCATTATCTCTACCCTGAATACTAAAAGGGAAGAAACCTTATACCTCAAAGAGCAGGTGGAGGCTCTTGGGCTCAAGGCCCTTCTAATGGACATTTCGATGCGCGGCGACGCGGCTTCGGAAGCCGATATTCTGCCGAATCGTGTTGCTGAAGCGGGCGGAAGCCGCTTTGAAGATATCCGCCAGTCGAAAGATCGCGCTCAGATTACCAATATCATCATAGCGGGGGCCTCCGCCATTGCCGAACAACTGCAAGCGGAAAGCAAAATCCATGGGGTTACCGGCATGGGCGGTGCCACCGGCTCCCTGATGGTTACTGAAGTGATGCGGTCCCTTCCCTTCGGCCTTCCCAAATTGATGATTTCCTCGGCCGCCGCCCTCCCCGGTCTTTCCACCCGCTACATCGGTACCGGTGACATTATTCTTTTTCATTCGGTCATTGAATTGTCAGGGCTTTCGGATTTGCTCAAAAATGTTTTTGATCGGGCAGCGTGTGCGCTTGCCGGCATGATGCAAGGCAAAGTCACTTCGCCCGGAACGGAAAAAGGCACGTCCATCGCATTGACCATGCTGGGACCCTGCGATGAATGCGCCAGTCTGGTTCAAACCGGATTGCAAAAGTCCGGCTACCAGGTCATCGGCTTCCATGCCGCCGGCATATGCGACCGTGCCATGGAGGAGATGATTTCACAAAAATTATTTCAGGGTGTCGTCGATTTGGCGCCCGGAGGCGTTGGTGAACACCTCTTCGGCTTTATGAGAGATGCCGGCCCAAACCGCCTGGAATCGGCCGGTAAGATCGGAATTCCTCAGGTGATTGCTACCTGCAGTGTTAACCATATAACGCCTGCGAAATCCAAATACAAGCCGGAGCACCAACAACGCCCAAAATACGATCTGGATAAATTTCGCACCTGGCTGCGGATTTCACCGGATGAATTAAAAAAAGTGGCCCATGTTTTTGCGGAAAAGCTGAACCGTGCCTCAGGTCCGGTAAGAGTTATGATACCGCTGAACGGATGGTCATCAGTGGACATGCCAGGGAATCCGACCTACAATCCCGAGGAGGATCGCATCTTTATCGAAGAACTTCGCGAAAAGTTGAATTCTGAAATCCAGATTGTTGAAGTCCAGGCCAATATGGAAGATGACGCTTTTGCGCAGGCAGTCGTTAATTCTGCATTGGAAATTTTTTAAGATGGCAGCTCATGAATTTGTCGTACAAACCGAGGAAGATTCTTATAATCTGTCCGCCGGTGTGCGATTGATCGGTGAGGACGTGCTGGTGGCAATCTGGGGGGGTGAAAAACCCCATATCGGGGCTGTGGCGGTTGCGCAGCCTCGCCCGAGCCTCAAAGATCCTGATGTGACCAGTGCCACTGCATCCGTCATCTGTTTGGTGGGGCACAAAGAAGACGAATTGGCCAAGGCCTCGGCCGAAATTCTGGCGGCAACGTTGAATACCGCGGTCGTCGTGACGGCCGGTATCCACTGGGACAACCTTGACCCTGAAGGTATCCGGCGTATTATCCAGAACAGTGAAATTCTGGTCGAGATGATTTTGGAAAAATGCGTAGCAGAATTTTCTGATCTTAAAAAATAAGCTAAAATCTGTTTTGTAATAAAGTTTTCACCGCCCGAGCTTGCATCCCGATTCGCGGGGCTTCGCTCGAGACGCTGAGAGCGCAGAGACGCAAAGTAATCATGGCTCAAGGCTGAACGCTGAAGGCCAAAAAAGTCGATTTTGCTTTGAGCTTTGAGCTTTCAGCTTTGAGCTACACCATGCGACCTCTGCAAGAACAAAGGCCGGCCATAAGCAGGACAAGCGGACGGTAAAAAACTTAAAGAGGAATATATATATGGCTAAACGAATCGTAATCGGTATATCCGGCGCCAGCGGGGTCACCTACGGTGTTCGCATGCTGGAGGTGCTGAGGGAAACGGATTTTGAAACCCACCTGATTATTTCCAACGCCGGCAGGTTAAATATTGAAATCGAAACCAGCTACAAGCCCGCTAAAGTTGAAGCCTTGGCGAATTTTGTCTATGATCAGAAAGATATGGCCGCCTCGCTATCCAGCGGCTCCTTTTTGACTGAAGCCATGGTGGTTATCCCCTGCACCATTAAATCGTTGTCCGGGATTGCCAACTCCTATAATGAAAATCTGCTGGTACGGGCTGCGGATGTGACCTTAAAAGAAAAACGCAAATTGGTCCTGGTCGTCAGAGAAACACCGCTGCACGTCGGTCATCTTCGACTGATGACCATGGCCGCCGAAATGGGCGCCCACATATTGCCCCCGGTCCCTTCTTTTTATCACCGGCCCAAAACCATCGAGGATATTATCGATCAAACCATCGGCAAGGTATTTGACTATATCGGCATTGAACATGATCTTTTCAGCCGCTGGGGTGAAGACAAGCAGATAGAAAAATCCCGCAAAAAGAATAACCGGATTTTAATCGCACAAAAGAAATGATCATACAAGATGTCCTATCGCTTTGCTTAATTCAGCCCATACTCGAATCCCTTCAATTACACAAACACTCTCTTTCGTAAGTATAATGCGGGAGAGCTTGAAACCTTCGGTTTCATTTCTATCTCCTTTTTCTTCTCTTAAATATTCTCCAAAAGCCCGGAAAAAACATAGGTGTTCTTTCTCGATATTCAATATAATCTTCACCCAGCCGTTTTAAGAGTTCTGGTTCCTCAATAGCTTTTAGTTCCCAAACATTAATAAAAATGAAAAGCGGAGTGAATACAACGAGAAGAGAAGCAGATCCAAGTAATACGCCAAAACCAAAGAGCAGAGCAAATACGCCGGTAAGCATTGGATTCCGCACATAGGCGTATGGACCAGTCGTGACTAATTGGGGTGGAGGATTGAAAGGAACCGGAGTCCCCTTTGCTCTAAGAAAGTTTAGAACCGACCATCCAATTAAAAACAAAGCAAACAAAAAAATAGGTAAAGCTAAAATGATAGAAAGCGGTCTGGGGAATATATCGATAATGCCTAATAACCGATCCACTTGCAAGGCTACAACGATAAAAGAAAATATTAATAGGGCGTAGAAGAACGCCCCGATAGGTGTAAAAAAGTTTCGGATTTTTCTACTGCTTGTCGCCACATTATACAAAATTTCAATCCATTTAGTTTTTAGCGTCATGATCCTAATCCAATTTAAAGTCGAAAACTATTTCGTATAACGCTGCACTCAGTGGCGGCTGCAATGAGAGTTGATTGCGGCTTAACATCGCCTGTAATTGAAAACTCCGTTTCGTTTGTGGACATATGTGAATAACCCGGATTGAAGGATCGACTTTGGTACCCAACCAGAAACCGGAAACAACCATACTGATAGGCTCCCTTCTGGTTTTATAACGCGGTGCATTTCGGGTAAAAGCCGGTTCAAAGGCAATGAAGGGAAAGGAATCACACCAAACAACAGCACCGTGTCTATACTTGCGGCATCCAATCCCGTATCCAGAGCATCACGTTTTACCACGCGGACGTTTTTTAAATCAGCAGCCTGTACTTTTTTTGATACGCGTTCGGTATATTTCGATAAAACGTCCATCGCCACCAGGCAACCTTGATCGCCAATCAGTTGTGCTGCAGGCATGGTGAAAAATCCAGTACCGCACCCCACCTCTAAAACGGTCTGTCCAGGCTGAATTCCAGCGCCTCGCAAGGTTTTCACGGGGTTCAAGAGCCACTGTCGAAGCCTGCTCTCCATTATCACTCCAGCTGGTTTGAAAAGCAAATTCAGAATCTTTGAGTTTCCCAAGTCTTCTGTATTCATTTTTCACTTCCTGGATCGGATAGAGTGTAAATCTATAGTGTTGTCGTGGCAGTCCGCCCAACATTAGAAGTCATCTCAAAAAAGTCTTTTGTCCCCATCTCTGCGTTGGGCGCTCACTTCAAATCCTCGAAATACCAACGTATTCCTCCGGCTTGAATTTCGCGGCCGCCTTGATATGGAACCAAAATCCTAATTTTGAGATGACTTCTAGTAATTAAGTGGAAATCTCGTTTTTGACAGAAAATCTCGAATTACACAACTTTTGCAATTTTACAGCTATGAAAAGGATATCACAAGAATTTTAATCATTTGATATTTGTACTTTGTTGGAGCTATCTGGATCGTCCATTTATGAGCCGAATGCAAGAATCAACCGTCGAAAAAGAATAGTTTGAAGCCACTTAACCCTGGGGAGTTCGAAACCTCTTTAAACAAAAAAGCCGAGTTCAAACCGGCTTCATCGTTATTTGAAAATTTGTGGTGGTAACGCCTGAGTTAAGCCGCACCCCAAAGGGGCGTCGGCTTGGACGATTTGTTAGCTGCGGTGCTGTAGCTCTTGAGCATGTACCACCTCACACTGCCCGCAACGTGTAGATGTAGGCATCGACTGTGCTTCCGTCTTTGAGCTTCACTTTGACCAGCACCCGCTCATAAGCCTCACCTTCAAACTCATCAAGGGCCGCCCAATGGTTGGACAAGTTCTCCGAGGTGAAGAGAAATCCTTCGACTTCGCCGCCATGTTCGTCGAGATCGATGCCGGGATAACCCATTGCTGCGCCCCAACCTTCTTGGCGCAGCGTCCCAGTTACAGTCGCGGTTTCGCAAGAACCTCCAATAGCACCCAGCACATGCTCATTAGGCCGGCCCGGACCTAATGTCCCGTAAACGAATAATCGTTCAATCACTGATCCTCCATGCAACGATGGGTCATGTTTAGTTGGAGATATGGATAGTCGCAAAGATTATGCGTATTGCTAATCTATCTTCAAATTAATTCCTTGTCAGACATTCTTTTTAGCACTTTCAATCCATGGGGGCAGATTGCTGAACAAATCCCACAGTTATGCCCCTTATGATACTGAAAATAGTGTTCTTTTTTCCATTGATCACATGCCCGCACATCCAATATTTCTTCTCGCGGCAATCCAGGATACCATCCGCTGCCTGTCAATGCTTTTGCCGGACAGGCCTCTACACAACTCATACATTTGCCGCAAAAGTTCCTCTCTATTGGTGGCCCACACGGTAGTTCAAAGTCGGTAAACACGGTCCCTAATCGAACCCACGATCCAAATGGGCGTGTAATGAGTTGACAATGTCGACCTACCCAGCCCAACCCTGCTCTCGTTGCTACAGTTTTGTGTGGGAAGTCCCCTTTGATGTTAACAGTATCAGAACGAACTGAAGCCGCCAGTGGATTGGATTTAAAACCTCTGTCCTCAATTTCAACGGATAAGGCCAGTGATAATTCATTGATGTGATTATTCACTCTGGCATATTCATCAGCGTATTGTTGATTAGGTCCGTTCTGGATACTGGCCATTATCTGGGGGTTAATAGGAATTACCCATGCAATGGCGAAGGGAAATTCATTTCCTTCTTGATCCAATGGGGTGGAAAAACCACGCAGATCTGCCGCACCCCATAGGGCAATGCTCTGTGCTTCCATCCACTTAGTCAGCCAAGTTGGAAATGCTGTTGATATAATGGACAATGCATATCTCCTTAGGCCTTAATTCGTTGATTACAGATACATTGAGATTATCTAAACTATTAGAATTAATGTGATTTTTGTAGATACTAAATGGATATATGCAACGTATCGCATTTTTTCATCCGGTGTCAAACTGTAGGCCCGACAAATGCGGCTTTGAGGCAATAAAAAGGGCAAATCCATAGGCTCGGATTCACCCCTCTGAGTTGTGATTTAAATCGAATATCCAAACAATTTTCAGAATTGATATATACCGAATTGTTTACAGTATCGGTACTTTGGATGGCTTCAATTTTTTGCAGATATCATCTTAGATATCTTTAGTTGAGGCTCATCTGCGGTTAGTTGGAGATATTCACGGTGTTATAACTGAAACTAACAATCATTAAACTTGCGATCAAAAGTCAATAAGCTGGAAATGAATCAGGGTCTGGTCTATCACCAGACCCATACAATTCATGCATTAGATTAAAACCAACAAATGGTCCATAGCTTGCTGGTATATAGTTTGAGTCAGGGGCTATGGCAATCCAAAGATCAAGGGTTGATGGTGAAAAAATAAATGATAGTATATTCTGAACTCCTCGTGTCCAACGGCGGCTAATTTTATTAGACCTTACCAATGCAAGACCCTTGTCAAAATCCATGCTTGATGGATTTTCTCTAAGGAACTGATTCGCATATTCAAGCCTTGAGTATGAACTGCCCGAAACAGGTTGGGATGGAATTATACGTGCGTGATTAGCCGTAGCTAAATATCCATTTTTCATATTTATCCGGGCTTTATCGTTATTTGCGATTTCAAACACAGCCGCACTCTTTGGGCTTGATACAAAAAGTAGCCTTGCCGGGTATTTTTTTTGCGTATTCAGCAACTGATCTGCTTCTTCAATTGTCTTTGAATATTGAAGCATATATCTTGATAATAGCGTAATGGGCATTACTTCCCACTCTTTTTGTGCAATGGAAATGTTATTTTGTGTTACCGTTACCCCTTTCTCATTAATGCCGGATTCACCATCTACCCATCCAGGGTTTAATATGGCAGCAAAACCATGACCCTTTTCAGGCTTAATTATGTAAAGAATCATATTTTTATATAAAAAAGTTTCTGTAGGCATATCACCTTGCCTAAATGTAATTATTCTTGAATCCTTGTCTCTGTAGGAAAATGCAAAACACCCCCTACCCTCGGATATTGTGCTAACAGTGTTAAGAAAAAGTATCTTTTTGTATTCAAGTTGTGATCCGTCAGCGATGCCATGCATCTCCTCAATGTATTCTGCGGGTATCTGTTTCTCCAGGTTTTCAGCCTTAGACAACCAATGCTTCGATTCTTCGGTCATGCCGTTATAAAATTCGAAAATTGGTTTGTTTATTTCCAAGATTTCTTCACGGCATAATTTGCCATGGGCCAAACCGATCTCGTATGGTGATCCTGTTAAATATACTACGGTAATACCGGATTTTATATATTTTCTGCTGAAATTAAAATGACCGACTTCCTCAATAGGTTGGTTTAGCAGATCCTGAACACTTATTTTTTGGTAACCACATCCAGATATGGCAAAAGGAACCACGTTGAATACAATTAGGATGAAAAAAATACTATTCCTTGAATATATCATTTCTTATTTTCTTCTTAAATGTCGATGTATGGAAACAAGTCCAACTATCCAATAATTTGGATAAATTACTGACCCTATATGGTCATGCCCAAGGTATCTTGGAAAGCCTTATCATTGCAAGAAACGACCGACTGTGATTATTTTTACACACCGATAGATTTTCAGGGATTGATATATACCGTTTTGTTTACAGTATCTGAAAATATGAGGACGCAAGATACTTGGTTTTTATTGTTAATATCTGCAATTTAGGCTCAGTTGCGATTAGGTCGGGTAGCGCAGGGGAATCTCACCCCCACGCTCCCACAGATCCGCACGTGAACCTCTCGATTCATACGGCTGCTGCCAGCCTTCCTCTTGAAACCTCACGGTCTCAAGCCGACGCAAAAAGAAACCCGGCTCCTCCCAGTTTCCTGGTTGACCATCGCTTGCTGCGAGCTG
>Ga0255055_10003236_pt1 | contig 11072 bp, 10 predicted proteins | sample JV7_2_27_MG_FD_188633 | JGI IMG/M metagenome (GOLD analysis project Ga0255055, IMG submission 188633) | Seawater microbial communities from Jervis Inlet, British Columbia, Canada - JV7_2_27 | ecosystem: Environmental > Aquatic > Marine > Inlet | place: Canada: British Columbia | collected... | reverse complement strand
CCGCAAAAAAAAATGCCAAGCGGCTGGGAGATTTCTTTATACAGCAGGGCTGGATCCCGGCCAGTGCGGTGAAATAGGAAGGTAAAGTCGTGCGTATTTTGGAAGATGAATGGGGCAGTTAATCCTTTATGTCTGGAGGCTTTATGAGATGCTTCTTTTATCAGGCAAAGATCGTGATCAAACAATACAAGACGGATGAATTTATCGCGAGTATGCGCTCCATTTTGCCTGGGTTTCGTAAAGAAAAAGGTTGTCTCGAATACAGCCTGTGCCGGGATATTGAAAAGAAAAACACCTATAGTCTGGTTGCAGAGTGGGAGACACGCAAAGCCATGGAAAAACACTTCCAGACACACGATTTCGAGGTGTTCATCGGCGCCGCTAGGGTCCTTGGTGATGCATTCGAAATGAACATTGCTGAAGTTAAGGAAAGCGGGGGCTATAACCTGGCTATGCGTGGTTTCAAGACCCCGCCTGGTGCTCCCTCAGCGGGATAGGCCATAGGGTCGTTACAAAATGTTTAGAGCGGATCAAAAAACATGGCAGTAATGACACAACAAGAGAAAGAAAAACCCGGCTCGCCAGCCCGCTGCTTTGAAATAGGTCAATAAGATTTTTATTGCTCTATGGGAATCCAGCATTGGCAAAAAGGATTGGAATCGCGCTGGTTGCTGCGGCGCTGGGATTTATTACCCTCTTTGCGGTGCCGGCTGGATAAGATGCAACTATAAACCTGAGCGGCGTATTTGCATCTGTATTCGCCCACGCCGGGCACATCACCAAGGAAGAAGCAAATCAGGACACGTTCTATTCGAAAATAAGAAAATAAAGAGGGAGGTTATTACTATGAAAATAGTCACCACTTATTTTACCGTTTTGGTATTACTGGGAATTGGATTTAGTAGCGCCCCTTCAGTTTTTGCAGCTGAGGAAGAATCTTCCATCATGTGCGACAACGGCATGGTGAACATCGGAGATATGGAAACTGATGTTCAGGACGCGTGCGGACAGCCAAACAGCCAGAACTATGAGCTTAATGCGTGGGTTTATAATTTTGGTCCTTCCCAACCTGTTTACACCGTCATATTCAAGGAAGGTAAAGTCGTGCGTATTTTGGAAGATAAATGGGGCAGTTAATCTTTGCCAGTATCATGGGGTTGCAGCTGTTCGATAAAGGCTGCAGAGGCCGTGCAATTGCATACCCAACAGCGGGAGCTTGATTTGGATAAGGGTCAGTAGTCGTTTACAAATAGCAGACATCTGAAAGGAGAAACACAAAATGGCTAAAGAAAAAGTAAAACACCTGAGCGGCGTATTTGCCTCTGTATTTGCCCACGCCGGTCACATCAGCAAGGAAGAGGCTAAGGAAATAAGCGGCCTGGCTGATCATGAGTTTGAAAAAGCATATGACAGCGCATCAAATATCGCTGAAAAAGTCGTGCAGCATGAAGGCGAAAAGATGGATAAGTTCCTGGAACATTTTGCCAAAGAGATTGATCAGTACATGGAGCATTTTGGCGGGAAGTTGTTCAAGTAGATGCGTTGGCGAAGCCTTCAAAGGTCAAATGGAAGGAAGCACATATGGACGCATTTATTGCCTGTCACGAATGTGATCTGATTCACAGTTTCAAAACGCTGCCGGCCAGGGGAGCTGCCCATTGTATACGTTGCGGCGCCGTTCTTTACAAGCACAAACCCAACAGTCTGGAACGTACGCTGGCATTTGCCGTTGCGGGGTTGATATTGTTTATTCTGGCGAATTCGTTTCCCTTTCTGGGATTAAAAATTGGTTCTCAAGTCCGTGAAACAACCCTAATTACAGGAATATACGAACTTTATGTCCAGGGTATGCAAGTGATCGCGATACTGGTTCTGTTCACCACCGTCCTGGTGCCGTTCATCCAAATGTTGTGCCTGCTTTATATACTGTTGCCGCTTAAATTCCACCGTCTACCTAAAGGGCTGCCCCGTGTATTCCGTTTTGTTAACAGCGTGGGACCCTGGGGCATGATGGAAGTTTTCATGGTTGGTATTCTGGTATCCGTTGTAAAACTGGCTGGAATGGCGAAAATCATACCGGGTATCTCCCTGTACTCATTTTTGACCCTCATTTTCGTCCTGGCTGCCATGACCGTCTCACTGAATAGCCATCTGATCTGGCATATATGGGGGGAGAATCAATGAATCGCGATTTAACAACCGCACAAGCTGCCGGCTTGATCAGCTGCCACAGCTGCCATCTTCTCTGTGAACGGGGAAAACAGTCCTGGGACAGGATATGCCCCCGTTGCGGTGCCAGTCTGCATGATCGCAAACCCAACAGCATCGCACGAACCTGGGCCCTGGTGCTGGCAGCCATTATTTTATACATTCCCGCCAACGTGCTTCCCATCACCGTTGTTATCTCACTGGGCAAGGCCCAGGCGGACACGATTATGAGCGGCGTCATTTATTTCCTTCACACCGGGATGTGGCCCATTGGCCTAATCATTTTTTTGGCCAGTATCTTCATACCGATGCTGAAGCTGCTCGCTTTGATATTCCTGTTGATCAGCGTCCAGCGCAAGTCCAACTGGCGCCAGCAAGACCGCGCCCGGCTCTACCGGATTGTCGAGATCATCGGCCGCTGGTCGATGGTCGATATTTTTGTGGTCACCATCCTGGTGGCCCTGGTGCATCTGGGAGGCCTGGCAACCATTCATGCCGGTCCCGGAGTGCTTTTTTTCGGTGCGGTGGTGGTGATCACCATATTCGCGGCCATGAGTTTTGATCCCCGGCTGATCTGGGACACAGAGGAGGTAAGTCATGAGTAACTCTAAAAAGGACAGGCCTGAATTAAAGGGTTTACCCGAACCCGAATTCCGGAAGAAAAAACGCCGTATTTCCATCGTCTGGCTGGTGCCCCTGCTTGCGCTGGCTGTCGGCGGTTGGCTGGTTTACAAAGCCATTTCCGAAAAAGGACCGACCATTACCATCACGTTCAAGGCGGCCACGGGGCTGGAGGCCGGCAAGACCAAGATCAAGTACAAAGATGTCGAACTGGGCCTGGTCGATTCCATTGAATTGGACGATAAGCTCTCACAGGTCATCCTGAAGGCCGAGCTGGTCAAAAAGGCTGAAAACTTTCTCTCGGAAAACACACGCTTTTGGGTCGTACGGGCCCAGGTTGCGGCCGGCAGTGTTTCCGGACTCGGCACCCTTTTCTCAGGGGCCTACATTGGACTTGACCCGGGCAAACCCGGCCGACCGACCACCCATTTCAAGGGGTTGGAAATACCGCCGGTGGTGACCACCGATCAACCGGGCAGCCATTTTGTGTTGCGGGCGGCTAGCCTCGGCTCACTGCACATCGGCGATCCGGTGTACTTTCGGCGGATCGAGGTCGGGCAGGTGGTCAGCCACAAACTGGACCAAGACGGGCAGGCGGTGACCGTCGAGGTGTTTATCAACGATCCCCATCACGAACTGGTTCGCAAAAATACCCGGTTTTGGAACGCGAGCGGTTTGGATGTTTCCATCGGTGCCGATGGAATCCGGGTGGATACGGAATCATTTGTGACCTTGATGATCGGCGGCATCGCCTTTGACACGCCGGTCGAGCAGGAAGCCGTTGAACCGGCCGCGGAAAATCACGTTTTTAAGCTATACAAGAACCGCGAGAGCATTTCTGAAAAGACCTATGTCCGCAAGACCCGCTGGATGCTGAATTTTGACGGTGGCGTCCGGGGGCTTAATACCGGTGCCCCGGTTGAATTACAGGGTATCCAGATCGGTCATGTATTGGATGTAAATCTGGAGTTTGACATTGATAAAGAGGCGTTTACGATCCCGGTTCTGGTCGAGATTGAGCCGGACCGGATAAAAGCTATCGGGGACTTTCCTGAGAGTGCTGAGAGGCCACGAATCATGGATCACCTCGTGGGAAAAGGTCTGCGCGCCCAGCTTAAGACCGGCAGTCTGATTACCGGGCAGCTGCTGGTGGCTCTTGACATGCATCCGGAAGCACCTCCGGCCAATATCAACTGGGAAGGCCTCTATCCGGAGTTTCCCACCGTGCCGACATCCATGGAGGAAATTACGACCAGCCTGGCGCAACTGCTGAATAAATTTGAAAAATTGCCCATCGAACAAATCGGCAACGACTTGCGAGATACGGTTTCCGGCGCCAAGCGTCTGATGAATTCACCCGATTTACAAAAATCCATCACAGCGTTAAACGAAACCCTCAATCAGGCACAGAAATTCGTCGCAGCTCTGAACACGTCTATCGCCCCTGAATTGAAATCAGCGGTTTCCAATTTGAATTCTGCCCTGATACAGGCCCAAAAACTCGCTAAGAGTCTTAATTCCGACGTTGCACCCCAGGCAGACCGCACCCTCAAGGAGCTTCAATCAGCGGCACGTTCCATCAAGGTTTGGGCCGAATACCTTGAGCGACACCCCGAAGCGTTGATCCGCGGCAAGGGTAAATCAAAGAGGAGATGATACAATGAAAGTATTTTTACTTCGACAAAAACACGTTGCAATAATCTTTCTGTCGTTGGCCTTGGCGGGCTGTTTGGGAGGCCCATCGGCACCGACAAACTTTTATATGCTCAGCCCGTTGAGTCACTCACAGGCTAAGACATCCCCTGCGACCGCAGAAGCTCGCATCCGTATCGGCCTCGAAACGGTTGTGGTTCCCGAATATTTGAATCGAAACGAGATCGTCGTCAACCTGGATGATACGGTCTATCAACTCGCTGAGTTTGATCAGTGGACGGAGCCGCTGAGCGACAACCTGACACGGGTGCTTGAAGAAAACCTGACAAATCTGCTGCGCAACGATTCTATTGACGTCATCCTGGCTTCGGACAGCTCGATTCCGCTTGATTACCGACTGGAGGTTGACGTGATCCGCCTGGACGGCAATTTGGGGGATCAGGTTACCCTGGTGGCTCAATGGGCGCTTTTGGAAGGAGAGGAAGACGATTTGAAACTGGTGCGGCGATCGGAATATCAGGAGCGGGCAGCGGATAAAACATACAAAGGACTGGTATTGGCAAAAAGCCGAACCGTTGAAAAATTGAGCCGGGATATTGCCGCTGCCATTAAAAAGACTTTGGCAAATAACAGATAACAGAGGACACACATGAAGGCAGAGGACAGAAGAAAGAAGACAGATGACAGAAGTCAGAAGTCAGATGACAAACAACAAGCCTTGAGCCCTAAGCCTGATGCCTTGAGCCTTCCCATAATCGCCATGACGGCGCATGCCATGGCCGGTGATGAAGATAAAAGTTTGCAAGCCGGCATGAACGGCCATGTCACCAAACCGATTGATCCGGATCAGCTTTTTGCCACCCTGCAGAAATGGATTAAGCCAAGTGAAAAACGGGCGACACCTCAGAAACCGGTTGTTTCCGTCGAGCCCTCTGAAGAGGACAAAGTGGTTTCGATTGAAGCGGAGCTTCCGGAATCTTTGGCTGGGTTTGATCTGGTAGATGGATTAAAGCGCTTGCAAGGCAACAAAAAGCTTTATCGCAAGTTACTTTTACATTTTTCTACGGACTACGACAAGGTAGCAAATCAAATCCGTGAGGCGCTTGATGCAGAGGATTTTGAGCGCTCTCACAGCCTGATACACAATCTCAAAGGATTGGCCGGTAATCTTGCGGCCACGGACCTGCAGGCGGCCGCGGTGAATATGGAAAAACTTGTCAAAGGCGTTGACAAAAAAGCCCCGTCATCCAAGCAGCTGAATTTGAGACTCTCGGAGCTTGAAGCTGCCCTCAATCAAGCCTTGGAATCGGTTCAAAGCCTTGGTGTACCCGCTGAAGAGAATGTCTGCAAAATATCCGCTGAAGAGATTACAGCTATCCCTGCTGAATTCGCTCAGAACATTGCCAAACGCATTCGCGATGCGGCTGAAATGGGAGATGTCATGACTCTGACAGCCATCGCAGCGGAAATCAAGGCTCACTCAGACTCCTGTGTACCGCTTAGCGAACAGATGATTCAATTGTCTGAGGACTTTGATTTTGAGGGTATTCAAAAATTAGCGAATGCATTAGTTGCATGCTGATTGGTAAAGAATCCAGAAAATAGAAAGGACACTGATGCGCTGGAAATGGGTAGTGGGAATTGGTGTTTTTTTGATCATGGCCTTGATGGTTGCGGTCTATGTATTGCTGGCTAGTTACGATTATAACAGCCTCAAGCCACGAATCGCACGGATGGTCAAGGATGCCACCGGCCGTGAATTGAATCTGAGTGGTGAAATAAATCTCGATTTTGGTTTCTCACCGGCGTTGGTAATGACGGATGTCACTTTCGCCAATGTGCCTTGGGGCTCGCAACCGCAAATGATTAAAATTGCGAAGCTCCAGGCCCGGGTTCGCCTGCTGCCGCTGCTGTTTAGAGATGTGGAGCTGCAGCATATCGGCCTTGAGGGTGTCGAAGTGTTGCTTGAAACGGATCAAAGCGGACAGGGCAATTGGGACCTCATTGCCGGCGAAAGCGCGGACAAGCGTGCGCGGTCGTTTAAACCCAACCAATTAGACATAGATAATATTCGCATCGAAAATTTGAGCCTGACCTTACGAGACGGAAAGACAGGTTCAGCAACGCGGTTGACCCTGATCAGCTTCGGTGTGACCAGGCAAGACACTGCCGATATGCTGACCATTGATCTGAGAGCTGAATACAACGGCCAGCCGGTTACGCTCTCCGGCAAAACCGGATCGATTCGCAATCTATTAGCAAACCAACGCTATCCCCTTAAACTGACAGGTTCGGTTTCAAATGCAAACATCCAGATCGACGGGGCGATCAACGATGTCCTCAACCTTAATGGCATCGATCTTAAGGCCCGAGCTTCAGGCAAAGACCTCGCAAAACTCGAGCTTATAAAAAATATCCGGCTACCGGTAACGAGCGCATTTGATGTAACGGGACACTTGAAGGGGTCCAAGGCAGCCCTGACGCTGAGGGACGTTAGTGGTGAGTTGTCCAGCAGCAGTGTCGATGTGGCGATCAGCGGTATGGTCAGCGATTTGATCGCACTCAACGGCATCGATCTGCAATTGAAGGGTTCCGGCAAAGATCTGTCAGAGGTCGGACCGGTCATTGGCGAGAAGCTTCCAGCAACCGATAAATTTACGGTTCAGGGGCGTCTTACGGGCTCCACCAAAGCCCTGTCTCTCAAGGAAGCCCAGGGCAGTGCCAGCCGGGGCAACCTGAAGCTTAGCTTGCAGGGCGGAATCAAGGATTTGATTGCCTTCAGTGGTTTGGATATGCAGATAAAAGGATTCGGTAAGAACCTTGCTGAGATTGGGTTGATTATTGGGGAGAAATTACCTGACACTGAGGAATTTGCGGTTGAGGGCCGATTGATGGGCTCTGCCAAGACTCTGAGTCTGCAGAAAGCGCACGGCCAAGCCAGACAGGGCAGTTTGAACCTGACTGTAAATGGTCAGATTAAGAATTTGCTGGCCCTCAGCGGCATGGATCTGAAATTTGACGGTTCGGGCAAGGACTTGTCAGAGGTGGGACCCATCATCGGGGAGAAGCTGCCCGCAACGGGAGAATTTGCGATTAAAGGTCGGTTGACGGGTTCAACCAAGGCTCTTTCTCTGCAGAACTCTCAGGGGCGTGTTGGCCGCGGCGGCTTGCGCCTCAGCTTGGATGGCAGCATTAAGAATCTGATTGCACTCTCCGGAATAGATATAAAATTCAAAGGCTCGGGGACGGATCTGGCTGAGGTTGGGCCGATCATCGAAAAGAAGCTTCCGAAAACCGATAATTTTACGGTTCAAGGGCGGTTGATGGGTTCAACAAAAGCGTTATCCTTGCGAGAAGCTATGGGCCGAGCCATAGTGGACGGCATGAGCGTTGCCTTTGACGGCGGGATCACGGACGTGCTGACCCCTAATCACATAAATCTCAGGCTGAAAGCCTCCGGAAAGGAACTGGCCGAAATTGGGCCGCTGGTCGGATCGAACCTGCCAAAACTGGGTCCCTTCGATGTGAGCGGCAAGCTTTCGGGCTCCGCGAAAGCCATTTCGCTGAACGAATTTTCAGCCATGGTAGATAAGAGCGATTTTAACGGTCTGGCCAAGGTGGAGTTTATCAAGCGTCCCAAAATTACCGTACGCCTGGAGTCGTCGGTGATCGATTTCACAACTCTGATGAAAAGTTTAGAGAAGGACGAACAAAAAACTGCCAATAAAGGTAAGCAAAAGCGTCGTTTATTTTCCGAAGATCCCCTGCCTTTTGACGCCCTCAAAAAGGTGGACGCAGATATTGTGTTGAAAGCCAGGAATATCCACGCTAAGGACGCGCGCCTTGAATTCGGTCATCTGGAGCTGATTCTCGAAGATAGCAATCTAAGCATCAATAAGCTTGAAGCGACATATAAAAAGACAAAAATTTCAGGAAATCTTCATATCGATCCTGGCTCACCGCCACAGGTAGCCACCAATTTCCTGGTTCAAAACTTTAATTTGGGTGACTTTCTCAAAGAAACCGGCAAGAGTGATCAGGTTCGGGCCATCGTTGATATAGCAGCCCATGGGAAAAGCAGCGGGGATTCTGTCCACGGCCTTATGTCAGATCTCGACGGTTCAATCGGGGCAGTAATGGGTGAAGGTTATCTTTCCAAATACCTCGACCTGATTTCCGTGGATCTTACCAAAAAGGCCAGACTATTCTGGGGACGCCACAAAAAAGGAGATCAGATTAAATGTGCCGTCGTCCAGTTCGATATCAAGAAAGGGATTGCCGACAGCCGGGCCTTTGTGTTCAACACCCAGATCGGCATCCTGACCGGTGAAGGCGAGATCAACATGGGCACGGAGCAGGTGGATTTTTTGCTCGTGCCGAAGCCAAAAAATCCAGGCCTGCTGGAGCTTTCTACGAAGTTGCGGGTCAGCGGTACCATTTTAGATGCCAAGGTGAGGCCGGACAATTTTGCTTTATTAGAAAAAGGCGCCCTGGCCCTCAGTTCCCTTGCGATCGGTCCGGTCGGACTGCTGGCACCGTTTGTGCACCTGGGTGCGCATAAAAAGCATCCTTGCGACATCCAGAGCATCAGGCAATTAGGACTGCAGATCTCCGCCGAAGAATAGCCGGATGGCTCCGTCTGCGCTCGCTAGTGGCTGGAATTTGTAAAGAAAACGGATGTCTTGAATACAGTGTGTATCAGGATTGCGACGAGGGACACTAATCCAAGCTTTTATACCAGAAGAAGCGATTAGCATCGAATCACGATCACCGAGGCGTAGGATCAGAGGACCGCCGCCCCTGTTCTGACCATTCCTGTGAGTATTTAAATTGCGCCGAAACAAAAATGCACGTCAATAAAATACGCCCAGCGAGCAGGATATACACAAATTGGAAAGAATGAACGATGAAAACAAATAAACTCCCTTTGCTATTTCTTTCATACATTATAAAGCCGTTAAAGGTGTTGGTTGCATTCGACATCCACCAAACCGCAATTGTTATATTGCTTCTGCCAATTTGCAATAATGCGGTGGCATGGAAACTGTAGACTTCACCACCCAACCCAAAATTTCAGGCTTACCCGATAGGTGGAAATTACGGCTATGCTTACACAATCCGTATCCCGAGTTTTGAGTATTCGATTGCACTTACTAATATGCAATGACATTAACCGATCACCGCCCTTCGTAATGCACCGGATATCCACTCCTGAAAAAATCCCTTACATTACTCTATTTTGCCCGAACTACTTCTAAGGTTGTACCGGAACTCGTCCTTTATTTCTAAATATATCAGTAAATTACATATTGACAACCTAAATATTATTTGATATTAATTCATAAAAATCATGATAATTTTTGATACTCAGGGAGGCCAAAGGTCTTCCTTTTGTATTTTCTGAGATACATAATTTATCACCTTTTCATGGAGAACAGAGCATGACCCCGGATCGCAAATTCAAAATATTGTACGCCGCTGCCTACGATTATCTCGAATCCAGAATTGGAAAGGAAGCACTTGAACAGAAGCTGGATCATTATCGCCAATATAAGGTCGATGACATGCATGATGCGTTTTGGCATTTGGTGAATTCGCTCACCAATAAGGTTGGTATGCGAGCAACCATTGGGTCAATAGATCCCCTGGAACCTTTTCTCTTTGGCTATGATCCTTGGCAAACCCATTCCAAATATCAGGATGATTGGCAGCTACTGTTTAGAACGATTGAGCAAAACCACCAGCCGCCAGGGCCTATGAATATAACAAATGGAAGTTCGTACTGGGTTCTATTCTGCAAAGGCATTTTATCCGGAGCTGAATTCCTGTCCCGGTTTGAATCTTTTAATTCCTTTGATGAATTTGTGAACAGCTTTGCATTCAACGACATATCAATTGCCGCACTCCCGATCCTGTTGGATCAAGAAATATATGGAATGGGATTTCCGCTTGGATGTGACTGGTTAAAAGAGATGGGCTACAACAACTATGCAAAACCTGATAGGCATACCGTCGATATTTTATTTGGCACCGGAACCGTGCCGAGCCAGGATAATTATGTGGTGTATAGAGCAATGGTTAGAATGGGAAGGGTAAATGATGAGATGCCGGCGGTTATCGATAGATTGTTGTGGTATATCGGATCCGGCAAGTATGTTGATGAAAATGTCAAAATTACGCGTCAAAAAGCGGGGTTTATTAAGGATCTACGGGCTAAATTAGATGCAAAATGATGGTTTGCAGCACTTTTCCGATACTTTATACAGAAGCACCCTTCCAGATCACGGTTGTTAATGAACATTGAAGCTTACCAAATCATGCACAAGATTATGGGAGTACATAAGCAGTAGATGGCATCCTCAGATAGGTATTTTCAGGTATTTTGAGGTAGGGTAGGGTACAGGCGCTAAATTGCCCAAGTTACTGAGATAGAAAGAATTTATAATATTTTCTTGCTCTTGCTCGATTTGCTGTTACGGCCTTTCACGCCGGCAACACCGGTTCAAATCCGGTTGGGGACGCCAAATAATTTCAAGGGGTTATCTAATTTTAATAGCCTCTTTTTTTATTTATATAAATCATTCCCCACA
>Ga0255055_10003235_pt1 | contig 11072 bp, 24 predicted proteins | sample JV7_2_27_MG_FD_188633 | JGI IMG/M metagenome (GOLD analysis project Ga0255055, IMG submission 188633) | Seawater microbial communities from Jervis Inlet, British Columbia, Canada - JV7_2_27 | ecosystem: Environmental > Aquatic > Marine > Inlet | place: Canada: British Columbia | collected... | reverse complement strand
TAAAGCATTACGAAGTGTTTTATAACTCTTATAACCTTCATCAAGCTTTCCTTTCCATTTGCTTTTAGCCTGAAGTTCTACTTGCTCTTCTACAGTACGACTTTGCTTTCCTGTACGTACTATAGTATGATTAATTGTTTTCTTACCATCTAGTAAACCAGCAGCAGTAGTAATAATCCATGTTCCATCTGGTTGTGATTCATAACCACATTGGTATTCTCTTATCTTTTGTTTCTTATCAAGAGAATAAAGTTTTTCAAGTGTTTGCATCTTTCTTATCTTTTTATTATCCAAAGTTTAATTAAATCATATTCAAAGTAAGAGGCCATCCATGTATGATATAGATTATATATAGCAGTAGCTCTATCTATTGCATATATTATATCTCTAAATCTACCTTCTTCTGTTTCAACTATTGCTCCAAAGCACATCATAACAACCGTTTTAAACTTGTTAAATTTCTATAACCTCTAGGTATTCTAATACTAAAATAATACGAACCTATCTTGTAGATAGCGGTATATCTATGAGTACACCTATACGCCTTTATCTGAAACTCATAAGTATCAGAGAAACTTAGATTCATATCTTTCATTCTTGCTTCTAGAAACTTACCCCAAATAGGAGGTCTTAGTACATTAGGTAATTTACTAATAGGATTTTCCATTATAAGTTTCTTTATGTATTGACCAACCAACTCTCCATGTATATCCTGTTCTTATTGTCCAGAATCCTTGTATATGCTGATTTTTCTCATCTCTAAGTTTACCATCTTTCATATAGATATACTCTTCTGGGGTAAAAGAAATATGAGTTAGCTTACGCCCTTTGTTTAGTAGCTTTAATGCTCTTTTCTTTGTCATCTCCCATAACCATTAAAGTTTACACTATTAATATAAGCAATACATTTCTTACATACGCATTCATCCTTGTCATAATTACAAGTATGTGCACCACAATTAACACATCTGTCGGTATTCATTTCTTTTTCCACTATCTCTTTCCTCCTATCTCCCAAGTAAACATTCCTTTTTCATGTGCTTTAGCAGCAACATATCTTTGCTTTTCTAAAGGCATAGCTTTAAGTTTCTCAGAATTAACAGAATTTAAAGCGCCAATTATTAGCTTTACCGACTTATCAAGTATTTCATTGTTACGTTCTTCTGCATCTTCTTGGCATTCATGACATATACCAAAACCTTTATCTTGATCTTGATCTATATATTCTTCCCAAGTATAAAAATCGCAACCGCAACAACCGCAATTCAAGTTCTTTCTTCTAAACTTCTCCATTATTTATTTCTTTTTCCAAGCTAGTACCTCCATACAATCCTTACATCTAAAACCTGTCATTGTAGGTAAATCAAATGGTACTTCTTCTGGATTACCATTACAAATGTGACAATCTCTTACATCCATAAACCTTGTACCTTTTATTGATCTCATACCTTCTGGTAATCCTTCAACATGTACTTCTGGAACAGTATCTTTATTTACAGGTGCTCTCTTCTTTTTCTTAACTAATTTCTTCTTTACCTGTGTTTGTAGATTAGCTATTCTAAGCTTTGACCTTCTTTCCATATTATGTATAGTTTAATTCCTGTATAAATAGCTACAAGTATAAGTATTAGAAAGGAGGCAAAACAACCTATACTACTAGTAGCATTATTTCTATCAAGACGTTCTTTACTTCTACCTTGACCTTCTCTTTTATCTTCTATTTTCATGGCTTATTGTTTTTGAGTAAGTCTATTTATGTGATATAATGTATCTTCAGATGATTGTTTATATCCTTTTTGATAGTCAATACTTCCTATAAGTGCAATTTCGGCATTAATACTTTTTTGCAAAATTTCAATCAATTCTTTGTTTTTCTTTTCCAACCCTGAAAGCTGCTCCTGTAACGAAAGGTTGATAATTAGTTGTTTTTGCAATTCTTTGTTTTCAGGCTTTTTCATTGTTTTATTATTTAGTCCAATAATCTTTTACATGATATTCTGACTCCATGCGTAGTCGTCCTAGTAAATATTCTGATCCTACATCATTCATATAAGTCTGGAGAACCTTAGCTTCATCTTCAGCTATTTCAGTAGGTGCTTGACATACATGCTCATCATGTACCCACAACTTAGGAACGACAGGAATACTATTAGGATAAATATGATCGTAATAATAACGATTGGTAGCCTCCTTTAACATCTGGGCCTGAGTTGACTGAATAGGATAATTCTTACAAGCCCTTTCAACATTTCCTTGTATATTAAACGGTAATTCTTTACGCCATAACTTATGATCCAGTACTTGTTTGAACCAATGTCTTCCACCACATATCTCATTAAATCTAATATAACCATGCTTAACACCAAATGAAGAATTACCATCAAGATAATCAAATAGATTTGGTAAATATTCTCTCAAACTAAGCTCAACTATTTCAGCATAATCCCTACATATGTTGAGTATCTCCATGATTCTATCAGCAGAGCCACCATAACATATAGAATAGTTTACATTTTTGAACTTATCTCTTATATCATTAGCAGTAGTAGCATCAATTGTGAAACCACCCTTCATTGCCAATTCTACTCTTTCCCATGTTATCTTCTCCTCATCGGCTTCTAGTGCTCCATCTATCTTACGACTATTGGCTTTAAGCAGATCATACAGTTCTTCCTTTTGTCTGTACTCTCTCATGTTCTTTACCATGTATTCTATAATCTTATTATAGGCATGATTAGATAAAGTACTATGAATATCACCACTCTCTATTAAGTATATGAGTTTCTTATCATTAGAAAAGGCAGCGGCTATACGTAATTCAGCACCCCTTAAATCAATCGTAATGATCTTATGCCCTGGATCAGCTAGGAAACAATGTCGATACTTCTTTTCTTTAGGTATATTTTGAGAGTTATAGTTATTAGAGGACATTCTAGGGGTTTCCTTAACTATCTGCTTATAATTAGTATGAACTTTACCGGTAGCTTTTCTTTTATACCCAATTCTAGTATCCGCTTTTGCTTTCCTTCTCAGTATTTCTACTAAGAATCTGTCACCAAATGATGTAACAGATGTATTAGCATTACTCCATTTAATAAAAACTTCTATGAATCCCTTTAATGGAGTATCAGGATGATCTATAAGATACTTTTCCATTGCTGGTTTACCAACAGAATCTTTTGTAACTGTAATAAAATTAGCCTTATCTCTTTCTCTTTTTGTCGGAATAGGTAATTTCATTAAACTAAATATCTTCTTGACTTGATCATCCGAATTATAATTAATAGAAGACTTGACAGCACCAGTTATGATACGTGCTTCATCAAATGCGTCAAGCTGATGTATCTTATTATGCTTCACTCCTTTTCTAGGAAGTCTTAATCGTTCTAAATCTTTATACTCTTCTCTAAGAGCAATAAGAATATTATTAAGATCATTTGTATAATCTAATCTTAATCTCTCATTCTCATTAATGATAACTTGCCATGCTGGTTCATCTAGTATAAAACCTTCTAATTCAGCATCACCTAGAATAGTAAGATATGGAAATTCAATATCGTATAAATCTTTATGATAGTCATAAGAGTTTATGAACTCTATTTGCTTATCCATTAGTAATAACGGATGCTCAACATCTTCACCTGCATACTTTATTTCCTCAAGTGAAAAGGGAACTTTAGTACTTCTACCAAAGAATCCCTCTCTCACATGTTTAGCAAGAGGAGGAATACCAAGTCTTCTCTGTACTACATCATCCAGATTAAAGAAAAAACCTGAACCTTTACTAATAACTTGTTCTGCTAGCATTGTGTCAAATACATTACGGAACTGTATTCCTTGCAAATGCTTTGTCATCTTGTAATCAAACTTTAGGTTGTGGCCTACAAGTAGTTTTTTCCAATCAAACTGGAGCTTGTGTAAATCCATTGTGGTATCATCTACCACAAACTGTGCCTCACCGTCACCAAATTGAGTAAGAAGTGGCTTTGCAAAAAATGGATCTAGGTTGGTTGTTTCTTTATCATACGCTACAGCATCAGGACTGCTTAAAAAATCCTCTAATTCCTCAAAATTGTCCTGTACTATCAAATGATCTGTCAGATGTGAATAATCATTCTTACTTATAAATCGGATCATCTTTTATATAGATATAATTTATGTAAACTTTTCCTGTTTTCCTTTGGAAGCTAAACTAATAGTGTTATCTTTACGTATATATTAATAGGTAAATATAACATTATAGAAGCTATCATGGAAACTAGGTTGAGAAAAGAGATTAAAGGTTCTCTTACTGTTGATCAAATCCTATTAGATAGGAATTGCGTCACGCCTTCTGACAGACTGAGATTAGCAGTCTTGAAGGTTCGCTCTGGTATCGTAGCTATCAAGTAGGTAGCTACTTACCTACCTTTTGCCTTTTGTAAATCTCTCTCATTGTAACCAAATTTCATCACCAGCATAAATTCAGCATCAACATTACCACCCTTCATCTCTCTTATCAACTCTTCCTCCCTCATTGCTTTCAAGTCCACTGGAAACTTAGATTGTAAGTGCATTAAACCTTTTCCTATATGTTTTGTCTCTTTCTTTAGAGCATTAACTAAATGTCTAATATATAGTACTAGATATATTAGTGCTACCACTCCTATCATTATGTATATGAATGTAGAACTTGCGTTTATAACGTTGCTATCCATGTTTATGAGTTAGTTATCGTGACTAGCTGAGATCGTGGCAAATTGCCCCGGTTCTGCTAATTACCAGTTGAAAAATGTACTTATAATATACTACAATTCTTCGTCTTTTGACGTTTCTGGTAGCACTATCAATCTTCTATTTTTGATCAGGAAGGATGGGTCTAGATCGTTACCATATAGAATTTCCATAGTTACTACAACAGGTTCACCATCATCCTGAACTGCAATGAACTCTTTTCCTAAATCTTCTAATCTATCAGCTTTTCTACCTTTAGTAGCTAGATTTATTAGTATTTTGTGTCTTAATTTAGTTAGACTTTCCATTTTAGACTGATGGTTGTTTATTCTACTTGCTAACAAACTCAATTTGTATGCAAGTTGTCTAGGGTTCATACCTGATATTAACTCTTGTTCGCCTGTCTTATTATTTTTCCAATATTCCATGATATATATTAAGGTAAAAAGCAGTAGGAGTTTCCCCTACTGCTAAACTTTACTAACAATTAAAAATTAAAAGGTAGCCTTCGCTTCCTCCTTCTGTTCATCAGTACTGATAGGAGTCATACCAAGCTTTTCATCTTCAACAGGATGTCCTTGTCTCCTAAAGACTCTGACAATCTCCTGATCAAAAGCTCCCTCATCCTCAGTATTACCAAGAATAGGAGTAGTATAATAGTCTGCCAATCTTTCCTCTGCGGTTTCTTGATCAACTATTGGATACGTTCCCACCTTGCGAGTAACAATTGCACCTTCAAGCTTCTCACCTTCTTGAGCATCATACCCAAATTCAGCAGGCAAATCAGCAATATCATCCTTTTTGAAATCCTTAATCTCTACTCCAGACTTCTTTCTTAAATCTACGAGATCAAGATAAGAATGACCAAATACAATGATTGAAGACCTTTTTACCTTCGTCTTTACAATAGAAATAACACCGGACGCTACATCTTTTACTTTCTTTCTATCTGTAGTTGCCAGAAATAATTGTTTGTAAGGAATTTTGTTCTTATCCGCTTTAACCTTACCTACGGATTCTACGATTAACATTTGTGATTCTTGCATCTTTCTTACGGTTTACAAGGTTTTACAATTTATTTAGTGAAACTTAACTTCTTTGTGAAGCTAATTTCCTTTACCTGTTCTACTTCAAGCTGACCACCTTTAATAAAATATTGGGATATTAATGTATTAATTAATCTAGCCCCTATTGTGTTGTGAGCATAAGTTTGAACAAGATAATTCTTAATAACATTTACAACTTCTTCTCTATCTATACCATCAAATAATGTAAGATATTCTTTTAATAGTTCTGAATGCTCAAGAATATTGTTTAAATCCTCTAATTCCAGAGGTTTAGTATTATATACAAGTCCTACACGGCCAAGAAATTCAGTCTTTACACCAAAATCTCTTAATCTATCTAGGGTTATATCAGCTTCTCCATTAAATGCACCACTGAAAATAAAAAGAATTTTATTACTTGGTACATTTACATACTTACCATAATCATGATATACTGAAACTTGATCAGCTTCTAAGACCTTTAGAAATTCATTCTGTACACCATTGGTGGTTTCATGTGCTAGGGCACTATTGTTATTACCACTTATGAATAGTTTGTCAAATTCATCAACAAATATAACTGTTGGTAAATCACTCATATTTATAAGAGGTGTTAGTGCTTTAGATAGTGAATTACCTGCTGTACCTTCTTTGGTTAGTTGAGCAGCATTTATATCCATAAAGTTCATGTCTCTAGCACTTACAAGATTTCTTATTGTAAATGTTTTACCTGAACCACTTTCACCAGCTAAGATAAAATGAGGTCTTATTTTAGCACCACTTGTTTCAAAGATGTCAAGTATCATCTTTATTTCTTTTACTAGTTTTTCCTGACCTACAATTTCCATATTTTTATTTGTTTTTACAATTAAATATTATAGAGATTATTTAGTTCTACCGCAGTATATTGACCAATCTCTGTTAAATCAATGTCTGCCCATGTTTGCCATGTCTTTGTTCCTTCTTTGACTTGCATATCTTCTATCTCAAATAGATGGAATAGATTGGTATCAGAGTTGTAGTGGATACATTTAGGCTCTTGACCTGCAAGTGCAGACCTATTGCCTTCATCGTATTGGCCTCTTCCTACCTGTGTCTCTTCCAAGCCTCTAAGGAGAAGAATAGAGGTGTCTTTCCTTGTCACGATATTAGGACTGTACTCACCTCCCTTAAAATAATCACACTGGTGATCCTTAAGTGCGGCTATCACCTTATTCCTTGAAGTAGATGACAAACCTTTAGGTATTGATAAATAGATTTTCATTCTCTATTTTTATCTAGCATATATTTTACTTCTACTGGATATCCTGTTAACTTTTTATGTGTCAAGACAGAATTAGCAGCTCTTATTGCTATATTGTAAGAACTAAGAGATTTTTCAATTGTCTTTAAATCCTTAGTAGTTTCAAATTCATTGGCTAGTTTATCACCAATTGTAAGTGCAGCAGGAATTACTGCTTCAATAGTTCCTGTACTTGTTTCTCGTTTCGACATGCTCTTTTTGCTTTAATTTGTTTACGTTTTATTTCAATATACCACTGTGGTATTTCTTTTGTTTCTATTTCTAGAAAAGGAGAACCACGAATAAGACCTTTAATATATCTATCTCTTAGTTGCTCTCTATTTTTTCTGTCTGCTCTTAAATGAATTTCAGGATTTCTTATTAAACATCTCTTTACACACTCTCTATGTTTTTCAGGATATCTTTTTTTGTACTCTTTTCTATATTTAGCAACTTTGTCTCTATTCTCTTTTTTCCATTTCTTCATTCTTTCTCTGACTTTCTCAGGATTTCTTCTTTTATATAATTCTCGACCTATACGTTTGGTATTGTATTTAGACTGTTCTTCTAACTCTTTAGAAGAATAAGTATAGCAACAGTATTTTCTCTGTTTCCTGCAATGTTTACATATAGTTCTTATATTACCATTTATAAGTAACCAATTCTTTTCACATAGTATTACACCACACTTAGTACATACTTTAGCTTCCATGATTATTCTTTTTAGTATGTGCTGGTTCATATAGAGCATCACAATATATTACAAGTTCATCTTTCATCTTATATTCATTTTAGAGTGATAATCTTTGAGTGAATCAATATTGAGTATCATAAGATCACGCCAAGTTAATTTAGTTCTAAGACCACGATCATTGATATGATATACATTAATACCTTCTTCTGAAAAGAACTCTCTTCGCTCTTGTCCAGTACTGAAATTGTGATACACCTTTGGTGCACAACTAAAGAGACTAATTATCATTAATACAATTCCTACTATTACTATTATCTTTTTCATTATTCCTTTAAGTTTACTTCACACCAATGTTCAAAACTTTTGTATTTATCAAAAAACCCATCTTGAGGTTGTTGAGCTTCATAATACAGATCATGACAAATATTAACTACTTCTTCTCTACTATACATCTTAGTCTTTTCTTTTCTTAGATTTTCAATATATACTCCTATTCTATAGGGTAAACTTTGCCATCCTTTAATATCCGGATGTTTCCATTGATACATCATTCCAGTAGGTGATTTTCTTATATTCATTGTTATAGGATTAAGTTGAAAATGATAGAATGATGCTTAGAGTTAGTATGTATGGGAAAAATCAGATCAAACGCCAAAAACCCAATAAGATTAGAACTCCATCACATCATATACTTTATCTTTCTTCTAATCTTCTATTCTTGATGTAATCATATAGTATTAGCAAGCGTATTAATAGCTTGCTTTGCACAATTAGTTGTTTGAAGGCTAAATCATCCCAACTATACTATACTACTGTTTCCAATAGCAAGGCTATAAGAGTACCTAACCCAACTTATAGCTGCCTACAATTGATTGATAGAGGATATGATATGTAACCATAATTTCTACTAGTGGTTTACACTAGCACCTAATCAATTGCAATATTATCACCTTACCACGATCTAGGGAATTAGGTGTAGTTATTCAGGGATTAAGAGTTAATATACCTGATTGTTTCTTTAGAACGAATGTCTTGACCTTCTTAGTCCACAATATCTTTTCCCTGTATCTTTCGTAATAACCTCTTTGATACTTATTTCTGCATTCTCTACATAAGTGATCCCAATTGCTACCAAGCCTTCTAAACTCTTCTATTGGCTTTATTGTTGGAGGATCACAACCATTACAAATTCTTTTGTCTTCACCCCATGAATTCATTCTTTCCTTAAACGTTTGAGATGTTCTAAGAGTTTGATTAATGGATCTAGCTCTCTAGATATTTCGTCCTTAGTAGATTTATATGTATCAAGAGCCATAGCATATATAAGAGTAATAGCAGCGGTCTTACCATGATCTCCATTACTATACTTCTTAATAGCATCTACAAGAATAAGACCAACATCTGTATTTTCATTATCAGTATAAACTGATGCTATTTCACTATGTTCACCAGTTGTTTTAGACATTACTATCTCTGCGAAGATAACTGCAAATTCATGTCCAATCGCCATTACTTCCTTATCAGTTAGTCCTAGACCTTTAACTAAAGAACCAGCATTGTTGTCATACGTGATTTTCATTTTCTTACGATTTAGAGTTTTGTTCTTTCCTATACTGTTCCATGTAATGAGTATAACATAGTTTAGCATTAGGTTGACGATTAATTACATTTTGTTTGATATACTTTCTACATCCTGGATGTGTACATCTTTTGTTACTTAATGTTCTGAAATCTAGTTTCTTCATTTTATATTATTAAATATGCGATTAACATCATAAGTAAGACTACTAGAATAGTAAAACCAATAGCTGCGAAGAATGTAGATGCACCATAAGCATGAATTAATATGCTACTAAAAGCAACAACAAATAATATTGCTAGTATAATACCAGTAATCCTTTTAAATGTTAGCTTTCTCATTTTTATTATGTCTATCTACATTCATGATGCAAGCTCTAAAACTCTCAGGGTATTTGGATAGTATTTCCTTTAGGTCCTTTTTGGTTATATTATAACCTCTTAAATTAGCAATATATACAGCTTCATCAATACTAAGTACATTGACAATGATCTTTGAATCATTCTTTATTTTAAATGTCTTATAATTGTGAAGTAGTACAAGTCTTCTAAGTGGATGACTTAGATACCACCAGTATGCTGACAGTACTACAACGAGTACCATCAGTCCTATTATAAAATAATTCATCTTATGTTATAGTTAATATCTATTCTCAAATAAACCTAATGCATACTTCGCTTCTCCCAGTTTAATTTCAAGAGAAACTACTAGAAACTTGTTCTCACCAGAAGTAAGACAAGTATTATGTTCACTTCTAAGATACTTAATCTTTAACTCTAAGTCAAAGGTTACTTGTAGTATTTCAACATAACTAGCCTCCGATAAATCTATTGTTCCTACCATGATGGTGATTGTTCTGTTAAAATTCCTACAAATAAATAAACTAAACCCATTACAAATACACCTAATCCTCCTATAAGTAGAGAATGTTTAGGTTCTTTGCTGCTTCTAACTATCATCCAGATACCTATCAGCATCAGCACTATGCCTGTAAATATTAATGATTTGTTCATTCTTGATTATAGTTAGTTCCTTTAATAAATATACGATGCTGTCCAGGAATTAATGCTTTCTGTTCAACTTCTTCTATTATTTTCTTTTCAACTAGAAAATCAACACATGCTTGCATCATAAATGAATTACCAGTTAGTATATTAATAGCTTTTTCCATCATTACTGCTCCTGATAGATTTATACACTTAGTAACATGTTCTTTGGTTTTCATTACGCTATCAAGTCCTTCAAAACTAAATAACTTTTCTCTTTCAATCTTATAATTGTAATTCATCTTTCTTTTAAGGTTTAAAAGAAGCAAGCCAACCTTTAGGCTGACTTGCATTCTACACGATACAACACTAACTAAATGTCATACCCATCCAGTTTCCACACTGGGATATTCTTATTTTTAGATGGACTTCCACCACTCCTTTGCAAGAAGTAATAAAATATCTTACAATAAACAACAGCACTTGGAATGTGCTTATGATGTCAGGCGTATCAATACCTGATCCTACGGCATTAGAAGTGCAATTGGGCTTATATCACTGTTTATTATAAATGGGTAATCATGATCAAATTAATGACCATGTTTTAAATGTCTATTATTCTTTACGTTTAAAATCTACTGCTCTTTGCATTAGTTGATACTCTCTGAGACTAATTCTACCAGCTTTAGCTTGTATGCTTTTCTTCCAAGCTTGGAGAACTGTGATACGATGTTTTGCTTCTTCTTCATCATTAAAACCCTCTGGCATTGAT
>Ga0255055_10003234_pt1 | contig 11075 bp, 10 predicted proteins | sample JV7_2_27_MG_FD_188633 | JGI IMG/M metagenome (GOLD analysis project Ga0255055, IMG submission 188633) | Seawater microbial communities from Jervis Inlet, British Columbia, Canada - JV7_2_27 | ecosystem: Environmental > Aquatic > Marine > Inlet | place: Canada: British Columbia | collected... | reverse complement strand
AAGGGCAGACACCTTCTTCCTAACGGTTCTGGAATAATACTCTTTTTCAGTTTTATTTAACACTTCCCCTTTTAATTTCTTTTGGAACAATTCCTTTTGCTTTGGCGAAAATAATTGGGACAATGCATATTCAAGCGACAGCTCCTCATGCTTTTCCTTTAGTCGCCTTGTTTTTTCAGCATCCTGTTCGAAATAATTATTAAACGCCTGTTTTAGCCTGGAAGGATCAAGCCGCCTGTTGCCGACGGAAACCTTATTATCCTGGGACAGGGATTTTCTCAATTTTTTCAGACGGGCAAGATCTTGCTGTGAAAATGTCTTTTTTAACCGATTCGACCAGGCAAATGATAGATGGTAATGTTGAAACAATGCCAGCGACAATAACAGCAAGGTGCGAAAATCCTGTTGCTCCTTTTTTGTTAAAAATTGCTGTACTTGATTATAATCAAAATTATAGTCCCGGGCAGCGTTGGCCAACAAAACAGGAAACCCCTCCCACAACCGTGTGTCTTTACTTTTAACGACCTCCGCAAGGGTCTTGTTAGCATCAACATCCGCTTTTGTTTCCATAAGCTGAAAACCAAGCCGATTTAAGTTGTCTAATAACTTTTGATCAACCATGGAGCCTCTCTTTTTTAAGGAGATTTAAAAAATGCTCTATGTATGCCATGATACGTTTTCCCGCAAACAGGTCGAATATAAATAGCTCCCCCTTTTTTTGCCAACCTGATCCTGTTATCTGTCGATAACCCAGGTCCTTTAAGGTCCTGATTAGATACCCGTACTCCGGCTCGACGGGAACCAGAAAATCAACATCCTTGGTCGATGCTTTAATATTCATCAAAGTCAATGCGGTCCCGCCACAGGCAATAAGATGGATCTTGCGTCTAAAGAATCCATTCCATTGTCCCAGCACATCTAATAAGGTCTGTTTATCCAGCCGGTAGTCCATAGATTGTATTTATATATACATATAATTGTACAAAATTGGTCAAATATTTGTATAAGAAAATACAGCATTTATTCATAACTGTCAAGAGACAATAACACAGGCGATTTCATCCGGACACCGAAATCGCTTTTATTATCTGGCATATGTACCTCCTGGTTCACAAATTTGGATCAGGAGTACATCGTACCGGTTCAATGAGTGCTTAACCAGCGCCGCTGTCAGCTATCAAATTTTAATACAGGGGGTGGCCGGCTTCCTCCGGAATCAGTGGCCGGAATCAATCGGAATCGGTGGCCGGCTTCGTCCGGAATCGGTGGCCAGAATTGAGCGGAATATACAATATGTCGTTTTCCGGCCTGAATGGTCCTCCTGGGGCCTTGATTTGTCATTTTCCGGCTTAATCTGGCAAGGGCTTTTTTCCAGCTCTAATAGTAGAGATTCAAAAGATATTTATGTATTTATGGCTGTGCCCGTCTCGCTTTGCAACTGCCATCTCCCGTGGTATCGTTATCTGATAGATTGGGTCAAAGGCTCCGCCCTTAACGAGCATTCTCTTGCCTAGGCTAAGATGATTGGATTATCGCATCAATACCAAGACCTATTTTATTGATAAAATTGAAACTATTTTATAAGGTTGCATGGATTAAAATTATTCTGATATAAACAATCTGTGTGAGAATGTGTATATTGACGTTTAAAGGAAAGCGGACAAGTTTTGGACAAGTATTTAGGAGTGGAGTAGATCTATAATTACTTGAAATAACAACAAAAAATGGCGGAAGTGCATGGGAATCGAACCCACCCGGGACGGTTTTAGCGCCCCACACCGGATTTGAAGTCCGGGAGCTTCACCAGACAGCTGCGCACTTCCATTTTAGCCTGTTGAGTGCCGGTTCGTCCGAAAGAAGGGCTATATATTATAACCATTGTTTCTTTTGTCAATATTTAAGTCTGATGATCTCGTAAAAAGTCAGAAAAGTAACCTTTTTACGAGTTCATCAAATCTGACGGCTTAATTGAAGACCTTAAAAAGGAAATCAAGAAATTGATGCAGGTCTATTTTGATTGCTTTTCCGGCATTAGCGGCGATATGACGCTGGGTGCTTTAATTGACCTTGGCACACCGGTTGACTGGCTGCAAAATGAGCTGTCGCGTTTGCCTTTAAACGGATTTCACCTGAAGGTGACGCCCGTGGTGCGAAACGGGATTCAGGCCACATTCGTAACCGTTGAAATCGAGGATTCCGGCCGTTCAAGGGATTATAAAAAGATCAAGTCATTACTGGAAGACTGCCCCTTATCTGAAACCGTAAAAACCAAAAGCTTGAACATATTCGAGAGGCTGGCCCGGGCCGAAGCCGGTATCCATGGCTGCTCTCCGGATGAAGTTCATTTCCATGAAGTGGGTGGCGTCGATGCCATTGTCGATATTGTCGGTACGGCACTGTGTCTGGAAAAGCTGGGGATCAATCAGGTGATTTCTTCCAGGATTCCACTGGGTTCCGGTTTCGTTGACTGCCAGCACGGCAAGCTTCCGGTTCCGGCACCGGCCACAATTGAGATCCTGAAAGATGTGACGGTATATGGGACTGATGTGGCCTGCGAGCTGATCACCCCGACCGGCGCTGCGATTATTACTTCCCTGGCGGAATCTTTCGGTCCGCTGCCGCCAATGCTGGTAAAAAAAACCGGGTATGGTGCCGGTCAAAGGGAATTGGCTGACAGACCCAATCTTTTGCGCATCATTGCAGGAACACCTGCAGATTCAACCGATGGATTGCAAACCGATGAAATCATCATTTTGGAAACCTGCATCGATGATATGAATCCGGAACTTTTCGGTTATATCATGGAGCGCCTTTTTTCAGACGGCGCTCTGGATGTTTACTGGATCCCGCTTCACATGAAAAAAAACAGACCCGGAACCATGATACAGGTGCTGTGTGAGGAAGCGGGCAAAGACCGGCTCGTCCAACGACTTCTTACCGAGACCACATCCCTGGGAGTCCGTTATTATAAAGCGGCGCGAAAACTGCTTGCGCGAGAACAGCTGACCATTCGGACTTCATTCGGCGAAATCCAGGTTAAGCGGGTTAAAGATCCGGATGGGGGCGAACGTTGGGTCCCGGAATACGATGTCTGCAGAGAGATTGCACTGAAACGGAATTTACCGCTGCGGGTGGTATATGAGACCATCGCAAAAGAAGCTGCCGAAAGTGAGATGCCCAAGCGCTGAGATTTTTTATCCGCAGATTTCGCAGATTACACAGATTACAATAGGTTAAAAACATTACTTTAGTACACTGTTTCTAAATTATTGGGAACTTTTGATGCCCTTGAAATAATTTTCACAGATAGCTCTCAATATTAATTTTTTAAATCTGTGTTAATCTGCGTAATCTGCGGATTATTCTTTTGAGGTTTCGTTTGCTCAGAGACTTTCGTTGCGGGATCCCGCTTAGCGGGAGAGCGAAGCAATCCGATGCAAAGCATCGTCCCGAGCGAAGCCGAGGGATCCTTTCAACGAGAATCGCGGGCGGGTTTGTTTGCAGCTTGACAAACGGCGGATCAGGTTATAGACACGGGCCATGAAATTTCGCGAACGAGCGGTTCTTTTTGTGGCGACCGGCTTTTTTATCGGGACCGTACCCTTTGCGCCCGGCACCTTTGGATCGTTAATCGGACTGCCGGTATGTTTTCTTCTTTCCCGTTTAAATCTCCTGCAATCTGTGATTTATATTCTGGTCTTTATCTTGTTTGCGATAGGGATCGCATCGGCAGCAGAGAAGATATTAAAGCAAAAAGATCCCGGTCAAATCGTTATTGATGAAATAGCCGGGCTTATGGTCACCTTTGCAGGTTTGCCCTTTAACTTAAAAACGGCGCTGGCTGGGTTTATCATTTTTAGAGTATTTGATATACTGAAGCCATTTCCGATCCGTATTCTGGAAAGAAGAGTCGGGGGTGGGACCGGAGTCGTGCTCGATGATGTTTTAGCGGGCGTATATGGCAACCTGATCTTAAGGCTTGTAATTTATATTACTTCCATATTCCTAAATTGAGCGATTGTCGAGGTTGCCGCAGCTACAAGGAAGATGTCGTTCCGCTATAGTTGACTATGCGGGACGGCATCTGACGCCGTAGATGCGGTAAGATCGGCAATCCCCCAAGGGGTTTTAAAATTTAAAACGCTCATTTTAGGATACAGAAAGGTTCAAGGAAACATTGAAATCAGATAATTTTGCTGAGACCGAAAGTGAATATCACAAAAAGGGTGCGCTGCGGGAAAATATTGAAGCCATTTTAGTCGCCATTGTCATCGCGTTGTTTATAAGGACATTTGTGGTTCAGGCTTTTAAAATTCCTTCAGGCTCAATGAAGCAAACGCTCCAGATCGGTGACCATATTCTGGTCAACAAGTTCATCTACGGTCTGAAAATACCGTATTTGCGCAAAAACGTTATTCCGATTAAAAAACCCCGGCGCGGCGACATCGTTGTTTTTAAATACCCCATTGACCCCAACAAGGATTTTATCAAGCGTGTTATCGGCCTTCCCGAAGATGTGATTGAGATTCGTGACAAAAAGCTGTACGTCAATCACAAAAGGGTCAATCACGCCTATGGCGTCTATACGGATTCGCGTATTCTCCCGGCCCATATCCGGCCAAGAGATAATTTTGGGCCCATCACCGTGCCTGCGCATTCCCTGTTTGTGATGGGGGACAACCGGGATGAAAGCTTTGACAGCCGCTTTTGGGGTTTTGTCGATTATAAGGCGCTGAACGGCAAGGCTTTTATTGTCTACTGGTCATGGGATAAGGAAAATTTTGGTGTCAGATGGAGTCGGCTCGGCCGAATATTAAAATAATTAGAAATTTCGAGACATACGTCGGGAGAAACCCGCAATGTTGACGAGGATACAGGGCGGAAGAGTCATCGACCCCGGTCATCTGGATACGATAGCCGATATTCTTATAAAGGAGAATAAAATTGTTGAGATCGTTAAAGAAGGGCAGAAAGAAGCCATAGAACCGGGCACCAGGACGATTAATGCCTCCGGGAAAATTGTCTGCCCGGGTTTCATCGATATGCACGTTCATCTCAGAGAACCCGGCCATGAGCACAAAGAGACCATCGAGACGGGCGCGCGGGCAGCCGCCTGGGGTGGATTTACCGCGGTCTGCGCGATGCCCAACACTCATCCGGTAAATGATAATTGTGAGATAACTGAATTTATTTTAAAGCAAGCGTCCCGGGCAAATTTTGCACGGGTCTATCCGGTGGGTGCCATCAGCATCGGGTTGGAAGGCAGGCAAATCTGTGAGTTCGAGCAGTTGAAAGCCTGCGGGGTGGTTGCGCTATCAGATGACGGTAATCCGGTTATGGATGACCACCTCATGCAGGCTGCATTAACGGCTGCTAAAAGCCATAATTTGCCGGTGATTTCCCACTGCGAGGATCTGGATCTGGCGGCCGACGGTGTCATGAACGCCGGCGCTGTCGCTTGCGAGATGAAGCTGGCCGGCATTTCCAATGCCAGTGAGAGTGCTATGGTTGAGCGCGATATCGGCCTGAGTGAATTAACCGGAGCCCCGGTGCATATTGCGCATGTGAGCACGGCTGAATCGGTGCGGGCACTGCGGGAAGCAAAATCCAGAGGTCTGAGGGTCACTGCAGAAACCGCACCTCATTATTTTATGTTAACCGATGAGGCGGTGCGGCAATGCGGTACCCATGCCAAAATGAACCCGCCGCTGCGCTCGGCCGAAGACCGGGAAGCCGTTCGCAAGGGGTTGGCCGACGGTACCATTGATGTGATTGCAAGCGATCACGCCCCCCACTCAAGCCGTGAAAAGGCCGTTGAATTTACTAAGGCTGCCAATGGAATTATCGGACTGGAAAGCGCCGTTTCGTTAGGGTTAAAGCTGGTGCGGGAAGCCGTGATTTCATTAACGGAATTGATTGAAAAAATGTCCATTGGTCCGGCACGCATTCTTGGGCTTGAAAGCGGTTTACAGCCCGGTCGGCCCGCGGATATTACCATTATCGACCCGGATGTGGATTATGTGATCGATGTCAATCAATTTCAATCGCTTAGCAGAAATAGCCCCTTCGACGGATGGCAGCTGCAAGGAAAAGCGGTACTGACCATGATCGACGGGCGCATTGTATTTGCGGATGGATATAAAAAATGATTTAAGATCCATCAGCAAATGGCCTAATAAACTTTAAATACGAAAACCCTGGAATTCAATTATGGCCGAAAACACACCCCATATTCTGGTTGTAGACGACGAACTCAGCATGCGCGAATTACTCGAATACATGCTGACCAAAGAAAATTATAAAGTTTCCTGTGCCCAAACCGGGCGGGAGGCCATCAGCCTGCTGGAACAAAATCACTTTGATCTCTTGCTGTGCGATATCCGGCTTGGCGATATCACCGGACTGGATGTTTTGCGGGCCGCCAAGAAGCAGCATCCGGATAACGTGGTTATCCTTATATCAGCTTACGCGACCACTGAAACAGCCGTGGAAGCCATGAATGAAGGGGCCTATGATTATGTCCCCAAACCGTTTGACAAGGATGAACTGCTGGCCACGGTTGCCAAGGCGCTGGAATTAAGAACCATCGAGCATGAAAAGAAGCAGCTGGATGATGAGCTGAAACAAAACCTGCATTTTGGCACGATCGTGGGCAACAGCCCGCCCATGCGCCATATCTATAAATTTATCGAGCAGGTGGCTAAAAACAAAACCAATGTTCTGATTACCGGGGAAAGCGGCACCGGTAAAGAAGTGATTGCCAAAGCCATTCATCAGGAAAGTGAGCGCAGTGAACAACCCTTTATGGTCATCAACTGCGGCGGCATCCCGGAAACCCTTATGGAAAGCGAGTTGTTCGGCCATAAAAAAGGGGCGTTTACCGGAGCGACCCACGATAAAAAGGGGCTATTTGATACCGCGCATAAGGGCACTGTTTTTCTGGATGAAATCGGCGAATTGAGCCTGCCCATCCAGGTCAAATTGCTCAGAGCGGTCCAGGAAAAAGTATTCAAGCCGGTGGGCGGCAACGAGGATATTTCAGTTGACATCCGGATTATTTCCGCGACCAACAAAAGCCTGGAAGAAGAAGTGATTGCCGGAAATTTTCGGGAAGATCTTTTCTACCGTCTCAATGTGATTGAAATCAAAGTGCCGCCCCTCAGAGAACGCAAAGCCGACTTACCGGCATTGGCCCAGCATTTTCTTGAAAAATACTCAAAAGAAATGGGCAAGGAAATTACCAAGTTTTCTTCCTATGCACTTGATTTACTAAATAAATATGACTTTCCGGGCAATATTCGGGAGCTTGAAAACCTGCTGGAGCGCAGTGTAGCGCTTTCCACCACCAACATTGTTTTACCGGACAGCCTGGCCCTTTCCCTTCACAAACGACGCTGGATCGAGGGTTTTAAAGATCGCCGCTTTGACTTAGATGAAGTTGCTCGGGGGGTTGCGCTGGATACGATTCTGGAAGAAATTGAGCGCGGCTACCTGAAAAAAGCACTGGACTGCACTAACGGAAATAAAAATAAGGCCTCAGAATTGCTGGGGATCAGTTTTCGTTCGCTACGGTATCGTCTTGATAAACTCGGGATAGACAAGTAAAGTGGGTTTTCCGGTTTACCCGTTAGCCGGTTGTTTAGAGTGAATTATATAAATCGCTGAAACCGGCACCTTTCAAACCGCCAGCCCCTCCAATTCCCATGGGACCAAAATTGCCCTGTAGAAATCCTGAAATTGACCGATATTAATTTATACCGCTATAAAGCAGGTTGATTCCGGATGGCACGCTGATGCCGGATTCAGATGACAAATTTTGTCAACGGGCAGCCCATTATTGGAAAAGGAGCAATTTTTGACAGACTCATTCTTTTTAAGCATTGGTTTGCTTTCTATTTATTTATAATGATTCTAATAATATATAAAATTATTTTAAAAAAAATTATCATGGCATATATTTTGCTGGTAGTATACTGCAAACATTTTGATGAATCGAAAAGGGGGTGAGGTCGAGATCGCCAAGCGCAGCAAATAAAAAAACAACCATTTCATTAACCTAAAAAAAATAAAATAAACATTAAACACAGGGAGGTTTCAACATGCTACAGAAACTAAGAGGCAACAATTCAAAAGGTTTTACACTCATCGAGCTGATGATTGTTATCGCCATCATCGGCGTTTTGGCAGCGATTGCTATTCCAAACTTTATCTCTTATCGTAACAAGTCCTATTGTAATTCGGCCGAATCCGATGCCAACAACATTGCGGCGTCCATTTCCGATTATTTTGCGATTCCCGAGCATACCACGCTGGAGACGCAGGCCTCCGCCTCATCTTATCTGGGTTTCATACTGACCAACAAAGGTGGTCAGAATTCAGTGGCGATTTCAGGAACCGCTGACACCAGTATTCGAATCGTGGTGACCGAAGCAGCCAACCGATGCACGCAGGACTACCGTGATGCCAGCAATGCTTCCGGTAGTCAAGATCGGTGGAGCGGTGGAACGGGGACACACATATATACCAAGATTATGAACTAGGCAGCATGTATCTGTGATCCAAAGATTTCAGGATTTTTAAGCCAATCACTTCTCGGAATTTAAAGCAACAAGGGGGGATATATGTCTCCCCTTTGTTGTTGGATCAAACCGTTTTTCAATTCTTCTATAGTGGTTGTCAAAAAAACGTTCCGTTATTCAAACGTTTTTTTCTACAACCGTACAATCGTGCAACCGCCAGTACCCCAATTCCGTAATTCGGAACATTACTATGGCAAGCGGTGAAAGCGTTTGTCGAAATGGCAATGGGCTGAGATCGCCTTTCTTTTCTGGCTTCAATAACCCGGATAACAATTTGAATCCTGAACGTATCCCGTGATATAATAGTTTTATGTTAGAGTCTTAGTTGTGAATTCTTTGCATTTTATGAAAAAACTTTTTTATCACGAAAGCACGAAAGGAAGAAAACACGAAAGAAAAGAAAAATTTCGTGCTTTCCAAATTTCGTGTTTTCGTGATTAATCATTTTGGCTGATTGTTGCCTAACATTCCTTGTCATGATCCGAAAAAGAACTGATATAAGGCGTTTACCCGGTGTCGGTCGGGAGCTGTTTATTTGCCTGTTCATTATTGTGGCAACCTACGGTGTGTATCAGCAGGTGGGCGGCCATGAATTTGTTACCTTCGATGATGGGCTGTATGTCACTGAAAATCTGCGGGTCAAAAACGGGCTCAATCTGGAAAATATTGCCTGGTCATTTACAACCACCCATTCCAGCAACTGGCATCCGCTGACCTGGATGTCGCACATGCTGGACGTTTCTCTGTTTGGCATGAATCCCGGCAGTCATCATCTGGTGAACGTGTTTTTTCACCTGGCAAATTCTTTGCTATTATTTTTTGTGTTTCGGAAAATGACTGCGGACGTATGGCAAAGTGCTTTTGTGGCTGCACTTTTCGCAATTCATCCTCTCCATGTGGAATCGGTTGCCTGGGTTGCCGAGCGTAAAGATGTGCTCAGCACTTTTTTCTGGCTGCTGACAGTCTGGTTCTATGTCGGGTTTGTCAAAGATCGCACCGCGAGCCGCTATCTAGCGGCCCTGTTATTTTTTTTCCTGGGACTTATGGCCAAACCCATGCTGGTGACGCTACCATTTGTATTGCTTTTGCTGGATTACTGGCCGCTCCGCCGTCTGGAATTTAGACGTTTGGACTGCGATAGATATCCGAATAAAACGCTTTCATGGTTTGATTTAATCATAGAAAAAATTCCTTTTTTTGTTTTTACGGCAGCATCATGTGCCGTGACCTTTTACGCTCAACAAAGGGGTGGTTCAGTAGCATCTCTGGAAGTATTTCCGCTGGGGGTGCGGATTGCCAATGCAGTGGTTGCCTATATCAGTTATATCGCCAAGATGCTCTGGCCCTTCCATCTGAGCGCATTTTATCCGCATTCGTATTCGCTGCCGATGTGGCAGGTTGCCGGGGCTGGTTTGCTGCTGATGTTAATCTTTTTGGGGTGCATCCTGACCGTCAAACGGTGGCCATATTTACTAGTTGGATGGTTGTTCTATCTGGGAACCCTTTTTCCGGTTATCGGTCTGATTCAGGTCGGAGAACAGGCCATGGCGGACCGTTATACCTATGTTCCGCTGATTGGAATCTTTATCATTCTGGCGTGGGGGCTGCCCGATTTATTGAAGAAATGGCGTTATCAAAAGATAGGCGTTGTTCTGGGATCCGCCCTGCTTTTGTCGGCACTCATGGTCACCAGCTGGCTGCAGGTTCGACACTGGTCGAACAACATTGAATTTTACGAACACATGATCAAAGTGACCGACAATAATTTTATGGCCCACTATAACCTGGGCGTTTATCTGGCAGATAACCATCAAATCGACGAGGCCATAAAGCATTATCGGGAGGCCATAAGCATAAAACCGGGGCATGTAAACGCGAATAATAATCTCGGGAATGCGCTGGTGATCAAGGGCAAACATAGAGAGGCCGTCCAGCGTTATATGAATGCGCTCAGCCGGGCTCCGGATGACCCTGAAATTCACAATAATTTGGGGGTGGTTTTGGTTCATTCCGAGAAATACGCGCAGGCGATCGGTCATTTTAAAATGGCCTTAAAAATTAGACCGGATTATGCTGAGGCCCGGCAAAACCTGCAAAAAGCGCTTAACCGTTAGGCGGTCCAGGTCCGGTCGAATTACGGATATCAAATATTTGCGATTGCAGCGATGTCCACCCCAAATTTTGATCATTGTTTCAAATACATACTTTAACCTATTATTCAATCTGACGGTTTATGCACTTTAAATCAAATCTATCAAAAACTTGGAATACCCGACGCCAGACGGTGCTTGTATGCCTGGTTCTGCTCATTGCCACGTTAACTGTCTATTGGCAGGTGGGTCGATTTGATTTTGTCAACTATGATGATCCCGGTTATATCACCGGAAATGACCATGTAAAATCAGGATTAACTTTAAAAGGGCTGATCTGGTCTTTTCAAACCACCGGTTTAAGCAACTGGCATCCGTTGACCTGGCTGTCTTTTATGCTCGATAT
>Ga0255055_10003232_pt1 | contig 11079 bp, 19 predicted proteins | sample JV7_2_27_MG_FD_188633 | JGI IMG/M metagenome (GOLD analysis project Ga0255055, IMG submission 188633) | Seawater microbial communities from Jervis Inlet, British Columbia, Canada - JV7_2_27 | ecosystem: Environmental > Aquatic > Marine > Inlet | place: Canada: British Columbia | collected... | reverse complement strand
CAACATCCAAACTTCCTAGCCCAACTCCCATTTCCAAACTCACTTCTATCACAGAATCTAACATCTATATTACCAAAACCATTCTCAAGCAACTCTTCATTAAGATTCTTATTATCACAATAAACAACCGCTACCATACGACCATAACTACCTTCAGTTTGCAAATCATCCTCATCCACCATTGCTATAGAACCTATAGGACACATATTTGAAACAAACGACTTAGCTTTTTCATAACCAGCTATATATCTTTCAGGACAATTAACCAGAGCCAATCTTATTGGAATATTATTAACGTCCAAAGTATCCCCATCTGTAATATTAGTAACAGTTCCGTTGAAACAATCTTCACTGCCCTTACAAACAGGAGGTTTCAAACACACCCCACGCACACATCCATAAGGACATGTATAATTTTCACCATCAGAATTCCCACAAGAGTATTCTAACAGCACATCCTCATCCCAACAAAGATCTACCCATACACCGATGCTTGGACACAGTTCTTCATAACAAGGACTTGGATTCATACTTCCCCTCTCATAATAATCTACTCCCCCATCAGAATCGATACAGTCTAACTGAATTACAACATCAGGACCAGTATAATCAAGAAAAAAGTATACTAGAATTATCAATACTCCGATTAGTCCTAAGACAAGAAGAATTTGTTTCACCCCTTCTACCATGTTAAGAATTAAGAAAAGATAAAATAAAAAAGAAAAGGCAAACTAAGCGTAAAGTTTATTCACACCGTTTATGTCTCCAGCATTCAAGTCTCTTTTCTTGGTTTCTCCATAAGAAGCATAACCATACATGGTCTCTTCTGAGCAAACAGAATCATAAAGGTCTCCCATTCCAACGCTATGTCCGAGTTCATGTGTTGCTATATTCTCAAAGTCCATTTGTTTACTGCAATTATCAGCCAAACAATCTTCAGACCAGTCAAAATCTGCATCATCAAATATCATGTCCCACTCAACAAGTTCTCTCCATGGTGGTGGACCTCCGAATATTCCCCAAACTATTGCGACTCCTATTACACCGGGTTCTGAAATATCTCCGAACATGACCTCGTTTTTGCCATCTGTTGAATCTGTGTCTGCGCCGTCAACAACATCAACAACCTCATCTCCAAGTATATCTGCCTCAGCTGCTGCCTCCCACTTTGCTATGTCAGATGCCATGTTGGTACTTACATAACCTTCGTTCAAGCCCCCGTTGTTTGTCGCATCCACAATATAAGGCTCAACAACCTTCCATTTTGCTCCCCTTGATAAGAAACTATAGCAAGAACTAGTGTCTGGTTCATCTCCTCCACCATTTCCACAATCTTCAGGACACTTATTCACGTTTTCACTAGGTTCACAAACACCATTTCCACAAACCGTTCCAGGTTTTACAAAACCCTTCTTGTATCTCACGAAAGCATAACCTTCAACAAATCTGCCATTGTCTATTGAATAACCCAACCTGAAAACACCAGGTGCAACCTCCTTTGCACTATTTGGTATGTTGAATGTTTTGTCAGCTGGTTTTGCTGCCAACACTGCTCCAACTGATAGTAAAGAAACAAGCAAACAACATGCTACTATCTTTTTGTTCATATTAAAAAATAGAAAGCCAAACTTTTTAATCTTTACCTTCATCTAAAAGTTTAAGATAATAAAAAAGAAAGGGAGACATCAAGAAAACTCATAAGTGAAGTATGTTGCCCAGCTCTTGGAAAATGGTGTTCCATCGCCCCAAGCAGTTTCATCAAACGAGTAAACAGGTTTACACGGCACTGGAAGCTGGATTACTACTGTCTGTACTTCCACGTCATCCAAAAATGGCTGTAATATAACAACAATATTCTGGTTACATCCCGGAACAAAACCCTCGCCGTTTGCATTCGCTGCTGATAGGATTTCATCTACACGTTCCTGATTCCACGGACCAATGCCAGCAGTTGATTGTTGGTCTTCTATAAGAGACCAGATTACCCCCTGAACATCCCCATAAGTATACAAACCACAACAATCAGATATTTTACCAACATAATCCTGATTTAATATCCAATTCACCAGATCAAGGTTCTCTTGATATTCTATCAAACCAACGGGAAGCGGTTCATAGCTTGAATATACGTATGCAAAGTGCTCCATGTTATCGTATATCGATTTGTCTGTATCAACACACCAAGAATCATAATTTCCATCTATAACACTGTTCCAAACAACTGCTTTAAAATAACTTTGAGCAGCAGGATATAGTACTTTCATTGAAACACTGTTTGGTAGTTCGAAATTCAAAGGAACATATCCTGTTACCTTTCCAACAACGGCATGTGCTGCAATATCCACATTGTCTACCCAACCACTTTCTATATCAACCTCATACGTATAGTCAAAAACACATTCGTGTTCTTCTGAATACTGAAACTTTCCCACTTTAACAGCACCACTCTTTGTTTGTGGTATTTCATCTACAGCCAGATGAGTCTCTATCAAACACCATGTGTCATCTGTTTGATAATTCACATACATTTTACTTCCATCGTCCCAAACAGAAACATCTCCAACATCAATGTGTTGACCAGCGATTAAATCAACTGCCAAAACCATATTAGCTATTAGTAGAATCGGAACTAGAGTTAAAATCTTTCTATCCATATTAAGAATTAAGAAAAACCAGAACTTAAACAGACCTGTATCTATATTCCCCAGCAATCTTTCTTTTGTTAACCTCACCCTTTTCTAACAAAAATTCCAATGCATCACTTATTTGATTTTGGGAACACTTGGCATTTATTGAATTGAATCTATATACAATAGAACTCTGGTTAAGATAGCCATTTCTTTTATATCTATCAAGAACTTCTTGAACACCTTCTATAACCTGTTCTTCTGTCAAAGGCTCCTTGCTCATCTAAATCACAAAAATATTGGGACGGTTAAAAATTTAAACACAATAGAAAACAAAAAACCAGAATTTAAAATCAAACTTAAATTATTAAAAATCTTAAAATAATCGTGGATCTTGAACAATACCTAAAAGATATTATAAAATCTAATATTGGTTTATCACCAACAGAAATTATTACCGCTTATAGTGATACACATGGAATGGCTAAGCAAGGGAGATTTAAAACTGATAAAAAAAGAGAAATATTTAAAACTCTTGACAAATTATTCGATAAGGGTGAAATAATCTTCGAAAAGGGGAAGTATTTATTAAACGCATAAAAAAACAGATTTTAAAAGGATTTAGAAAGATTTACATTACACCCGTAATTCATTCTAACATGAAAATAAAACTTAAATGTTTGATTTACAAATTATTCTAGTTGTTTATGACACTTTCTGTTACTGCTGGCGGTTTTTACGGTGACTGCGGGAAATCAGTAAAGGTAGCTTACGAGACAATACAAGATAGAATAGACGCAGCTGTTGGAACACAGGGACCACAGCATGGAGGAACAGTGCATTATAACGGGGTAGTTCACAAGTTCAGACATCTACCAGCATCAGTTTTTAGACCAGAGACAGAACTTTTGATGGCTGTCGGTTCAATCATAGACAAGAATGTTCTATTGGATGAAGTTCACAACAAATTCAAAGATTATAATGTTCATGAAAGATTAAGGATAGACGAAAGTGCAACAGCAATACTCCCCAGACATATAGAAGCAGAGGCACAATTAAAAAAAGACATAGGGTCTGTTGGGACAGGATATTCTTATGCGTTGGCCGACAGGGTTACAAGGCAAAGAGGAATACTGGTCAAAGATGTTCCCGAACTAAAGGAATATAGTGAAGGCGTTTGCGTTAGTGATATAGTGCACGATTACTTGGACGAGGGAAAAAAAGTGTTAATAGAAGGTTCTCAAGCAACGTTTCTTTCAAATTTTCATGGTGAATACCCCTTTGTTAATGGTTATGATAACACGATTCCTGCTCTTTTGAGCCAGGTTGGTGTTGGTCATCAAAGATTAGACAACGGCTATTTGCTATTCAAATCATTTGTCACCAGGGTTGGTGATGGTTATTTGGAAGGAGAATTAAGTCCAGAAGAAACCGTAAAAAGAGGATGGGAAGAACGTGGAACTGTTACTAACAGACTAAGAAGAGCAGCACCATTCAATATCAAGTTAGCAAAAAAGGCAATAAGATTAAACACACCAACTGATGTAGTAATTACAAAAATTGACAAATTATATCCTGAAAACTATCAAGTTAGAGAGTGGGACGATCTTTCTCATGAAAGTAGACAGTGGTTGGACGAGATAGAACAGGAATTAAAAACCCCGATAACAATGGTGAAAACAGGTCCAGATATTTTTGACATGGTTGATGTTAGATACGAAAAAGGAACAATTTAGAAAGCCCAGAATTTAAGGATTATTTCTCATTTATAAAATTCCATCAACGAATCGATTGACGGGTATCTTTCATCAGCCATACCATGAAGGAACGCCCCGCCACTGATTAGCAAATTACCCCCAGAATTTAGAATGGGCCTATCCAGATTATACATTATAATTTCCTGGGAAGTGTCTCCGCCTAGGAACATCATGCCCTCCCCAACTATCCTTCTTGTCAACTCCACACCATTGTCATATCCCTCCTCGAACACACCCAACGGTCCGCCCCTGATCCTTATCTCCTTGTTCTGTAGTTTTTCAGCATAATCTTCGACAGTGGCCTCACCGATATCTCTTATGACACCTTTGCAATGATTCAGCTCTTCAGTGTATATGTTATACTTCTCACCATTTTCTATGACCACGAAGTCTGAGGGCGTTTCAATCTTGCCTTCACACTTCTTCCATAGGTTTCTTGCCCAATCCACCTCTTCGGGGGTGTAGTTGCTTTTTATGAAGGCCTCGTTCTTATCACCCAGCCCATGTCCCTTTGCCTTGGTCATTATTATGCCAGGAACGCCCCCGGTATAAATATCAAATGTGTCTGAGATTTTCATCAGATATTTTTCCTTTAGCTTTGCACCGCCAATTATGACTGCCTTGTCGCCGTCGGTCTTCATGGCTTCGTTCAAAAGCTTTAGTTCGTAGGAAGACCTCATCCCGATGTACGTCCTTGCTATATGTGGCAGTGACATGAGGCTTGAATGGGCACGATGCCATGTTGGTATGGCCTCGTTTACACATGTCTTTATGCCAGCAGATTTGAAGAATGGTATGTAATTGCATGTCTCGGGATCGAATTTGTATTCGTCCTCAGAGAATCTGATGTTGTCAAGCAAGAGAACTTTTCCAGGCCCCAAGTCCTTTATTTTCTTTTTTGTTTCTGGGGTAAATATTTCTTCAAATTTTACAAGGTCGATATTAACATCCCTTGGCAACACCTTTTGTAATAATCTTTCATGTTGTTCCAGCGACAACATTTCATAATCAGTCTTTGTTGGTGGTTCCTTCGGTCTCCCCTGGTGTGACATTAAAACTAATCCAGTATAGTTTGAGAGAAGGGTGATGATATCCGAGTTGACCTGCATTCGCCAGCTATTTTCATACAGGTTTCCATCATGATCCATAGGAAGGTTAATATCAAGTCTCATCAGCGTTGGGTTCTCTAACTGCTTGGTCAAATTTATTAGCCTATCTTTCCTCAACGCGTCATAATATTTCATAAGAAACTATTGTCCAATATAAGAATTTATATTTGGTTATTATCAGATTTAGAAAACCCAGAACTTAAAACAAACTTAAATTGTTCTCCTCCGTAATTAAAGAACATGGTAAGAAGTAAACTAAAAACATATTTTGATACACTCAAAGCAGTAGAATCTAGCGATGGTAAACCCACCCATATAATACGTGAAGCTAATATAGAAGGTACGAGAGGTTACAGAATTTTAAGAGAATTAAAAGACCTCGGTCTTATAACTGCACAAGAGGTGACAGATGATCGTAGGTCAAAAGTACGTTATGAAATAACCCTCTCAGGCTCTAAAGCAATTAGATATGTTGCAGAAGGATTAAAGCTGTTTGGATTACACAAAAATAATAATCGTAATTAATTTTTTCTTTGCCATACCAAGAATTTAAAAAAACCATCAAATATTTATATTCTTCACCCCACCCCACATTAATAAAAATACCAAAAGTAAAAAAACATTTATTAAAATAGGAGGCGCAAACATGCCAACAGGAACTGTAAAATTTTATAATGTAAATAAAAGCTTTGGCTTTATCACCGGAGACGATGAAAAAGATTATTTCGTCCATTCAAGCGGATTGAAAGAGGGCGTCATTATCAACGAGGGTGACAAGGTTTCCTTTGATATAGTAGAGGGAGACAAGGGACAAAAGCCGAAAATGTTGAAAAGGTAGAGTAGTTAACAATACTTAAACTGTTTCGTATATTATAATTCTCCGATAATAGTTATGGAGAATTTTGTAGAGTCAGTAGAGTTTTTTTAGATGATTTCTAGAATTAATGAAAAATAAAATCAAAAAAGGATACTAATGTTTTAGCTAATGTCCGAGACGCCCTCATTTAATACTTTTTTAATCAAAATCATCTCTAAAAAAGCGAAATCAACTTCTGGCATTTCATTAAACTCGTCAAAAAGGTTAGAATTAGTCCTTTTTTCCATGTCTAAAATTAAAACCCAAGAGTTTTTAAAACATACTTATTGATTTTTTAAACTGTTCAATAAAAAGGAAAACAATTTTAACACATCCTAAAACCAAAAATTACACATCAGAAGAACTTATAATAGAAAACAATAAAGAATCTATAGGTGTTTTAATGGCAAGAAAAAGAAAAACAAGGTCTTCAAGGAGAAAGACCAAATCAAGATCTTCGAGATCAAGAAAAAAACCCAGAAAACGGTCCGAAGTCAAGTTAATAGTAATGGCTTCTGTAATTTTCATAGTTGCAATGTCATTTGTTCTGTTGGTGTTTAATCAGTTGATTCAAAAAGAATTTGCTCCAAAGAGCAATGGACAAACATCAAACCAAATTGTTGCGGATTATACTGTTGGTGGGGAATGCAAAAGAAATATAGAGTGTTTCTCGGTTAGTTGTAAGAGCGATGTGTCCAATGTAGACTGTGTTAATGCAGAAATGATGGTGGATTATTACAAAAATTGTAAAGCCTACTGGGACGTAAACGTTGAGAAACAGGATTTCGATGTGTGTGCTTGCATTGATGGATATTGTAGAAAACCATAGTTTGGAAAAAATCAGAATTTAAACAATATATTTCAGGTTTCTCTTGTCCAATCTCTCTATTTCTTCATCCATTTTTGCTTCCAGTTCACTTTGAGCAGGAGAAATATCACCTAAGTTTTCTATAGGAAAGACTGGATATGGACCAACTATACTAGAATCGTCATAAGGTTCCGGAGATTTTCTTGTTGCCTCTTCTATTTTCCTACTAAGAGAACTAATAATTTTTCCCGTCTTTCTATATTTTTCCATCTCTCTTTTCGAAATCTTTATTGGTCTGAATCCAAAATCTTTATCAAAATATGGATCATCCAGAAAACCAAAACCTTCATCGAAACTGCTTTCAAAACCTATTACACGAAGACTGTAGGGCGAGAGAAACTTTAGCCAGTACTGTTCGTTTAATTCCCTATTAATAATACCTGTGCTAAGCTGTTCTTTTTTGTTAACTGTATAGAAAACTCTCCAACCAGGGGGATATTCATTCATCCTTTCAAATACTTTTTTTTCTAGCTGTTCAGGTTTTAGAACTTTCATAAATGTTAATATTAGAAAATAAGAATTTAAAACCGTATTATCTTCTTCTCCTTCTATCAAACGACATCAATCCACCCAAAGCCAAACAAAACAAACCAAATCCCAACAATGGTTCGGTATCATAGTTTGTTGGAAAACCGAAATAAGACATTATAATGGCTGATACTCCTATTGCTAGAGCAACAGTGTACAAAATACGAACTGCTGTCTGGTCTTTCATGTTAACATATTGGAGAAAAAAGGATTTAAGTTTAAATTATTTACTATCCCTTTCTTTTCATAATGGAAACTTTAAAGTGTGGAGTAAAGTACAGCCTTGAATTATTAAATAATATTAGAAATTCTGCTAATTCTCTTAAAGATGTTTCTGAAAGTAAACGGGTATCAGATTATCTCATAAAAAACTACTCCTTTTCCGGTGCTGCAACGGATTTAGTAGGTTCAATGTTTTATGATATGAGTTTAGGTGATGAAGAGGTTCAAAAAGAAAGAAACTTTGTTGGAAAAATATCCTCAAGACTTATTATATTGGCAGATCTTACTGATGATATATTAGATAAAAGACCAACTTCATTAGACGAAAAATTTAGATTTTTTGATAATGTTACAATGAATCTCTTTGGACATGAATCACACTCTAGTCCAGATTTGGAAGAACAATCTTCTTATTCCTTAGCAAAATCTATTCATAGAGATTTTATATCAAAATACAAAAATGCGAAATTTAAAAAAATCTCCGATGAGTTGGTTGATACAATTAAAAGACAGTTTACTGAACAGGATAAAGACGAATTGCTGGAAATCTCGAAAATAATCGGATCGTGTTGTACAGATAGTACAGCAGTTCTGGCAGAAATTGTAACGGGGAAAGATTATCATGATGTTAGAAACGCTGCAAACAAAATTGGAGAGTATTCTGCGCTGTTGGATAATCTGTATGAAATAGATAATGATTTAGAAGAAGGGGTTAATACTTATCCAACTGTTAGAATTGGGGAAGAGGGGGATACATCATCGGTTAGAAAGGACATAAAAAATAAGATGCTATCCATTGCTAACAATTCCTTTATCGAAGGCCTAGAGCATCTAGATGAAAAAAACAAAAGCATATACAAAGTTCTAAAAGGGTTTGTTGATTTGAAATACAAGGTGTTGCGTCTATAAACTATTCAAAAAGAATACAAATCAATAAGAATAATTAAGACAAATTATTGAAGGGTTTAATTCTCTCCCTCTAGAAGGAGGGAAAAAATGGAACATTTCAGCTATAGAGAAAGGCACAGAGATCGAGAAAACACAAACTTTCGAATAATAATACCAAGCAAAGAGATGAGAGAAGCAATAGAATTCAAGGACGACTAATCCTAAAAAACACGAGAAAATAACAGGACTTAGAATTTAAAACGATATGAGTATGGTACAAAAATTAAGCTTAAAAAACTATCGATTCTTTATCACCCAAAAGTAGTTAAATTTATATACCGCCCTAAACAATATCTAATTATACTAATGATAATTGTGGTGACATGTCTTCAATAGAAAAAACACTTGAGAAAGACGGTCTGATTGAACTAAAAAACGGTAGATATGTTCAGACAGGAGACAATTGTTACCAGATAGCATGTTCTTTGGCTAAAAAACATGGTTATAACCCTCCTAGATCTACTGGAGAAATAAGAGATTTTATATTCGATAGCAGGAGAGTTGAACTTTGGGGCGGTAATCCTGTACCAAATACTCCATCTGACGCATGTTTTGTAATTCATGGTGCTGACAATCCTACAGACATTCATGTAGCATTCGAACATAATGGAAAACAATTCAATTATGGCGCAAACCTCCCAATAGAAAGAAGACTATACTTGAAAAAATAGACACCAAATTAAATTTAAATTGTTCATTCTTCTACTAGAAAATATGCAGGCCAAGAAATTGGAAAAAAACAAAATAGTAATTCAACTTGAAAGTGGAGACTATATGATAATTAGAGACCAACCAGAGTTCAATAAAATTATAGTTGAATATGACACAGGACAAGGCCCAAAAGTATTCTTTGAATTTGATTATAAAAAATTCGAGTTAGGTGAATTACAAACGTTTGGATGATTTAAGAAAACAATCTGTTAAAAACGTGACGGTTTCATTCTATTAGTATTTTCTCTTCCAAGAAGACCCAAAGTATAATTATTTTCCAATTTATTTCTTAAATATCTTCTAGAAATTCTATCAAGAAAAGGCTGTTTTATATACACACCAATAGAACCATCCATCCTAAATAATATTTGTCCGATTTCCTCCTTCCCATTGTTCATGTAAATGGGCTCTTTGATAGTTTTGTTAATTTCTTTTGGTATTTTAAATATAGGGTAAATCCGACTATTTTGAGATGACATAATAATTCAATGTTAGAAAAAGCATTTAAACACATTTCTAAAATTTAAATCAGAAATAAATTCCCATGATCAATGTAAACAATATTGCAAGCACGGTCAACAATAGGACAAACCCCAATATTGCTTTTGTGGTTTTTTGCTCTTCTCTCTCCTTTCTTGTCAATTTCCTAGATTTCTTTCCCCACCTATTTCTATTAGCTAGTCCCATCGCCATATACACCAAACCAAGAATAAAGAACACACTTATATCAGCAGCTATTCCGATTATGAACCACGTTATTCCCAAAAAGAAAAGAGTACGGTAATCTGGTTCCATCTTCTTTTCTGATTTCATGGCAATTACAGCAAACACTATAAGCAGAATAAGTATGATAATCGCTATGATTGGCCAAGCCATATCATCACAATTAAAATATGGTTACAGAAAGATTTAAACGGTTTGTTTAGGCTTAACAATTATCTTATCATGGAAAAGTATTAGAAATATTCCCATTGTGGCCATAAAACCATTGATAAAAGCAAACCCCATACTGAACGTGTCATCTTTGAACATGCCTTTAGGATATGTTGTTATAATTAATATTAATCCAGCAAAACCAAGAAGAAGAAAAATAATGCCAGCAACTAGAAACAGCCTATCCAACAAATCTATGAATTGTAGATAACGATCGAATTTCATTATTTAAGATTTTGTAAATCTGACTTAAAACACCTCTTTTATTATTGTTAAAGACTAGTATCTGGTTCTAATTTCATCTTCAATCGAATCGTCTGGAACATTTACTTCTGATACATTTTCGTCTAAATTTTCCCCAATTTTTACTAGAACAAAATTGTCGTTAAGGTAATATCCATCTAGACGTGGATTAACCATTCTTCTTAATCTATCTTCTAAATTTTCAATTCTATTTTCTGCATCTGGTAACCAGGTTTTTGGTTCATTTCCTTTTGGTAGCCAATTTTTTAATTTATTT
>Ga0255055_10003231_pt1 | contig 11079 bp, 9 predicted proteins | sample JV7_2_27_MG_FD_188633 | JGI IMG/M metagenome (GOLD analysis project Ga0255055, IMG submission 188633) | Seawater microbial communities from Jervis Inlet, British Columbia, Canada - JV7_2_27 | ecosystem: Environmental > Aquatic > Marine > Inlet | place: Canada: British Columbia | collected... | reverse complement strand
ATCTTTGTTTTCCAGAGCCAAATGACTGGCAATGTGGAAACCGACCTCGCCTGCTCCAACAATAATAACTTTCAAAAAATGTCCTCCTTAATAAGGTTCAGAGGTTCAGGGTTCAGGGGTTCAGGGTTATAAAAACCTTGAACGCTGAACCTTTGAACCCTGAACCCGGGAACAGACACTTAAAATAAAGCCGTGTTTTATAGATTACTTGCGGGACTCAATACTGGGGCTTACTATAGAGATCAACGCGTGTCAATTATATGCTTATCTTAGATGCTTACCGCCAAACTGCAAATCAGTATCATCACCCCGAGGGATATCCAATCTGTTCGCGTGGCAGATAATTCCGGATCGGTTCGATTTTCAGTATAACATCTGGCTTCCATGGCGACGGCCAGTTTATCGGCCCGTTCAAAGGTTCTGCGGATAAGCGCAATGCCAAGCCGTATTAAGCGATATACCGGATTTTTCCTGTTTTCCACGCAACGGGCTTGCTGTGCGGCGGCGGTTTCGTTGGCCTGGTTGAGAATCACGGGAACAAATCGAGTGGTCAAGCTCATCATGGTGGCAATCCGTTTTCCCGGAATAAAGGTCAGGGGTTTTAAGACCCATTCCACGGCCGCTTTAATTTCTAAAGATCGCGTCGTAAAGACAAAAACGAATCCCAGCATTACGATAATGGTGAGTCGCCAGCAGATCAGAAGGCCGGATAAAATTCCTTGTCGCGTAACTGCATAAGATTTGATTTCAAGTAGCGCATCTCCGGGGGTGGTCACCATCCGTGCCAATAGGACCAACAATAGCAATAAAAGAAAAAATCGAAGCCCTTTTAACCCGGACTTCAGCGGGAGACCAGAATGAATAATCAGTGCCGTCAACAGACAAGTCAGGATGCCGAGACCAGAGAAATCACCACTCAAACTGATGAGACTGATTAAAATAAGAAAAAAGAGTTTAAAGCGCACATCCAGTCTGTGCGGCAGCGATGTTCCCGGCCGAAAGCTGAAGGCTGTTAATTCAGCCACGATTGAACCTCCAGCCCCAGAAGAGAAGCACAGGGTGCTCTAACCCCAAAAGTTTCTACGGTATTGACGATTTCAGCCGGCATCCCATCCCTTACGATTTGTCCTTTTTGCATGATAATTAAACGGTCGGCATGGGCCAGAACCTTTTCGAGATCGTGGGTAACGACCAAAATCGTATGTCCGGATTGATGCAAGGCCAGGATTTGTTTGAGAACCTGCTTCACTCCCGGATAATCCAGACTGGCAAATGGTTCATCAAAGGCAATAACCTTGGGCTCCATTGCTAAAATTCCGGCAATGGCCAGTCTTCTTTTTTCGCCGCCCGATAGTAAATGGGGACTTTGGTCTGCAAAATCCGTCAGACCCACGACATCAAGGGCCTGGGTTACCCGTTCACCGATCTGGATGCGATTGAGTCGCAAATTTTCCGGTCCAAAGGCAACATCTTCATAAACTGTCTCACCCACAATCTGGCTATCGGCATCCTGAAACATCATTCCAACCAAACATCTGGCACGCAGCAGATCGTGTTTTACGGGAACACCGGCCAGTTTTACAGATCCAACCGTTGGTAAAAGAAGTCCATTCAGGTGTCGAATAAGGGTCGTTTTCCCGCAACCATTAGGTCCGGCGACAACAACGAAGGCACCTTCTTGAATCTGCAAACTGATCCGGTCAAGACCCAGGGTGCCGTCCTCAAACCGGTGACTGAGATTTTCGATTTCGATGATGAACATCTTAAGGTTCCGTTTTAAAAGTTCAAAAAATGGTATGGGATAAAAAAAGTGCCTAAATTGACTAAAGTGACCTAAAGTGCCTAAAGTTGTGGTGTCGCTATGCTCCATCTATTAATAAAATGGACAGAATTCCTTAACTTTAGGCACTTTAGTCACTTTAGATCACTTCTAACTTTAGCGCACTTTGCTTAATGCATTTTTAAGATGGTTTCACGTATCCCGGATCTCGTACCCCGGAACGCGAACAACCGGTCTCAAGGCCCTGGCGATGGCAGCCGCAGCAGCAATTTTTAGGGCATCTCCGATAAGAAACGGAACCATCCCCACCGCCAGTGTCTTTGCCAGCGTCATGCCGGTTATTATTTTAAGCCATGTAATTCCAAAAGCATAAAGTGCGACGGATCCGCATATCATGGCAAGCACATCGAAAATGGCCCGTGGATTGGTTCTGGCAGATATTTTGCCGATTAAAAAAACAGTGGGCAGGTAACCGATCAGATAACCGCCCGTGGGCCCGATGATTCGTCCAATGCCGCCGAGTCCTCCGGCAAACACCGGCAAGCCGCAGGCACCGGCCAGAAGATACACGCCAACGCTGGCAAGCCCCCAGCGACTACCCAGCAGCAGCCCGGCCAGATAAACAAACATATTCTGCAATACGATCGGAACCGGACCAATCGGGATGGCCAGAAATGCGCCGACCGCGGTTAAGGCTGCAAATAAAGATGCATACACCATCATCCGCAATTGTTTTGAAGAATCCATATTATACGATTCCATTGAAAATATACCCGAAGATGCTCTAAAGTTAGAAGTGCCTAAAGTGACTAAAATGAGCTAAAATGCCTAAAGTTATGGTGTCGCTGCGCTCCATCTTTTTATATTTAAATGATAGAATTCCTTAACTTTAGTCACTTTAGATCACTTGGAACTTTAGCGCACTTTCCTTAATGCATTTTTAATATGGATTCTAATGACTTTGATGAAAGCAGTCTCCATATAAAATCTTTTTAAGGGACCCATCGGCACACTGCAAAATCAAAGCGCCGGTGTCGTCCACATCGACCGCCTTTCCCTCTAAGACCTCATGGGACGTGACAACGCGAACATCTCGATTCAAGGTCACCGTATATTGTTTCCACTCTGCAATGATCCCATCAAACGCCGTGGCTTGCATGCGGTGCTCGAATGCATCCAGATACCGGGAAAGAACATCTTTTTTTGAAACCGACCTGCCCAATAATTTTTTTACTGAAGTGGCTTCGGGCGCTATCGGTGCAGGATCATTGTTGACATTGATACCGACGCCGATATTGATAAAGGCAACCCGATCCGCCTCGGCCTCCAATTCAGAGAGCATGCCTGCAATCTTGCGCTCATCCACCAGGATGTCGTTTGGCCATTTAACCCTGGCATCAATGCCAAAGACCTCACGCAACGTTCCGGCAAGGGTTAAGGAAGCTAAAAAACTCACTCTGAAGCTTAAAACAGGCGGCAGATCAGGGCGCAGCACCATCGTGAAATACAAACCGCCTTTTTCTGAAAGCCACTCGCGTTGCAGTCGTCCCCGCCCGCTAATCTGGCGTCCGGCAATGACAGTCGTAAAATGCGGGCAGTCTTTTCGGGCCAGATCTTTGGCCGTATCCATGGTGGAAGGCAGTTCCGGGTAGTAGAAGATTTTAGATTCCCGACCCGGAAACTCCCATGGGTAGGGCACATCCGGGGAATTATCGAGCCGGTAACCTTTGGCAGTTGCAAGAATATCATATCCAAGCGCTTGAAGTTTTTGAATATGCTTCCAGATCGATACCCTCGAGATTCCAAGTTCATCACTTAAGGCCTGTCCCGAAACAATACCCGCTTTGTTTTTTAATATTTTAAGTATTCGGCCTTTCATCGCGCAACAATTCATTTATGTTAACCAACAAGAATGGAGAGGTTAACGAACTTAAATATACGTGTCAAGTGTATATCAGAAAACAGAGGACAGAAGACAGAGGACGGATGTCAGAGGTCAGAGGGTATCGTTAAATAGTAAATTAGTTGAATAGTCAATTCGTCAGAGGATTCAATCCATTTTAAACTACTTGACACTTCGGCCAATTAATGAATCGACTAAACTCACAGGCCAGCAGCCAGGGGGCAGAAGCCAGTGACCAGAGGCCAGCAGCCAGAAGCCAATAACGCAATCAATCGGAATTCATTCTCACTTCCGCACCCCATTGCTTTAAATTTTGAGTGATAAATTCAACCACGCTGCGATGGGCGGCTTGCCCATTGCCGGCCACCGGAATGGGGTTGCCGAACTTAAAGTAAATCGGCCGGTCGCGATAGATCGGTCCGATTTCTTTTATCCAGCGACCGTTGCCGTGAAAGTCTGTTTTAAGTGCAACCGGAACCACCGGCACCCCGGCTTTACGGGCCAATTTTACACCGAGTGTGTTAAAAATTTTTTCATCGAACACCCTGCTGCGGGTGGCCTGGGGGAAGACAACTACCGAGCAGCCCTGTTGAATGCGACGTTGACCTTCGTTTAAGACAATTTTTAAGTCTTCACGGGGATTTTTGCGGTGTACCGCGATAAAATCAAGTGCTTTCATCACCCAGCCGACGACGGGATACCGTCGCAATTCATCTTTGATAATAAAGGTGACATCGTTAAAGACTAAGGTGAACGACGGCAGAATAACGGTTTCAAGTATGCTCATATGATTGGCAATGAAGACCACCGGACCGTTATGTGTGCTGATGCCTTCAAGGCCTGATACGTTCAAACGCCCGCCGGCTGATTCGACGGCCGTGATGCAGCTGAGGGATGCACGCATCCACCTTTCGTTGTTTAACCTTCCCCGGCGCCCCGCCCGACCGGCCGTGAGAAAAGTCAGGACAATTCGGGCATAAAAAATAAATGGTGCCCATCCCGCAAAGTGATCTGCCAGTAGGAGCCGTTGAAGCGGTGTTCGATACCCGTGTTCAGTTTCAATAATCTGCCGAAATTGAGCGTTGTCCATTTTTATTTAATTCTGGTTTCAGGCAACTCTTATAACCGGATAGCTGTTGCCCGAAGATGCAAATTGTTTTTTTTACACAAAAACGAATATCAGTGTTTGTATCGGGCAAACTCGCCGACCCCTAATTTGCCGCTGAACAAATACGTGTAACCGTAATTGAAACAGACGGGAAGTGTCAATTGAATATTGCAGCGGGGTTATAATCGGTCAAGCAATTTTTGGTGGATATTATCAAAACCGCCGTTGGACATGATCAGCACAAGGTCGCCGGGGATGGCATGTTGGACAAGAAATTCAATGATGGATTCGGTGTCTTCGAAAAAAAGGGCATCCTTGCCGCGGTGCTTTAAATCAGCAACAAGCTTTTCAGAAGAAAATCGTTCCGCAATGGGGATCTTTTCCAACAACGGCGGTTTGCGGATACAAATAAGATCGGCGAAATCAAAGCAGACCGGATATACATTTTGAAAGACCCGGCGCATACTCGAGTTGGTCCGGGGTTCGAATACGGCAATCAATCGATTCTTCGAATAAAATGATTTTACCGCCGCAGTGGTCTCACGCACAGCCGTTGGGTGGTGGGCAAAATCATCCATCACAATGATTTGATTTTTTTGACCGCGGATTTGCTGGCGCCTTTTGATGCCCTCAAAGGTTTCCAGGGCCCCGCAAATCACTTCAGCGGATACGCCTAAATGATGGGCAATGGCAATAACCGGCAGGGTATTGAATAAATTATGCCTGCCGATCAGCTTTGTTTTAAATTTTCCGAACCGACTGCCGGACTTCAGCACGTCAAATACCGTCCAGGGCGGATCTATCAAAACATCTCCCAGACACCAATGGGAAGAAGGGTTCTTCCCATAAAGCTCAATTGGGCAACCTGTTTTTGAAATAAGATTTTGTATATTTTTGTCATCATCGAAAGCAAACAGCAGACTCGACCTGTCCAGCCGGGATAGAAAGCTGCCAAAGGTCTGCCGGACATGATCCAGGTCCCGAAAAATATCAGCATGATCAAATTCCACGCTGGTCAAAACACTCATCACAGGCTGATAGTGCAAAAATTTGGGGCCTTTGTCAAAAAAAGCAGTATCGTACTCATCGCCTTCAACGACGATATAGTCGCCAGCGCCAAGCCGGTAGTTGCTGTCGAAGTTTTGCAATATCCCACCGATCACAAACGACGGGTCGAGCCCGGCTTTATAAAGGATCCAGACTAAAATGGACGATGTTGTTGTTTTGCCGTGCGTGCCAGAAACAATGAGCGTTTGTTTATCCGCGACTACAAACCGGTTCAATGCCTGAGGCATGGAACAAAAAGGAATCCCCATCTGACTCATTTTTTTAATTTCAGGATTCTTGCGCGTAACGGCATTGCCGACAATCACCAAATCCAGGCCGGGGGAAATATGTTCCGCCTTAAAGCCGTCCATAATACGGACCCCGCGATTCGCTAAAAAATGGCTCATGGGTGGATAGATTTTCTGATCTGAACCGGATATCTCAAAACCCTGTTCTTTGAGCATGCAGGCCAGCGCGCCCATCCCGGTTCCACAGACGGCGACCAAGTGGATTCTGCGCACCTGATCGGGTATGTGATTTTGGCTCTTAGGCATGAATCATCTGCAGGCCGACCGGCCTGAGTTTTTTTGATTTAGCAGCGTAAAGCAGGAGTCCCCCAAAATACTCACGGAAAGAAATTCAAACTATCAAATGAGCTAAAATTAAAAATGATCTAAAATGCCTAAAATTATGGTTTCGCTGCGCTCCATCTTTTTTAAATGCTGCAAATCCTATTTTTAGTTATCGAGGACGAGTAGGATTTACGATTTCATATGCATCGTTCTTGTCGTCGTCCTCGTACTCGTACTCGACATAAAATTGCGCAGTTTCTTCACCATCCTCTGTTAGACGGTAGAATTCCTCAACTTTAGGCATTTTAGCTCATTTTAGGCATTTTAGGCACTCCTAACTTTAGAACACCTTTTAAACTTTTTTTCTCTGTCTTCGAAGATGAGCTGCTAATTTTGAGGTAGATTCTATTTTTCTTCCAGGATGGATCTGAGATTCTGCGACAGGTTCTGCAGATTAAACGGTTTTTGAATAAATCCGTTGCAGCCGCGATTTAAAATCTCGGTAGCCTGACCGCTAATACTGTAACCGCTTGAAAGCAGAACCTTGATGTCCGGTTTCATTTTCTTAATTCGATCAAAAGTTTCACCGCCGCCCATTTTAGGCATAATCATATCCAGAATGATAGCATCGATTTTATGCGGATATTTCTGAAAAACCGCAATGGCTTCCTTTCCATCTCTGGCGGTAAATACCTTATACCCCAGCTTGCCCAACATGCGTTCACCGACATCAAGGATCATGGCCTCGTCATCAACCAGCAGCACCGTCTCTTTACCCTCGACAAATTCCTCTTTGACTTTTTCCTTATAAGGTACCCCTTTTCCGGAGGCCGGCAAATAAACTTCAAACCGTGTCCCCTTCCCTTTCTTGCTATAGACGTTAATAAAACCTTCATGGTTCTTGACGATGCCATACACCGAGGCTAACCCTAGCCCGGTGCCCCGCCCCATCTCTTTGGTCGTAAAAAAAGGGTCGAAGATTCGCTGTTGAACTTCTTCACTCATTCCAATGCCGGTATCTTCAATGGTCATCTTCACATATTTACCCGCTTTTACATAATAGGGGCTATATTGATCCTTATCAACGGTCATGTTTCCGGTACAGGTTATCAGCGTTCCGCCACCGGACATTGCCTGTAAGGCATTCAAATAAAGGTTCATTAACACCTGTTCGATCTGACCCTGATCAACCTCAACGCTCCAGAGATCCGGCTCATATTTATCCTGAAAAATTATTTCCTTGTTGGTACGGCTGAACATAAGGTTCTGTTCTTTCAGCAACTCGTTGATATTGAGCAGTGAGATTTCATATTTCCCGCCCCTGGCAAAACCTAAAAGCTGTTTGGTCAGATCCACACCATTTTGAATGTATTGCTCTATTTTCTTTAGATTTTTTAAAAGCGGTGAGCCGGTCTCGACGTCTAAGAGCGACAGTGAAATATTGCCCTGAATACCCATGAGCAAATTATTAAAATCATGCGCGATTCCGCCGGCCAGGGTACCGATGGCCTCCATTTTTTGAGCCTGCCGCAGCTGCCGCTCCAGTCTGATTTCGTGGCTGACGTCGCGCTGCAGACTGACATAATTGGTGATTTCCCCTATTTTGTTTTTTATGGGAGAGGCGGTGGCTTCGGTTTCGTATAATGAATTATCCTTGCGTTTATTGACCATCCGCCCCTGCCAAATTTCTCCGCGTTGGAGGGTGTCGATAATAGTGTTTAAAAACGTTTTGGAATGCTGGCCGCTGTCCATAAGCTCGATGTTGCGGCCGATGACTTCACTGCGTGAGTATCCGGTGATTATTTCAAAAGCCGGATTGACATATTCGATAATCCCTTCGGGATTGGTGACAATAATCGACTCCGCGGCATGTTCTACGGCAGTTCCCAGGCGCGCCTGTTCCTCGACGGCCAGCTTGAGATCCGAAATATCAACCGCAAAGATAACCAATCCATGATCATCGGTTTCAGGGTTCAAGGGTGCCGCATTGAACTGGACTGGAAATGTCGAGCCTGCTTTTCTCTTGCCGGTCGTTTCAAAACTGATTGCGGTCCTTCCGCCCAGGCATTGATCTATCAAGACCCTGTGCTCATCGGCCAGATCAAATAGGGTCTCCAGAGAGCATCCTACCAGGTCCGATGGGCTATGGCCGCTTAACCGCGACGTGGCCGGGTTGGCATATGCAATCCGGCCCTGGGCATCGGTGGCAATAGCGAAACCTTCAAAAAGATCGAGCATGCGGGAAATCAATGGGATTTGGCTGACATGTGGATAATGCGGGCTTCCGGGATCGGGATTTTGATCGGGGGTTAAATTTGCCATAGTTTCAATCGGCTCCGTTTCTACATCGTTTGATCCTGCCGGTGGCATGCAGCAGCCCAATTAAAAAAAGACGACCCATTCAGCGGCAATTCCTTCACCCCCAGACTTCAAAACAGTGCATCCAAGCACTACGACCCGGGGTGTGGTTTACACACCCCTCTAAAAAATCCCCCCGATCGATTCATTAGATTATTTCTATTATGACAAATATTTTCATAGAAATCAATACATTTGACACCACTCCCTAAATATTTCCAACCGGAATAGCGATTCAAATGGCAGGCGGGCTTAAGCGCTCAAAGAGGTCGACTTAATTGTTGCCAGGAGGTCGTCGGACAGCGGCCGATCCCATTTTACATTTATTAAATATTCATTAAACAACTGGCTGTGGACGCCGACGATACTGCCGTTTTGATCGATTCTTAATTCGGCCGAAACCTGTGGCAACCTAAATTCTAAACTCAGCTGGCAGCCAAGCAGCAACTCGGCTGATTGGGGTGAGGTGTTCATGACAAACGATACCCCACTGGCGGAGATATCGGAAAGCTCTGCCTTAAAAACCTTATCTTCAGGCGTATCGGTAATTTGAACCGTAGCATCGCCTGAGACGGCATAGCGGTTATGCGCTCTGCGCTCGAGTTGCTTTTTTTGTATCTGATCTTTGAGCGGTTCCAATTTTAGACAATAATCGTGCAGTTTGTTTTTCAGGTTGGGCGCATCGGCTTGCCATTTTTGCAAAACTGATTTTTCCAAAAAATTTAATCTGACCCGTGAATGGGTTATCAGCGATGTTGTGCATGTAGACCTGGTAAAAAAAGTGTCTTCGCCGGCAATGTCTCCGGGGCCCAGAGATTTCAGCAGGATTCCATGGCTGCCCTTGCGATAGACCATATTTAGCCGGCCGGTCTCAATAAAATACAAATTCGAATTCATCTCTCCTTGCTGAAAAATAATTTGCTCGACTTCAACGCTGGCGGCTTTCATTCCATAGTAAAGCGCAATTGTTTCTTCTTTTGTCAATTTTTTATATAGATGCGACCATGTATCGAGGTGAATCGGATCAACAGCGGCCATTTTTTCAGATTCAATGACTTCAGCAGATTTAACGATGGCAGTTAAGGCCATAGAATCCACTTCAAATAGCCTTTCTCGGAATGCTTCCGCTTTAGAAAAATCTCGCGCTTTTGCATTTTGAGTGATCAAATCAAAAAGCAGCTCAACAGCTAACTCTTTTTTGTTCTCTTTTAGATAGGTCTCAAGCAGATTTTCCTGGGTAGCGGGATCAGCCATACAATCTTCCCTCTAGTGTTGCCTCACACAAGTAATTTACAAAACACGGATTGATTCTATCAATCTTCTTTTTCAAAAATAAGGTCGATTAAATTCCAAATGACAAATAAATCTCAAATCTCAATTTTCAATGACCAAAACATTGGGATTTTGAATTTGGGTCATTGTGATTTGTTTGATATTTGTGTTTTGTAATTTGGGATTTAATAATTTTGGTACTTGTAATTTTCTCACTTAAAGTACTCAACTGACCTAAAAATATACCGCATGCCTATCTTTTGAATTCATCAAGAACAATCTCGGCTGCCTTAATTGTGGTTTCAATATGTTCGATATCGTGAGCTGCTGAGAGAAATAGCGCTTCAAACTGAGACGGGGCGATATAAATGCCGTTTTGACGCATTCCATTGTAAAATTTGGCGAATTTATCTAAATCACTGGTTTTGGCATCATCAAAATTTTTGACTTCGCGGTCGTTAAAAAAGAATCCGAGCATGGAGCCGACACGCTTGGCCTGCACCGGTATGGCCGCTTTTTCGGCTGCTTGCTCAAGCCCATATAGAAGACGCCCTGCTTTCTGGTCCAGTGCGTCATAGAATCCGTCCTTGCGGATCTGTTCAAGAGTTGCAATTCCGGCAGCCATCGCCACCGGATTTCCCGATAGGGTGCCCGCCTGATATATCGAACCCTGCGGTGCAACATGGGCCATCAGTTCAAGTTTGCCCCCGTAAGCGCCGACCGGCATTCCGCCCCCAATGATCTTGCCGAAACAGGTCAGGTCCGGAAAAACACCATACAGCGCCTGAGCGCCGCCATAAGCCACCCGAAAGCCCGTCATAACTTCATCAAAAATCAGAAGGGATCCATAACGGTCACTAAGCTGCCTTAAAGTCTCCAAAAATCCCTCGGCCGGCTGCACCAGCCCCATATTACCGGCAACGGGCTCCACGATGATACAGGCAACCTTATCCCCCTGTTCTTCCATAACATTTTTAATACACTCCACATCATTATAAGGAAGAGATAATGTGTGCCGGGCAATGGATTCAGGAACCCC
>Ga0255055_10003230_pt1 | contig 11080 bp, 13 predicted proteins | sample JV7_2_27_MG_FD_188633 | JGI IMG/M metagenome (GOLD analysis project Ga0255055, IMG submission 188633) | Seawater microbial communities from Jervis Inlet, British Columbia, Canada - JV7_2_27 | ecosystem: Environmental > Aquatic > Marine > Inlet | place: Canada: British Columbia | collected... | reverse complement strand
CCATATTTTCATCAATTTCCTCTGTTAAAGATTTTACATGTAAGTTTTTAAATAATTGCTTTATTTTATTTTATTAACCGTATTTTAAAAAATTTGGTTTTATTTGATTTAACCAATTTAAATGGTGCTAATAATAAATTTAAGGTGAAATTTCTTACATGTGTGAATTTAAGGTAATCAAGAAAAACGACGGCTCGCAGATATTAGAGGATATTGTAATTTTATCGTATACCGAAGATAATGAATTATTATTCAAAGATATTATTGGTATGGGCGAGATTTTAAAATCTGCCCTTATAGTTGATGTTAATACTTTGAATCAAACTTGCGTTGTTTTGGAGCATCCCCTTATACAAGATTTTGTTGGGATGGTAGAGAAAATTAATTCCAAAACCATTTCAAAAGCCGATATTGAAAATTTTGAGAAGCAGCTTATTAGTCTCAAGGAAAATATTATTTAAATATTGAAGAGCCATTTGATTGAGTGCCATCAGTATTGTTAAATGTTTTCGTGCAAATAAAAATCTCTCCATATTCACTTCCTAAGAAAAATCTGTTTCTAAGAATTTCCACGACAAGTCTTGTTTGAGGAATACGATGTGATTCGGTAGAAGCATTAAATCTTATATCTCCTTTTAATAAAAAATTATAATAATCCAAAAATTCATAGAAAATTATAGTGAATTCGTTGAAAAAGAAGGACTTAAAGAAGTCACCAAATCTTAAGAAAACTTTTGTTGCAATTAACCAGCACCTATATGGAAAATTAAAATATGCTGATACAGACACTCGAGCACGCTCAAAAGAAATAATCAATCTTTTATTGTGTAAATTAGTTGATGAAACAAATAAGTCTCCAGAAGATGAAATGGACATTTATATAAGAGAAGAAGAGACAGAAAAAGAGCTACTTGAGCGGATTCAGACCTTTTTTCAACTGAATGTTAAAAAGAAATATCCTGATATAATGGGAGAAAACGAGCAAATAACTTTGAATAAGGATTTGTTATTTATAATCATTAAAGAACTGGAGCACATTTCACTTCTTGAATCGTCTAAAGATATTTTAAGCGATGCATTTGAAATATTTGTAAGTAAAATGTTAAAAGATGAAGGTGGACAATTCTTTACTCCCCCAAATATCGCAAAATTTATGGTAAATTATTTAGATCCCGAAGTAGGTTCAAAAATATTAGATCCCGCCTGTGGTCATGGGGGATTTCTTCTTGAAACAAAGGATTTGTTATGGTCCAAGATAAATAATGAGCAGAAAAAAGTAAAAATAATTTCTAACTTACATGGCATAGATAAAGACTTGTTCTTAGCAAGGATTTGTAAACTATACTTAGAAATCTTAAGTAGTGGTAAATCTAATGTGTTCTGTGAAGATTCTCTAGACCCCATTAGTTATCGGGATCAAGCTAAAAAAATAATAAAAAACAATTATTTTGATTTTATTCTAACTAATCCCCCATTTGGGGCAAAAATTCCAATAAATAGTAGAGAAGTATTAAATGAATACGAGTTCGGGCATGTTTGGAAGAATATTGACGGAAAATGGCAAAAACAAGAGAAGATCGTAAAACAACAACCCCCACAGATTTTATTTATTGAAAGATGTGTTCAACTCCTTATAGATGGTGGAAAATTAGGAATAGTTTTGCCCGAAGGTATTTTTGGAAACCCCTCAGATAGATATATATGGGATTTTCTTAAATCAAATGGTAAAATTTTAGGAATAATATCTTTAGATCAAAATACTTTTCAACCCTATACTTGTAATAAAACTTCGATATTGTTCTTTCAAAAGTTAAAGGATATTCCAAGTGATTATAAGATAGATTTTGCTATTATTGATAATGTGGGGCACGATAAAGACGGTAAAACTCAATATATTTTGAATAAAGATGGAACTAAGAAATTAGATAAGGATGAAAATTCTATTATAAATGATGATTTAATCGATCTCCATATGAAATTAAAAAATACAGAAGATTTTGACTACCAGAAAGAGCAAAAACTCTTTAAAATCAATTTCAGCCAGATAAAAAATAACATTTTTATCCCCTCCTATTATATTGGCGTCGAAAAAACTCTTAAGGCTCTCGAAAATAACCGTGATTTTCAATTAATTTCTATCGGCGATCTAATTAATAAAAAAATAGTACACACAAAAAATAAAAATTTTCTTCCAAGAGGCGTCGAAATTGGATCTAGCGTTTATGGATTAGGCTCTATTCCTTTCATACGGACCAGTGATATAAACAATTGGGAAATTAACTTAGATTCCCATAAGAAAACCTCTGAAGAAGTTTATAACCTGTTTAGGGTTAAGCAGAATATAGATGTTGGGGACATCCTTTTGGTTAAAGATGGTGGACCAAATCTTATAGGGCGAACTGCGTATATTACCGAATTAGACACAAGAATCATTATTCAGAGTCACATTTTCCAAATTAAAATACTTAAAAACAAGAAAAACATCGATCCATATCTTATGTTGCACCTTTTAAACCTAGATATTGTTCAAAAACAGATTAAAGCAATCACATTTGTGCAAGGAACAATTTCTACCATCGGTAATAGAATATTAGATGTTAAATTACCATTGCCGACTGATTTAAGTAAGAGAATAAACATTTCAAATTACATTAAAGAAATTATAAAAAATAAAACTGAGATAAGAAAAAAAATACATAATCTCTCTTTAAATTCTTTCGATGATTAAAATGAAGATAGAAAAGTTTAAAATTGAATCTTACGACGAGGTTGTGGAACTCTGGAGAAAAGCAGGGGTTGAAATAGTATCCTCAGATACGATTGATGAAGTAACGAGAGTTCTTAATAGAAATCCCGATCTTTTTTTGATAGGGAGGGTACAGGAAAAAATAATTGCTGTTGTGATGGGTGCGTTTGATGGAAGGAGGGGGTATGTTCATCACCTTGCAGTAGATCCAGACTACCAGAAGATGGGTTTTGGAAAATCTATTATGGAAGCGTTAATCGAGCAATTTCGAACAAAGAATATCCAGAAGGTTCATTTATTCATCGAAAAAACTAATAAAACTGTTGTAGAATTCTATAACAATTTAGGTTGGGATGTGAGGGAAGAACTTATCATGATGAGCTTTGTGCCGGATGAAAAGTTATATAAAAGGCATATGTAATATATTTAAGATGGAAGAAAAGCGTAATAAATAGGTATCAAAGTATAAGTAATAAGAAATTATTTTTTAAGACTGACTAGTTTTATTGCGTTATTTGGACACCTATGATAACACACAGAACAACCCCCACAAATATAATCAGAAGTAATTGTGATGGCTTTTCCTTGATCGTTTAATTTCCTAATATTTAATGGACAAAATCTTATACAAGTGCCGCACGATTTACAATTTGGTAATATTGTTATGGCTTTGTAAGTTACTTTAGATAACTCCTTGATTTTTTTTTGTAATCTAGACGAGGTTGATTTCATTAACTAAAAAAAAGAATTATTGTTCATAAAAAGTTTGAAAAAAAAATTAGGGTTGTTGCCTAATCTTTTAGGAGATATTTGCAGATAAATTTTTTAATATTTCTTCCGCTTTTTTTGAGAAATTAGTTATAATATCGCCAACATCCATTATGGAATCGATCATTCCAACAGTTTGTCCTACAGGTATAGCTCCGTTTTCTACATCTCCTTGAGTATACACGATTTCGTAGCGATAAAGATCTTCTAGAAATGCATCCATATCCAATGCTAATTCTTGAGCGACTTTCTCTTCTTTTGTGATGATTTTTCCATGTTCAAGGCAATATTTATTTTTCAATAACCTAATCGGGCCAAATCCGCCAGTAGTGAGCATAGTATCTCGAGCTGTTGCTGGTGGAATTAATGCTTTGTAATTCGGGTGAAACTCGCTTTCAGTTGAGGCGATAAACCGCGTCCCCATAGCAACTGCGTCTGCTCCCATAGCTAATCCTGCTGCAACACTTTCCGGAGTTGCGATACCTCCACAAGCAACTAACAGTTTTTCAGGATATTTTTGCGCCACTTGTGAAACGAGAACCATTGTAGTAATTCCTTCATAGCTCTGATGACCGCCCCCTTCAGTTCCAGTCGCACATACACCATCACAGCCCGCCGCAAATGATTTATCTACTAACCATAAAGCTGGAGAGACGTGGAAATGTTTTACATCTGGAGTTTTCTCTTTCAACAAATTACTTGCAAATTTTGAACCTCCAGCGCTCGTAATAATGTAAACTAATTGTTCGCGAAGTTTTGGATTTTGTTTAATATTTTGAATAATTTTTCTTAACATTATTTTATGATCCGTTTGTATTCGAGCTGTTCTAACATTTACACCAAATGGCTTATCAGTGTGTTCAAGCACATATTCTAACTGTGCTATCATATCTTTAACAGAATTTTTCCCCCGTAAAGTCGCATGACTTAACACACCAAGCCCTCCTACTTCAGAAACGGCAATTGTTAACTTCGTGGTGTAAAAAGGTCCCATCGGAGCACTTATAATCGGGTATTTTATCCCAAATAATTCAGTTAATCTTGTCTTTATCATCTTTTTCCCTATGTAGATTTCATTATATGATAGTTAATACTACCCTTTTGAGATTAAAAAATCTTTTTTATATATGCATAAATTTGTCTAAAATTAAGTATACTGTGAAAATTTTTATAATGAAAAAAATTTGGATTAATTAAAAATTTAAGTGTATTTCTGATGTAAATCTTTTATAAAATCGTCTATGTCCTTTAAGTCTTTAATGCTGTTATCATAAGCCACCTTCCCGCATTCATCCTCTAAGTCAAAATATGACTTAATACGACCTTTTTCCATAATAGTTAGCATTGATTTTAGGAAGATTGAGAATTTTGGTTGATATTTGCTAATTTCTTTAGCAAATGCAACGGTTTCTGTGTCCAATTTATCGAATGGAAAAATTCTAGCTGGGAAATTAATATTCTTTAGTTCTTTTAGTCCTATTTTATCCGCTGTATATAGGACATTTTTCGCATAGTTGAAACCAAACGCCATTAAAGGCAATAACGTTGCCCCTGTCTGCGGAAATGCTGAAATTGCAAGTTCAGGTAACTTTAAATACAAATCTTCCATTGACCTGTCTGCAAACACTTTCAAATCAGAAGCTAATATCAACATAACTCCAAAACCAACAGCAATACCTTGAATTTGCGCAATTATCGGCTTTTTCATAAGAAGCATTGTTTCGTTGACCTTTCTCCCCCACTTTTGAATAGTAGCAACATTCTTTGGATCTCCTTGAATTTCCTTCAAATCGTAACCCGCAGAAAAGAATTTTTGACCTGTACTTTTTATCAAAATACATCTAACATGTTCATCGTCATCTGCTCTAATCAACTTAGCGTGTAGAGATTTTAACATGTCACCGTTAAATGAATGTGCTTTTTCTGGTCTATTAATTGTGATTATTGCGATGCGTCCTCTCAATTCATACAAAATTAAATCTTGATTGCTCATACGATTAGTAAATTGAAATTTTATTTAAAAGATATCATTGAAGAACTTAAATTTTATTAGTTACAAATCAAGTTAATTTTAAAAGTGGTCGTGTAATTGACATACCTATAAATATAATTTTTTAATGATATTGTATTTGAGACAAAAATGCGTAATCTGAGGGAGAATCGTATATATAAATTCCTTCGAGATAATGGTGGGTATTTTGCAATTATTGGAGCAATATCGATTATATTATCTACTCTAATATCTTTTTTTTGGACCAATTCTGTTAATCCTAGTTTCAATATTGTATCATATGCAGTGAGTGATTTGGCATCAGGACCGATGATCTCAAGTATTATTTTTAGTCTCGGATTATTGATTTCTGGTATTGCTCAAATACCTACGTATATCTCTTTAATAAATCACTTTAATAATAAGGAGAGTTATATTATTTTATTCAAAGTTATCGTACTCAGTTCCGTTATTTCAATTACTTGTCTAATTATCTTAAGTTTAGTCCCCCAAGAGAGGAAAATTTTGCCGATATTCCTAACTCATGGTATTGCTGCAGGAATTCACTACGTAGCAGGTTCAATTTCTTTCATTTTAATTGGGATAGTTGAAAATTTTAAAATAAAGGTTTCCAAGATTTTAGTGATGATCTCATTTATAGCTGGTGCATTATATAGTATGGTTTGGATAAGATACCTTCTTTCTTTGATGGTTGGAATACCAGACATTTTTATGAACCGTTCTATACAATGGGTTTCACTAGCTGGTATTATCTTATGGGGCTTATTTCATGGTATATTTTTAATCAAAGCTAAAAAAAGAGACCTGAATAAAGCATAAAATAATGCTAAATCGTTATAACATTAATTAACAAGCGAATCTAATATTAAATATATTTAAAACCAAGATATACAAAAAACAATTATTAGTGAAAAATATGAAGAAAGTTGGGATAGTTGGGATAGGCATAACTCCTTTTAGAGCAAGATATTTAGATAAAACATATTTCGAGCTCGCTTACGATGCGACAAAACTCGCTTTGGAAGATGCAAACAAAAATGGGGCGGAAATTACCCACGATAATTTAGAATCTACGGTATATGGCATATATAACGAGTTATTTGAAAGACAATTCATGCCAGATATCTTTATAAATTCTTACATCGGTATGAATAATAAACCAGGAACTCGAATAGCTTCGGGGGGTGCTACGGGGGGTTATACTGTGAGAATGGCTTACGCAGAAGTAGCATCTGGGCTGTCAGATCTATGTCTTTGTCTTGGCGTTGAGAAGTGTAATGACTGCTATGACGAACAGACAGGAGTAACTACTCCAGAAGTTTTGAACGCAATTGCATATTCAGCTGATATGACGTACGAGTATCCAATGGGAATGATGGCTGCTAGTTCTTATGTTTCAATGGTAAATGCCCATTACGAAGAATTTGGTAATCCAACTGAAGAACAAATGGCATATGTCAGCGTCAAGAATCATGGTAATGCTATTTTAAACCCAAAGGCACAATCTCCAATGAAAGTGAGCGTGGAGGATGTTTTAAACTCACGTATCATATGTTTTCCTTTCAAGATGCTTGATTGTTGCCTTTATTCCGAGGCTTCAGCTGCATTAATTTTAGCAAATGAAGATAAAGTGAAGGAGTTAGGGGTTGAAAATCCTATTTGGATCACGGGGGTTAGTGCAGCTAACACAGATTGTTTTATTGGGAATCGGGAAGATATGGGACGGCTATATTCGAATATCTATGCGGCGAAAGCAGCATACAAAATGGCTGGTTTGGATTATACCAATATCAAGAGCCAAATTGACTTAGCAGAGCTACATGACGCGTTTTCTGGTCAAGAAGTAATTAGTTATGAGGAGCTCGGATTCGTACCTTTTGGAGAGGGAGGTCCGTGGATTGAGAAAACATTCGAAAACCCGGGTGAGGGGCCTTGGTTAAATGGAGAACTCCCTTGTTGCCCTTCAGGTGGATTGATAGGTTGTGGACATGCTGTTGGTGCCACGGGAATTATGAGCACAGGTGAAGCTGCTCTTCAATTAAGAGAAGAAGCAGGAAAGCATCAAGTGCCAATTACTAAGGGCAGAGCCATTTCTCACTCAATAGGTGGTCCAGGGGCAGCTTATGCTGCAATAATTGTAATGACAAACGAGGAGGGGTTGAAAAAACCATGAGCGAAGAGTTTCAAGACCATCAAATTCGAGATGTAATAAAGATTAACTACAAATACACGATGGGTGGACAATCAAAGTTTTTTATTGAGTTGAAGAATAATAAGCGATTATTAGGTACAAAATGTACAAAATGCGGAAAAACTTGGATGCCACCTAGAATTAATTGCTCTGATTGTTACGAACCTGCAGATTGGGTCGAGCTTAAACAAACTGGAATTATTGAAGTGAGCACTATAGTGTGGTATACGACTTCAGCGTTTATTAAAGCAATACCTTACGGAGTTGGATATATAAAATTAGATGGAGCTGAAACCGCGTTACTTCAGGGTATTTTTTCAGAAAATTTGGTTCCCTCAAAAATTAAAAAAGGTAAACGAGTTAAAGCTGTATTTAACAAACAGAGGGATGGGAAAATGACGGATTTCTTTTTTGTTCCAGAGGATGAGTATGATAATTGGATTTCAAAACCAGAATACGAGGGAGGCGTGTAGAAATGGGTCAAGCAAAAGAAAACTTAATGAAAATCGTTGAGAAAATGAACGAAAATCCAAAAGCTCAAGCTGTATATGTGACAAATATTGCGGGGAAAGACGTGGATTGGGAGAAATCTTTCCAGTTTAATCTTGATAACGACGAACCCTTCTCTTTGGAAATAAAAAACCAAAAAAGTAAAGTTTTAGACGGAACCAAATCTGAAGCACTTATAGTAATGTCTGGAAAATCTGATGCTATCGTGAGAATTTGTGAAGGAAAAGGAGATTTTACGCACGCGATATCACGCGAAGAGATTCTAGTAGAGAAAGGTAGTGTTATGGATGTAATTCGTCTTACAAGAGCAATCACCATCGTTCTGAAAACTAGATAACAGCGAAAGTTTGTTTACACCCTAACTCTCATTCTTTTTTTTCCATAAAAATGTATAGTTTTTTAACAAATTATATTTGAAGAAGGTTATTGGAAGATTTAGTTTATTCATATGAAAAAAAAAAAACGAAATGGATTCATTTCATATAGAAATTAATGATCAAAGAATTAACCGGGATAATCATTTTTGGATCCCATTAGAGTGGTTGTTTCTTCGATCCATTGAGATAGGTCTTTATCAATTCGACAAAATGTAACGATTTTGTCTAAATCCTTAAGTTTATTAAACGAACATTCTACGATCACATCCCAGGCACCATAAAGAGGAGTGGCATATGTAATCTTCCAATCCTCTTCTAGTTCTGTTGATTTTAGACCTTCTAGTTTATCTACAACTTTCCACTCAGTACCAATTACTTTTAATCTTATTAATATATACCCACGATAATACATTTTCATTTTTCACCTTCTTTTCTTATTTTTTAACAAATTTATTTTTTCCTTATATACTCATGATTTAGTTATTTTGCTTGAGAATTATGTTTTAATTTTTCTAATGAATTAATTGTGTTTTTGACTTGAAATCCAATCTCACTTTGTAAACCCCATAAAGGTATAAACCCATAACTATATTTTTGATTAAAAGTACTGTTCGTATCGTAAGTCGCCAAATTTAAATCATATAACCCAAAAGGAGATTCTCTGGAAACAACACTAGTATTCCCTTTATATAATTTCAATTTCACATTGCCGGTCACTTTTTGATTAACAACGTTAATGAAAGATTCTAATGCGTCTCTTAATGGGTCGACCCATAAGCCCTCATAAATTAATTCAGTCCATCTTTGATCTACAATAGTTTTAAATGAATTTTCATGTTTTGTACATACATATTTTTCAAGATCTTTATGAGCTTTAATTAAAATTGAAGCTGCTGGAATTTCATATACTTCTCGTGATTTTAATCCAATTGCTCGATCTTCCATATGGTTGACTCTTCCAATTCCATGTTTACAACCCATATTATGCAAATTTCTGATTAATTCAACACCATCAAGCGTTACACCATTTAAACCAACAGGTACTCCTTTTTCAAAATCAATTTGTATATATTCAGGAGTATCCGGAGCATTTTCTGGTGATGTTGTCCACGCATTACAATCTTCCGGTGGTTCAATTTCAGGATGTTCTAAGATATCACATTCTGCGCTCCTTCCAAAAAGATTCTCATCAATACTGTATTTTTTATTTTCCTTTTTAATTGGGATTCCATGGTGCTGAGCGTATTTTATTTCTTCGTCTCTGCCCATATCCCATTCAATTAAAGGTTGCAATATTTCTATTTCAGGAGCATAAGCTCTCATTGTCACGTTAAACCTTATTTGATCATTTCCTTTACCCGTGCATCCATGAGCTATTGCTTCAATTTTCTCCTGTTTTGCAATTTTTATTGCTTCTATAGCTATTAATGGTCTTCCTATTGCCGTGCTTATGGGATAAATTCCTTGGTATAAGCCATTTGCTTTGATAGTTGGAAAGACAAATTCATTTACAAATTTATCTTTTAAGTCAATTGTGTAATGTTTAATCACACCTAAATTACGCGCTTTTTCTTCAATTTCGTCAAATCTGGAAGGATCGGCAAATTCTTGACCGAGATCAGCTGTGAAAGTGTAAATCTTTGCTTTATACTCCTCTTGTAACCACTTTATCATACAGGAAGTATCCAACCCTCCAGAAAACATTAATAATATTTTCTCATACTCTTCTTTATTAGGTCCTAATTTACTCATAATTACTCAATTTTTCTCAATTTTTAAATTTTCCTTTAAAAAATCATTTTTTAAACAGGATATATAGGAATTGATTTCAATCCCATATTCTCTCTTAAGTTAAACATTAAATTCATATTTTGAACAGCCTGTCCTGCTGCCCCCTTAACTAAATTATCAATTGCTCCTATAATAATTATTTTATTGGCACTTTTATTTAATGTAAATCCTATATCACAATAATTTGAACCCTTAATCCATTTTGTTTCAGGAAATACACCTTTATTTGTCAAACGAATAAATAATTCATTCTGATAATATTTTTCGTATAATTGTTCGATTTCATCGTAACTAAATGAATTCTTGAGATTTCCATAACATGTACATAAAATTCCTCGATTCATTGGTATAAGATGGGGTGTGAAAGTTACTGATATCTCATTTCCATATAATTCACTTAGTTGCTGTTCGATTTCTGGTGTATGTCGATGAGAAGTTACGTTGTAGGCTTTTATAGATTCATTACATTCCGAGAAATGTGTTGCAAGATTTAAGGAACGCCCTGCTCCTGATACTCCTGATTTTGCATCAATAATTATGCTATCTGCCTCTAAAATTCCTTCTTTGATAAGAGGTAATAGGCACAGTAAAGCACATGTTGGATAACAACCAGGGTTAGCAACTAATCTTGATTCTTTTATTTGTTTTCTTTTCCATTCACTAAGCCCGTAAACAGCCTGATTCAA
>Ga0255055_10003229_pt1 | contig 11081 bp, 19 predicted proteins | sample JV7_2_27_MG_FD_188633 | JGI IMG/M metagenome (GOLD analysis project Ga0255055, IMG submission 188633) | Seawater microbial communities from Jervis Inlet, British Columbia, Canada - JV7_2_27 | ecosystem: Environmental > Aquatic > Marine > Inlet | place: Canada: British Columbia | collected... | reverse complement strand
TCATTTTTGGAATGTCAGGAGTGTGGACACACAGGACCAAAACGTAGATATTGATATGAAGACATTCAAGGAATACTTAAACGAGGTCAAGTACTATCAGCAAAAGGATGTATATATTCATATTGATGGTGGGTTTCCTGTTGAAGTAATTAAGTGGGACAATCCATATCAGGTTCCAAATGGAGCTATCATAACAATTAGAGATATGCAAGGTGCGGAACACGTTTACGGTGAGGAAGAGTTTGATCATACATTTAGAAAGAAGGAAGAATAAAAATGACAGCATTTGATAAAGCATGGGAAGATACAGGGCGAGCAGAAGGTGGTTACGTAGATGACCCATCTGACTCTGGTGGAAGGACTAATTTTGGAATCACTGAGCGAGTCGCTCGGAAACATGGATATACAGGACATATGAGAGACCTACCTAAACCTCTCGCGGTGCAAATTGCAAAGAAAGCATACTGGGATGTGATGAAATTAGATGATATCGCAGCACTATCGGAACCAGTTGCACTAGAAATGTTTGATACTGGATTCAACGCTGGAACATCCCGTTCTGGAAAAATCCTACAGCGAGCACTTAGCGCTCTTAATAGACTACAAAAAGACTATCCTGATGTGGTTGTTGATGGAGCTGTTGGGAACAAGACTGTTAGTGCACTCAAGGCATTCTTAGATAAGCGCGGAGCAGAAGGTGAAACGGTGATGTTACGGACTTTAAACGGGCTACAACTGGCATTTTATGTTAGATTAGTGGAGCGTCGCGAAAAGGACGAGAAGTTTCTATTTGGATGGATATCTCACAGGGTAAAGATTTAGTCAACAAAAACAATATGCAACATAAATACACTCATTGCGCAAATATGGAGTAATACAATGGAACTTAAAAGACTACTTGAGCTAGCTGGCGTTAAACCTGCCGAAGGCAAACTCAAAACTACTAAAACGTCAAAGTATAAAGAGCCAAAAGCAGACAATAAAATTAAGTCTGGTGGTGAGAATGTGACATCTAAAGAAGGCAAACTCAGCACTACTAATAAGGCAAAGTACAGTGAGCCAAAAGCTAACCATGCGGCAAAGACTGGTGGTGACAGTGTGAAAGAGCCAAAGGAAGGCAAAGGCAAAGCAGCTGATGGTTCTAAGTATAATGAGCCTAAAGCTAACAATGCGGTTAAGACTGGTGGTGAAAGCGTAAAGAGCAAAGAAGGTAAACTTACTGTTGCTAAAACAAGTAAGTACACTGATCACACTTCAACAGAAGCATTCCAGGCATTTAAGAACATCAAAACATTCGGTGATGTCAAGAATTTGTATCACTTACTGGAGATCGCTGGAGTTTCTGAAGAAGATCGCGCAAAGTACCTAGTCGAAGACGTTGAAGAAGTAAAAGAAGACACCGAAGTAAAAGAAGACAAAAAAAGCGAAGAGTAAGATATGAACATCTTCGAGAACGTTGGACGAGAGATGGTCTCTGAAGCCAATGATGAGTTCAGTCTCGAGGTAGATGATGGTTGGGTTCATATCTTAGATGGCGAAGGTTCCGTTCGTGTCTCCATACCCCAAGATATTTGGGATAAACTCATTCAAAAATACTCAAAATGAAACTCCTAAAAGAACTCTTTGAAGCAGCATACGCATTCACCTCAGCTAAAGAAATTAGCTTTGATGAGTTCAAATCCACTGTAAAAGACCTTGAAGGACTTGTCCTACTTGGAGCTGGTGGTGATCTCAATGATTGGATCAAAGGTGTATCTAATGATCTTCACGAAAAGGAGATAGCAGCCTCCGATAAACCTTCAGACCTGTGGAGCGCCGCATATGTTCTAACAACTTCAGGTGGTCGAACTGATTTAGCACTAGTCTTTAACACAGATAAAAATGCTCTAAACGTTGGCAAATTAGCAATGTGGAGACTTCAGTTTGGTGATGCATCGTGGATTAGTGACTACCTCGTAAACTATGCAAAACAACACTAATGCCACCCACATTCAAACAATTTCTAACTGAAGTTAAGTACTATCAATCCCCAAAACATGTAACACCATTATTCACTGACGACTGGTTAGTGTTTGGAAAGAAACACTCAGCAGGAGAATGGCACGTAACAATTGCCGAACTATGGCCTGATTGGCTCGACTATGACAAGGACCCATCAGAGATGGCTCCGAAAGAATTCTTTAGAGCTGTAAAGGAAATTATATTAAAAAATGGTGATTCTCCATCAGGTTGGGAGACATATCGTAATTGGTGGAGAAGCACTGGAGGAGGTGACGAGCGCAACTATCAACTGTCTATTCAAGAATTAGACGCATTGGAACGTACACGTGGGCGCCTCAGCGAAGCCCAATACTACAAGAACCGAGATTTAGAAGACTGTCCTGACTGCAACGGTAAAGGTATGGTTAAAATCAATTACATGGGCGAAATGGAGTGGGACTCATGTGACGAATGTGGTGGCAGTGGAAGGATCACAAAACTCCGTAAAGCCCGCTTAGACCGCGAGTTCGACGACTAGATACCTGTTGACCATCAGGGTCAAATACTGTAAAATACCCCTATGTTAATGCGATTCATGTCAGATTTACATCTGGAATTTGGTGCGATGGATTTCGTGCCAGATGACGGAAATGATGCCGATACCGTTCTGGTGCTGGCAGGTGACATTGCGGTCGCAACGAGGAGAATTCTGTACACAGAGTTCATCCTGAATGCGGTTAGCAGATTCAAGCATGTGATTTGGATCATGGGCAACCATGAGCATTACAGAGGATCAGTTCTGCGTAGCATTCCAAAGATCCTTCGAAATGTTGGTGAGCATGACAACCTTTCTGTTGTGGAAGATGAAGTTATCGTTCTTGACAACGTAGCTTTCATTTGCGCAACACTGTGGACTGATTTCGCAAATAACAATCCATTAGCAATGATGACAGCTCAAATGAAGATGAATGATTACAAATATATCCGAACGGGTGGAGTTCGTTATAACCCCAAGATATTACAGACAGCATATGAGCGAAGAATCTTGCCGATGGACACATATGCCATACATGTCAAGTCTCTTGCATTTGTTATGGATTCAATTGTGAAAGCAAAAGAACTTGGGCAGAAGGTTGTGGTTGTTACACATCACGGTCCTTCACACCAATCTATCGGTAATAATTATCGTGGCGATGATTTGAATTGCTCGTATGTTTCGCCGCTCGATGATATGATTATGACACTGGAGCCAGACTACTGGGTTCATGGGCATATTCATGACACATGTGATTACAATATTGGCCACACGAATATTCTTTCGAATCCTCGTGGCTACGCATCAATGGCATACAATCTTCAGTTTGATCCTACTTGGACTATTGATCTGTCATAAATAGGTGCATGAAACTTTCTGCACTTCATGAAGCAAGACTTGCCCGCGATCCGAAGACGCAGATCTTTACTAGTGTATTTAATGAAGTGAAGAAACGTGAGCCTAACGTTAGTATAGATGACATTGCTCATTTTTGTGCCGCTATGATGGCTGATCACATAAACTCAGACTATGATGTACCTCAGCTCCATGAGATGGCTTTCGAAGGGTTACCAACTCTTAAAAATAATCCTCAGGCAATTAATAGTCAATTACAATATTATTATGATGCTGAAACTGGTGAAGATCTCGATCATCTCATTCAGTCGATCATTAGATATATTAAATTAGGAGGGCTATGAAACTCACTGAAGTAAGATATGCTGGCATAAATCTACAAGACTCGTGGTTTGTTGTTGACCTTGAAGATGGTGACATTGTGATTGGTCCGTTTCCAAGCAGAGAAGATGCATATACATATGCTCAAACTATGAAGAACAAATATCCAACTAGAAATCTCAGATTTTCGTGGACAAAGGTTGTCTCACCAGAATATTATGATGATCTACTCTCATACGACTCATGAAACTAGAAACATTACATGAAGTAAAGATCGCTAACCGAGGATCAGGAGCATTGGCTAGGGAAGTTCTTAGACGGCTTCAAGCGATCAAACCTGATGCAAAGATGGAAGATATCGCATGGTTTGCAGCTATGCAAGAGGCTTCATACACGAATGAGTATAGCAGGAAAGACATGGCTCATATGTTTTATGATGGCACGCGCTCGCTAAAGGACGATATTGAGGCTGTTGATGATTTTTATGGGACGTGGTTTTACGAAGAGAATATAGAGGATCAAGGATGGAACGGGCTAGAAAAAGAATTTAGAAGTTTCTTCAATATATCCTAACCCCGTATAAATACCTCCATTCGTAGGGGTATTTTATGATTGTATTAACAACCAACCACAAAGTTAATGACATAGTCTATGTTGTCGCAGATTGTGTACGACGTGGAATCGTTAAACAAGTTGACTTTGCTCAAACAAGCAGCGCAACTACACCATTCACTCTATCTTATGAAATTCTTTATGATGGGTTTTCAATCAACACGACAGTAGCATCTGTTATTAATCCTGTTGGTTCCCCTGTTGGTTCTCCACTACATGCTACAGTTACACTAGGGGAAGACGCAAACGCTGGTGGAATATTCACAGTCAAGGCTGCTGCCCTTACTGCTTTTGGAGTCACACTAGCATGAAAAACATGAAACGACTAATCGAAATGCATGAGCCGGACGATAACTACAGTCGCGCAATTGATATGATCAACGCTGCTGTTGAATATCATAATCTCAACGATGATTTTGGAAAGATTGCAGATATTGAAGGGCTCGTTAGTTTCTTACAAGGTCGCTATCATGATTTTAATCCAGCAATTGAACAGAGTGTCCGAGATATTATTGCTGATGAAATGGGTCATGAAGAGGAAGAAGAATATCGCTCAGGAACAGAAGACTCTTCATGGGTAGCAGCTCGACCTATCAATCCCCAAGATCCCATCTCACGTAACAAACCTAATCGCTCACAACCAAAACAACGACACAAGGATGCAGGATATCAATATGGTGATGGTAGTGCTACATGGGAAGAAGAGGAAGATTCAAGTGGCTACAGAGGAAAATTAAAGAGTGCCTCACGAATAATTTCTGCGAAAGGAAACGAAGAGGACTGGAGACCACAAGATACTAGTTGGGAAGATGCTGAAGAAGAGAAGCAACGGCGCCGTGATGAAGAACGTCGTGCTCGAGAAGAAAATGAAGAGTTTCGTGGTGGTGGAAAGTATAATAGAGCACCACAAGGACCAGAGTTTCGTGGTGGTGGAAAACAGAAAGATCGTTTTCGGCTTCGTCCTCGAGGTAGGAATTTAAGAGATCGTCTACAAGCTCGTCGACGCCAAACACACTCTCGTGAACCATTCAGTGTTGAACAAGAAGAAAGAAACACCAATGTTGTTTATGATGATGTGACAGGAATGAATCAAGAATGGGATCGTAAGACTGGAAAATTATCTCGAGAATGGAGAGGGGACGAAGGACGTGTAGGACGAGATCGAGCTAGACGAGGACAAACAATTGGTGGACGTGCTGCGATTGCTCTTGCTCGTCGGCGCGGACGTTCCAAGTTGGAACAGGAAGAAGTTGATTGGAATAAAGAAGTTAGCCGATTCCGTAAGCGTCGTAAAACATATGAACCCAAGTTTGCTCGCCGCCCATCTCGATTGCGCAAGCGTTCTAATTCTTCAGACTCAAGTGTATTCAGCATGCGGTTTGGACAATTCAACGAAATGTATCGCGATAGTCAACATGGATTGACTATTGATCTTAGTGGTCCAGAAGGCAATGCATTTGCTTTAATGGGTCACGCTCAACAACTAGCTAAAGAGCTTGGCAAAGATCCTGAAGCCATCGTAAACGATATGATGCACAGCGATTATGATCACCTGCTTGATGTATTTGACCGTGAGTTTGGAAGTATTATCACGCTGCTTAATCGTCCTGGTGAAGACATGGCAAGAATGAGAGATCAAGAACAAAGTGATCGCCGTGAACCAGGATCAGATGGCAACATGAAAACCCCTCCTAGAGGTGGCAGCAACAACTAAAGCAATGAAACTAAATGCTCTAAAAGAGGCTCGCTACGTTAGTCTTGAACAGGGATCGTTTGAATGGTTCTTAAAAAACTTCTTTGAAGAATATGAGACTGAAGAAATGGAAGGTGGTTTAGCTATAAGTTATCAAGTTAAAGATGGCTTCGAAATAACAGCTCGTGGATATCTGGTCGTTGAGATTGTTACATATCCTAACGATGATCATCAGTTTCTTGTTAAGGACTCCCCACACGGTCACAAAATGACAAGGCATGTATCGCTTGAAGATCTAGTTGTCAAACAAGTTAAGACTCTCTGGCCTAAGACCTAAGCACCATATTTCGTATTCAACTGACGATTAACCTGCACAAATGTTGTGCATTTTGATAGGTCCTTCAATCGTCGAGCTCCTGTGTACGTACACGCCGAGCGAAGCCCACCAAGAATTTCTTTTATGGTATTTTCAACTGGGCCTTTATAAGGAATCCAAACCTCTTTCCCCTCTGATGCTCTATAATCAGCAACTCCACCACTATGCTTCTCCATAGCAGTCGCGGAAGACATTCCATAAAACCTCATCTTTGCAGTGTCATAGTCGCCCATTTCTGATGTTACTTCGCCACCACACTCATCATGTCCAGCTAACATTCCACCAAGCATAACAAAATCAGCACCTGCTGCAAATGCCTTAGCTACATCTCCTGGAACTTTACAACCACCATCAGCACAAACAAGTCCACCCAATCCATGAGCAGCATCTGCACATTCAATAACAGCACTTAACTGTGGATAGCCAACACCAGTCATTTTTCGTGTTGTGCAAACACTTCCAGGACCAATACCCACTTTAACGATATCTGCTCCATTAAGTATTAGCTGCTCAACCATTTCACCAGAAACGACATTACCTGCCATGATTGTTGAATGCGGATAGTTGCCACGAATAGTTCTAATCACATCAACGAATCGTTCTGAATATCCATTAGCGACATCTACACAAAGATATGGTGGGGGATCGAATGGAAACTCTTCTAATTTTTGTAGATCCTTTTCAAGAATTCCCATTGAATAGAAGATTGCTTTTGATACATGATAATGGGTGCTATAAAAGTCCGCTAGTTCATCCATACTATAGTGTTTGTGTAATGCGGTTCCGAGTTTATATGTGTCGAGGGCCAACGCCATCTCAAATGTGGCAATTGTATCCATATTAGCAGCAAGGATTGGAATGCCTTTATACGTTTGTTGAGAGTGTTTGAACGTGTATTCTCGTATGAGATCCACATCTTTTCGACTACCAAGCTCAGAGCGTTTGGGTCGAATTAGTACGTCATCGAAATCGAGTTTCGGGTCATTATCAATAAGCATTTAACGAGTATACAGCGTTTGATATTTCTTTACAACTCTTCTTGACCTTTGACTAAATACATGTGATAGTATTATCAACGCGTGAGATAGACTTGCGCATACCACGAAATCAGGAGGATTTTCTGATGATTATTAAAACACCACTCGCCGTGTCGCGAAAAAATATACTTGCTGATGTAGACAAAATCTTTCGTCATTGGACGAACGGATCTAAGCATCTTATCTCTCATTATTTGTCTCCAATTGAGTTCAGACAAAAGGCTGCTTTCACCGGAACTGATCATGAGCTGATTGATTGGGTCAAGAACTTTCCCTACAAAGTAGGCGCGATCTACGTTGTATCAGATCATGATATTGTGTATGATATGAATGTTATAAGACCAGAGTTGAACTTTTATCGACTCTCTGTGAGAGATGCTAGTACTGACATTCAAAAACAGAACACTAATGGTGATGGATCGGCTGATTAATGAAGCAGGTTGTCACGGATTCGGTATCATCAACGAAATTGAGTTAACAACGTCTGATTTGTTCCAATTGATAACAGAAATTGACTCACCAGAATTCGCGGAGTTACGAAAGGATTTTCGCGGTAAATTCAAGGTGGAAAGCGAGGATAACACCGCGAATCTGTTCGATTTCTTCGCTTTAAAGGCAGAATTTGTTGACAATTGGTTCAAAAGAGAGTACATTGTAACATATAGAGGAGTTCCATTGCGACTTTTGGAGGAAAATAGAGCTCGTCTTAAACCTGATCGATAGACGATCAGACACATTTAACGTTAGGGGATTCCTGGCATGAAAAAATTTAACTACCTAATCTTCATCGGAAGATTTCAGCCAGCACACAACGCTCACATCGAGATTATCCGAGAAGCGCTTAAACTGGCTGAACGAGTAATTATTTTGATTGGCTCGTCATTTCAGCCTCGCACTCACAAAAATCCATTCACTGCCGAAGAACGAGAAAAATTAATTCGTAGTGCCTTTGACGATATTCCCGAAGAAACGTTGATCTTCCGATATGTTTCCGATAAATTATACAACGATCAGCAATGGGCTCTGGAAGTGCAGAGTCACATTCAAGATGTTGTAGCCGATAACTGGTGTGGTGAAGAGCCAACAGTTGGTATAATCGGACACAAGAAAGACAACTCCACATTCTATCTTGACATGTTTCCTCAGTGGGGAAACCCTGTTGAGTTTCCAAACGTGAAAGACCTTCATGCAACATCAATTCGTGATTATTATTTCAATGATAAATGGAATGATGACGATCCTCTTTCACCAGACGTATTCACAGAAATGTGTAAAGATTATCTTAATGAAGGAATTTTTGACTTCATGACCGATTGGCGGAAGACTGAGACATTCGAATATTTGAGTGGCGAATACTCTTTCTACGAGAACTACAAATCTGCTTGGAAAGATGCCCCCTACCCACCAACGTTTGTCACTGTGGATGGTATTGTGATTCAATCTGGTCACGTGCTGCTCATCCGTCGTAGAGCCTTTCCTGGAAAAGGATTGTGGGCAATTCCTGGTGGATTTCTCAACCAAGGCGAAAACGTAGAAGATGCCGTAATTCGAGAATTACGTGAAGAAACAAAACTGAAAGTTCCACCAGCAGTTCTCAAAGGCTCAATCAAAGATTCAAAAGTTTTCGATCATCCACACCGTTCGCTTCGTGGAAGAACGATAACACACGCACATTTGGTCCTATTAAATCCAGGTCCTCTCCCGCCTGTTAAGGGTAATGATGATGCCGACAAAGCAAAATGGTTTTCACTTGAAGAGATTCTCACAATGGAGAGTCAGCTCTTTGAGGATCATTACAGCATACTTAATTACTTCATCGGACGAGTGTGATGAAGGTTGGATTCGACATTCATGGTGTAATTGATACCTTCGGTGTCTTTCAGGACCTATTAAACAAGATGATTAAAGATGACGATGTGGAGGTTTATGTCATTAGTGGGCTTGCACGAGCTGAGGCTGATGGACGTATTGGACATATTGTTGATCTGTCAAAAGTCAACTACTTTTCGATTGCTGATTATCTTGAAAGCCGTCCAGATGTAGAAGTCAAATGGATTGATGGACTTCCATGGGCAGATGAGACAGCTTGGAACAATGCTAAAGCGGATTTTTGTCAAGAAGAAGGAATAGATGTTCTCTTTGACGACAGTCCAGTATATGGTGAAACGTTTGATAATATTGCGACAGTTTATTGTCAAGTTCGTAATCCACACAGAAAGACATTTAAAACGAGATAGTTTACTAAATAGCGACATACACAAAGGACAAAAATGTTATCTTATCTTCGATTAGCTTTATGGGCGATTCTCTGGTCAATAGTATGGCCCATAATGAAGATCGTTAAAAAGAAGGGAAGACACAATTGTTTAACGTGGGCATTTAACGAGTGGGAAACAAAAGAGGGATACCTTGTAATTCGTTGGTGTCGATCAAGAAGGTTCAGATGGATACGCTGGCCACACTTTTTGTTTCTTGACCAGGAGCACCACGTTTTGCTACGACATTATATGCCCGATGATGTATCAAAGATTGAAAAGCGATTAATTCCAGATTTGTGGTTTGAGGGCACTGAAAAACTGGGAGATCCGGAGAAAAAGAGGAACAGATGACCCTTGACCAACTGATTAGTAATCATATATACTACAGGTAAGAGATAGACTTTTATTAACGTACGATTTGGAGGATTTCCAATGACAACAATCAAGATTGAGATGACCGAACAAGATGTCTGTGAGGCTTTGGCTGATTATGTTAGCCGCCAGAAACCATGGATTAGCCAAGGTCGTATTATTGATCCTCTTGATGTTAAACTTGAAGTAGAAAAGACCTTTTACGACAGACAACCAGGAATGGACGGAGAGCCCGTCTTTAAGAAAGCAATTATTACCATTAAAAATAGTGAATGATAGACATTCGCTAAAACATTTGATAAAGGAGTTTTATCATGAATTACGACAACTTAATACTAAACACAGATAGTTACAAAATCTCTCACTACAAACAGTATCCACCTGGCACGACAAACGTGTTCTCGTATGCTGAATCACGTGGCGGATTATTTCCAGAGACAGTATTCATTGGCTTACAGCCTTTTCTGAAAAAATACTTGACAACTCCCGTCACGATGCAGGACATCGACGAGGCGGAAGCTGTTTGCAACTTACATGGCTTCCCTGACTTCAATCGTCCAATGTGGGAGCATATCGTAAAAGAACATGGTGGTCTTCTACCTCTTCGCATCCGAGCAGTTCGTGAAGGAACGGTTGTACCAACAAAGAATGTTCTCATAACGATTGAGAATACAGATCCAAAGTGTGCGCCACTGACTTCATATTTGGAGACTGCTCTTCTTCGAGCCATTTGGTATCCAACAACCGTAGCAACTCTGAGTTACAACGTGAAAAAAATCATTAAGCGTTACTTAGAGAAAACTGCGGATAGTCTTGAAGGTCTCCCATTCAAGTTTCATGACTTTGGTGCTCGTGGAGTTTCTTCAAAAGAGAGTGCTGGTCTTGGTGGAATGGCTCACCTAGTAAACTTCATGGGAACAGATACAATCGTTGCTCTGCAGTGTGTAGGCGAGTACTATAACGTTGATATCACTAAGGAAGTTCCTGGATTTTCCATTCCAGCAGCAGAGCACAGCACAATCACTTCTTGGGGCCGCGAAGG
>Ga0255055_10003228_pt1 | contig 11085 bp, 12 predicted proteins | sample JV7_2_27_MG_FD_188633 | JGI IMG/M metagenome (GOLD analysis project Ga0255055, IMG submission 188633) | Seawater microbial communities from Jervis Inlet, British Columbia, Canada - JV7_2_27 | ecosystem: Environmental > Aquatic > Marine > Inlet | place: Canada: British Columbia | collected... | reverse complement strand
CCGCTGGCTGGCAGCTTTTCTCTATGTACCTTGGGTCCTGGAGGGGGACGCTGCAATTGAAGAACCTCGACCGTGCCTGTCGGGAAAACCTTTATTCGGGGGCGTATGGTCGGAGGACGAGATCAGGAGCGTGGAGGGGCCAGATGCTAAGGGCGCTCCCCCTCTTGTCCCCGTGAGGCAGGACTAGTCAGGAGCATCCTTGTCATAGCCGTCCCGTATGATTCGGTCAGCGGGAGAAGCTGCGATGAGAATGCCACCCTACGAAACGACTAGACTCACTTTCTGGAATGGGGATGACTTCGCCATTTGGGTTCGTGCGGAGATGCCGGGAAGCCATGAAGAGCTACAGGCGATCGGAGAACACATAGCACGATCAGCGGTGAAGCGATCCCGCCGAGTCTTCGTCTGGCTCTACGCCTCGGACATGAATACTAACGGCCCTGCGCTTGCCCTTACGTTCATGGAAGCTGGAGGGCGCTGACGTGGGACGTGCGTAAGAGATGAGTGCGAAGAAGCTGATTCTCGTGATCGACGATGAGCCCATGGTTGTGGCCGTACTTCGTGATCTGCTCGAAGGCGAGGGTTACGAGGTGGTCACGGCTACATCCGGACCAGAAGGGCTTGAGGTCTTTTCTGAGTCAGATCCTGATCTGGTCATCACGGACATGCGCATGCCAGAAGTGACGGGTGTCGATGTCTTGGAGGCGATCCGGAGGGACAGCCCGACAGTTCCGGTGATCGTCTTGTCCGCTGCCGCTTCCAAACAGGCTGCTGAGCGAGTCGTTGAACTGGACGGTCAGTGGATCATGAAGCCTTGGATAGACGAGGAGCTTCTCGGTAGCGTTCGAGAGTTGCTTCCCGGTTCCGGGTGAGATTCCGTGTCGGATTGCTTATTGTGGTAGAGAGGACTCCCGCTCAGCCGGATCGTTGCACAAAGGGGGACTGATGTTAAGGCGCATCGCTGGTCTCGTTCTTCTTGCCGTGTTTGGATTCTACGGCCACTCGTATGCCCAGTCCGGTTCGGCCACTACGACCTGCACCGGCAGCTTCTGCTATACCTCAGGGCAGATCGGGACCCGGAGCTATGACGCCACGACCACCCAGATCGGGAGCTTCAAGTACACAACCGGCTCGGTAGGTTCTCAGAGCTTCGATGCCACGACGATGCAAATCGGCAGCTTCGACTATACGAACGGGACGGTGGGTTCTGAGAGCTTTGACGCGACCACCATGCAGATCGGCAGCTTTGGCTACACGAACGGGACTCTGGGGTCGCGGAGCTTCGATGCGACGACGATGCAGATAGGAGACTTCAGCTACACGAACGGAACGCTGGGCTCGGAGAGTTTCGATCTCACTACTACGAGGCTCGGCAACACCCTCTATCAGTACGGCAGTTTGGACGACGGCAACGACGATTACTAACGAGTTCTTGAGCCGGAAGCCCAGTTAGGCGACGAACATCAAGAAGGGGAATCTAAGGGTTCTTCTTCTCGAAGCTCAGCGATCGAGCTACACCATCGCGAATACTTCTCGACGAACTCCGATCTCTCTCACATAGCTAGCCCAACAAGAGTCCAGCACAAGCACCGCAGGACGCCATGAGAAGGCTGCCAGACCAGTAGCAGCAGCAGCAGCGCAAGTGATGCTCCCTTCTCAATCTGCAGACCGCTTATCCCTTGGCGAGCAGTCAGATCATGACTGCTCACTTGCCGCTCGACACAATCTCTCGGCGTACTCTGCAGCAATCTCCGCTACCTCCGAGACATCAACGCCGTAGCCCAGTTCGGAGTTCGGTCGCAAGCGGAACCGATTTTGAAAGTGCGGTTCGGAGCGGATTCCAGCCGCGTCAAGCAGTCGGTCGAGGTTGGTTGTGGCTGGCTGAGCGTGACCTGGCCAAACTGATATGGTCCAACGGGACGGTGTCACCCAGTTGTCGATACGAAAGCGCACGCTGCCTACTTGGAAGTCATACCAAGCCGACACCTGAAAACAGTCGGGATCTGACCAGATGTTGCTTGCGATACAGTGTTGCCCCAGCGAATCGGCGAGTTGCTCGTGCAGCGCACCCGCTTTGGCCTTGAGTTCTCGGCGCATCTTCTTGGCAGCCCCCCAAAAGGCGTTCGATGCATCCTCCTCATCCGCAAAGAACTGACGCACGTCCTCTCTAATAGCGCCACCCTCGGATTGCATCTTCATCTCCTCCATGAACTGCTCTAGGAACCATCTATAGCCACTCTTGGAAGGATTCGCAGAATCTGCTTGGCCCTGCAGTGCTTCGCCGAGTGAATCAACAAAGTCTTTATATGCCGCGACCTTGAACCGTGCTTTCTTGGCATTCTTGGCATCGGTTTCAGGTTTCGTCGTCAAGACGATTGGCACTACCGTTCTCGAACCAGCCGCCTCGGTCTTCAAGCGTTCCAAGTACACTGGGAGCGGGTTATTGAGATCGTGTCGAATCTTGTTCTCGATACCGATCACGTGGTCGCTCGTGCTCACTACGATATCGATGCGCTTTCCCTCTGAGGTTTGATCCTCTCGCCTGACTTCAATGCTTTCAGATTTGGATATGTCGGGGTTCTCATCGACGACGCGTAGGAGAGATTCGAGAACGGTTGTGCCCAAGTGGTGAGCCTCCTCTGGGTCGAGAAAGAAAGCCAAGATGTTGCTTGCAACATTCTCGTAGTGCGGGTATCCGCTGATTGAAAGGATCGTCGGGTCTGCCGCGTCTGTCTTGGGCGCGTTGAGAACAGCCCGCTTGAGACGCTCAAGAGCATCTGTATCTGTCGGCGTCACATCGGACCTCCAAGCGTCATGAACACTCCCCTTCGCCTTCATGCTGAAGCGGGTTGGGTATGGCCGACCGCTGCGCCTCCGTTGCATGCGCGGCCAAAGCTAGAGGGCAGGCTTTCCCGCTCATAACAAGACTCTCTGCCACAGCTAACCCAACAAGATTCCAGCAACCATCCCGCAGGACGCCATGAGCAGAGCGATCCCGATCATGGCGAGACAGCCGCAGCAGCAACGCCTCATGATTACTCTTGGCTGAGAGGGTTGAAGGACTACCTGACGAAGAGCAGCCAGAAGGCCGCGACTGACAGACCTCCGTGGGCATTGTCTATTGAGCGTCGCGCATCGTCCAGCGTGCCAATTCTGTTGTTGGTGTTGCTGTCGTAGATGTCCGAGCCCCGAAGATAGGCGAGGCGATTATTCGTGTTGCTGTCGTAGAGATCTGAGCCCTGCATTCTGAGGTTCATCTGTCGTCTCTCCCTTTGTGTTTCATGATTCGCATGACCGAGAACAGAACAGAGCGGTCGCCGGAGGCCCTCACTCTTCTTCCTCCTCCTCACAGCCCACATGCTCACGTAGCTCGTCAACCAATTCGATCACTTCGTCCCTCAGGCTATCCAACAAGCCTTTCACATCGCCGATCTTGTTCGTCGCACTCGTGAGATTCCTCTTCATCGTTCGGACGATCTCAAAGCGGCGCTGAATCCGGTCCAGATAGTCAGCGACGGTCTCCGCGTCGATGTGAACCCCTTCCTTTGCTGCACGCGCCGAGCACAGGGTCCTCCCTAGCCGGTAGGCCACGTCAAGCGCGAGGTGATCCGATGCCTCTGAATCCACTCCGACGTAAATGTGATTGGGGGCCACGTAGTGGAGAGGACCCCAGCTTGCTGTGTGTTCGGACTTCACGACTGCAATGGCAAAATCCGCAACCCGATTCTCAAGTGCCTGATCGAGTTCCTTGTGGAGAGAGTTTTTCCCCTTGAGTGGCACGTACTTGTCTTTGACCTCGACGACCAACGTGCGTGTGACGCCACCCACGTTCTCCGGGTTCAGGTGACACGCGAAGTCTCCGACCTTGCAGCCCGCCGCTCCTTCGTCGGTGCCGGTAGGAACGATCTCGTCTCCGAACGGGTCCGCCGCTTCCTCTAGAAGCTCCCCGACGAAACCCTCGAACTTGAGTCCCTTCTGCGTCCCCTTCTCGGCCTCTTCTTCGACCGCCTCTAAAATGCCGAGTCCTCGCTGGATCTCCTCGAAGCCCGTGCGAAGCTGATCCTTCAGTTCATAGAGGAAAGAGCCCTTCTTATCAGGATCAAAACGTTCTTCCAACTTCTTTCGGAACAGTCCCAGAGGGGTTCGCTCATCCGAGGGATTGAGGAGCCGGAAAAGCCGTCCTCCGTCCTCACCGAACTCCGCCTCAAGCTCACGGTGAAGCTTCCCCTCCTCTCCGAAGACATCCTCTAGCACCTTCGCCATGTGCCCGTCTTCGCCTACGGCCTCCTCGACGGCATTCTCCAGCTTCCCGTCCTCCCCGAAGAGCCGGTCGAGCGAATCCTCCATGCGCGTCTGCAGGCGCTCGAACGCCTTGTCCACGTAGTCGGTCTTCCCGACCGTCTCGGCGTCCCGAAGGGCGATAGAGCCGATCTTGAATGCCTTCTCGGCGAACTCGGTGCGGTCTACTTCTTCCAGATCCTCGTAGATGCTGATGAGGTCGGGGTCATCGACCGTAAGCTGGACGTGAAGTTCACGGGTGATCGGATCGATTGAGAGTTGATCGGTGGCCGTGTACTGCATGGGGGACCTCCCAGTAGGACTTCAGAATGCCGAAGGAAGGCGTACAACAGTCTAACTCTAGGCTATGACAGGCCCAGCGTCTTGTCGTGAAAATCTTGAGCCGTCTCGTGGTGGAATCTCCCAACCGGCAGCGTATGGAGGTTTCGTCTGCTGGCAGAATGAGCGAAGGGGCGACTCCGAGAGGGAATCGCCCCTTTCTCCGTCGTTCTACCTGCGTGGCAACTCTAGTTGACCGTAGTCGTTTCCGAGGCCGAGTTGTTGCTCTTGTCGGGGTCCTTGACGCCCTTGGCCGCGTTAACGGTCGCGGTGTTCGTGACCTGACCGATCTGGTCGGCCCGCAGCGTGAGTGTGATCGTCTGGCCGACACCGCTGGGTAGTAGTGCGAGATTACAGGTCACGACACCGGCTGCCTCGCCGCAGGAGCCGGGATTGATGTCGGCGCTGATGAACGTGGTGCCCTCCGGCACGGGGTCCGTTACGGTGATTCCATCGGCTGCGTCCGGACCGTTGTTAATGACATCAATCGCGTAAACGATGTTGTTGCCCACGGTGACGGGATCCGCTTGATCGGCCTTTGTGATTGAGAGATCTGCTCGCCGGTTCTTGCCTTCACCGTCTCCCTTTCCTGCATTCATGCTCACGGCATCAGTACCAGAGATCCAAGCTCCGTCAAACGTCCGCCCTTCTAGCTCACCTTCCGTCGATTCGCACGTCAGCGTTGTCTCTTCCTGAAGGAAGTGAAGTAGGAGGTCTATGTCTCCATCCTCGTCTACGTCCATCTCGTGGCGCTGGAGTTCTCCAGTCCTCTTGACCTCGTGCGCTTCAACGGCTCCCTCGAACGTGACTGTCGTGTGGTCTACGGTTGTAGCGTCGAAGTCCTCGGTCGTCAGAATCGCGACAGCAATGTTGTTATTCGTCTGCTCGCAGTTGAGTGAGTTCGTCTCGTCATTGGGCTGGATGTCGATCAGCACAGCTATCGCCTTACACTTGCCTGCCCGTTCGGCGTTGTAGATAGCTGCGACCTCTCCGGAGCTTAGGGCACGCCCGTAGAACTCGACTTCGTCGATGATTCCGTCGAACTCTAGCTGCAACTCCTCGTCCCTGTAACCGGCTTCGCTCCTGAGTCCAATCCCAAGGAATACATCTGAGGTCCTGATGGAACTGGCTGGTGCAGATCCGACCAAGGTGCCGTTCACGTAGAGCCTGAGCGTCGCGCCGTTCCACGTGAGTGCGAGGTGCGTGAATACTCCGGTTTGCATCGGTGAATGAATACGAACATCCCAGTTGTTTGCTTGGCGGATGACTCCCCTCCACACCCCCCAGTGCTGATCGAGGATAAACTGCTCCTGCCACGGGTTTCCCTTACCGGCGATTGTTCCGTTGAGGACTTCTATGTTTGACTTGACCCAAGCATCGACTGTGAAACCCGATGTTGCTGTGGGGTTGAGGTCCGCGCTGTTGGCAACGCGAACCATCGCGTCTCCACTCACTCCGCCGAAACTGAATGCCTGTCCACCACCCGAAGTGACGAAGCCTGTCTCAAAGGCAACGCCGCCCAATAGGTCCCCATGGTTTGTTCCGGCGATGTCTTCACCGCTGCCATCACCAGGCCACCAACTAACCATGTTGGATGGCGGTGCGACGCATGGTCCGCTTGATCCCAACAGGCTGCTTGTAGCGAGAAACCGAGTATCTAGGCCATTCACGACGATGCCGGGCGATGAGTCTGCATCGGCGGTTGGAGCTTGCACTGACTGTTCGATCCGAAGGTCGTTCGGAATGACAGGAGCCTTGTCGCAGGTGGCGAAGAGGATGAGAAGAGCAACCGCTGAGAGCGGCACAAACCGACGAGCGTCCATGGGGGCCTCCAGGAGAGACGTGGCCAGACTACATCAGTCTGACCCTACGCCTTCTCGGCCCGCACGACCTGTCGTGAGAATCTTGTCTGGAGGTGTGGTGAGAACTCCCAACCGGAGGCGTATGGAGGCGGCTCTACGAAGACGAGATCAGGAGCGTGGAGGGGCCAGATGCGAGCTAGGGCGGCTCCCGATGGAACCGCCCTCAATTACTCACCTCGTTTCCCAGAGCGCACCGTGAACCGCCCCAGACGCTACCTTTGCTTCTCCCGCCACCTGTCCCTTTTCGTTGATGGCCAGCGCCATGCTCCAGTTACCACCGAGCGTGCCCAGATCGCGCATGATGCCATCTGACCAGATGAAAGCGTGTACGTCACCCGACTCCGTTGTACTGAGGCCGACAACCTCGCCACGGTCGTTCACGCCCTTCGCACGACTAAAGTCACCGCCGAGTGTTCCAAGGTCACGTATCGCTCCGTCCTGCCACAGGAAGGCATGCGTCAAGCCACCGGCGTTCTCGCTCTCACCTACGACGACCCCGTAATTGTTCAGATCCCACGCCTCACTCCGGTTTCCGCCCAGCGTCCCGAGATCCTCCATCACGCCGTCAGACGCGAGGAAAGCATGTGAGTCGCCCGAACCTGTCTTGGCGGTGCCAGTGACGTCTCCCTCGGCGTTAATCGCAACGACCTCATAGACCTCTCCGCCAATCGTGCCGAGGTCCTGCATGACCCCGTCTTCCCAAAGGAAAGCGAGTCTCACACCCGCGAGGATGTAGATTCCGGAAACTTGGCCTTGGTCGTTCACAACCCGTGCTTCGCTCCACTCGTCGCCAAGCGTGTGCAGATCCTGCATGACCCCGTCTTCCCAGAGGAAAGCGTGGAAAGCTCCCACTGGCGTGCAGTCAACAACCACGACGCTTGAGCAGCGTGCCGTCTCGGCTTCACCCACAACTTGACCGGTTTTGTTGACCGCGTAGGCAAAGCTTCGGCGGCCACCAAGGGTCCCGAGATCCTGCATTCCCTGCCTCTTGGTCCATGCGAAGGCATGGAGTCGTTCGCCGAGTGGTCCGTCAGCGGTCGTACTTTGGCCGACTACCATGCCGAAATCGTTCAGATAATTGTCGAGAATGAACGCCATTGCCGAGGTACCGCCGCCCAGCGTCCCAATATCTTGGCTCTGCTTGCCGTCCCAGAAGAAGGCGTGATTGAAGTTTGTGCCTCCCCAACCCGCCACTTGTCCACGTCGGTTTATGCTGCGTGGGAGACTGAACGACCACCCGGCAGGATTGAGATCGATCACTTTGATAGTACCGTCTCCACCTCCGGGACCCTTCCCGCACGGTGGTGTGCCACACTTCGCGGCGAAGCTCGGTGACAACCCGTCAGGCGCGACGGGAGCATCGTTGCAGGTCGTGAACAGGGCGAAGAGAGAGACAGCGAATAGCGGAGCGAAGCGACGAACGGACATCGGGACCTCCCGGTGGAGCGCAGCCAGACTACATCAGTCTGACGTTACTCCACCCGCAGTTGCCCGTCCTGTCGTGAATATCTTGAAACGCGCTGTAGGGTGATCTCCCAACTGGGAGCGCCATGGCTCGCGCATCTACTAGGACGAGATCAGATTTGATGACATGAGCAGAGAGTCACAGTTCAAGCTCCGCTTCAGCCCGAAAGAGATCAGGAAGTGGGCTAGTCGGTACAGCTACACTTCCAGCAACGCTGACGCAGATCTTGAGAAGGTCATCGAGCAGGAGATCTCTCCCAGCGTCCGAGCGAAGGGTTTCTACAAGAAAGACGAATTCCTGACGCTGTGCCGGTGGAAGAGCCCTCGGGTCGTTCCCCAATGCGAGCGCAATGAAGCGAGCTTCGTTGAAGCGGCGACAGCAGCGGCTTTCGATTCAACTCACGAGCACCTGCGCATTGCTGTGCTCACCCACCTGAGTGGAGTGAGTTGGCCGGTTGCTTCCGTGCTGCTCCACTTCGGACATCGAGATCCGTATCCGATCCTCGACTTCCGAGCACTCTGGTCCGTGTCGGTCGAAGTGCCGAGCCAGTACGACTTCGACTGCTGGTGGCCCTACGTCGAGTTCTGTCGGAGCCTGGCGTTAGACTCGGGTGCCAGTATGCGGACGCTGGACCGGGCGCTCTGGCAGTACTCGAAAGAGAATCAGATAATCTGAAGGATTCTGGAGGTGCTGAGCTTATGAACGCGCTCGTGGCCATCTATCCCTACAATCACAACGGCCTGTGGGTGTTCGACGACGAGAGCGTCGGGCTCGACAAAGAGCCGTTCGTGTCAGGCGCAGATACGCTTATCGACCGAGCCCTTCACGCCAAGGGGATTCAGAACGGGGAAGAGGGTTTCCGTCTTCTATTCAGCGCAGGCGAGTTCCCGGACTACGATTTCCGGTTCACTCATGTTCGAGAGGGAAACGGAGGCGACTGGTACTACTCAGACGATTTCCAGATGGAAGGATGGCTCTGTCCGGCTCTGCTCAGGTACTTTGAATCCGCACCCAGTGAGGTCTTTACGAAGTTCGAGCCGCGAGAGTAAGCAGCTTCATCCCCTGCTCAGATCGAGCACGAGCTTGGTGGACAGTTCGAGAAGTTTCACCGCACCGTCTAGCCCTTCACGGATGTTTGCTTCTTGAGCGGCAAAGTCGCCGAACCGATCTATGGTTGGAACTTCGATTCGGAAGGCGGCGGACTCGCCCGTTGCGACCACGGTGATTCCCTCTCCGAGCAGTGATGCGTTCATCTCGGCCAAGTGCGCGATACGATCGCCAGCCGCGGCGATCTCTAGATCAACATAGCCCTTCTTCCACTTGTGTATGATCTTTGGTCCCGCGCCAAGGGGAAACAGCGGCCAGTCTGATGTTTCCGGCCTGTAGGGCCGCTTGCTGATCTTGAGGTGCGGATACTCCGACTCCACCAGCTTCTCGTAGCGATGCCAGAATGCGGTGACCGCTTCGTGGGGGATAGACGAGGGTCCTCGTCGATTCTGCTCGATCGCCTCGCCCAGAAGACGAGCCTTGTAATCGGATCGACCTCCGTCACCACCTGACTCGCGAAACCAGTCCCTGAGGGTCTCGTAGCTGATCTGGCTGTCGTAGTGGCTGGCGTCATCGGTCGAATCCAAGTACCGCTGCGGTGCGATCATGCATGTCCGGAAGGCCTTCCAATCGCCACTCTCGATTCCTTCTTGGCCACGCTGCCGATACCGTCCGGGCTGCTCAGGCTGCGTCGTCGCATCGATCTTGTTCTCGATGAGAATGGCTACTCGCTTCTCGCCCAAGTCCATGATCAAGACGAGATCTGACTCGCCAAGTCGGGGATGAGTCACTGCATGGAAGGCACCGACGAGGATGTGAGGCTCATCCAACGCACCCAGCACCCGCTGGCAGAACCACAGGAGGAACGACTCGGAGCAGTAGAATTCTTCCAGAACGAGAAGGTCGATGTCCCGTTCTCGTACCGCCTCGATGAAATTCAGGTCATCCATGTCCGGTCTTGAAACTCCAAAACAGAGCCTACTGCTGGGCTTTCGACCGCATGCCGCGCAGAACGTTGCTCGCGGCGTTCTCAGAGGCTTCCCGCAGAATCTGCACGGAGGACCGTAAAGAGATGTGCGATGATGCAATATGGCGACTGGGTTGAGTTCCCTGAAGCCGGTAAAGAGGTGGTAGGCAGTGCACAAACCACTCTTGTAATCATCCAGCGGGTTGGTTGGATCGTCCCATAGGTACCTGACTACATAGTCTGAGTAAGGCTGAAGTCCGCGGCGCTCACACTCCTCGTTGATGGCAACGAGCCCACCCTCTGCCAGACGCCTGCAAGCTGCCCACTCATCTCTCTCCAGCATCGGGAAGTCCTCCCCGCAGCGCCAACACCAGAGAGTTCTCACGACTCTTAGCTCATGATCTCCAAGAAAAAATCAACCTGCTCCCGGCAGCTATCACATACGGTCAGCCAGCCAGCCCATCCGGCCAGCGGGTGATGGTTTGTCCTTGTCGTCAATGTGAGCCAACGGTCAAGCAGTCGGATGCGATGATTATGGACTACGCCGAATGAGGTATTGGGCGCAGGAAGCTGGAACGGTCAGCATGATGAGAATAAGTACTACTTCTGGAACGCTCACCAACCCCGCATCGAGTCCCCGAACCAAGCGTAGAACGGTGAGCAGGGCCACGACGGCTGCTGCCCACCCAACCACCCTTGCGACTCCTGGTTGAACCCGATCGATACGCAAAACCAAAAGTCCAGCCGCAAAGTATGCGGCACCACCGGCAGCGTTCACGAAGAGGCCCTTGAACAACCCGCTAAGGGACACAAGAACGCCAAGGAACATGCAAAGCGATGCGACTATCTTCCACTCCCAAGTAACGGCTGGCTGCCCCCCGTTTTCCGTATGTGTGGCCATCCTCAATGCACCTAAGAGACGGTTGCTTCTTTCGCTTGCCACACCAACGTCGGTCCGTACCGTTCGCCGAGGTAGCCAACGCACCTCAAGTCACGATCAGCAATGCGGAAGGGTCTAGCCAAGTCCGCAGCAGCATCCTTCACTTCTGTGTTGCGATGAAACTCCGCGAACGGGCTTTGCGCATTCGAGCCATCTGAAACGACGATCGCGGTCGGATCAAGTTGCT
>Ga0255055_10003227_pt1 | contig 11087 bp, 12 predicted proteins | sample JV7_2_27_MG_FD_188633 | JGI IMG/M metagenome (GOLD analysis project Ga0255055, IMG submission 188633) | Seawater microbial communities from Jervis Inlet, British Columbia, Canada - JV7_2_27 | ecosystem: Environmental > Aquatic > Marine > Inlet | place: Canada: British Columbia | collected... | reverse complement strand
GCCTGGCGCTCGTGCTCACTGCGCTCCTGGCGGCGTTGGTTCCGGCGGCGCGGGCCGCGCGGCTTCTTCCCGCCGACACCCTTTCGGGCGATTGATGGAACGGGGTCGACTGATGCTGAGGCTGGCCTTTCGCAATCTGCGGAGGCAGGCTCGCCGCAGTCTCCTGACGGCGGCCGCCATGGTCATCGGGGGCGGGTTGCTGATCTTCTCGGTCTCTCTCGGAGATGGGACCCACGAGGACTGGATCGAGTCCGGAGTGCGCATGGGGAGCGGCCACATCGCGATTCAGGCACCCGAGTACGCCGTCAGCCGCAAGATCGAGGACCGGTTGAGCACTCAGAGCGTGGCGGCGGCCCGAGAGGGACTGCGGAGCCCCGACATAGCGGAGTCCGTTCTGGAGGTCGTTCCGAGACTGACGACCGGAGGCTTGGCCAGCTCTCCGATGGGCGCCCGGCCGGTGGAGGTGGTCGGTGTGGACCCGGTCGCGGAGGCCGGCTTCTCGACGCTGGACGAGCGGGTGGTCGAGGGACGCTATCTCGAGCCTGATGACCGGCTGGCCGCCTACGTCGGGGCCGAGCTGACGGAGGGTCTGGAGCTCCGGATTGGCTCGAGGATGGTGCTTACGGCCCAGGATGCGGAGGGCGAGATCTCCGGCCAGCTGGTGAGGGTGGTCGGCATCTTCGGGACGGGGATCCCGGAGATCGACCAGAGGATCGTTCACATTCCGCTTCAGACCGCCGGGACATGGCTGAGGGCGGAGGGAGCCGTAACGACCGTGGCGGTCCTGGTGGATCGAAGCCGGGCCGTGAAGCGCACCGCGCACCACCTGGAAGATGAGCTGGCGGCACCGATTGCCGCCGGAGATCTGGCGGTTCTCACCTGGCAGGAAGCCATGCCCGAGCTGGACGCGATCGTCAAGGTGGACGACCTCGGCAACTACATGTTCCAGGGGATCACCTTCGGGATCATCGCCCTGGCGATCGTGAACACCATCCTGATGTCCGTCCTGTACCGGCACCGGGAGTTCGGCGTCCTTCAGGCGCTTGGATTCACGCCGGGCCAGACGGGAGCCCTCGTTATGGCGGAGGGCGTGGTTCTCACGGTGCTGAGCGGCCTTCTGGGGATCGGCCTGGGTCTGTTCGTGACCTGGTTCTTCTGGCGGGACGGGCTGGATATCTCCTTCACATGGCAGGAGGATTGGACCTTTTCCGGAGTCGTCCTCGATCCCGTGATCGTCCCCCTGTTCAGAGCCGCGCGGGTGATCCAGGGTCTCCTGTTCATCTTGTTTGTGGGGACCTTGGCGTCCCTCTATCCGGCGTACCGGGCCACGCGGATCGATGTGGCCGAGGCGATGAAGTTCGAGCGATGACCGATACGCGGAGTGTGACGAGCTCGGCGGAGACGCCCACGGATCGGGCCGCCGTACGTACGGACGAGGTGTGGAAGGTCTTCCTGCAGGGTCCCGAGGGGGTCCAGGCCGTGCGGGGCGTGACTCTCGCGATCGAGCGCGGCGAGTTCGTGGCGATGGCCGGGCCGTCCGGCTCCGGCAAGACCACGCTGCTCAACCTGATCGGAGGGCTCACGAGGCCCACTCGAGGGCACGTATGGGTGGCCGGCCACGACGTGGCCGGCATGTCAGCCCGCGCGCTGGCGCACATGCGGTTGCAGCAGGTGGGGTTCGTCTTTCAGGCGTACAACCTCCTGCCGGTGCTGACGGCGTTCGAGAACGCCGAGCTGCCGTTGCTGATGCTGGGCGTGGAGGAGGGAGAGCGGAATGAGCGGGTGCACGAGCTGTTCGAACGCACGGGCCTCACCGGCCTCGAGGATCGACGTCCCGGCAAGCTCTCTGGCGGGCAGCAGCAGCGGGTCGCGATCATCCGGGCGGTGGCGTCACGGCCGGCCCTCGTCCTGGCCGACGAGCCCACGGCGAACCTGGATTCCGCCACGAGCGCCTCCCTGCTGGAGATGATGGAGGAGCTGAACCGCGAGACCCACACCACCTTCGTGTTCGCGACGCACGACCCGCAGGTCATGGAGAGGGCGCGCCGACTGATCCGCCTCGTCGACGGCCGGATCGACTCCGACGAATCGTGATTCGAACGCGAGCTCTCGCGGCCCTGCTCCCCGTTCTGCTCCTTTCCGGGTCGCCCGCTCGAGCACAGATACCCATTCCCTGGCTGAGCGGCTACTACCTGACCGTGCCCCTGTGGAGCGAGGCGGGCCCCTTCAGCGAGGGCGGCTTCGGTAACTCGCAACGCCTGCGTTTCATGGCCGATCCTCGCCTCGGTCCGGTGGCCTTCGATGCCGCGTACGAGCACTTCATCTCCTGGAGCGCAACGGCAGGAGGCGGCCTGGGAATCGGTGTTCCGGGAGCGGTGGCGCCGGGTGGCGGCGAGTGGCTGGACCTTCAGTGGGTGATCGAGGAGGATGAGAACCTCCGCTGGACCCACCGCTTCGATCGGCTCAGCGTGACCGCGGCTGCGGGCGATCTTCTGAGCGCGACCGTAGGACGCCAGACGATCTCGTGGGCCACGACGCTCTTCCTGACCCCCGGCGACCCGTTCGTGCCGTTCGATCCGGCCGACCCCTTCCGGGAGTATCGGGCGGGCGTGGACGCCGGCCGAGTCCGCCTGTTTCCAGGTCCGCTCAGCGAGGCGGAGATCGTGGTGCGACCCGCGAAGTTCCGGTTCGACGAGACTCTTTCCGTGCTCGGCCGGTACAAGGGCGTGATCTCGAGCTGGGAGCTCTCCGGCTACGTCGGCGTGCTGCACGACCGCGCGGCGCTCAGCTTCGGCGGCGCGGGAGGGGTCGGGAAGGCGGCGCTTCGCGGCGAGATTCAGCTGCGGGATGAACCGGATGAACTCGCCTTCCGGGGCACGGCCGGCGTCGACACGCGCTTCAGCGCCCTGGGTCGAGACCTGTACGTCGTCTTCGAGTACCAGCACGACGACTTCGGCGCCTCCAGTGCAGACGAGCTCGAGGAAGTCGTGCTGTCGCCGCCCTTCGCGAGGGGCGAGCTACAGGTCCTGAGCGCAGACGTCACCGTCTGGCAGGGCTCCTGGGACCTTCACCCACTGTTCTCGACCCGGCTTCTGGTGCTCTGGAGCCTGAATGATCTGAGCGCGCTCTTCGCGCCGGGCGCCAGCTACTCGCTGAGCGAAGACGCCACCGCCCAGGGCGGAGTCTTCGTCGGCGTCGGGAACGGCGACGTCACTCCAGGAGATCTGCTTCCGTCCGAGTACGGCGTCGTCCCCACCACCATCTACGCCTCGATCTCGCTATTCATCTGAGACCGCGGGGATCGTATACTTTACACAGGGCTGAACGCCGTATAGCTTCCGGCTCGTGGCACAGAATCACGAACTCCACGTCACGCAGCAATCACTTAGCTCATACATCTCCGATGTTGGCTGGTGGTTTGTTGTGATCATCATGGTTTGGATTGGCTCGGCAGTTGGATGGGTTGCTGATCTCAAACTGTTCGATGGCAAAATACCGGATGCTGTATGGGTTGCTCTCATGCTTCTGGCGGCTCTCATTGCTCCTTATCTCGGATACAGAAAACTATGGATACGGCTTGAAGGCCATCTAGCCTCCGAAAAAAGGAAATCCAGGGAGCGCTTGGTTGAGGTTCAGAAACTAAAGACGCAAGTAGATCGCTCATGGGACGAAGAAATAAAGCAGACAAGACGGTGGTTTAGGCGCTACATGAAAAACACCGGTCGCACCTTTCGGGAGTTTCGGAAAAAGGATTCCGTCACACGGCCTGAGTTTGACGACATGGTACGCAAGGCTAATTGGCCCATAGACGATGAAATACCAGACGAGGAGCTATTGACGTATGCAGAATACCTTATGCCGCGCGACCCCGAGTTAAAGCTGGAAATTAAGATGCGATTTCAGGAGTGGGGCAACCGCATCGCTAGTTATGAGGGGTTCGCATCGTTCTTGGATAAGAACATGACACAGACAACGGCAGATGTCGTCAAGTTGATGTGCTACGTCGATTTCTGTGACAGATATGGTGGTGGTCGTGAACCTGGCCCCAGAGTAAACAAGGGTCTTGAGATGTTGGCCATCTACTGCGCGGATCGGTTTAGCTGATCATGCCGTCAACTCTGCGTAGGGCAGATTGTCGGAAGCGATCATGCGCTGAAGCGTGTCACGGAAGATGTGGGGGTTATCCCGGTTGTTGAACCGCCACTCTAGCTCATCGAGATAGGCATCGAGATGCTTCACGCTGATCTTATGGAAGCTGCCCACGATCGAGCGCTTGAGGAGGCTCCACATGCCTTCCACGCTGTTCGTATGAACGTCGCCGAACACCCATTCGTCTTCGTGGTGCGTAACGGTCTCGTGACGCGTGTTGTGGTCCTCGACGCCGATGTAGGACCGAAGCTCATCCGTGTAGATCGCTTCCGTCTCATCTCGCACATGCTTTGCGATGAAGGCGTGCAGGGTCTTCTTGCGGATGTTGGGGATCTTCTCCAAGCGGACCTGTCCGCCACGCTGGACCGCACCGGCAACCCACGTCTTGCCGATCCGGTTGCCGGTCCCGACGCCACGCCGCTTTCCGCCGACCAGCGTTTCGTCCACCTCCACGATCCCGAACAGCGTGGGGCCGATGATGGGATCATTGCCCATCGCCTCTCGGATACGGTGGCACAGATACCAAGCCGTCTTGTAGGAGATGCCGAGCGTGCGCTTAAGCTGGTTGGCGCTGATCCCCTTCTTCGACTCGCACATGAGATAGATTGCAAGGAACCATTTCCAGAGCGGAAGGTGCGAGCGGTGGAAGATCGTTCCGGCCGTCACCGAGAATTGATAGCGGCATGACTCGTCATTACACTCCCACTGGTTCCGCTCGCGGATCTCGGACACGCTCATGTTGTCGCAGCGCGGGCATTCGACGCCCTCCGGCCAGCGCAGGTCTTCCAGAAGCTCCCGGCACTTGTCCTCGTTCTGAAAGCGCTCGATCAGCGAAACGAGGTTGATATTGTATGTCTCAGTCATTGAAGAAACCCAAGAAGAAGCGGAAGCTGCCGAAAGACATCACCGAACGGCCTGACCACGAAGTCATGGAGAAACTGTTCGGCAAGCGTGTGGTCCGCGAACTGGACAAGCTCACGGCCACTGACGAACCAAACGAGGAAGAGGCTTCGTAACTCATTGTACTTAGAAGATAACTAGGAATCGCCCCTGTGTCAAGTATACAATCCCCGAGACCGCAGGTATCGATTCGCATGTCGGACGCTTCAACAGCGAGGATAGTCATGGTGAGAGTATCGATCCGCGCCGCCCATATCGCATGTGCAGCCGCGCTGGTGACGACGGCTACCTCCGCCCGGGCGCAGCCGGCGGGCGCGTCCGATGGGCCCCGAGTCGACGCCGACCGCATCGAGGCCCGCATTCTCTCGCTCTCCGAGTTCGGACGAAACCCGGAGGGGGGCGTGAGCCGAGTGGCGTTCAGCGAGGCGGACATCCAGGGCCGCGCGTACGTCATGTCGCTGATGCGGGAGGCGGGATTGGAGGTTCGCGTCGACCCGGCGGGGAACATCATCGGCCGACGGGAGGGCACGGACGCTTCCCTGCCCCCGATCCTGTTCGGCTCTCACATCGACTCGGTGCCCTTCGGGGGCAACTACGATGGCGACGTGGGCGTGATCGCCGCGATCGAGTGCGCGCAGGTGCTCCGGGAGCACGGCATCCAGACGCGACACCCGATAGAGGTGGTCGTCTTCCCGGACGAGGAGGGCGGACTGACCGGCAGCCGGGCGATGATCGGCAAGCTCGGAGAGGGGGCTCTCTCAGAGAGGACGCACAGCGGGCTCACGCGGAGAGAGGGCATTCGCGCGATCGGCGGGGATCCTGACCGTCTCGCAGAGGCGGAGCGCGCTCCCGGCCAGATCGCCGCCTTCATGGAGCTGCACATCGAGCAGGGAGCATCCCTGGACAAGGACGACATCGACATCGGCGTCGTGGAAGGGATCGTCGGCATCGAGTGGTGGGATGTCACCATCGAGGGGACCGCGAATCACGCCGGGACCACGCCCATGGGCAGCCGGAACGATGCACTGCTGGCCGCCGCCCGATACGTCCAGGCGGTGAACGAGGTGGTGACTTCCGAGCCCGGGAGACAGGTTGGCACTGTGGGCCGGATATCCGCGGAGCCGGGCGCTCATAACGTCATCCCGGGCCGGGTTCACACATCGCTCGAGATCCGCGATCTGTCGAGAGAGGTGATCTGGTCGCTGTTCGAGCGCATCGAGGCTCGCGCGGCCGCGATCGCCGAGGAAACCGGAACCACGTTCACGTTCACCCTTCTGGATGTGAGCTCCATACCGGCGACCATGGACGAAGCGGTGCGCGGCGTGATCTCGGATGCCGCCGACGTTTTGGGGCTGAGCTGGGTGTCGATGCCCAGCGGAGCCGGACACGATGCCCAGGACATGGCCAGAATCGCGCCGACCGGCATGCTCTTCGTCCCGAGCCGGGACGGAATCAGCCACTCGCCCCGGGAATTCACGACGAAGGACGACATGGCGAGCGGAGCCGATGTACTGCTACGCTCGTTGCTGGCGATCGATGCGGGCGCACTGGATGAGCGGAGGTAGCGATCGACACGGGCGCACTGGAGTGGCGGACGTGGCGTAGGAGCAGGCCAAGGGGGAAGAACGAGATGTCAGATCCAGTGCCCCCGCGCTTTCCGATGAGCCCCGCGCTGCGACAGGTGGCCGCCATGGGCCTCTTGCTCGCGTCGGCGTTCGGGACACTGGCACCGGTCCTCAACGGGCAGACCGACGACGATGTTCGGGCGCAGACCGACGACGATCTTCAGGCGCGGACCGCGGATGAGGACGTCCGTCGGGTGAGCCGGGAGATTATCGAGACGGCGATGGCCGAGCAGGCGGCCCTGGGATACAACCTCCTCGCCTCGACCAACTCCTCGCGCTTCGAGACCTCCGTGCTCCTGGCGATCGTGCGTTCGGCCATGGCGGCGGGCGAAGAGGGACCGCCGCTGCTGCTTCACCACGTCGACTGGTATGAGGCCTACCGCTCGGTCCTGGGACTCGAGCCCCGGGACGTGCCGGAGTACATCGCGCTCGCTCACGAGTTCGGGCAGGACCGGATCATCGACTTCCACCCGGCCCGGACGACGATCGAGATCAAGGAGGGCTTCGAGCCCGAGCAGGTAGTTAGGGTGAAGGTCGGCTGGCCCGAGGAACCAGGGACACCGGACCGGTACACGTTCACCGACACCACCACGAGCCCGAACCTGCGCGTCACGAACCGGCGGCAGATCAGTTACTGGCTGCTCGACTACGGCAACTTCATCGTGCAGGACAAGATCGAGGGCGTGCAGGCGCGTCCGTTGGGAGGAGCGCTGGGAACGCTCTTCTCCATCGTCGGCGACGGCAGTGCCAAGCAGAACCGGATCGCGATCGCCGAGGATGGCTTGATGGTGACGTATGCGACCGCGAAAAAGGGACCGTTCAGGGTCCAGCCGCTGACGCTCACCTATCCGGACGGCACGGTGGAGACCGAGTTTCCACCGGATCGCCACGATCTCCTGCAGCTCACCTATCGAGTCAAGCTTCCGCTCGAGGTAGAGTATCCGAAAGAGCGGTCCGACTGATTCGAACCCTTCGATCTGAGAGCGAGGCTCGATGAGACTGACCGGCCGAGTAGCCATCGTCACGGGAGCGGGTCGCGGGATCGGCCGGGGCATAGCACGCCGGTTCGCGGCGGAGGGCGCGGCGGTGCTTCTCGCCTCGCGGACGGCCGCCGAGTTGGAAGAGGCCGCCGTGGAGATCACCGAGAGCGGCGGCAAGGCGGCGACCGTGACCGCAGATGTCAGCCAGGAGAGCGAGTGCGAGCGGGTGGTCGGAGAGACCCGCGACCGGTTCGGTGCCGTCGACATTCTCGTCAACAACGCCGGCATCTTCGGTCCTGTCCGACCGGCGGAGGAGATCACCCCGGCGGAGTTCGACGAGGTGATCGCGATCAACCTGCGCGGACCGTTCCTTCTCAGCCGCCTCGTCCTTCCCGAGATGTACGAGCGCGGCGCGGGTGTCATCCTGAACATCGCGAGCATCGGCGCCAAGCTCGCCTTCCCATGGAACGGCGCCTACGGCACGTCAAAGGCCGGGGTCATCGGCCTCACTCGAACCATCGCGGCCGAGGCGGCGCGGCGCGGCGTCCGGGTCAACGCGATCTGCCCCGGACCGGTGACCGAGACGCGGATGTCGCGGGAGCTGGGTCGGGCGATCGCGGAGAGGCTGGGTTTGGACGAGGCGGCCCAACGCGAGGGTTTCCTGGAGAACGTGCTGCAGGGCCGGGCGCAGACCGTAGACGAGATCGCCGACGCGGCCCTTTTCCTCGCCTCCGATGAGGGAAGCGCCATCACCGCACAGGCCATCAACGTGGATGGCGGCATGGTCTACTACTGAGCAGCTGAGTCGAGTCACGCTGAGTCGAGTCCGGCTGCTTCGAGCCGGGTCAGGTTCAGCAACTTCCAGGAGAGGCAGGCATGATCGAGGTCGGAGCGATGGCGCCGGATTTCGAGCTGAAGGCGGATACCGGCCAAACGGTTCGCCTTGGCGATTACCGGGGTCGGCGCGTCATCCTCTATTTTTACCCGAAGGACGACACGTCCGGCTGCACGAAGCAGGCGTGCGGCTTCAGGGATCACCTGCCGGAATTCGAAGCCCGGGACGCGGCCGTCTTGGGCGTCAGTCCCGATGGCATCGACTCACATGAGAGGTTTCGCGACAAGTACGAGCTCAACTTCCCCCTCCTCGCGGACCCGGACCATTCCGTAGCCGCCGCCTACGGCGCCTGGGGAAAGAAGAAGATGTACGGCCGGGAGTACGAGGGGATTCTGCGGAGCACGTTCGTCATCGCTCCCGACGGCCGGGTGGAGAAAGTCTTCGCGAAGGTGAAGGCCGCCGGGCACGCGGAGTTGCTGCTGGAGAACCTCCCGAGTTAGGGGAGGCAGAGACGCGCGCTACCGGACGCCGCTGAGATCAGACGTGGCGTAAGATCAGACGCAGCGGGGAGCGCTCCTCACTCCTCCCCGGCCGACAGAAGGTCCAACTCCAAGTCTATGTGGTCGCCCGTGAAGCGCACGACGCGCTCAACCGTGCGATAACCATCCATCACCACCCGGATTCGGCCCTCGGTATAGCGCCGCATCACCTCTCCATACGCCGGCCCGCCGGCGACGACCGCCTCCTGATCTTCGAGGAGAAACTCGTAGTCCACCGGCGTGTTCCCGAGCGAGTAGAAGCCCTCGTCGAACGACGCAGCATCGAACGATCCGTAGTAGCCGGCAACCGAAGCCGCCACCTCGACCTCGCCGCTTCGCTGAAGATAAACCTCCGCGCCGCGCGGCAGCGTCTCCACGGTCAGCCGCTGATGCCTGGGAGCACAGGCGCCGAAGACGCCGGCCGCCAGGATTAGGACGATTCCGTATCGCAGCCTCGCAAACACCCTTCCCTCTCCGCGCTCGATCCCCGCTCGACCTCACCTTCCATCAGTTAGACGTGCGCGAGTCTCGACTCGTCACCCGAGGTTTGCGCCTCGGGCGCGGCCGATCGCTGGAATGATCCGGCGGGCGCGGTTGTCGAAGGAGTGAGGCGCGGCACGAACGTGTCGAACGCTCGGAAGCACAACCCAGACCATGCGAGAACACGGAGTGAGGACCATGAAGCAAGGGACGAAGACGATCCGGCTGCCGAGATCGGGCAGGCGCAGGATATGGCTCACCGGTCTGATCGGCCTGGCGCTGGTCGCGATCGTGGCGGCACCGGCCGAAGCGCAGCAGGGCAAGCGCCAGCGGGGCATGGACCCGGAAGCGCGAATGGAGAGGTTGAAGCAGAGTCTCGAGCTCACCGATGATCAGGTGGCAGCGCTCATGCCGATCTTCGCGGCTCACGATCGGAACCGCAGCGACCTGTTCGAGAGCCGCAGCGCAGAGCGCCAGGCGATGCGAGAGCAGATGAACGCCTTCCGGCTCGAGATGGACGAGGATATCGGGCAGGTCCTGACCGAAGAGCAGATGAGCACGTATCTCGTGCAACGCGAGGAGATGCGGCAGCGGTTCAGGCACGAGGGACGTGGCTCACGTCGTGGCCCCCCGCCCTCGGAAGGCTGAGCACGCATGAACATGCCGCGCGTGCGGACGGAGGTCGCCGAACGCACATTGGTCGATGATGAACGATCGCATATCGGACGGGGACCTCCTGGAGCGCGCCCGCGGCGGGGATCACGCGGCGTTTCGGACGCTTGTCGAACGTTACGAGCACGCGGTAGCGGCCACCGTGATCGGTATGCTCGGTCCGGGCGCGGAGGCGGAGGACGTCGGACAGGAGACCTTCATCAGGTTCTATGCGGCGCTGAACCGATTTCGGGAGGAAGCGTCACTGAAAACGTATCTTACGCGAATCGCGATCAACTTGTCTCTCAACGCCCTCAAGAGGCGGCGGCGGTTCCTCTCCCGATACGTGGAGGGCGATCTGGCGGATACGGTCGGGGTGGAATCCGGCGCGGGTCCGGCGGATCGAGTCGAGAGCCAGGAGGTACGCGAGACTGTGAGGAGCGCCATCGACCGGCTTGCACCGAAGCAGAAAGCCGTGGTCACGCTGAGGCTGATCGACGGCTATTCGACACGTGAGACCGCTGAGATCCTGGGCGTGCCGGAAGGCACGGTGCTCTCCCGCCTCTCGCGAGCCCTCAAGAGGCTGCAGCCGCACCTGCAGCCGTTGATGGAAACATGATGAAAGACCGAGATCTCATACATGCGCTCGGCTCGATCATCCGGAATGCGGAGAATCGACGGTTCGAGCCCGGCTTCTCCCACCGTGTCATGGAAAGGATACGGGCGGAGACCGAGGTTCCGGTCATCGTCCTCTCGGGCGCCCTGCGGCGGCAGTTCCTCCGGCTCGTTCCAATCGCCGCGGCGGTTCTGGTGGCTTTGAGCGCCTACAGCCTGCTGGGGCTGGGCACCTCCTCCGGCCAATCGCTGCTCGAAGCGGCCCTCGGTCTCGAGCCATTGACGGTCGAGACGGCCTACGCGCTGGATCAGA
>Ga0255055_10003226_pt1 | contig 11095 bp, 15 predicted proteins | sample JV7_2_27_MG_FD_188633 | JGI IMG/M metagenome (GOLD analysis project Ga0255055, IMG submission 188633) | Seawater microbial communities from Jervis Inlet, British Columbia, Canada - JV7_2_27 | ecosystem: Environmental > Aquatic > Marine > Inlet | place: Canada: British Columbia | collected... | reverse complement strand
CTCCGTGGGGTCCCGGCCGCCCTGGCTGGCACATCGAGTGCTCGGCGATGAGCATGAAGTACCTGGGCGAGAGTTTCGACATTCACTGCGGAGGAGTGGACAATATCTTCCCTCACCACGAGAACGAGATTGCCCAGAGCGAATCGGCCACCGGCAAGCCATTTGTCCGCACCTGGCTGCATGCCGAGCACCTCATCGTCGATGGTCAGAAGATGTCCAAATCGCTGGGGAATTTCTACACTCTCGAGGATCTGCTCGAACGCGGAGCGGAGCCGCGGACGATTCGCTATCTGATGCTCTCGGTGCACTATCGAGACAAGCTCAATTTCACCTTCGAGGCTCTGGGAGCGGCTGCGGGTGCCTTGCGGCGATTGGACGAGATGCGATTTCGTTTGCAGCATGCACCGGAGGGCGACTCGGGCGACTCGGCTCTCGCCGAGGGTGCCGAGAAGATGGTCGAGGGCTTTGGCGTGGCTCTGGCCGACGACCTCAATATCTCAGAGGCTTTGGCGTCGGTGTTCAACTTCGTGCGGCAGGTCAATACGGCCATCGATGAGGGCCGACAGGTGGCAGGGGATCGAGATCGGGTGCTGCAGGCATTGTCAAAGGTCGACACGGTTCTCGATGTTCTGAACCCCGATACCTGGAAGGGTGAAGGAGGGGTCGAGGGTCTGGGCGACGATGAGATCGACGGTCTGGTGGCTGAGCGGGAACAAGCGCGTGAGAACCGTGACTGGCCCCGGGCCGACGAGATTCGAGATCAACTCCAGGCCGAGGGGATTGTCCTAGAGGACACGCGTGATGGAACTCGCTGGAAACGCCAGTGAGCCCGCTCGAAGGATTCCGAAGACAGGACCACACACGAGCCCGAGGCCGGGCGGCAGAGGAAGACGGGGTCCGTTGGCTCCAACAGCAGGGATTTCGCATCGTCGATCGCAACATCCAGTTCAAAGCAGGCGAGCTGGACGTGGTGGCATTCGAAGACGACACGTTGTGCTTTGTCGAGATCAAGGCCCGCGCGACACCGGACTTCGGCGAGGCTGTCTATTCCGTTACCCGACGGAAACAGCGGCAGGTCTGCGCAGCCGCATCCCTGTACTTGGCGGCGAATCCTTTTGCCGGATCGTGCCGTTTTGACGTCCTTGCCATGGACGGGAGCCCTGGCGGCTGGAGGTACACTTTGTTTCGCGATACTTTCGAGTTGGCCTGACCTTGACAGGCCCCAGAGGCGTCAATATCCTCTACAGTCCTGAGCGGGAATAGCTCAGTGGTAGAGCACAACCTTGCCAAGGTTGGGGTCGCGGGTTCAAGTCCCGTTTCCCGCTCCAAGAACAAGAGTTCTTTCGACAGCGGCCGCTCCAACGGCCGCTCATCCCTTCGGGCGACGTAGCCAAGTGGTAAGGCAAGGGTCTGCAAAACCCTCATTCGCCGGTTCGAATCCGGCCGTCGCCTCCAAGTTAAACGCTCTAAACAATATACTTATGATCTCTCGTCTTGGGGCCCGGTGATCGGAATTCCGTCATTCGGGACAGTATGGGGACATTTCTGTGGCTATGACTGACATTCCTTAGAGCCTGCTACTTGTGATATATGAACTACAAGTGAGAGAGATCGCCTAATGAGTGCAACTCCCGAAATCGATGGCGTCTCAATTGTCCTTCTTGGATCTTTCAATCCCTCTATTTTTCAGCCATGGTGGTTTTTGGCGAATGGGCTTGCTTCCGAGCCGCAGGTCGAAGCGGCTGAGATTCGGTTGATTGTCCCTGAAGCTGTGGATCTTTCAATGTGCTCATGCAACTTCCGGATAACGCGGAATCGCTTTTCTGCCGAGACACTAGAGGACCCTCCAGTTGTTCGTGACCTTGTTGCAGGAGTCTTCAGTTTGCTTAAGCACACGCCCGTTCGGTCAATGGGCTTGAACAGAACTCAGCATTTCAGGGTGGCTTCGGAAGATGAGTGGCATGCTATTGGTGACAGACTAGCTCCTAAAGATATCTGGGAAGCAGTGCTCGAAGGTCGACCTGGCCTACTGAGCCTAACCGTCCAAGGCGCTAGGCCTGATTCATATGATGGCCGAGTGAATGTTAAGATTGAGCCTTCGGCAAAAGTCCAGCACGGAGTATTCTTCGAGTACAACGACCACTATGTTGTTAGCGAGAGCGGTGAGGACAAGGAGTCCGCTTCGATAGTGCTTGAGATATTGAGTGAGTCCTGGCAAGAGTTCATGCGTCGGTCAAGCAATTTGAACTCTGCTCTCTTTGAGTCTGTTCGATGAGAAGTGAAACTGTCGCACATCTTGTCTCGAATCGGCTCGAGGAGTCGGCCGCAGCGGACTATCGCGCCAAGAATCCTAGCTTCACCACCGGTCCGGATGACGAGGTCCTCGAAGGAGCCGAAATGGAGGACGTAGCGGACGGCTCAAGCACCGGTCAGGCTGAACCACGGCATGTCGAGACCTGGCAAAGCTCGAGTGTGCTGTTTCCTACTCGGGTGTGGTTCTCTGCCACTTCCGAACGACCTCAAGATGAGTTTGTGTCGCTGCAGAGTTGGGAGGGAGAGGTGCTCTCTGTGGAAGATGATCACTTTTTTGCGCGACTTGTGGACTTGACTGGTGAACTCGATGATCAGGAAGCTGAGATTTATCGTGACGAAGTAGATCCTGGCGATCTGCCACTTCTGCATCAAGGTGCCATTTTCTACTGGAGAATTGGCTACTTGAAGCGAAAGGGGCAAAGAGTCAGAACTTCGGCGATCAGGTTTCGTCGCCTACCTGAATGGTCTGAGAAAGAAATCGAAGAGGCTGGAAAGACTGCCGAACAAACCCGGAAATTGCTTGGCTGGTAGTTCAAGATGCTCTCCTCCGGAATCCGACGAGGTAGAGGTATCTCTGTTTGGTCCGGGCTACGGTGAATCGGTAGCGGTGCACTTGGGTAGGGGAGAGTGGCTGATCGTTGATTCGTGCGTCGAGGGTCAGTCCAAGACGCCTGCAGTTCTGAAGTACTTAGAAGATCTGGGAGTAGATCCGTCCCAGCAAGTGAAGGTAGTCCTTGCAACGCATTGGCATGACGATCATGTTCGAGGACTTGCTCAGGTGGTTGAACTGTGCCAAGCGGCAGAGTTCTGGTGCTCGGCAGGTCTTGTTAGCGATGAGTTTCTGACCCTCGTAATGGCCAGCAATGCACGCGCGATTGGGAAGATCTCTTCGGGTGCTGATGAGTTTGGCAGGATACTCGAAATTCTTGAGCGGCGAATAGGAAGAAGAGGCAGCACGGGCCCACGTCTTGCCTCCGATGGAAAAACGCTTTGGAAGAAGAATGGGCAAGGCTTTGTGACGGCTTTGTCGCCATCTGATGGTTCAGTTGTCCTGGCTCAAAGGCAGATTGCCAAGCTGTTGCCTGAAGGCGGGTCTCCAAAGAAGCGAATCTCGGCGCAGGGACGAAACGACCTATCGGTTGTACTCTGGATCTCCGTCGGACGTGCAAGCATTTTGCTGGGTTCTGACCTCGAGGTGACCGGTGACGACAGAACTGGCTGGGAAGCAGTCCTCAGTTCAGCCTCGAGGCCTGATCGCAAGGCCAGTTATATAAAGGTCCCCCATCACGGCTCAAAGGATTCTGATCATCCAGGAATCTGGAATGAGCTGTTGCGGAAGTCACCCGTGGCGGCACTGACGCCATGGACAAGAGCAGGGAACGTCTTGCCTGATGGGGAGGATATCGAGCGTTTGTCCGCTCGCACTGAAATGGCCTTTTCTACGTCTCGGACGCGGATAGGACGCACCAAGTTTCGAGATCCAGTGGTCGCTAGAACTCTAAGAGAGACGGTCCGAAGCATTAAGAGGCCTCAGCCGCCAACAGGTCAAGTCAGAGTCCGCTGTGATGCTGAGCAGGAAGAGACTGAGTGGGCGGTTGAACTTTTCGGAGCCGCTATCCCCCTTACAGATATGGTTCTCTGAACCCCGGTTTCTGGGACAAGTCGGTTCTTGAGACTAGTTCGAGTATTCACTGTCCCCAGAGTGTCCCCAGGCTACCGGTATTGTGCCGGTGTTCTCTATTTATTGGATTTTTCGAGTATGTATTGAGGGATTATTAGTCCCTTGTTGACCAACCGAGTGGTGTCCTGTACTCTGTTGAAAGGAGTTGGGGAGGCTACTCATGGCATCCATCTGCGAGCGCAAGAACCAAAAAGGGCAGACGAGATATCAGGTCAAGATCCGGTTGAAGGGCCGACCTTCCCTGAGCGCCACCTTTGATCGAAAGACTGACGCGAAGAGATGGATCCAGGAGGTGGAACCCGATATTCGTCGTGGTCGACACCTTCCGACCCTCGAGGCAAGAAAACACACCCTGGGCGACTTGGTTGAGAGATACGTTGCAGATGTCATCCCGACCAAGAGATCGGGTCACAAGAAAGATAGAGCTCTGCTCGAATGGTGGCAGGGTGAGTTGGGAGTCTACTTCCTGGCAGATGTTACGCCGGCTCTCATCGCAGAGGCTCGAGACAGATTGTCGAGGGGGGTCACGTATCGGGGGCGTAGGAGGTCCCCAGCGACCGTAAATCGCTATCTGGCGGCGTTATCACATGCCTTCACGATTGCACTGAGGGAGTGGGGTTGGGCCGAGGAGAACCCGGTTCGCAAGATCAGAAGACTTGAGGAGTCCCGAGGGCGGATTCGTTTGTTGTCCGACGAGGAAAGAACCCGACTTCTCAAGGCGTGCCATTCAAGCAGTGAACTAAGACTCTACCCGCTCGTTGTAGTTGCCCTCTCAACGGGCGCCCGCCAAGGTGAGCTCCTCGGACTCTCCTGGAAGGATATCGACTTTGATCGAGGGGTAGCGATTCTCCACAAGACCAAGAATCGAGAGAGACGAGTTCTGCCTCTGGCTGGTGAAGCGTTCAGAGTTTTGAGTGACCTGTCGCGGGTACGACGAATTGACACCGATCTGGTCTTTGCGGGGGCCAAGAGTGGCAGGCCAAGGTTTCCGCAGAAAGCGTGGGAGAAAGCTCTTCAGGAAGCTCAGATTCAAGATTTCCGTTTCCACGACCTCCGCCACTCGGCAGCCTCCTACCTAGCGATGAGCGGTGCGACCCTAGCCGAGATCGCAGAGGTCCTTGGCCACAAAACCTTGGCGATGGTTAAGCGGTACTCCCACCTCACCGAGCAGCACACCAGCAAGGTGGTAGCCAGGATGAATGAGCAGTTCTTGGCGGTTGATTCGTGACCTGTCCAAGGAAACCTGACTCAGAGAATGCCCTCGGGTCCGTCGAGGAGTACCTCGAGAGCACTGGCCTGGCGCCTTTTGCAGAAGCACTGTTTCGGGACAATCTTCCGAAGCACCCGGAGCTCGTTCAACGGTGGTTAGAGATCGGGTGGCTCAACGGGCTCCTTCCCCCTCACAGCTTCTCCACACCCAGGGAAGCAAGCGTGTGGAAAATGGAGCAGTTCTGCGGCAGTGTGCTGGACAACGAATCGGTCCCGCAAGAGGTTCTTGTTTCTTTCGCCGTTGCTTTCCTGGGGATTCTGTCTGGGATGCCCCCTGATTTGGCACTGAGTTTGCGCGGAGGTGGACCAGGCCGGCCGAGAGGCGGTCGTGAGCTGGCAATTCGTGACCTTCATCTCTGCGTTGAGTACCGGAAGAGGCAACTTGCGGGAGAGACTTGGGAAGCTGCTCGAGAGAACACAGCGGCGGCGGAGGGTGTGTGCGAGTCGACCGTGAAGAACGCCGTCACGAGGTTTGGGAAGGAACTGACCAAGGACCTGGTAGCCGGCATACCGCTTTCCAAGAATTCCCCACAATAACTGCCGGGACAAGCGATCCTGAATGAGGTTTACTGTTCCCAATGACAGGGAGCAGTCAACATGATTCGTCTAGAGAACCTCAAATCCATCAAACAACTAACCTCCGCTCAGGGCAGTCCGTTTAGTGAGGGTGCCCTTCGTTGGCTCATATTCAATGCGGAAGAAAACGGGCTCGATGTCGCCCTAATCCGCGTCGGCCGTCGAGTTTTTTTGGACATTGAGCGGTTCAGTGAGTGGCTCGAGGAGCGGCGGGGTGGTGGTGTGGGGCAACAGGCCGAGTGAGCATTACCCTCGAACGCTCCGCTCTCCGCACAATTCGGACCACCGACCTCCTTGCCGAGCTCGACAGCCGGGCTGCTGCAATCCGGGATGAACCACCCGGTACTTCCCGTCAAATCTGTCCGGCTTGTTCGACGTTCGAGCTAGAGGTGTTTGGTACCTGGACTCGGAAGACGTCTCACTTCGCGTGCGAGAGCTGTGGAGCGGTCATGCGCGGCGACGGCTATGAAGAGCGGCTGACCGACTTCAACTCGAGACGCTGGCGAGCTAGAGCGCAGGGTCGTGAACTTCGCGGCACGATCAAAAGACTCAGGCGGCTATGACGCTACCCGCCGCCAAGAGCGGCTCGCCGGCCCCGAATTCTTTGGAGCTCAGCGGAGCTCTTCAGGAGATGGAGCGGCTGATCAAGGCGGCGAAGTCCGAGGAAGAAAAAACGGCGGTGAAAGCACATCTTGCCGCTGAGATACAGAAAGCCGTGACACGAATGTCCGGTCAAAGTCTAGCCGAATTAGCCGGTTTAGCCGGGGAAACGGATGGAGATCAACCGCAAGCTCTCTATCGAGAGCTTTCACCCTCGGCACCCTTTCCGATCAATTCTCTTCCGACGGTTCTGAGAGATGCTGCCGACGCCATCCATCAGAGGATCCAAGCCCCATTTGCAATCTGCGGCCAGAGTGTTCTCGCCGCCGCCACAGTTTCCGTTCAAGGTTTTGCCGACATTCAGCTGCCGATGGGGGCAAGACGTCCCATATCGAACTTCTTTGTAACCATCGCGGCCTCCGGGGAACGAAAAACGTCAGCGGACCAGCTCGCTCTGGAACCTCTCAGGTATCGAGAACAGGATCTGCGTATCCAGTATGCCCAACAGATCACCGATCATGAGATCGAGCTCGAAGCCTGGGAACAGCAACGGAAAGTAGAGCTAAGAAAGAACACGAATCTCCAAGGAAAAGAAAAAGCCCTAAGAGAGCTCGGGGCCAAACCCGAGGCACCCCGCACTCCAATTCTCACCTGCCCAGAGCCTACGTTTGAGGGACTGACCCGCCTCTTTGTCCACGGCTATCCAAGTCTTGGGCTCTTCTCCGCAGAAGGTGGACAGTTCCTCGGCGGGCATGCAATGAATCGGGACAACCGGCTGAAAACCGCTGCCGCTTTAAGCGGACTATGGGATGGAGAGCCCATCAAGAGAGTTCGGGCAGGTGAAGGTGCCCACAATCTTTCGGGTCGTCGACTCTCGATTCACCTTTTGATGCAGTCTCAAGTGGCATCTGACCTCTTTTCCGATCCTCTTCTGAAAGACCAGGGAACCCTCTCCCGAATTCTCATTGCGGCCCCGCCACCTGCTGCGGGTAGTCGATTCTGGAGAGAACTCGACCCTGAATGCGACAAGGTGCTTGCCTATTACACACAGCATTTTCTGGCAATTCTCAAACGACCGCTTCCCTTGGTCGAAGGCACCAGCAAGGAACTCAGTCCGAGATTGATTCGGATGTCCAGGACGGCCAGGAAGCTCTGGATCAAGTTTGCCGACCATCTGGAAGGACGGATTGGACCTGGTGCGGAGCTCGAGCCGATTCGTGATTTTGCCAACAAGCTCCCCGAGCACGCGGCAAGGCTTGGGACAGTGATCGCAATGGCTCAAGACCCTGATCAAGCTGAGCTATCCGGTGAGGATATGGCTAGGGGAATCGAACTGGCGAAGTTCTATGCGAATGAGGCGTTGAGACTCCACGAAACCGGAACAACGGATCCCGACCTCCTGCTGGCGCAGCGCCTTTGCGGGTGGCTGAATTCAACGTGGGAGGAAGACCTGATCTCTCTCCCTGACATCTATCAGAAAGGCCCTCGGCCAATCCGCGACAAAGCCACAGCCAAGAGAGTCGTTGGCATCCTCGAGGACCATGGCTGGCTCCATAGCTTAAGAGGCCCAGCGGATGTAGCCGGTAGCCGCCGGCGTGAAGTCTGGCAGATCGTGAGGGTAAAGCGATGACGATTCTCGACTTTGACCCGTGGGCTGAGATTGCAGAATCAGAGTCTGAGCCGACTAAAGTGGCTAATCCTGCTAAAGCTCCCGATCCCGAATCGAGGATTAGCCACCTTAGCCAGCCCAACACCCAGGAAAGATGCGAGCGCTGCCAGGAGCTCGAGTCCCGTGGCGTCAGGACCCTGATCTGCTCTGCCTGCGGTTTCCATGCAAAGCTCCCCGAGATTCGGCCAACACCCGACGACTTGAAGTACTCCCTGGATCTGGTGAGGCGAGAGTTACCGGACCTTTCCCGAAGGTCCAGAGGGCTCTACGACTATTGGTTGGAATTGACAATGGATGCTGGCTGGGATCGGGAGGAGGCTGAACGAGGGGCATTTCGCCGCTCCCTGACGTCAATGCCATCCAGGATCCTCACACCGGATCTCAGTGACTCCACTAGGGGCCCACCGGATGACGAGGGGCAAGAACAACTTGAGATCGCTCTGAAACCCGACAAGGAGGAAACACCGAATCGCAACGCAGAATTTGAGTGAAGAAAGAGGACCGGAGCGAGAATACCTAGACAGTGTCACCCCGGCCCCAACGGAAACCGCACCAGAAATGGCGCACAAACATTCTAGGAGAAGTAATCAATGCTAATCCAATATAAGCAGAAAGACTTCGTTCCTGCTCCTGAAGGTATTCATCCAGCTGTTTTGGTTGATGTTGTCGATTTGGGCCTTCAGAAAGTGACCTATGACGGGGAGGAGAAAACTCAGCACAAGATCAGGTTGGTGTTTCAGATAGACAAGACGATGCCCTCCGACGACGAGTTCTCAGAGCCTCGGCGGTTCAACGTCTATAGGAAAGTCACGGCGTCCTTGCATCCAAGCTCCAGACTCCGGGAGTGCCTGGCAAGCTGGTTGGGGCAGGAATTATCTTCCGAAGTCGTAGAAAAGGGCATCGACCTTGAAGAGCTCATCGGTCGAGACGCACAAGTTCACATCATGCACAAGGAAGGTACCTTCAACGGGCGTCCCAATACCCGTGCGTACATTTCGGCCATACTTCCGAGAGCGGAGGGAGCTCCGAAGTTCCTATCTGATGGGCGCTACCTGCGGGTCAAAGACCGCGACGAAGAGAAGCGGGCCAAGTCCGAGACTGCCATGAATGCCTACGCCACTGGATCTCATGGAAGCGATGATTCGGGAGATGAAGACGTTCCGTTTTGACCCTGTTGGGGCTGTCTGTCAAGAGACGGGCAGCCACACGGCTCAGGGATAGGAGCACTCCTCCGAATGAATGCGGTATTACTTTCCGGCTGGCTGGGTGCAAACCCACAGGATTTTCCTGTGGACCCAGAGGATGGGAAGAGCAAGCGATTCTGCACATTCAGGCTGGCCGTGAAACGCAAAGACGGTAGCGCAAACTGGTTACCGATCATTGCGTTCGGGTCCCAGGCGGACTGGGTGATGGATCACCTCTTCCTTGAAAAGGGCGACCACGTTTCGGTCGAGGGGTTCTTGTCCTCTCACTATTCAGAAACGGAAGGGGGAAAGCGCCGCAGATACGTTCAAGTTGTGGCGTCGAGTACCTATCTAACCGCACCATCCAGGCGACGCTGGAAGCGACCCTGGCTGGGCGAAGGGCCGGCACCACCGTTCTAGTACATATATATGGTTCTGACATCGCGCGTGCGCGAGGACGAGGCCGTATCCGGAAAAGCAGCCCCAACTCCTGAGTACCCTATGGCTCATCTCTGTTCCACTTGCACTCATCCTCGCAAGAAGGAGATCGACGAGGCTCTCAAGGATGGCGCCACGTTGCGAGATATTGCGGCACAGACCGGGCTGTCGGTGTCGGCACTGCACAGACACTCGAGGAATCACCTGGCCGGGCAGGTTCAAAATGAGGTGACGGGATTACCGGACTTGGAGTTGGAGCGGAAGGTTGACGAGCTCGAGTCGCAGGTCAAAGGACTGACCAAGAACGTGAGGTTGATCGCGGAGTTCTTGGCGTCAAGGATGAGGTGATCCTCGACCCAGTTCAGATCGGCAGGAAGACCTCTTCCCAGCCCCCATCGTCAAAGCTGGAGAAGATGGCAGCGTCCAACACACACGGGATGACATCAGCAGCCTTGCACAGCTCCTGAATCCCATCGCTAACGAACTCGTAGTAGTGCCGGTCGCTCAGCATTGCCGCTGAAAGCTGGATGGGAAAACCAAAGTCATTGAGCCACTTGGTAATTCGACTGTCAATGGGGATCTCGTGCCTCGTCATACCGAGCATCTGAAGGACGTTGCGCGACTGCTTCGGGCCAATCCCCTTGAGATTGTCTGCCAGAAAGTTTGCGGCATTACGCTCTGAACGTGGGTCCACGGCGTTGGAAAGGCTTACCAGCCAGGACCTTACCTCCTTCCACAACCCTCCCTGATCGAGGCGTTCAAGGTTCAGTGTCAGATAGTCCGAGATGATGTTCTGCCGTCGCAATCCTCCAAAGGACTCAAGCGATCCCCGGATGTAGTCCTCGAGCTCGTCTTGCCGGCGACTTCTACACTCCTCAAGCGAAAGTGGAAACGGCTCGACCCGACAGAACCGACTCACCGCACTCTGGGGTCCTGATCTCTGCTGTGTGGTCAGAAGCGCGTAGACAAGAATCTTCCAGAAGTCGCTATCAGTCGGAGGATCTCTCGAGTCCCACAAGTTCCTTTCGATCCGAACCTGCACGAATCGGTCGCTCATGCGACTCTCAACGAACTCGCGGAGTCGCTCCAGGTCCGAGTTGTCAATCTGCCAGGTGATTTTCAGGGTCATAGAAGTCTATCCCTCCGAGCCCGTCTCCTGCCCGTACTTCTCCAGCAGCGCCTGGAAGCGGGGGTGGCTGCCAAGAGTTTCCTCACTCGAACGAGGTCCCTATCCCGCCTCGGCTAGCAGCTCCTCGATCAGCGCCTCATAGTGGGCGACGATGGCTGCCTCCTGACCGGGTTCGTAGGCAATGTGCTTTGAGTGGTAATTGAACTCCGGGTCGATGAGGATCGTGGTGGGCAACT
>Ga0255055_10003225_pt1 | contig 11097 bp, 10 predicted proteins | sample JV7_2_27_MG_FD_188633 | JGI IMG/M metagenome (GOLD analysis project Ga0255055, IMG submission 188633) | Seawater microbial communities from Jervis Inlet, British Columbia, Canada - JV7_2_27 | ecosystem: Environmental > Aquatic > Marine > Inlet | place: Canada: British Columbia | collected... | reverse complement strand
ATCGGGTTGTATTACTGGTGACATTTTCATACATTGATCCTGTATCGATATTAGGGGGGCAGGTCAGGGGCAGGTCACTCCTTGAAAATGAGAATTGATATAGTTAAGTTAGTTTTTGTTGTTACTCCTCTTTTTGTGGCTTCATTGGAGATATGTTTAAAGTTGAAGAAGTTTCTTAAAAAAGATAGCAGTATTAAATTTAAGACTCAAACTCAATATCTTTATTTTGTCCACTTGAAAGGTTTTTATATTCATTTAAAAAGTGTTCAATAATTTCCTCTTTTTTAATATCAGAGATATCATAGTCCTGAATACCTTTCCTTAAAAATCCCTGGGCTCTTAATCTCCTACTGCTTGCCCACTCCGTATAATGAATTACTGGGCGAGGAAAGGCAAGACCTGGAGATAACATCACTTCTATCGAATAATCAAGCTCTTCCTCACTCTCGAAACATACAATGATTGATGCAAAATCTCTTCTTTCGGTATATACCTCAACTTCTCTTCCGTGTCTTTTGAGTTCAGACTTAAGCTCCTCAAAAGCGGGATTTACAATCGTTGCATAAAATTTCTCAACTCTCAATTTTTCCTCACTACGCTTTTCTTCTTTCTCCCCTTTTACTTCTTTTTGTTTTTCAAAAAAGCTAGCTAATATTTTTTTCCAATCTTTCATTTCCTTTCCTTTTTAAATTTCAAATTTGGAAACAGGAGTCCGCTTTTTTTGATTTAAGCGGAAATTCTTCCCTCCTTGCTGGTTTCATTTAGTCCCCTCACTGGTACTATTTGATTTATACCACAAAGGGAAAAGTGATTTAATTTAGAAGAAAAAACCTTCATTTACTAACAAGAAATCCTTTTAAATTGTAATAGTTAAATATTTCCTAGAAATCCATGTCAACCTAAATATCTGTCACCCCACAATATTCAAAATGATTAAGCCTACCGTTCCCTTATTAATAAGAACTTGACACCAGCGATTAGATTCATAGAATAGGCTCAACTCTCTCTTTTGCTGGCTGTAGAGAGTTCCTATCATCAACCCCCCTTTTGCTGACAACAGCCAGCACTTATTTAGGTTCACTAGGTGACAGAATGGGGACAGATAAATACCAAAACAGACCTCTCCCCGTGTGTCAGCTGTGTTAGAATTTGGTTAAACCTGCTTAACTATGGATATGGTTGATTAATTGAAGACAAAATTCAAAACTGAGTTTTCTCGAGAAAACTGGTGCCGGAGGAGGGAATCGAACCCACACTCACCGTGAGGTGAACTGGATTTTGAATCCAGCGCGTCTACCAATTTCGCCACTCCGGCAAATTGAATCAGATCTCAGAGAAAAAAATATAATCTAAAATTATATCCGGTTTTCCCTTAAAAATAAATTTTCAAAAGAAGTCCTATATTAATTCACTTTTATTGCTATCAACTATCAGGCATCCTGAGCCGGTCATCCGCTCTATTCTCTTTGCTCAGGACCTAATCAACTGAGCGGATCTCATTCCGCCTTTTGCTCGAGCAGCCAATCCACGATAGCCTGAAGCTCTTCATCCGAACCTTTGAAAGGTTTTTTGTGAGTATGTCCCTCCTTGGTGACTTCTCCTCTGACAAATTTGATGATCCAATCCGTTTCATAGCTGTCAGCAAGATCGACAAGATCCGGTCCTGCAGATTCTCCGCTGGTGATCTTGGCTTTTATATCGACCGTGCTTACCGAATGACAGAGTGCGCACTTCCATTCCTCAAATATCTGCTGCCCTTTTGGTATTGTCATAGCCCATAATGCAATGTTTCCGATCATCAGAATGCAAAAGAAGACTAATATCGGATTCTTCATCCCTTTCATACAAAACCTCCTGAATACTAAAACAAGATCTACGTCATTTATAACACTTCAGAAGGCAAAGATTAATAAAAATAATTCTTGGAGTAAAACCATCTTGTCAAACAAGACTGGTTTTATTACCCTTTACCCACCATGAACAACAAAAAGTTTAAAGTCATTTTAGGTTTAATGAGTATGATGATCCTCTGCGGGGGTCTGTTATTCAGCAGCGATAAACCCTCGCTGACCATCATCCACACCAATGATATGCATTCGCATTTTCTCGGCTATCCCTCCAACAATGAATACACTCCCCTCTCGACAAATGATGATGAGACCATCGGAGGATGGGCCAGGATGGCGACCATCATCTCCGAAATCCGAAAATCCCGGTCCAATCCGGTTCTTGTCTGCGATGCTGGGGATTTCTTGATGGGCTCCCTCTTTCATCTCTTGAGCCGGGAAAAAGCCTATGAGCTTCGTCTCATGAACGCTATGGGCTATGACATCACAACTCTCGGCAACCATGAATTCGATCTGAAGCCTGAAGGATTAGCAAGGACCATCCGATCAGCATCCGATGCCGGTAAAATCCCGGACATCGTTTTGTCGAATTTGATCTTCGATCCAGAAAATTCTGAAGATGATGCACTGGAAGAGCTGCTTAGAATTGGGATGATCCAACCTTACCGAGTATTGGAAAAGAACGGAATAAAGATAGGAGTTTTCGGCCTGATCGGGATCAATGCCGCTGAAGTCGCTCCTTTTGCCAGCCCGGTGACATTCGCCGACCCCATTGAAACCGCACTGAAAGTGGTGGACGACCTCCAAAAAAAGGAGGCGGTTGATATCATCATCTGTCTCTCACACTCCGGATTATCAGATGATAAAAAGAAATCCGAAGACGAGATCCTGGCTGAAAAAGTCAGCGGGATCGATATCATCATCAGCGGTCACACCCACACCCTTCTCCAAGAGCCGATCCTGGTCAATAACACCCTCATCGTCCAGGCAGGAGCTTATGTGACAAATATGGGGATCCTCGATGTTTCCGTTCAAAACGGAGAGGTGCAGGTGGAGTTCTATGAATCCATGCGTGTAGATGATCAAATTCCAGGGGATCCGGAAATCACACGTCTTATCGAGTCCTTCAAATCAGAGATCGAGTCCAATGTCTTATCCGATCTTGGCTTTGATTTTGACACGCCGATCGCGCAAACCGATTTTGACCTGGTCATTGAAGAAAAGGAATCCCCTTTAGGCAACCTCGTGGCAGATTCCATCCGATGGGCTATCAACAAAGCAGATTTCGATCCAGAAGACCCGTCAACCCGTGTTGCATTTGGGGTGATGTCCAACGGACTGATCAGGGACCCCATAATGGCCGGAAAAACAGGGGAAATTCCGTTAAGCGACCTGTTCCGGGCCGTGCCTCTTGGTATCGGTTTGGATGACAGCATGGGCTACCCTCTTATATCCGTTTATCTCTATGCCTCCGAGATTAAAAAAGCCCTAGAAGTGCTGACCAGTATCTACCCTATAAAGGGCTCAGATTTTTATCTCCAAATATCCGGAGTCAAGTTCACTTTCAATCCTCACCGGATGATCTTTGACCGGGTCACAGATATCTGGATCGAAGATACAGACAGAGAGTTCGTTCCTCTTGACTATTCGCGCTCCAACAAAACCCTATATCGCGTGGGCGCGGATTATTACAACGCCAGCTTCCTCAAATTCGTAGGCGATTTCACCATGCAGATCCTCAAGATCGTGCCCAAAGACCGCCTGGGACAGCCCATTGATGACCTTGAGACCGCTCTGGTGGATGCGGATAAGATCAAACCGGGCGTCCAGGAGCTTAAAGAATGGAGGGGATTTATCGACTACATCCTCAGCTTTCCAGATAAAGATGGCGACGGTCTTTCCGAGATCCTTGAAAAATATAAAGAAAAACAGGGAAGGATCGTAAAAAAAGCAAGCTGGAATCCTTATAAACTCCTCCGCCGCGGGACCTTTGTCACCTGGGTTGTGGTAGGGATATTCATCCTCTTTCATCTGGGAATGATCTTTCTGATCCGGTTCATCTTCAGAAAAATCAAGAGAAAAAGACGTCAAGCCTGACGATTTCAAGGTTTTAATCCATTCCTTTAAATAGAAGAAAAATAGGAGAATGAAGAGTGGTTTGTACAGACCTTGTGTGTCAGTCTAAATCTTCAATCCAAGAACGACTGATCATTCTCCAAACTTGATTTCAATCACCGGGCTGAACTCGCTCACAACACCAAGATTATTGACAGCCTGAATTCGAAAAAAGAGCCTCGGTTCTGTCTGCGGTATAAAAGGTTCTGAATTGAATATATAGGTATTCGACCAAGATTTTGTCTGCATGTTTAAATCGACAGGATCATATCCAAATTCGATCTGATAATAATAAAAATTCGGTTCAATATTCGCCTGCCACTGCACTTCAACGGAATAAGGGGAAAGCGGGATGAGATGAATATCCCCTGGAATAGCAGGCGGAATGGCGATCAAAGCATAATACCATTCCCATGTCATTAGTTGATAGCCGGCTTGTGAGGGATGAACCCTGTCAGACATAAGCATATAATATCCTCCCCGCCCATCAGGAAACTCGCCGAAGATCGTATAAAAATCGATGACTGGGATATTAAGAATCTGGCTGATTTCTTTGATCCCGTCGGAGATCCTCACTGCACGGTTTTTAAAGACACCCGTTCCCAAGCGATGAGCAGGATCTCTCGGTATAAGCGTTGACAAGATGGGAAGCATGGAATAATCCAAGGCTTTTTCCATCATCTCCGAGATATTGAACAAAGTGAGGGAAACTGGGATCTGGAGCCGAATGGCGTCATTGGTCCCATAATGGAATAAAATGAATTTGGCTTTGTGCAGTTCGATGACATCATCAAACACCAATATCGCATCCGTTGTTTTCGTGGCCGGCCTTCCTTCATTGATAACCTCTGTTTCATACACCCACAGGTTCAAGAGAAGCTCGAGCCTTGGAATATATCCAAGTTCCGGAGCTTCAATTGCCGCAACCCATCCTTTTGTGATGCTGTCGCCGAATCCGATGACTTTTCTGTAATCAAGACCATTCACATTATTGATGTTTTCTGAAGAACCTCTCTGATCAATGAAGGATTCATTCACCACTGAGTTTGAGTTAATCGGGAGGACTTCAGGTTTATGCGATAAAATTTCTGAAATTTTCAGTCTGTGTTCCCTATACTTTCCTTCATCATATAAAAGAAAACGGAGACGATCGCTCTCAGCATCTTCTTTCAGGTCGTAAAGAGGTGTTTCGAACCGGATTTCGTTAACCATCTCTCCGGTATCCATATCCCAAACATGGATGGAAAAGGATTCAGATATATATGCGATATAGGATGCTCCTTGATGTTCGATCAAAACAGGTGTATAGAACGGAGTTTTGGAATCATTTATCAAGGGGAACTCATAATCTTGAAAATGGATGACCAACTGATAGGAATCGTTCCAAATCTGCCAAAAGGTTCTAAAAACCACAAACGAATTAAATTTAGGACTATGATCCACTCCTGAAAGGACGGATCGAGGATCATCGGTCTTAACATGAAAGACGACGTTTCCTGCTTCGTTCGAAATCTTAACCTCATCATAGCTGCTTTCATATGAATAGACATTTCCTTTGACACGGAGAAGACCTTTTTCTTGTAACTCCTCCTGCTCTTGAGGAAACGCCGGTAACAAGATGCCCAAACTCACCAGAAGGGATAGGAATAAAATAAAAATTCTCTTTTTGTTTCTCATAATCGAGTGGTTAAAAGGGCAGAAACACGAGTGGAATAAAAATGGTCAGGAAATGGACGCTTTCGGTAAAGCATGCAAGAATTATAACAAACCTAGGCACCGTTTAAAACTTGCTGTTCAATGCCGGACCCCTTTACATAAGAAAGGATATTAGGCATATTATGAGCTTCCTCCTATGTTTAATAACTCTGAAGAAATGTTTTTTTGATCAAATGCCAAAAATTGCGGTCCTCTTCAATCCTACTGCAGGTAAAGGCCGTTCTGCCAGAGTAAAATCAAAGATCGAATCCTATCTTAAAAACTATGCCGTTCCATATAACTTTTCTGTCACGAATAGCGAAGCGCATCTGCGGGCCCTCGTCCTTGAAAAATCTCGTACTCATACTGCAATTATCGGGTGCGGAGGCGATTCAACTGTCAGCATCATCATAGATGAGATGATGAAAAAAAACGTCAAAGTTCCCTTGGGAATGATCAGCAGCGGATCTTCGAATGACATTGCGCTGGAATTTGGCGTCGAGACTCTGGATAAAGCCTGCCAGGTTCTAAAAAAAGGCACAAGAAAATCCATCGATCTGGGTGCTGTTTATGATGGAGAAAAACCGATTCGTTATTATATCGGACAATCCAACATAGGCCTAGGCAGTTATGTGGCAGGATTTGTGGAAGAGCTTTCTCGAAAAAAACCGATTTTAGGAAAACAACAAATTCTGGCGGGTTTCATGGGTATCAGAAACACATATAAAAAAGAACTCCATATTTTTGCCTTATCCATCAAATCCCCCAAACAGAAAATAAACGGATCCTTCATGATGGCAATATTCAACAACATCAAATACTGGGCAACCGGAAAAATCCTGGATTCCTCATCAAAACCAGATGACGGTTGGCTTAACTGCTGTTTAGTAAAGCCTTGCTCCAAAAAAAGACTCATCCATCTTTCCCGCCTTTCACAACAACAAAGACTCTCCGAAGCACCAGAAATTGTTTTCCTAAGATCGAAGGAATTCGACATCAAATCTGAAAATCCATTCATCATTCAATCCGACGGAGAACTTATAGGCGGTTTTGAAACTCCTCAGCAGTTCCATGAAATATCTTTCCGTATACTACCCTCTGCTGCTACCTTTATCTGCTGATATCCGGTCTGTTGATCCTATTCCTTTTTTCCGGACAGAGCTCGCATTTCAGTTGAAGCAAAACATTCGATGTGTCTTTTCATCTGCCGTAGCATTTGATTTTATTCCCTGTTTTTGATTAAAATCTGTGCCAATAGAACAGTGCAAATAGAAAAAGAACGGTTGCTCGATCTGATTGAAAATTTTAGCGGCAAAAGGATCGCAGTCTGGGGCGATATTATCTATGACGAATACATCTTCGGTACAACTCGCCGGATATCACGGGAAGCACCTGTTCTCATCCTGAGCTACCGCTCTAAAGAGTATTATCTGGGAGGAGCCGGTAATTCTATATATAATCTGAAAGCACTCGGGGCAGAGACCGTTCCGGTGGGGATCATCGGAAAGGACAATGCAGGCGATGAGATCATCCAACTCCTCGATAAGCTTTCCATCCAGGCAGATCACATCCTTATTGAAAATGATTTCCAAACTCCTATTAAAACCCGAATTCTCGCCGGTGAGGAAACGACCAAAAAACAGCAGATCCTTCGAATCGACAAAGAAGCTCAAGTCCCGGATAAAACTCCTCTGATACGCCAGCTTAAAGATTTTCTTCTCTCCCTCCTTCCCTCTGTGGATGCACTACTTATTTCTGATTACAATTATGATAATGTCAAACAGGAGGTTTTCAAGGCCGTTCTCGAGGAATACAAAAAAGCCGGGATCCCTGTTACCCTCGACTCCAGATTTCGCACATCCCATTTCAAGGACATCACCATCGCTACCCCCAATGAACCCGAATTAGAAGGAGCCATGCAAATCGAGCTGAGCGGGAATGAGAGCATTTTCGAGAATGCGGGAACTGGCCTGATGGAAAAAATACGCGCTCAAGCCGTTCTTATAACCCGGGGAGCAAAGGGGATGGTCCTCTTTGAAAAAGAAAAATCACCTTTTGCTATCCCAGCACACGGCACACCTGATATCGTGGATGTGACAGGAGCCGGAGACACAGTCATCAGTGTTCTCACATTGGCTCTGGCATGTGGATCGAATTTTCGAGACGCTGCGAAACTGGCAAATTTTGCCGCCAGTATTGTCGTTATGAAGAAAGGCACTGCCGCCGTCTCTATACCGGAACTCAAAAAAACGATCGCTTCATAAATTGAAAAAATATTATGCACTCCCCAATCTTACTAAGATCATAAAAAAACTTAAGAAAAAAAACAAAAAGATCGTTCTTGCCAATGGATGTTTCGACCTTATACATGTCGGACACATCCGCTATCTTAAAGAAGCAAAAGACCTCGGAGATATTCTCGTAGTCGCTCTCAACAACGATTCTTCCGTCCGTTCCTTAAAAGGACCAGGAAGACCCTTGATGCCTGAGCTCGACCGCGCTGAACTGATTGGATCTTTTTCCTGTGTCGATTATGTCACTATTTTTTCAGAGAAAGATGTCAACCATGTTGTCAAAGCACTTCAGCCGGATTTTCATGCCAAGGGATCGGATTACACCGTAGATTCGGTTCCGGAAAAAGAGACAGTCAAGCGGCATGGCGGCAAAACTGCCATAACAGGAGGACCCAAGATCAGATCTACTTCAGAGATCATTGATTCCATCTCTAGAATGTTCCAGAAAAAATTAAATAAATAAATGTCAAAATTCTTGATCGTCAGGTTAAGCTCTCTAGGGGACATTATTCACACTCTTCCCGCTTTTTCTGCTCTTAGGAAGCATTTTCCGGATGCGAAGATCTCATGGCTGGTGGAAGAGAAGGGAAAAGACATCCTCGAGCTGGTGCCAGGAATCAACAAAATCATTGTCACTCCCCTTAAATCGGCTCGCATTTTCTCAAAAAAATTCATTCAGGATATTTCCAGATTAAAACGTCAGCTAAAAAGCTCTGAGCAAACATCTATCGATTTCCAGGGATTGATTAAATCCGGTTTTTTTTCCTGGTTTTCGGGAGCAAAACCAAGGCTCGGTTTTCAAAAGATCAATTGCAGAGAACCCCAGGCCTCCTGGTTTTATACCGATAAAGCTGCTCCGTTCTCTGAGGATGAACATGTGATCAGGAAAAACCTGCATCTTCTTTCCCTTCTAAAGATCAAAGAGGAATTGCTTGACTTCCCCTTTTTGATCCCTGAGGAATTATCGCAAACTGTCAGGGACAAGCTGAGCGATCTCGGGGCGACGCAAGATAAAAAATTCGTCCTCTTAAATCTAGGCGCTGCCTGGGAAACAAAAAGACTGCCTTCCGATAAGTGGGTTCAGTTGATCAAACATCTTGAAAAACTTTCTATTCATCTTCTTCTTTTATGGGGAACGCAGGCCGAGCTGGAACTGGCAGAAAAAGTCAGGTCCCAGACAAATACGATTCTCCTGCCTTACCTATCATTGAAGGAGGTTTTTGCACTGATACAAGAAGCTGCTCTAGTGGTGACAGGAGATTCATTCGCTTTGCAAGCCGCATGTGCCCTATCCCGGCCGACAGTGAGTTTTTTCGGCCCGACAAATCCAGAGCGTAACGGTCCATTCCATCCTGATGACTGTGTTGTGTTCCACAGGTTAGAATGCAGCTACTGCTACAAACGGACCTGCGATAGATTGGAGTGCATCCAGAAGATATCCCCAGAAGAAATCGCCGATCTCTGCCTGAAGAGATTAAACGTATCATGAAAATAGAAGATATTATGAAGGATCCATCTCTCCTTTTCACCGTATAGATCTTTTCCTTTTTTTAGAGCCAAGTTTACACAGCCCCGAGCTATCTGTTATATTTTTGTTATGCCCACACAAGCAAGAATAAAGAAAGTCAAGCAGGTCCTCTCGAATCGATATTCGGATCTGAGAGTTGTATTGGAAGAAGTGAAGAACACGCATAATGCGAGCGCGGTCGTCCGGACATGTGATGCTGCCGGCATCCAATTTCTAGATGTCATTTCCGCTGAACAAGAACCTTTCTCAGTGAACGAAGCCATTTCCACGCGTGCAGAAAAATGGCTTCATATGTACCACTACACCTCGACATCGGAATGCTTACTCTCGATCCGGAATCAAGGATTCAAGATAGCAGCAACGACATTGAGCGAAAAGTCTGTCCCATACAATGAGATCGATTATTCGAATCCTACCGCATTCGTTTTCGGTAATGAGGCCGACGGGACATCCCGAACCGCATGTGACTATGCCGACCACCTGATCCATATTCCCATGAAGGGAATGGCACAGAGCCTGAACCTTTCAGTATCTGTGGGGATTGTTTTATATGAGGCCATCCGCCAGAGAAACCAAAATCGTTCCTATCAGCATGCCGGTTTAGACGATAAGACTTATATGAAATTCATGGAAGATTGGCTTGGTATATATGAAAAAAATGAGGAGGGATGAATATAGGTCATCCAACCCTCCTCTTGAGATGGAATAAAGAGCAGGTCTAAACCCTGACACCTTCAGAAATCATTAATCGTTCCAACCGTTCCTCTCCTTTTTCCTTCTTATTTCCTTTTGAACGGTTTTCTTTATCAGCCGATCCCTGTTCTTTTTTCAGATCATCAAAATCTGATTTAAATTCATTCTTATTAAAGGGGCGGGTCTGCCATTCAAAGCCTACAAGATCATCTTGGAATCCAAAAAATCCTTTGCGCATGTCTTCATCTTCCGCGATCTCGACCTCCGCTTGACTGGCTTTTTTATCCCGAAGAAACTCGATGAGGATCGTATCGCCTTTCTCTTTCTTCTGTATGAGATTTGTGAATGCATTGGCATAAGAGATCCGTTCCCCGTCCGCTTTAAAGATAACATCCCCTACCTGCAAACCCGCGCTCTCTGCTGGGCTGTCTTCCATTATTTTTGAGATTAAAAGACCTGTTCCTTCGGGTATTCCAAAGTATTCTGATAGATCCCTATTGAGTTCCTCTATATATATTCCGATATACTTGTGGCCTTTCCTTACAAATGACAACTTGGGAAGAGATTTGGTGAATTTCGGGTCCTTGGAAAAAAGATCTGGAAATTTGATCTCAAATTCCTTCAAAATGTCTTTCTTTTGGTATTCTCCGAGCTTCACATCCACTTTCATTTTTTTCCCTGATCTTTCTATGGTCAAAGTGATATCATCTCCCGGTTTTCTTTTGCGGATCTCTTGAGCAAGCATTTCCGTGCTTATGATTTCTGTCTTCTCGATCTCGAGTAGAATATCTTCTACGTCGAGTTTAGCTAATTCTGCAGGACTTTCTTTCTCGACCTCGATGATCTCGACGAGTCCTTCTTCGTTCTGCTGGATTGAAACACCCAGCCATCCTCGTTCCACTTTGCCTTTTTCCTTGATCTCATC
>Ga0255055_10003224_pt1 | contig 11098 bp, 11 predicted proteins | sample JV7_2_27_MG_FD_188633 | JGI IMG/M metagenome (GOLD analysis project Ga0255055, IMG submission 188633) | Seawater microbial communities from Jervis Inlet, British Columbia, Canada - JV7_2_27 | ecosystem: Environmental > Aquatic > Marine > Inlet | place: Canada: British Columbia | collected... | reverse complement strand
ACGGCCCGCATTGCCTGCCGGGCGAGGGTCGTCCGCGGATGTTCACGCGGAGCCAGGTAGTATCCGGCGCCCCGTCGATGCTTCCGCGCATGTAACGATCCGAGTGGAACGGCCGCGGTCTCGTGGTCTGAAAGCAGGGACTTGAAGGGCCGGCTCGCGCCGGCCCTTTCTTATTGCCGGTCCTCGGCCTTCGGCGCCGCTCCGCCCGGCGCCGTATCCTGCGCGGCGCCTTCCGGTGCCGGGTCATCCTGTCCGACCAGTCCGCGCAATACGTCGAGTCCGCGCTCCCGGACTTCGGCTTCGCCCGATTCAAGGGCCTGTCGCGCGGCATCTTCCAGCACGTCCCGGGACGATTCCTGCATGGCATCCGGATCCAGCTCGAAGCGAGGATCCGACGCCTGGCCGGTAAGCCGCAGGGCTAGTTCCAGGGCTCCGCCGGCCCGCATGTAGCGATCGATCACCTCTCCAGCGGCCCCGGCCGTCGAGGTCGCCACTCGGGCCAACGTCGAATCGGGCCGCACGAGAGCGCCGAGATCCAATGTCCCCCCGAAACCCAGGGCGCCCTGCAGCTCCGCGACCAGCTCCGAGCCGCTGAAGTTGCTCCCATCCAGCACGATCAGGCCTTCCCGAATGAGGAACGGCGAGTACCAGCGGTCGAACCGGAGGTCCCGCACCCCTTCCAACCGGAGGAAGCGCAGCAGTCCTTCCGTCAGAGCGTTCGACGCGATTCGACCATCCAGGATTTCGAATCGACCGATCCCGCTCAGCGCCCGGGTTACCGGGAGAGCCAGCGAGTCCAATCCGCCGTCGAGCGTGAGGTTCATCGTGAGCGACCCGGAGATCAACTCGCCGAGGGGGGAATTCTGCGCCAGGTACTGTTCCGCGCGCACTCCCTCCAGGGACACGTCAAGCCGGAACGGCTCCGAGTCCACGGCTCCCAGCCGGAGGGTTCCGCGTGCCGAACCCGTCCCTCCGTATGCGAAGAAATGGGACTCCGCGAGATCGACCTGGTCGCGTTCCAGGAGGAGAAGACCCTCCACGCCTGAAACCCGATAGGGAAGACGAATCACCGAATCCACCCGGAAGGCCACCTGACCCGTTACGGGAAGGGGTCCGGGGCGACGGAGCTCGCGCTCGACCGCCCAGTCCTCGGGCGCTCGACCGTTAAGCAACCGGTCGGCCAGGCGGGCCCATGCTATGCGGCCATATCCGACCTCCTCCTGGGCCGGGCCGAAGAGAGCATCGAGATCGAGCACGGGCCCACTCACCGATGCGTCGATCGCCGGCGTTCGCGGCGCTTCAGCCAGTGGTCCCAGCAGGTCGCTTGCCGTGCCCGACGTTTGCACGGGATCCCCCGCCACGACCACGGTGACGCCTTCCCACAGTGCGCTCGTGCCCTCGAGCCTCACCACGGCCGACGGGACCTCCACAGGCCTGACCAGCGACCCGCCCGTGATCTCCAGCCCCTCGAGTCCGAGTTCCCCGGCGAGACGGGTGGCGGCTGGTCTCCCGAGGGCGCCCACGGCGGTGACGTCCCACCGAACCGTGCCCCGGGAGGGAGAGGGTCGATCGGGGTCGGCCGGCCCGAAGGCGCTGGCCACGGCGCCGGCCTCGGCCCGGCCCTCGATGGCGGCGTCGAACGCCAGGGTCGAGTCGAGGGCCAGTGAGCCGGTGGCGGAGACTTCTCCTCCGGGCATACGGGCCCGCACCCCGGAGAACTCGGCGAGGTTTCCGGACAGCCTGACGTCGGCGTCCAGAGACTCGAGCAGCGGTCCGTCCTCGCCCCTGCGCATTCCACCACGGCGAACGGTGACGATCCCGTCCACTTCGGGGAACTCGCCGGGCCCGAGGACGCCGCGAACCACGAGGTCAACGCCCAGGTCGCCCCATACATCCACCGGCACCGTCGCCCGAATTGAGTCGGGCAGGGCGGAGATGAGGCGGGAGAGGTCCACCTCGTCTCCCGTGACAGCGAGGTCCAGGAGTCGGCGCGGAGACCTCAACGAGTCCGCCCTCCCACGGACGTCCACCGTGAGTCCGTTGATCGTCGCTTTGCCCGAGGCGATCTCGATCCACCGCATCTCCGGTCCGGCGGTCGCCTGGATCGCGGCCTCGATGCGGAGACCGCGCAGCCCCCGTGGCCAGGCCGGGGGATACGCGAAGCGCAGGCTGTCCACCCCCGAGTCGAGGTCGAGCATCAGCTGCCCCTCGGCGTCTCGCCGCACCTGTCCCTCGAGTCGCAGACCATCCGCCTGCAGCGTCCTTCCGCTGACGGCGTCCCGGTAACCGATCCGACCGTCCACCAGCTCGATTCCCCTGATTTCCAGCGCCAGGGGCGCATCGGGCGAGTCCTGGCCCTCGCGCGACGCGGGAACGAAGTCACCGAAGTTCGTTCTTCCCTGATCGTCCACCTGCAGCAGTACGCGTGGACCCACAACCTGCACCCGATCGATCTCCAGGCGTCTCACGAGCAGTGGGAACAGACGCGGCCGGAGATTGAGCTCGTCCACAGTCGCCAGCGGGACTCCCTCGAAATCCGGGAGGTTCTCTATCCTGAGGCGCAGCAGCCTCACCTCCGGTCGAGGAAAGACCTTCAGCTCAGCGGATCCGATGGACACACGGCGGTTGAGCGCGGAGGAAATGTGCGGCTCGGCCCGGTCCGCGAGGGAAGTCGGGTCGACGACTGCCCGGAGGATGACGATCAGCGCCAGGTAGCTGACGAGCACTACAGCGACCAGGCCTGCCATCAGGAGGCCTAATCTGCGCGGCCAGCTGCGTTTATCGGTACCCATTTCGTTCCCTTGAATGCGAGGCGTCCGGTAGTGAGCTCCACCCGGGAACCCGAACCGGTGGTAGCGACGTTCCCCTGAGGTCGGGATGAAGCGCCGAGTACCACCCGTTGTACGGCGAGGGAAGGTCCCGCGTTCCGACCGTCTGCCTGTGGCGCCTTCCGGGAAGCCGAACGGCGGACGCTTGCCGCAGCGGGCGCTGGCAACATACCGTTCGGCGAACATGGTATCCATGCGGTCCTTGAAAGCGGAGCGATGAGCATTCCGGCCGAACAGAGACAAAGGGAGTTTGAGAGTGAGGCGCTCGTCCACCTCGATGCCCTGTACGGCCTGGCCCTCCGCCTGTCGGGAGGCGACGAGCCACGAGCCGAGGACCTGGTGCAGGAGGCCGTCCTCAAGGCGTATCGCGCATGGGATCGGTTCGAGTCCGGCACGAACTGTCGAGCCTGGTTGATGACGATCCTGCGGAACACCTTTATCAATCAGTTCCGCCGGCAGAAGGCCCGCCCGGTCCCCGTCGAGTTCGAGCAGGTCGCGGAGAGGCCGTCGTCGGAAGCGCTCTACGAGGCGGATCCCGAAGGCCAGATCTTCGACCGCATCATCGACGACCAGGTGATCGCCGCCATCGACGAGTTGCCCGAGGAGTTCCGGGTCGCGGTCGTCCTTTCCGACCTCGAGGGCCTGAGCTACCAGGAGGTCGCTGAGCTCATGGGTATTCCCGTGGGCACCGTCAAATCGCGCCTGTTCAGGGCTCGGAAGCGCCTGCAGGAGCGCCTGTATGACTACGCTGTCGAGATGGGATACCTCAGATGAGCGAATGTGGGACGCAACCGCCGGACGGAAGCCGGTCGGGCGAACGCGAACTGACCTGCGAGGAATCGCTCGCGCGGGTGTACGAGTATCTGGATGGAGAACTCGACACCGCCGAGCACGAGGCCGTGAGACGCCACCTCGAGAAGTGCCGCAAGTGTTATCCACACTTCGATTTCGAGAGGCTGTTCCTCGACTACGTCCATGAGCTCGGGGCGGGAGAGGAATCGAGGCCGGGGCTCGCGGATCGCGTCCGCGAGATGCTGGCTGCCGAGAAAAGTTGATCCTCGTTCGACGTTGCTGATGCGACCCTCCGGCAGTACCCTCCATCCGCGATCCGGTCGGTAGCCCGTGGCCTCGCAGCACGCACGCCCGACCCCGTGGGACGACACCAATCCCACCGTGTAAGACATGACCGTCAACAGACGATGAAAGCCAAAATGCGAGACCTGATCGATCGGCTCCTGGATGCCCGCGGACCTTCCGGATTCGAAACGCGAGCCGCAGCCGTATGGCGAGATGAGGCAGCGACTTTCGCGGACGAGACCTGGGGCGACGTCCACGGCAACAGTTTCGCCGCAATCAACCCCGGGGCTTCCCCACGCGTGATGCTCGCCGGACACATCGACGAGATCGGCCTCATGGTCAATCACATCGATGACGAGGGGTATCTGTGGGTGCGCAGCGTCGGCGGCTGGGATGCCCAGGTGCTCGTCGGCCAGCGAGTGGAGATCCTGGCCGAGTCCGGCCTGGTGGCGGGAGTGGTGGGGCGCCGTGCGATTCACCTGATCCGGAGCGACGAAAGCGACAAAGCGGTCAAACTGAAGGACCTGTGGATCGACATCGGGTCGACCAGCGGGGATGAAGCGAAGGAAAGAGTCGCGATCGGCGACGTGGCCGTGATCCAGTCCGACGCCCTCGACCTTACCGACGACCTTCTCGCGGCGCGGTCGATCGACGACCGGGTGGGCGCCGTCGTCGTGCTCGATGCGCTCCGAAGGGCTCGTGAGAAAGGTTGCCTGGCGCATGCCGTGGCGGCAGCCACCGTCCAGGAGGAAATCGGGTACATGGCGGCAGGTGGAGCGCGCACCGGTTCCTACGGCCTGGATCCGGATGTCGGGATCGTCGTGGACGTCACCCACGCCACCGACCATCCGAGCGTGGACAAGAAGGAGCACGGAGATATCCGGCTCGGCGGTGGGCCGGTCCTGGCCCGTGGGGCGGCAATCAACCCGGTCGTGTTCGCGCGCCTGGCCGGTGCCGCCCGGGATGCCGGCTTCGACGTGCAGATCCAGGCGATCCCCGCCATGACGGGCACCGACGCGGACGCGATCCGCATGGCGCGAGCGGGTGTAGCGACCGGTCTCGTCTCCATTCCGAACCGGTACATGCACTCTCCGAATCAGCTGGTGAGCCGACAGGACCTGGACCAGGCCGCGGAAGTGATCGCGGATTTCCTGGTCGGATTGTCGGATGGGGACAGCTTCCTTCCCGGCTGACCGGGCGTCCACGAAGGGGGAGGGCGGAGAACGGTGAGCGGAAGTCGCGCCGGGCCCCGGAGGGATCACAGCCGGGCCGTAGAGGACTACCTGAAAGCGATCTTCAAGCTCCAGGCGGAGAGCCTTCAGGTTTCTACCACCGCCCTCGCCGGGGAGCTGGACCGGTCTGCCGCATCCGTGACGAACATGGTCAAAGCGCTGGCCGAGCAGGGACTTCTCGTACACGAGCCCTACCGCGGAGTGCGCCTGACTCCGCAGGGAGAATCCACGGCTCTCAGGATCATCCGGCGGCACCGCGTGATCGAGACGTACCTGATCGAGCGGTTGCGCTATACGTGGGATGGAGTTCACGAGGAGGCCGAGAGACTGGAGCACGCCGCCTCGGATGAGTTGATCGACCGAATGGCCCAGGCCCTCGGCGATCCAGACGAGGACCCGCATGGCGCGCCGATCCCTTCTTCCGACGGTGTGATCGCGAGTCGGGACCTGGTCAGTCTCACCGAGCTTCCGGTGGGAGTGGACGCCGTGGTGCGTGAGGTCTCGGACGAGGACTCTGGGCGCTTGCGCGAGCTGGCTGCCGCCGGTTTCTTGCTCGGTACGGGCGTCGTAGTGACCGACCGGTCGCCGGACGGAGACGTCGTGGTGCGGGTATCGGGTGGCGTGCAGACGCTGGATGCCGTGACGGCCGCGTTGATCAGGCTCGAACGCAGTGAAACGACACGAGTGGACGAAAGCGATGACAGCGATAAAGGCCGATAACGACACGTGGACTGCCGAACTCGGCGGTCTGGCGCGCGAAGGGTTCCGCACCGTCGTCTTCTTCTGTTCGAGCAACGGACAGAGGCCGTACCGGGTCGCGGAGGTTCCGGCGGAGCGGTTCGCCTCACAGGACGATCTCGAGCGCTTGCCGGAGAACGAGCTCCGGGAGCTCTTCGGGGAGACCACCTCGATGGGCGTCCGACGAAGCTACGATTGAACCCTCCGTGGGCTACGTAGACCTTCACCTCCATTCGACGGCGTCTGACGGCGTCGTCTCGCCGACCGAAGTAGCCCGGGAAATCGCCGCATGCGGCCTTCGCGGTTTCTCTCTTACCGACCACGACACCGTCGACGGTGTGGAAGAAGCTGCCGCCGAAGCCAACCGCCTGGGCCTCGAGTTCATGGTCGGCGCCGAGCTCTCGGCGAACGCTCCCGGCCAGTCGATCCACATCCTCGCATACGGCTTCGATCCCACGGATCAGGACATGCGTGCCTTTTTCCGCGACTTCCGGGTGGATAGGCTCCGGCGGGTGGATGAGATCGTCGCCCGACTGCAGGCCCTGGGCATCGGCCTGACCTTCGACGATGTCATGGCCGAGGCCGGTGAAGGGGTTCCGACGCGAGCACATGTGGGGCGAGCCCTGGTAAACGGTGGCTGGGTGCGGGAGCATAACGAGGCCTTTCATCGTTACATCGCGCGCGGGAAGCCCGCGTTCGTGGAAAAGAAGCCGACGCCGGCGGAGCAGGTGTGTGACCTGGTGCGCCGCGCAGGGGGAGTGACTATCCTCGCGCACCCCGGCAGGGACTACACGCAGGCTCAGCTTGCCCGCTGGATGGAGGAGAGCTTCGACGGCGTCGAAATCCTCCACCCACGGAACGGTCCGGGGGTTCGGCGCAGCCTGGGCGAGTTGGCGGAGCAGCGGGGCCTCCTGCGGGGTGGTGGTTCCGATTGGCACGGGACAAGTTCTGGTGCGCCGCCCGGCTCCCAGCGAGTCCCGATCGAGTGGTTGCGGGCCATCGAGGGGCGCTGCGCGGCGATCCGACGGAAGGACGGGAACCCTCGTTTGTTGTGAGACGCGGGTGGCACGCACCCGTCCATGAATGGAGACTTGAGAATGTCCGAGATACGGAAGGAAACACTGGTCATCGTGGGCTCCGGGCCCGCGGCATGGACGGCAGCCATTTACGCCGCCCGTGCGGACCTCGATCCGCTCGTGTACGAGGGTTCGTTCAGCCGAACGATGATCCCCGGTGGGCAGCTGATGTTCACGACCGAGATAGAGAACTACCCCGGCTTCCCGGAGGGGGTTACGGGCCAGAAGATGATGATGGACTTCAAGGACCAGGCGCAGCGCTTCGGCACGCGGGTCGTCACGGAGGACATCGTCAGGGTCGACTTCGCCGAACGGCCGTTCCGCCTGTGGTCCGGTGCGGGAGAAGAGGTGGAGGCAAGCACGGTCATCATCGCGACGGGAGCCAACGCGCGCTGGATCGGTCTCCCGAACGAGGAGCGCCTCGCCCAGTCGGGCGGCGGCGTATCGGCATGTGCCGTGTGCGACGGTGCGTTGCCGCACTTTCGCGACCGGGTCATCGCCGTGGTCGGCGGGGGAGACAGCGCGATGGAGGATGCCCTGTACATGACGAAGTTCGCTTCGGAGGTGGTCGTGATTCACCGGCGCGACGAGCTGCGCGCATCCAGGATCATGCAGCAAAGGGCGTTCGACAGTGACAAGATCCGGATCGCGTGGAACACGGTCGTGACCGACGTCGTGGGCGACGACGAGATCACCGCCCTGAAGCTCACGGACACGGTGACCGGCGAGGAACGGGACCTGGAAGTGGGCGGACTGTTTGTGGCGATCGGCCACACGCCGAACACGGCCTTCCTCGCTGACCAGGTGGATCTGAAGGACAACGGGTACATCTCGATGCCGGTGTCGTGGCGGACCGAGACCTCCGTGCCTGGAGTGTTCGCGGCCGGTGACGTGATGGACGACTTCTACCGGCAGGCGGTGAGCGCGGCCGGGACGGGGTGTATGGCGGCCCTCGAGGCCGAGAGGTGGCTTGCGCACGGCGAAGACGAGAACTGAAAGCCGATCGAGACGTTGACTTGTTCGGCGCCCGGAAAGTAGAGTAATTAGGGTCGGGTGCCGAAGTCCGGCATTGCGACTTTTCGAATGAATCGAGAAGGGACGACATGAGCGAGACCATAGCTGAGGGCGGAGTGACCCTCACACTGACAGAAGAAGCCGCAGTGCAGGTGCGACACTTCTTCGCGGCCGAGAGCCTGGACGAGAAGTCGGCGGCCTTGCGCGTGAGCGTCATGCCGGGCGGTTGTTCGGGGTTTGAATACACCCTGGAGGTGGACGAGGACGATCCGGCAGACGACGACTATGTGCTGGAGTCCCAGGGAGTCCGCCTTTTCATGGATCCGTTCAGTGGCCAGTATCTGTCGGGCGTGACGATCGGATACCACAGCAGCTTCCAGGGACAGGGCTTCACGTTCGAAAACCCCAACGCGACGGGCTCCTGCGGCTGCGGAACTTCCTTCTCAGTCTGATCTGAGCCATGTCACCCGGCCTGGAGGTTCGAGCCGTTCCGGTGGGTCCTTTCCAGGCCAACTGCTTTCTCGTGCGATCGGGTGACGACGTCGTCGTCGTTGATCCCGGCGCCGAGCCGGACCGTATCACGGCCCTCCTCGAGGCGTGGGAAGCGGACCCTCACGCCATCGTTCTGACGCATGCCCACGTGGACCATGTCGGGGGGGTCGCGGGGTTGGTGCGAAGGTATGGCATCCCCGTCTACGTCCACGCAGCTGATCTCCCGCTGTACGAGAGGGCCTCCGAGTCCGGAGCGATGTTCGGCGTTCCCGTGGAGTCACCGCCCCTCCCGGATCACTGGTTGGAGCACGGCCAGACCGTGGCCTTCGGGTCGATCGAGTTCGAGGTGCGTCACGCGCCCGGTCACTCACCCGGCGGTGTAGTGCTCGTAGGCGATGCGGAGGCCTTCGTGGGGGACTGCGTGTTCGCCGGCTCCATCGGCCGGACCGACCTTCCCGGGGGAGATACGGACACGCTGCTTCGATCGATTCGCGAGCAGATCCTGACTCTCCCGCCCACGACGACGCTCTATTCCGGACACGGACCGGCCACCACGGTCGAGAGGGAGGCCGAGTCGAATCCGTTCGTGGGCCGAAACGCGATCGGGGGCTGGTGATGCTACCCCCTGAAGAACGGCTCACGACTGCCGACCCGGAGGACAGCCCTGACGAACAGGCCGGCCCCAAGAACCCTCCCCGTCCCAGGGCCGAGGTCACGGAGCGGCTCTCCGAGATGCGGTGGGTCCTGGGAGAAGCCGCGCGGGCCCTCGTACTGACGCACGACAACCCGGATCCGGATGCCATCGCGTCGGCTGCGGGCCTCGGATTTCTCATCGAGCGCATCTCTGGTATTCCGGTGACCGTGGCTTTTGGCGGGATCATCGGGCGGGCCGAGAATCGTTCCCTGATGGAGGAACTGGACGTTCCGTTCGACCGAATCGAGTCGGTCGAGATCGCTCCGGACACGGCAATCGCCCTCGTGGACACTCAGCCTGGGGCCGGCAACAACTCGCTGCCCCCGGGACGGACTGCGACCGTGGTCCTCGACCACCATCCGGCGAGGCCGGAGAGCGATGCAACGCCGTTCCTGGACATTCGGCCGGAGTACGGCGCCTCGGCTTCCATGATCGTCGAGTATATTCGAGCGGCCCGTCTCGAACCGGACCGGAAGCTGGCCACGGCCCTGTTCTACGGCATCCAGTCCGAGACCATGGACCTCGGTCGCGAGGCTTCCGAGGAGGACGTAGCGGCGAGCATCTTCCTGTATCCGCGCACGGACCCCGCAGCGATCTCGCGAATTCGGCACGCTCGCGTTCCACGGGGCGTGTATCGGTCGATCCACGAGGGATTGGAGCGGGCCTGGAGCCGGGGGGACGTCGTGTTCGTTCCCCTGGGCACCCTGGAATACCCCGACCTCGTGGCCCAACTGGCAGACTTGTTTCTCAAGGTCCACGGGGTGGACTGGGTCATCGCCGCCGGGTTGTACCAGGAGAGCCTTCTGATCTCGGTGCGGGCCCATCGCCCGGACGCGCACGCCGGTGACCTGGTCCAGGGAGTGGTCGGAGACCGGGGCTCGGCCGGCGGTCATGGTGAGATGGCCGGGGCGCGAATCGACCTGGACGGTACGTCCGATGCCGATGCCGACCGGTTGATCGCGGACGTGTTCGACCAATTCGCGATCGCCCTGAACGTCGGGGGCCTTCCGCCCGAGTCCCTCATCTCGGTCTCGCCCGAGCCGGGTGGGGCGCAGTGATCCGGATCGGTCTCACCGGTACCATGGGCGCCGGCAAGAGCACAGTCGGCGATCTGTTCGAGTCATGGGGGGCACACCGGGTGGACGCCGACGCCCTGGCGCGCCGCGTGGTAGAGCCCGGCCAACCCGGCCTCGAGGCGATCCGCGAGACGTTCGGCGCCGGCATGCTGCGTGCCGATGGGACGCTGGACCGGGCAGCCCTGCGAGCCGTGGTCTTCGGTGACGATCAGGCCCTGCGGAGCCTGGAAGCGATCATCCACCCGGCCGTGGACCGGTTGCGCGCCTCCCTGTTGGACCAGGCACGGGCCGAGGGCGCCCGGGTGGTCGTGCTCGAGATCCCGCTCCTGTTCGAGAAGGACCTGTCCGGCGAGTGCGACACTGTCGTCGTGGTCGATGCGCCCGAGGACGTACGTCGTCGCCGCGTGTGTGAGTCGCGCGGCCTCACGCCCGAGGAGTTTTCCGACATGGATTCCGCCCAGTGGTCCGGCGAGCGCAAACGCGCCGCGGCGGACCACGTCATCTGGAACGACGACGACCTGGCAAGAGTCGAGTCGGAGGCCCGCGAGGTGTGGGACGCGGTGACCGGGGCCAGCGAGGCGTACGAGCAGCGGGCCCGGGGCGCGGTCGTCGAGTGGCGCGTGGATCTCCACATGCACACGAGCGCTTCTCCGGACTGCCTGAGCACGCCGGCGGACGTGGTCCGACGGGCCCGGGAGATCGGGCTCGAGCGGATCGCGATCACCGATCACGACCAGATCGATGGAGCGTTCGAGGCCCGGGATATCGACCCGGACCTGGTGATCGTGGGCGAGGAAGTACGGACGGACGAGGGGCTGGATCTCATCGGTCTGTTTCTCACGGAGCATATTCCGGGTGGGGGCTCCTTTCG
>Ga0255055_10003223_pt1 | contig 11098 bp, 10 predicted proteins | sample JV7_2_27_MG_FD_188633 | JGI IMG/M metagenome (GOLD analysis project Ga0255055, IMG submission 188633) | Seawater microbial communities from Jervis Inlet, British Columbia, Canada - JV7_2_27 | ecosystem: Environmental > Aquatic > Marine > Inlet | place: Canada: British Columbia | collected... | reverse complement strand
GCCGGAGCCGATCTAGTTTTCTACAGGATTGACTGATCCATCGAAGTTTTGTGGTTGTTTTTGATGAGTGTTTACAAGAATTCTAAATTCGTCGCCCGGTCCGAATCTGCCGTGGGAAAGGCGCCGAAAGGTATTTCTTTCCTTGACGATTCGGGGCTTGCGGGTACATTTACGGTCGCGCAGCGGGCGGATCGTATCCGGATGTCACGAATCAGGGGGGAGAGACCCCGGCTCGAGGCGGACCGGCGACACTGACTGCGGAGGAGATTCCATGAGGAGAAAGACACTCGTAGGGCTAGCGTTGGGGCTGGCTGCGGTGCTCGTCTTCGGGGGGCTGTACGCGTCGAACATGGGCTTCAAGCTCAACAAAGGCGGCACAGCAAAAGGCATCACCGCGGGGACGGGTAGTGATATCTGGGCGTTGCCCTTCAACCAACAGACCGATCTGCTGGACGCCAAGGACCTCATCGACGACATCGAGACGAGCACGAGCCTGCCGGGTGTCGTGAACCAGGTCGCCCGTTATCTCAGAGATAGCGACGGGTTCGCGGGTTATACCGGCACGTCCGGCGTGGCGTTTCAGCTCGTTTCGGGCGAGGCCTATCTGGTGCAGGTGGACGTGGCCGAGTTCCCGGTCGACTACATCATGGTGGGCTCTCACAATCCGGGCCTGGTGATCAACCTGTTGGGCCCGAGCACGGGCGTATCGGCGTCCGGTAGTAACTTGTACGCCTATCCGTACCACTCGGTGGCCACGGACGCCAAGGAACTGATCGACGAGGTCAACCTCGCCGGCGGTGGCTCGGTCGTGGTCCAGGTGGCCGAGTACCTCACCGACAGTGACGGTTTCGCCGGTTACACCGGAACGTCGGGCGTGGCGTTCGCGCTTAACCCGGGTGTGGGTTACCTGATCCAGGTCAACACCGACGTTTCCTTTGTCCCCGCCCACTTCTAATCTGACGCAGGAGGAGTACAAGAAGATGAAGATACTGAACAGAATCGTGATCGGCGCCGCGCTGGCGCTGCTCGTCGGTGCCATGGTCCAGCCCGCGTGGGCTGCGTGCGGTGGCTCGAGGATCATGGACAACGGGGGGGCCTACCTGGTCTCCAACCCGAACTGGGACGGGGCCGGTGCGAGCCGGACCTGCGCGTACTACGGTTGCTACGCCACCGAGTCCGGGGGACCGGCGATCAGTCCGAACTTCAGCGGCTCGTTCTGGGCCCTGGATGCCGGAGATCCCACCTTCGGCCTCGGCATCGACAACGGTGACTGGGACGTCTCCAACTGGTCCGTGGCGAGTGCTGCGGGGACCTACTATTACGCGTCGTTCTTGACGCTCGACTCCGGGGTGGGCGGCACTGCCGGTTCCCCGCCCACGTGGTCGTTCGCCGCTGACGGCTGCATCACGGACGCGGGAACTACGCCCGGCGTCATCGACGCCGCCGAGTGCTCCTGCATACTGCTCACGGACGAGTGGGATGGGGTCGGCTACTTCGCGTTGCTGTCGAACTTCACCGACGTGGGCAGCGGGACCTTCGACATGGTCCCCACCACGACGGATGCCGGCGGTTTCGTGTCGATCCAGATGGCGCCGCTGCCGCGGCCCAACATCACCGCTTCGAACCGGGTCGACGAGTTGAACGCGATCGTCAACTTCTCGGTCGATATCGGTGCGCTGCCGGCCAGCGCGATCCAGCAGAAGGGCGGTTGCGACTGCCAGATCGGCTACCAGGTCTACTCTTACCGGACCGGCCGCGGCAATCTGGCGCCTACGAGCCGGTCGGGTTTCTGCACCGTGGCCGGCGCCCGCGATTGCTGGGATATCGCTGCCGCTACGGATGGCGGCGCCCAGCCGGTCACCCCGGCCAACGGACAGAAAGCCGTGGCCCAGGTTCAGGTCGACTGCGACGAGACATTTGACGAGGATCTCTACCTCTCGACCCTGCTCGTGGTCGATCCTGCCAGCGCCGGCGGTTTCAGCGGCGGGAACGTTTCGCAGGACTCGTTCCTCGTCGAGTGCGGCGCCAACCTGGCCGATCCGAATCGTCCCGACAGGGGTCGGGATGCCGACGCTCCCCGCGGGCGGGGCAACAATCGCGGTCGCAGCGGTCGCTGATCCGCGATAGTCGGCTACTTCTTCTGCCGAAGAGAGAGGGCCGTGGGACGAAAGTCCCACGGCCCTTTTTTGTCCGCGCTCCGTTCTCGGGCAGGGGAGACGATCGGGCCAGGGTGAGTCCCCGATCGCCGGATCCCGCGGGTCAACTCCCGCCGCCCGGCATCCCGAAGGTCCGGTACGAGTGTCCGTGGCCGTTCCAGGCGCTGTCGAGTCGCCGGTAACGGTCGTCGTTCTCGAACAGCTCCTTCAACCCGTCCTGAACACTCAGCTCGTGCCACAGCACCGTACGGTAGCGGGGGAACTGCTCCAGGAAGGCTTCCAGCCGGTCGGGCGTGAGCGGCAAGCCGATGAAGCTCTTCTGGGGGAAGCGGTAGATCAGGCTCTCCGGGTGGTAAACGCCGCTGTTCACCAGGTAGGCGTCTTCCGTCAGAAGCTCTTCGGGGGGAGTCACCGCCTCCAACGGTAAGATCCTCGGCGGGCGCAACCGTCCGGCCCCCGACAGCAAGGCGACCGCCACCAGGGCTGCGGCCAGCCAACGGCCACGCACGAGTCTCGCCCGCCACAGACGTTCCGCCAGCAGCGCCAGCGCCACGAAGAAAGAGGGGAACAGGACCAGGTAGATCCGGAAGAAATTCGAAGACAGGCTGCCGTCCAGCACGAGAAAGTAAAACAGCCCGCTGCCGCCGGCGAGAACGACGTGCCATCGGCGGCACACGATCACAGCGCCGGTCCCACAGAGTACGAAGACCAGCAGTCCCCAGGCCACCCCGCCCGGATCGAGGATCCACTCCGGCCATGGAACGACCTGCTCGTGAAGCCTGCGCAGGCCCTCCTGCACCGCAGGGTGGAGCTGGACCACCAGGGCCGAAAGAGGGTTGAAGTCCGCGCTACGGGTCGCCAGGCCGTCCCAGGTGAACACCCACGGGTACTCTCGAATGATCGAGCGATTGCGCCACCAGGTGAGCAGGAGCGGAATCGCCGCGCCCGCCAACCAGGCCGAGACTCGACTTTTCCGCCGGAGCCAGGGGATGAACAGGAAGAGATTGAACACGAAATTGAGTCGCAACACGAGCGCCGTACCGAAGGCCAGGCCCGCGATCAGCGCCCAGGCGGCACGCCGGGTCCCGGCGCTCAGCACCAGGGCGAGGAGCGTCAGGAAGAGCGCCGGGGCCTCCGGGCCGTAGTGACACGTGTACGCCACGAGAGGGCCGGAAGCGGCCATCAGCAGGCCCGCCACGACCGGTGCGACCCGGCCCTCCTCCGCCGTCTCGCGGCGCAGGAGCTTGTAGGTCAGCGGAGCGGCCAGCGCCGACAGCAGCGAGGCCAACCACTCCATGCGGAACCACTGCGGCAGCGCCGCGCACGCGTAGTACCAGATCGGGCTGTACCAGAGATAGGGTTGCCCGTCGAACAGAGTGAATCCGGCTCCTTCGCGGATGTTGCGCACGAGTGCCAGGTGGCGCCACGGGTCGAAGGCCGGAAGCTCCATCGACGCGAGGTAGAGGAGGCGGACGGCGAGGGCCAGGGCGAACAGCGACACCATGAGGATGAGGTGGTCACCGGCCGGGGGAGCGCGCCTGTCGGAAGGTGCCGGTCTCACGCCGCGCCCAGCAGCGCCTCGACGACCCGGTCCACGGTCGACCAGCCGAGCCCGGGGTACAGCGGCAACGAGACGACCGACGCGCAGGCCCTCTCGGTGATCGGCAGACGGCCTGCCTCGTAGCCCAGGAAAGCGTAGGTCGGCATGAGGTGGACCGGCTCGGCGTAGTGGATGCCGTAGCCGACGCCCTCTCGCTCCAGCGCGGCCATCACGCGGCGTCGTTCGGGCGCCTGGACGACAAACAGGTGGTAGGCATGGCGGACCTCCGGAACGGGGCGCGGCAGTACGAAGGGACCGTCGCGGAGTCCCTCGAGATAGCGCCTCGCCAGCCCTGCGCGCGTCGCGATCGACTCTTCGAGGTAGACCAGCTTGACGCGCAGGATCGCGGCCTGCAGCTCGTCGAGGCGACTGTTGACCCCCTCGACTCGCGGTCTCCGTTCGTCGTCGAAGCCGTACATGCGCAGTTCGCGCAGGCGCTCCTCGAGATCACGATCCATCGTCACGCACATCCCCCCGTCGCCGTACGCGCCGAGGTTCTTCGTGGGATAGAACGAAAAGCATCCGATCGTGCCGTGCGTGCCGACGTGACGATCGTGGTAGAGCGCGCCGTGCGCCTGCGCGCAATCCTCGACCACGGGCAGGCCGTGCCGCTCCGCGAAGCCGACGATCGGCTCGAGCGCGGCGGGTTGACCGTAGAGGTGTACGGGTAGGAGGCAACGCGTGCGTTCCGTGAGCGCCGCCTGCAGACCCTCGGGGTCGATCAGCAGCGTCTGCGCGTCGACGTCGACGAAACGCGGCAGCGCCCCGAGCGCCCGGATGGCGGCCACGGGTGGAACGCCCGCGTTGGCGACGGTGATCACCTCGTCGCCGGTGCCAACGCCGAGGGCGCGCAACGCAAGAGTCAGCGCGTCGGTTCCCGAGTTCACACCGACGGCTCCCGTGGCGCCCACGTAAGCGGCAAACTCGTTCTCGAACGCCCGCACCTCGGGCCCGAGGATCAGTCGGCCGGAAGCCAGTACCCGGGCGATGGCGTCGTCGATCTCGGTCTTGAGCCTGTTGTACTCGGGACGGTAGTCGAAGTAGGCGATCATCGATCCGCCGGGCCGCCTTGCCGTTGACGGAAATACTCGATCGTTCGACGCAGTCCTTCCGCCAGATCGACTGCGGGCTGCCAAGCCGTGGCTGCGCTGAACGCGGAAAACTCGCCGAAGTAGTCGCCGATGTCGATGATCTCGGCTTCGGGTGGAAACGGCACCTGCTCGTATTCGAACTCGCAGTACTTGCGGAGCGTCTCGACGAACTCGAGCAGCGAGTAGGGACGGGGATGGCCGAGATTGTACACACCGCCGCGAAGCGCCGGGTTCGCGCCGGCCAGTAAGAGCGCGTCGAGCACGTCGTCCACGTAGTTGAAGTCCCGCCGCTGCTCTCCGCTTCCGAAGATTCGAATCTTCTCGCCGGCGAGGGCCTTGCGCAGGAAGATACCGACGAAGCCCTTCCGATCGGTGCGAAGATCCATTCGTGGGCCGTAGGTGTTGGTCAGGCGCAAGCTGACGGTGGGGATGCCGTAGACGCGGTGATAGAGCGTGTAGTACATCTCGGCGGCCAGTTTGTTCACGCCGTTGACGTCGATCGGCTTCGTCGGGTGTGCCTCGTCAACGGGCAGGTACTCCGGACGTCCGTAAAGCTGGCGCGTGCTGGCGAAAACGATCGTGGCCTCCGGATTGCCGTGGCGACAGCACTCGAGGAGCGAGAGTTGGCTGCGGCAGTTGATCTCCAGGTCGGTCATCGGGTCGCGCATGCTGTCGATGTGGCTGACCTGGCCGGCGAGGCTGAAGATCACGTCCTCGCCCCGGACGATGTAGCTCAGACTGTGTCGATCGCGGATGTCGGAGAAATTGACGCGCACGCGGTCACGAATCGGTTCGATGCTGGCCAGGTCGGCGCCGTAGTCGGGAAGCATGGAGTCGACGAGGTGGACGCGGGCCCCGAGCTCGACCAGCCGGATCGCCAGATTGCTGCCGATGAACCCGATCCCGCCGGTGATCAGTATCCGCTTGCCGCGATAGAAATCACTCACCGGCGGACTCCCCGCGTTTGACGTAACGCACCACGAACTGCGGCGTCCTGGAGTGGTCGAGAAACAGCCGGCCCAGATACTCGCCGATCGTGCCCAGGATCACGAGTTGGACACCGGCGAAGAAGACGACGATGACCAGCACGGTCGGTAGCCCCCGCGTGATATCCGGATTGATGTACAGCTTGTCGATCACGATCGCCCCCAGCAGCAAAAGGCTGATGAACGAGGTGGACATGCCCAGCAGCGCCGAGACGCGCAGCGGCGTGATGGAGAAGTTGAGGAACATGTTCAGCCACAGGCGGACCAGCTTGCGCAAGGTGTAGGTCGAGGGCGCACCCTCGCGCTCGTGGTGCTCGACCTCGATCTGCCCCAGGTTTCGCGTGGTACGCAGGATCAGCCCGTCGATGTACGGAAAGGCGCCCGTGTAGCGCGTGATCTGATCCACGACGAAGCGGTTGAGGATTTTGAAGCTCGAGAGATAGAGGCCGGGTGGTTTGTCGAGCATCACGTTGGCCACACGGTCGTTGAAGCGGCTTCCCAGGTTGCGAAACCACCCGTGGTGCTTGACCCGATACTTGCCGTAGACCACGTCCCGGCGATGGTCCCGGATCTCTCGATGCATGCGGCGCACTTCCTCGGGCGGGTTCTGACCGTCGTCGTCGAGAATCGCCACGAACTTGCCCTGAGCGTGGTTGAGACCGGCCAGTACCGCGGCGTGCTCGCCGAAGTTACGGGCCAGGTGGACGAAGGTCACCGTTTCCGGAAAGCGTAGTGCCAGCTCGGCGCAGACGCGCTCGGAGTCGTCCTCGGAGCCGTCGTTGACGAGAACGACCTCGAATTCGAGGTCCCCGTACAGGTCGTGAATCCGCTCGACCACGCCGCCGATCGTGCGGCTCCCGTTGTAGACCGGGATGACGAAGGAGATCTCGGGGTCGTCCCGTCGCGGTTCGCTCACGTGACTCCGTTCGCCGCGACGCGAAGGACAGAGCTATCTCATAGACTGGAAACGAGTTACCTTCGCGATTGCTCGGCGCGAAACTAATTATCGTTCCTGCTCGACGGGCTGTCAACGTCGCCGCGGGCCTCCGAGCCGTCTACGGCGAAGACCTGGCACATGTAGTAGTTCTCGTCGGCGACCAAAGCGCCGGAGAAGCGGGCGAAACACCGAAGTCGAGCGCCCTCGCCCAGGGATCTGACCGATCCGGGCTCGAGCGCGGCGGGCTGGTAGCTGAGCACCAGAACCACGTCGCGCCCCTCCGCGCGCAGCAGCTCGACGGCATCGTCGAGCACGACGGCGAGCGGCACGAGTCGGCGTGAGGGGCCCCAGTCCAGGAAAGTCCCGAAGCTCCCGCTCTCCGGATAGAAAAACTCCCGCTCCACGAACGCCGCAATCGGCAAGACCGCGTAATCGATGCTGCCGACGAGCGGCGCGCCGGCGAATTCGGGCCTGCGCAAGTGCGTGCCGGCGGCCTTGGCGTTCGAGAACGGGTGGGCCAAATCCATGGCGTAGGCGTAGGCGCCGGCGAGAGCCTGCGCTGCGAGCAGCGTGGTGAGCAGTGGGCGCAAATGGCCGCGAATCGCGGATCCGGCACCGAAGGTCGCCTCTCTCGGCCCGCGCCACAGCCATAGGCAGACCAGGAACCAGAGAAACACCTGGCCGTGATGCCGAACCGAGCCGTACCACACGAAGAAAGTGATCGACAGCATCGTGGCCGCCCCGAGAGCGAAGACGACGGCCATCGCCGGTCGAGATCGCAGGCCGCGCACCGCAAAGACGAGCGAGGCCACCCCGAGCAAGCCGCCGGCGATCGCGCCCCACGGCGCGGGAACGGCATCGAGCAAGTTTGAATTCCAGGAGTGGAACACGGTCGGGTCGGGCAGCGGCACGGCGCCGTACCAGACGGTTGCCAGCGAATCGGCGAGCCAGGTCAGATCCCACTGCGGATCGTGAGCTCCGGCGTGGGCCGGTCCGATGGCGCGGGCCTGCATCCAGGTGTGACCGAATCCCAGCGCCACGCCGAGCAGCACGATCGCGACGCCCAGGATCGCCCGGCGGTCCCGCAGCCACTTGCGCAAGCCGACCCCGCGGATCGCCTCCAGTAGGACGAGAATGACGACCTGGGCGGCGACGATCGTGCCGTAAAGCGTCGTGTTGGCCAGCAGGAACAGAATGGAGGCCGCCGCCAGGTCGAGCCGGCGCCGTCGAACGAAGAGCGTACAGAACGCGAATGACAGCAAGAGCGCGAGCGCGTAGCTGCGGCTGATCACGGTGAACTCGTAAAGCAGGTAGTAACCGAAACAGAACAGGAGGCGTTGGGCCGTCGTGAAGGGCGAGTAGAGAAAGAACAGCAGCGCCGCGCCCGCGCCGAGCGCCAGGTTCAGCAACTGCATCGCCAGCGGATCCGTGGTCGCCCGCGTGAGCAGGAAGTTCAGGAAGTACCACAATGCGGGATGGCCCTCGGTTCCCATGTTCACCAGCAGCTCGGACAGCGTGGGGCTGTCGCGGGCGATGATCCAGATCTCGGCCTCATCGCGCCACAATTCGTGGTTGAGGATGCCGACGAAACCGAGCATCAGAAACAGGACGAGGACGAGCGCCGGAGTCCACCACTCGCGTGTCGGCGGAGCGGATGCCGGGTTCAAGCCGGGTCCTCCGGCTTGCGGCCGATGAAGATGAAGCACGAGCTGATGTTGCGGGAGAGCGGGTTGCGATTGAGAAAGAAGTCCAGGAACTTGAAGGGAAAGGTCAGGCACATCGCGCCGAGGTAGACCAAGGTGTGCAGCCGACGGTTTCCGAAGGACAACGCCACGGCCACCCACTCCTGGAAGATCCACAGCAGGGCCGAGGTCGGCCCTCCGTTGTTGACGATCCGGACCGTCTCGAACCCCCGGTGCAGGCGCCGTACGCCCTCGTAGGTCCAGCGCCGGTAGTCTCCGGGGGACGCGTGAAAGCCGACGACGAACGGAACGTCGGTGTAGACCAGACCACCGGGCCTGAGCACGCGGCGGATCTCGCCCAGGACCTCCTCGACCTCGGGGACGTGCTCGAGGACCGAGATGGTCAGCACGCCGTCGACCGAGCCGTCGGGAAAGGGCAGGCGGCGGATGTCGCAGACGACGTCGACGGCGTCGTAGGGCGCCCGGTCGACGTTGATGATCTCCGGCCCGAGATCGGTGTTGCCGGAGCCGAGGTTCACGAAGATGCCGCCTCGTCCGCGAACGTTCTCGTCGATGAATCGGCGCCGGGTGCGATCGAAGTAGAGCGGGCTGAACAGGTAAACCAGGAAACGGTAGAGGCCGCGGAATCGTTTGAGTGGGTGCTTGAGGCGATCCATGGGGTCTTCCGCGATCTCCTCGGGTGGTTCGTCGAGGATCAGCTTGCCGTCGCGAAGGGGAAACGTGCTCCCGCAGGAGCCGCAGGTCAGTTCGCCTTCGCTCCAGCGCAGGCCCGGCTGGGCGCAGTCGATGCAACGCAGGCGCACTCGAGAGATCTTGCTCATCTGTGATCAGCGTTGCGGCATCAGCAGGATCACCCCCACGACGATCAGCGCCGAGCCCAGCCACATTTTAAGGGTGATCGACTCTCCGAGGAAAACCGCACTGAACAGCGCCACCAGCAGGATCGACGAACAAGCGACCGGATACGCGTAGCTCAGCTCCAGTCGAGCCAGGCACATGACCCAGGACAGGAAGCCCACCCCGATCATCAGCATCGCCGTTCCTGCCCGGATCAAGCGCTCGGGTGCCAGCATCGATTGCCACGCGCTCCAGTTCAGACCCAGGGGCTCGACCTCGCGTAGCACGCCCTTGAGGATGATCTGGCTCGTCGCCGCGAGGACCATCGACATCAGAAGGAAGAGATTTCCGCTCAAGAATCGCGACATCGATTCCGTCCTTTCGCGAGTTGGAAGAGCAGATGGTCGTCACGCTCGACGACCGAGACGACGTGGAGCTCCGCCTCGCCAACCGCCCGTTCGAATCCCAGGCGATCGATGGTGCTGGCGCGCACGTCCCACGCGTCGGCAAAGCGGAACCGGCGAAAAACGAAGGAGACCGTCTTGTAGCCGAGGATCATGACGCGAAAGAACAGACGTGCCGACGCTCCCATCGCCTCGCGGTCGAACTCGACCACGAACAGGGAGCCGTCGGGCGCGAGGACCCGGCGCATCTCGCCGAGCCCCGGGGCGGCGTCATTCAGGTTGGGGAAAAGGCCCGCGGCGACGACGACGTCGAAGGTGTCGTCGGCGAATGCCATGGCGGTCACGTCGCCGCGCGAGAACCGGACATTGGCCAGCGCCCGATTGGAGGCCTCGCGTGATGCGACCCCCAGCATCCCCGCCGAGATGTCGATGCCCTCGACCCGCGAGTCGGGCAAAGCCCGGGCCAGCGCGATGCTGAACAGGCCCGTCCCGCAACCCGCGTCGAGAATCGTCGAACGCGCCGGAAGCGAGCGGACGAGCGAGACGAGGTGCAAGACGAGCGAGCTGTCGTAGCGGTTGCGCCACAGTCGGTAGACAGGCGCCTGAAAGTCGTACCAGCGAGTGAGCTTGCGGGTGTCGATCACCGCTGAGGTCCGGCTACTTGCCCACTGCGGCGCGGGCTTCGTCGAGCCGCTCTCGCGCGACCGCGGCGGTCGCGTCTTGCGGATCGGTGGCCAGGTAGTGCTCGAGCTCCTCGATCTCCAACTCACGCCTGGACAACGACTTGGCGAAGAAGGCCAGCGCGTAGTGCACCTGGGCCAGATCCGGCCTCTCCTCGTGAAGCTCGATCAGCTTCTCGAGAGCGGCGGAGATCGTCGGCCGGCCGGGGTCCTGCTCCATCGCCCGGTTGTAGGTGTCGATCGCCTCGGGAAGACGGCCCTGGGCGAGGCGGAACAAGCCCAGGCTGTAGCGCAACTCGGTATCCTCCGCGTCGATCTCGAGAGCGCGCAGGGCTGACAGCTCCGCCGCCTCGTAATCGAGCAAATGGTATTGCACCCAGGCCAGGCCGGTCAGCAGCTCGGGCGTGTCGAGCTGTAGCTCCGCGAGCCGTTCCAGCACGCTGCGCGCGCCCTCGAGATCGCCGAGCCGGATGAAGACCCTGCTGAGGTTTTGCTGCGCGAGCAGGAAGGCGCGGTCGGTCTCGGGTACCGCCTCGAACCTTGCCCTGGCTTCCTCCAGGCGGTTATCCTGAAGAGCTTTGATGCCCGCGTCGAGATCGGGGTGAAGCTCGGTCCCGATGTAGATCTGCGGGGCGTCGGTCGACGACTCCGGCCTCGATGTGTCGTCGCCGGGGCCCGGTTTCATCGTGCGCGAGTAGTAGTAA
>Ga0255055_10003222_pt1 | contig 11098 bp, 2 predicted proteins | sample JV7_2_27_MG_FD_188633 | JGI IMG/M metagenome (GOLD analysis project Ga0255055, IMG submission 188633) | Seawater microbial communities from Jervis Inlet, British Columbia, Canada - JV7_2_27 | ecosystem: Environmental > Aquatic > Marine > Inlet | place: Canada: British Columbia | collected... | reverse complement strand
CGGGGATATACATTAGCGGGTACATCCAGATACTCAAAAGACGAAGAAGTGTAAATGGGCGTATTGAGCCCTCTGGTGTCGCGGTCTATACGGGTGCCGCTGTGAACGCACTGGGTATCTTTTCTCATGATCAAATCCTTTATTCTTTAACCTATTATTCTATTATGCTTTCCAATTTTTCGGCAAGCCGCTTTGCCTTCTGCTCCGGCAACGAATCATACTGTGAGTATTTTTTTGAAGACAATAGAGAGGCTTTTCCATTTTGTCAATGTCCGTATTATGAACCACATTTAAATATTATCGAGCACATTTAATTTATATCAAAGTGTGCAAAAAATAAATTACATATTCCTACAAAAAGGCTTGACAAGCGAACCTTAAAAAAGATAAGTGGCGGGCAAGAAAAATTTTAATAACGTTCAGAATTGTAAAAGGGGAATTGCAATTCTATTATGACTTTAGACTGTAAATTAAAAAAGTAAAGGGATCTGACTGCAATCAGATCCCTTTTTTTGTATGCGCCGGAAGGGTATTCCAACGCACAAACACATAAATAGATAATACCAATTATTTTACCGCTGTCAATACCCTTCCGGCCTCCTGGGAGGGTATTTTTTTATGATGGCTGCAAATTTGGTAAAATTTCAGTTTTGTAATCAGAATCATACCCCATCTCTATCCCTTCCACTTGAGCTTAGTTTTTTGTCTTCGATTTATCACCTTTTTGATTCCAATATATTCAAACTAAAGGAAAAAATTAGAATTCATTTTTTCTTGAATTCTTTTTTCTCAGAGATTCGAATTGCAAATAATTGTCATCAAATACACAAAATATATTTATCTAATAAATTTTGCCGCTTGATGAAATTTCTGGGCTCTTAAACAACAAATAGTTTGCAATGGGGAGGTAGGGGTATGTTTAGAAAAGTTATCTGTGTAATGGCGGTCTTTTTTGTTATTCCTGCGGTTGCCGCAGCAACGACAACCGAAAAGTGGGGCGAGTGCAGCGATTGCGATTATGCTAGTGTCACCGAAGACACCTATCTGGATGAAGGCAAGCGTGATTATAACAAGGGCGCAGGCAACGACGTTTACGCAATTCGTGTCGGTCATCGGAACGATGCAGGGGTTCGAACCTACAGACCTTTGATCAAGTTCGACCTCACCGAACTCTCAAACCTTATTACTGATTCCAGTCAGATCGTCTCTGCCCATCTTAAGATGAAATCCGGTTTTAAAACCGGTAATGATTTTAATGTGGACGCCTTCCGCGTGCTGAAACACTGGAATGAAGGCAACAAGGACCATGCCCAGGCCACCACTGATGAAGTCACCTGGCGATATCAGTATTACAACCATACCCAGTGGTCGACACATGGCTGTGATGATGCGGGTCTGGACCGTGAAAGCAGTGCGGCAGCTACCGTGCAAGCTACAGGCACCGGCTGGTACTCATGGGATGTGACCCAGTCTGTAAAAGATATGTTTGACAGCGACAATTACGACGGGTGGGTCTTGAAGTCGCAGACTGAAAGCGACAACAACTGGATGTCTTTTTACAGCAGCGAAGATGCTGATTCTTCAAAGCGCCCTTACCTTGAAATTACCTATGATAACTCCTACCCCACAGCGCCAACGACTCCTTACTGTGACGACAATACCGCACAGAGTGGATATGAAAATCCCACTGGAATCACCGACGCGACTCCGGCCTTCAGTGCGATATACAATGATCCTGACGCCGGTGATATCGCCAACAAATACCGTATAGAGATAAACACGCAGAGCGATTTTAACGGCACGGTCATGTGGGATTCCGGTGCTTCGGGTACGAGTATGTCCGATACAGCCGAAGGCAGCCGCTGCGCAGACATCATCTACGCTGGATCTCCTCTGGCAGATAGCACTACCTACTATTGGCGGATCAGCTTCTGGGATGACAGCGGCACAGAAGGTGCTTTAAGCGCTGTCCAGAATTTTACAACCGGAACACTTTACACTGCCGCAGAAAAGTGGGGTGAGTGCGCTGAATGCAATTACACTGGCGTCACCGAAGATACTTATCTGGATGAAGGCAAGCCTGATTACAACAAGGGCGCAGGCAATGATATATACGCAATTCGTGCGGGTCACAGAAACGATGCAGGAGTCCGAACCTACAGGCCGTTGGTCAAGTTCGATCTTTCCGGACTCTCAACACTCATGACTGACTCCAACCAGATCATTTCTGCACATCTTAAAATGAAATCCGGTTTTAAGACCGGCATTGATTTCAATGTGGATGCCTTCCGAGCCCTAAAGGACTGGAATGAAGGCAACAAGGACCATGCGCAGGCAACCACCGATGAAGTGACTTGGAACCATCAGTACTATAACCATACCCCCTGGGCAGTGGCGGGATGTAACGGGGCAGATTCAGACCGCGAAAGCAGCCCGGCAGCTACCGTGCAAGCGACCGGCACCGGCTGGTATTCTTGGGATGTTACCCAGTCTGTAAAAGATATGTTTGATAGCGGAAGCTACTTTGGCTGGGTCTTGAAGTCTCAAACAGAAAACGACAATAACTGGATGTCTTTTTACAGTAGCGAGGACGCCACACCTTCTAATAGACCTTACATCGAAATCGCATATGAAACCGCGCCTGCCAATACGCCGCCTGTAGCAGTCGATGACGCCGCAAGCACATCAATGGACCTGGCTATAGACATCGACGTTTTGGCCAACGACACTGACGCGGATCAGGATAATCTTTACGTTTCAGAGGTCACCCAGGGTGCAAACGGCTCTGTTGTGATCAACCCTGACGACACGGTAAAGTACACCCCGGATTCAGGGTTTTATGGGATCGACACTTTTACTTATACTGTGGGTGACGGCCACGGCGGTATGGATTCTGCCATGGTAACGGTGACCGTCAGCATACCAAATTACCCACCGGTCGCCAATGCCGGGTCGGATCAGACAGTTTTGGCCGGCGCTACGGTCGCCTTGGACGGCAGTGGTTCAAGCGATCCGAACAGTGATCCTTTAACATATCAATGGTCATTTGTTTCCACGCCGGCTGGAAGCACAGCAAGTCTTTCTGATCCCGCAATTGTCAATCCGACTTTTGTTGCTGATCTCCCCGGCAATTATGAGCTTCAGCTTATTGTCAATGACGGTTCTGTGGATAGTACCCCTGACACGGTTATCGTAACCGCTAATCCTTCGGTTCAGGTACCGGATGTGGTGGGTCTGCATCAGACCGATGCCGAATCGGCTATCACTGGAGCGAATCTGACGGTCGGTACGGCCAGCACCGCCAATAGCGACACGGTTCCCGTGGATCATGTGATCAGCCAGGATCCTGCAGCGGGAACTACGGTCGCTGAGGGTTCAACGATCGACATGGTAGTGTCGCTGGGACCAGTAATGGTAACTGTCCCCGACGTAGTGGGTCAGTTACAGACGGATGCAGAAGCAGCTCTCACCGCAGCCGGCCTTACTGTTGGGTCGGTCAGCACTGCAAATAGCGATACGGTTCCTGTAGACCACGTGATCAGTCAAGACCCAACAGGCGGTGCTTCTGTGCCTGAAGGTTCATCAGTGGATCTGAATGTCTCGCTGGGGCCTGCCCAACCACCTACGGTCAACATCAGCGCCATGCCGGCTACGATTGCGCAGGGCGAATCCTCAACTTTGTCATGGAACTCAACTAATGCTGACAGCGCCCATATTGACAATGACATCGGTGTTGTAAACCCGGTGGGCACGGTTGCTGTTTCACCTGAGCATACCACCACATATACGATAACCGTCACCGGTGATAACGGTAATGCCAGTTCCCGCGTTACTGTCAAAGTTTTGGGGGAACCCGTACCCCTGCCGGAGGGCTCTTTTGGTGAGCAGTACAATGATCTGCTCCCCCCGGATTCCACCGTTGATGAATATGACGCCCGGCGGTTTTCATTAGTAACCGGCCTGGTTCAGGACCTGGCAGGCGCACCGATAGAAGATGTATCCGTCACAATTCTCGGTCACCAGGAATATGGCACGGTGACAACCGATGCTCAAGGCCGCTACTCCATCCCGGTTGAAGGCGGTGCAACCCTGACTGTTGTCTATCAAAAAGATGGATTAATCTCCTCACAGCGAAAAGTGTATGTGCCCTGGAACGATATTGCCATTGCCGAAACAATTCAGATGATAATTGAAGACCCAGTATCCACAACGCTGACATTTGATGGTAATCCCGATACGGTCGTCACCCACCAGAGCACTCCTGTGACCGATGAATTTGGCAGCCGCTCTGCATCACTAGTGTTCACGGGGGACAATCGTGCCTTTCTGGTGGATGAAAATGGAAATGATGTTCAAGAGCTTACCACCATCACCACCCGGGCGACTGAATACACCACGCCTGAATCAATGCCGGCTAAATTGCCGCCCAATTCGGGCTATACTTACTGTGTGGAGCTTGTCGTCGATGGCGCTCAGAATGTTCGGTTTGAAAAGCCGGTCATCACCTATGTGGATAATTTCCTCGGCTTTGACGTGGGTATGGCCGTTCCCGTGGGCTATTATGATCGCAACCGGGGCGTTTGGGTATCGTCTGAAAATGGTGTGGTGGTAAAACTGCTCGATACAAATGGAGACGGTCAAGTTGACGCCCTGGATGCAACCGGAGATGATCAGCCCGACGATCTCGATAACAATGGCTCATTCAGCAATGAGGTACAGGGACTTGAAGACCCGGCTCAATATGCGCCGGACGCTACTTTCTGGCGAGCTGCCATAACCCACTTTACTCCTTGGGACTGCAACTGGCCCTATGGCCCGCCGGCAGACGCGATTTCACCGAATGCCGAAGGCGAACCTGAAGTAGACGATCAGTGTGAGGAAGACTGCGAGGGGTCTTTCAGCTCCTATATCGAAGCAAGAAGCCGTATATTCCATGAAGATATTCCCATACCGGGTACCGATATAACCCTTCATTATGCCAGCGACCGGGTCAAAGGATACCACCAGGTGATTTCAGTATCTGTCAGTGGCGATACAGTTCCTGCGAGTCTTAAGCAAATTATCGCCCAGGTTGAAGTGGCTGGTCGGCTCTTTGAGCAAACATTAGGTCCTTTACCCAACCAGATGACAGAGTTTATCTGGGACGGCATGGATCACTTGGGAAGTCCGCTGCTCTCACCAACAAAAGCCCATGTCAACGTGGGCTTCGTATACGATGCTGTTTACCTCGAGCCAGGAAATTTTACGCAAGCGTTTGCTCAGGCAGGCAATGATGTGACTGGCATAAAGGCACGAAGGGAGGTAATATCCTGGAAGCGCAACATAATTAATATTTATCCTAAGGCAAATGGGAAAAGCGCCCTCGCTGATGGGTGGACTATTTCCAATAACCATCATTTAGTGACATCACATTCTTCGACCTTATTTAAGGGCGATGGTACGATAAACAGGAATAATTTGTTAAAGGTTATTACCACAGTTGCAGGCAATGGAACCAGCGGCGACAGCGGCGATGGGGGGCCTGCCACCGATGCTCAAATAGATAACCCAGAGGGAGCCGCCCTGGATGCCACCGGCAATATCTATATCGCTGATAGTTATAATAGCCGTATCCGGAAGGTGGATACTAATGGGATCATTACCACAGTTGCAGGCAATGGAACCAGCGGCGACAGCGGCGATGGGGGGCCTGCTACCGATGCTCAGCTATCTCGGCCTACCGCAGTCGCCTTGGATGACGCCGGCAATTTCTACATCGCTGACCGTGGTAACCACTGTATCAGGAAGGTGGATACCAATGGCATCATCACCACTTTTGCCGCCAATGGGGTTCCTGGCTACAGCGGCGATGGGGGGCTTGCCACCGATGCTCAGCTGCTTTGGCCAAGCGGAGTCGCCTTAGATGCCGCCGGCAATCTTTACATTGCTGATAGTGATAATGACCGCATTAGGAAGGTAGATACCAGCGGCATCATTACCACCTTTGCCGGCAATGGAATTTATGACTACGGCGGTGATGGGGGGCCTGCCACCGATGCTCAGCTGCGTGAACCAAAGGGAGTCGCCCTTGATGCCGCTGGCAATCTTTACATTGTTGACACGAATAATGACAGTATCAGGAAGGTGGATACCGGAGGCATCATTACCACCTTTGCCGGTAGGGGACCTGGTTGGGCTCCCCTCGGCGATGGGGGGCCTGCCACCGATGCTCAGCTAAAATATCCAGAGGGAGTCGCCCTTGATGCCGCCGGTAATCTTTACATTGCTGACCGTAGTAATCACCGTATTAGGAAGGTAGATACCAGCGGCATCATCACCACCGTTGCTGGTAATGGAATTTCTGGTTACAGCGGCGATGGGGGGCCTGCTACCGATGCTCAGCTAAAATATCCAGATGGAGTCGCCCTTGATGCCAGCGGCAATCTCTATGTTGTTAGTAAGCGCAATGACCGTATCCGCAGAGTAGCACCTCCTTCAGCTTTCATAGGTAAATTGACAACAGAAGACATCCCTTTTGCTGAGGATAGCGGTTCGGGTCATATTTTTTCAAGCGCAGGGTTGCATAAAATGACTTTTGATTTAGACTCTGGCGTCATCTTGCGATCATTTAGCTACGATGAAGGTAACAATTTGTATTCCATCAGTGATCAGTTTGGAAACATTATCAGTATTGAACGAGATCCTAATAGTGGTGTGCCCACTACCATTATTTCACCGGATGGGATCCGAACCGACCTGATCATCGATGCAAATAACCTTCTTACGCAAATCACCCATCCAGATGGAAGTTACTATAGCTTCGAATATACACCCGATGGGCTAATGACTGCTGAAATTGAACCAGAGGGAAATAGATTTGAGCATGATTTTGATGCTAATGGAAGATTGACAAATGTCAATGATGATGAAGAGGGACAATGGAACTACAGCAGGACAGCAGATGAAAATGGGGATATTCTGACAGAAGTGCTTACCGGGGAAGGCAACCTTACCTCCTATCTGGACCATACGGATTCCACCGGTGCTTATACATCAACCATCACCGATCCGACAGGGGTAAACACGCTCTTTTCACGATCCGGCGATGGATTAACAGTAAATAAATCGCTTCCTTGTGGTATGGAGCTTGAATTCAAATACGATGTTGATTCTGAATACAAGTTTGAGACCGTCAGGGAAATGACCGAAACTACCCCTGCTGGCCTGGAAAGGATAACACTTAGGGATAAGACATACGAGGATACGAATTCTGATGATATACCGGATTTGATCACTGAAACAGTAACTGTCAACGGAAAAGCAACAACGCTTGAAAATAACACCCTTTCTGCGCAAAAGACCATTACTTCTCCTGAAAACAGAACCATTACTACACTTTATGACCCTGATACCCTGCTGACCGAAAGTGTGAGTATCCCCGGTCTTCATGGCACAACATATGGCTATGATACCAGAGGGAGGCTAGCGTCAATCAGCATCAACACCAGGCAATCTATCGTTGCATACAACCCCGAGGGATTCCTTGGGTCCATCACCGATCCTGAAAACCAAACAACTACTTACACCTACGACCCGGTAGGCCGTGTTGCTGGAATCAACCGTCCGGACGGCGGCATTGTGGGATTTACCTATGATAACAATGGCAATATGACGGTGTTGACTAACCCGGTGGATGTTAACCATGGCTTTGGATTCAACACGGTGAACCGGAACAGTTCCTATACCACCCCATTAAGCGGCAGTTACAGCTATATCTATGATAAAGACAGGCGGTTGATTCAGACAAATTTCCCATCAGGCAAACAGATATTCAACATCTATGATACAACAAGGCCATCGCAGATTCAGATGCCAGAAGGTAATATTGACTTCACCTATCTGTGTGGAACAAAGATTGATTCAATCACCAAGGGAGCAGAATCTATCAGCTACGGATACGACGGCAAACTGGTCACATCAGAGGTGTTAAGTGGGACGCTGAATCAATCATTAGACTACACCTACAACAACGACTTCGATGTTTCCGGTTTTACCTATGCAGGCCAAACCGAAAACTATAGCTATGACAACGATGGTCTTTTAACCGCTGCCAGCGATTTTAACATCACCCGCAATACTGGAAATGGTTTACCCGAAACGGTTTCTGGTGGAGCGCTGAATATTGCCCGCACTTTCACCGGCTATGGCGAAGTGGAGGGGCAGGACTATAATGTTAGTAGCCAAAATGCGACCTCTTGGGCTTTGACCCGCGATAACAATGGCAGAATCATTAGCAGAACAGAAACGGTCGGCGGTGTTACCGCCAATTTTGCGTATACCTACGATTCGATGGGGCGGTTGTTGACGGTAACCAAAGACGGCAATCTGGTGGAAGATTATGGATATGATCTCAGCGGCACAAGAATCTCTGAAACGAATACTCTAAGGGGGCTTGCTGGGAGGACTTTTAGCTATTCGGATGAAGATCATTTGCTGACGGCTGGATCCGTGATATATTCTTATGATTTAGATGGCTTTTTAACCACCAAAACAGACGGGACAGATGTTACCACTTACAGCTATTCTTCCCGTGGAGAACTTTTAAATGTGACCTTACCGGATGGTACTGTAGTTGAATATGTCCATGATCCGCTTGGAAGGCGGATTGCCAAGAAGGTAGACGGAGCCATCACGGAGAAGTATCTCTGGCAAGGCCTGACCCGGCTTTTGGCTGTCTATGATGGATCGGATAATCTGCTTATGCGGTTTGAATATGCCGATAGCCGCATGCCTTTGACCATGACAAGCGGAGGGGCAACCTATTACCTGACCTATGATCAGGTGGGATCTTTAAGAGTAGTTGCAGATTCTACGGGTAATGTGGTAAAATTAATAGAATATGATTCATTTGGCAATATAATCGATGACACCAACCCGACATTCGAAGTGCCCTTTGGGTTTGCCGGGGGTTTATATGACCCTGATACTGAATTAGTAAGGTTTGGTTACCGTGACTATGACCCGGATACGGGCCGGTGGACTGCAAAGGATCCGATTCTTTTTGCTGGTGGCGATACGGATCTGTATGGGTATGTGCTAAATGATCCGGTTAGATTTGTCGATCCATCCGGCGAGGCAGGAATTATAGGAGGTATAATAGTAGGGGCTATAGCAGTATATACTGGAGTAAAGATATATCAAATGTATACTAGAGCAAAAGAAAGTGGCGAACATTTCGATGAAATGGCAAGGGAAGCCGAAGCAAATCTGAATGAGGTTATTGACGCCGTCGGAGACATAAGATGGCCAGATGATGATAAAATTAAAGAACATCAAAAAGCTTGTAAAGCTGCGGCGGACAAAGGTGTTGAAAAGGGCATTGAAGCAGCTCAGGCCGCAGAGAGCTTTCCCTATACTAATCCAGTGAAAACTCCAATAGTTAAGTAAAGTGGTCAATATCATATCTTGAAATGGTAATATCACCACCAGAAGAGGAAGGTATGAGACACTTTGTTAAATCTTTAATACAAAAAAAATTATTTGTAATTTCATTTTTTTTGATCGCACTGATTGCTTGTTTATATATTTTTGAATCCAACATAATTTCCTTTTATTGGAGATTAAAATACCCAACACCAGTGGAATGGGAAAACGTTAAAATTCATTTAGATAAAAATATGATATATAAAACAATAGAAAATGGGCTTGTGCTTGGCTATTGGGAAGGAGTACCTGAAGGTGGCTTAACTGTTTCAAGACTGGATACTGATAAACCACAACATTTAATTGCTGAGGCATTGGCCAAGAAAGGTTATATCATATTGGAAACGGATCATAAAATAGTAAAAGGGTATAACAGTTCTTACATAAAATACAAAGAAAAGAATAATCAGGATATCAAGCTTCTTGTTTTCAATAAACCGCTTAAGTTAATGTTACACTATGAAGGACCACCAGATAGCTTTCCATACTTTAAAAAAGTAATTGATAATATGGAAATTTCAAATGATTCTAAAAGATAAATTCGATTTTTTTAAAACCTCAAAGAGATCTCGACAATACAATTCTTCTTAGCTCTCGCTGGCGGGCTCAATGCTAATTGATGACATAATCTCGCGTTATCAGATGGAGCGGACTCGGATGTGGTTTAAGTATAATGCTCTGTCTGATAACGACAAATTATGTAAGAAGCTGCATTGAGTATGACAGGCAGGGCTGTTAAGATCGGCAAGCGGCTTCCTTTGTTTAAACAGGGTGCTTTTCCTTTACTATTCCCTTAGGATCTTTTGGAACGCCTTGCGCCGAGACCTGCGATCTTTTTCATTTAGTTGCCCCAACTTTTTTATTACCAGGGTTTTTCCGATCAATAAATTTGAAAACGGTAGACTCGATGATAAAATTAGTCAATTTTTTAATAGTCTTGATTGTTATTTTCTGCCTGCTGGCTAACCCTTTATACGCTCAATCGCTAAATAAAGAGAGCGCGAAGAAGTGGTATAAAGAGGGGAATAATTACTATCAAAAGGGTGAACTTGATAAAGCGATATTTAATTACAATAAGGCATTAGAAATAGACCCTAATTACACCCAAGGTTACATAAGCCGGGGACGTGCCTTTCATAGAATGGGCCAGATTAACAAAGCTTTAGCAGATTATGATAAGGCGTTAAAAATAAGCCCTAATCATGCCTGGGCCTATTTGCGAAGAGGCAAGGTTTATGATGACAAAGAAGAATATGATCGTGCCATTGCTGATTACACAAATGCGATTGAAATTAACCATAGATTTGCTGAAGCGTATTTTTATCGTGGGTTTGCAAAAGAAAGTCTGAGAAAGTACGATCAAGCACTCTCAGATTATACAAAGGCAATAGAAATAAATCCTCGTTATTTTTCGGCTTATTACAACCGTGGGTTTGTAAGAAAAAAAAGGGGAGATTATGATAAAGCCATTTCTGACTATAACAAAGCCTTACAGATAAATCCCAATGATGATTCGGCTTACTACAGTCGAGGCCATGCATGGTATAAAAAGGGTGATTTTGATCGAGCTATAGCGGACTACACTAAGGCCCTGGCACTGAATCCCCGCTATTTCTTGGCCTACATCGGCCGAGGT
>Ga0255055_10003221_pt1 | contig 11099 bp, 13 predicted proteins | sample JV7_2_27_MG_FD_188633 | JGI IMG/M metagenome (GOLD analysis project Ga0255055, IMG submission 188633) | Seawater microbial communities from Jervis Inlet, British Columbia, Canada - JV7_2_27 | ecosystem: Environmental > Aquatic > Marine > Inlet | place: Canada: British Columbia | collected... | reverse complement strand
ATCTAATATAAAAATTTGTTAAAAAAAAAATATTTGAGGAATATTTTATGAAACTATTTTTAGTCGATCAAGGTAATTTAAAAGAAATTTCAAAACCAGTATTTTCAATGGGAGACGTTTATGTAGTTGACGACGATAAAACAATATATGTATGGATAGGTAGCAAAGCTAGCGTTGATGAGAAAACCACAGGAGCCGCACAAGCTCGCACACTCGACCAACAAAGGGGTGGAGCTGCTAAGATAATTACTGTTGACGAAAATCAAGAACCTAGTGCGTTTTTAAAACTAATAAATCCTATGGGTGCTATGAAAGTTGTTGAGAAGAACATCGCAAAAACTCTTCTCAAAGATGTATCCACAGGTGATTGGGCAGGATTCGAAGAGTGGAAAAACATTCTTTACCGCGTTTCCTCAGAAGAGTTTGAAGGTATTAACGCGATGAAATTGATTCAAGTTCCCTTTACGAAAGATACTTTAGAGTCAGAAGATTGTTTCATTGCTGATTTAGGCAATAAAGTATATATCTGGCAAGGGCGTACGTGTAATGTAAAAGAAAAAGTAAGAGCGGGTCAATGGGCACGAAATATTGATTTTGAAAGAGCTGGTTCTCAAAACGAACAAATATTCGAAGAAGGTGACGATTCTGAATTCCTCGCAGCATTAGAGAGAGGAGTAGATTATAAAGAATCCGATGCAGTTCAACTAAGAGCTGAATCCGTATTAGAACCTGAAACAGAAGCGGATAAAGCTGTGGCAGAAATTCAACCTGAATTTAAATCCGAGATAGGAGAGGCTTCTCTTGCTGAAATAAAAGCAGATATTGCCCAAATTAAGAACATAAGTGCTTCAAGTGCGGGTCCCGGAATTCCTGGTTCTAAAGATGATTCAATCTTGACTATAGAAAAACATGAAGGGCGGAGAAGATGCCCGAAATGTGGAATAGAAGATAAATTAATGATCCATGAAACTGTTGATAAAAGTAATATAATATTAGATTACCCGAGAGTATACGGAAAAAAATTCAAGTGTGGCCAATGCGGCATCGAATGGAGAGAGAAGTAGCTCCAAAATTAAAAATTAAATATACTTTTATCCTTTTTTAAAATTTAATCAAAAATATTCGAATAATTAAGATTTTTTAATATCTCTTCGCATTACTTTAATTCTTTTCTTTAACTCAACTAATTCTTTGTCTCTGTTTTCAAGTTCAGCTTCTAATTTCATTTTTTCATCTTTTACATTTTGCATGTCTGTTAATATCCTGTCTTCAATCTGCTCAGATTCAAATATTTTATTTTTCAAATTTTCTCCCTTTTCTCTCAACTCTTTTATTTCAATGACTTGTTCATCAACGGTATTTCTTAAGCTTATTATCTCTAGCTCCAGTTTTCCAGATATATTGCCAGATTTTTCCTGGGATTCTTCTAATCTTGCTTGAATTTGATTGATAAATTCTTTATTTGTTATATTAGTTTGAGTTAATTTTTCAATCTCTATTACTAAATTCTTAATCCTTTCTTCCTTTTTTGCCAAATCTTTTTTAACTAAGCTGAAAGTTTCTACCTTCTGTTGTAATTCTTTTATCGATTGAACAAGTGATTGTTGAGAGCTTTCAATTTTAAAAATCTCTTTCTCTTTTTCAGTAATAATCTCGTCTTTCTTTTCGAGTAGCACCTGAATTTTTTCGAATTTAGATTTTTGGACGGTATCATTCTCTAAATATTGAATCTGTTCCATTAATTCTTTGATTTTTGCATCTTTTTCTTGCAATCTTCCAACTAGCCCGGCGTTAGCTAGTTGTTCAGATTTTATTTTTTCTAACTCTGAGCTAACTCTTTCTAATTTTTGAGACTGTTCAGTTATAACTATATTTAAATTATCAATATTATTTTTTTGGTCTTGAACGATTTGATCTTTTTCTTTAGCAGAGAATACATATTCTTGAATTTGTTTGTTTTTATCTCCTAACTGAGATTGCAAAGATTCTATTTCTTCTTCCTTGTTTTCAATTGACTTACTTACTTCTAAATCCACTACATTTGTTTCATTTAAAAATTCAATTTTTGATTCTAAATCTTTTATGAGATCATCTTTTTCGACAATTTTCTGTAATAAATCTTCTAATTTAGCATTATTTTCTTTTGTTAATTGAATAGACTTTTCTTTTTCTTGGTGAAAAGAATCAGAAATGATTTTAAGACTTTCATTTTCTTCCCTAAGTTTACTTATTTCGTCAGTTAGTTGTTTGTTCTGCTCTATAAAGAAATTTAATTGCTCCTTTATTTTATCTTCTTCAGATACCGGAATTTCTTCTTCAACTTCCTTCTCTTCTATCCAACCAAGTGAACTTAACGCATCTACCATAGAAGTATCTTCTTCTTTGTGATCCCTTTGTTCGTCTGCCATAATATTTAAAACAAGTTTTATTCTATTAAATTTTTCTAGTCGCAAATAAGAATAGAAATTTAATAAATGGAAAATGGTTAATCGTGTTTGTGTAAATCTATAATATGCTATCGGCGCCTTAGGTATTACCTTTTTAGTAATTTCTTCCCTAAATCAAAGATTTTTCTTTTTTACTATGTTTAGTATTCTTTTGTAAACACGTACTTTTTGTCTAAAAAGAATTTAGTTATGTATCCAATAGATAAAGCGACTATAAAACTAACTTCTAATGGCGTATAGAAAAAATTAGTTAAGAGAAACTGGATGCTAACATTTTCAATTGTAGTTAAAATCGCAAATCCAAAATACTTCAAAAACTCTTGTGAGGTTTCTTTAAGCTTCAAATTTGATTTTTTGAAGACAATATATTTATCTAAGAAAAATTTAATAATGTAAGTAATTCCAACAGCTGCTATTGAACCGATAAGTTCAGGCATATTAATGGGACTTGTAGAGCAATACATTATCTGAAAAAATTCGATGCTTCCAAGAGTGCCACATACAAAAGGAGCTATAACAAGTTCATTAATTTTTTGTATAATATAGTTTAAGACAATCATGCAAGCAGCAAAAATGAAATAGAGTATCATTTGTTTTTTAATGTTATCTTGTTCTTCCATAATTCGAATCATTTAAAATTAGTTAATTCAGTTAACACTATTAACTCGATTTAAATCATTTTTTTATATGGTCCTTCCACGAATCAACTTTAGGTTGTTCTTCTTTTTTTTCTTGTATGTCCTCATCGACTCCCTCTTGCATCGAATCATTAGGTATTGGCCTAGTTAACTGGAGATTATATTCTTGATCTCCTGTTTGAGGAGATGCTTCCCCTAAAATTGTTTCTAACGCCCCCTTCTTGCGCTTAACTTCTTTGCCAGTTAATTTTCTATATAATCTTTTAAAACCGTAAACAATTAGACTAAATGCGATTGAAAATAAGAAGTAAACAGTGAACCAGCCAGTTCCAAATAAAATTGGGAAAGGAAGTAAACCAGCTGTGTGATCCGCGTATAAGACTTGAAGCACAGCAAATATTCCCATAAAAATAGCACATCTCACACAAGAAGGAACCATTTGCTTTTTCAGCATTTGTTTAGATAATTCCATTGATTCTTGCTGGAGTTCTAGCATTTCTTGAGGATTACCAGTAAGTCTTGCGGTTTGCATTCGTTCTTGTAGGTTTTTTGATTTTTCTCTTAATTCTCTCGCAGCTTCCATGTTTAAACCCAAGATTCTATTTAGAAGCTCGCTTAAGCCTACCATTCCGATTGTAATAAACATAATTTGGATTATAATTTCTTCATTTGCCATTAATCCATCACTAATATAGGAAAAGCATATTTTTAATTAAATTTTATTATCTCAATATAGTAAAAAACAAAAACTAATATTTCATGTGAAGCGTAAGTAGATAATTGAGCCATTTTAAATTTCCTTTTAGATATCCTTAAGCGTATTTAGATTTTAAGGTGTTACAAGCTTTAGGGCGATTTGAAGTTAAAATACAACAATTGCTGGACTTTTTATAGATTAGTATATCTTATTAGAATTAAAAAGATAAGCATAGGAAGCTTGGTCAAGATATGAGATTATCTTAGGTTTCTTTCATATTTCCGTAGATAAATAAATAAAAAAAGATAAATTCTATTTTTTTAGGCTTCGGTTCCGCAATTTCTGCAGATGTATTTTTTCGCGAATATTTTTATCCCTGCTTGTTGGAATAACACTTGAGATTTATCTTCTTCTGTGTTAAAGGAGGTTCCACCACACGCTGGGCAGACGCGTCTTCCTTCAACAGGGGGCTTTTCTTTAGACTTCTCTTCTTCTTCCTGTTTTTCAACAACGGCAGAAGGCTTAATATATTCTTCTCCAGTTCGAATTGCGGATTTCGTCGATTCTGCTTTTGAACTATTCGCACCTAAAAGTTTATCGAGTTTTTCATCAATTTTTCTTAGTAATCTTAGAATTTCTTCCTCGTAGTCAGGCAAATTAATTTCTCCTCGTTATTTTTATTATCGATAAATAGTCTTTATTAAATGATCTAAGGCAGATATTAAATATTTATGTAAAAAACTAAAAAAGTGAATTTGCCAAAGTTATTTAGAATCGATACTTTAATCTTACGAGCTAGCTTAATATTGGGGCTTTTAGTTTTCTTGGTTTTTTATGTTCACCGGTTATTTTGAAATGTTTTTCGTTGTAGTAGGTTTTAATACCCAGAAAAAAAAGAAATATTGATACTCCTAACCAAAATATCCAAAATCCTAATCCTAGCACATAGAAAATTGAAAAACTTGTATTTAATTCTGTTATAGTAGTGGAAATAATGCAAAATATCGAGAACGTTGATATAATGATTCCTAATATTATATCCAAATATAATGATATTCTTTCGTTTTTTATCTTATCCCATGCTGGCATAAAATGATACTCGTAAAACTATAATAATTTTTAATTATTTGTTATATATTACTTTAATTATCTTTGATTACCAATAAAAATTTAACGCTAAGAGACACAATAGAATAAGCAGAAAATTTTAAGATTTGAAAGAATTGAAATAGATTTTTGAAATATCTCACTTTCCTCTTCTATATCCTTGGATTGATTCAAAATAATCAAGAATAGATTCTTTTATCTCAACAGCAGGAAAGACTAACCTCGATTTGTTAACATACTCTAAAGCATCGTTCCAGCTCCAACTTGGGTTTTCTTTTAAAAACCATGCTATAATGATTCCACCACTTCGAGAAATCCCCATTGCACAATGAACTAAAACCTTTCCCGTCTTTATATGTTGATCTATGAAAGAAAAGATTTCTTTTAGATAACTGTGTGGAGGATACCATTCGTCTGGAAAACCCTTGTAAAGATAATTAAATCCTAAGTCCGTTGGATCATAAAAATTGTCTTCCATTAAGTTCACGATTGCTGTAATGCCAATCTTTTTAAAATTCTCAAAGTTTAACCTTGGCCAATATGCACCAATGTATAAATTTTCATGCACCTTATAGATTTGATCTAGTTCCACCATATGCCTTAATAAATTTTATCAGTCATAAATTTTTTAATAATATCAATGGATATTAAGCAGGTAAGAGTTTTAGTTTATAAGGTGATTTAAATTTATTTAAAATGTTGCCAAAAAGCGTTCCAATTCCCATTTTTATAAAGGATTTTTTTAATCCTTGCATTAACTCATCATTAGTATTATAAGTAAGTAATTGTTTTTCTGAGTTTTTATCGATACTTTTTATGATTTTTCGCATCTCTTTTTTATAGAGAGTTAGTGGGGGCAAATTAATTTTTTCACCTTTTATTATTGCTTTTGCTACAAGTCTACCACTTAAAGCAGCAGCGTCCATCCCTAATCCTCGATACATGTCTACCAATCCTGCGGCATCCCCTATAAAAAACATATTATCAAGACCTAAGAATACATGATTTGGAGCATCTAATTTAAATGTTGATGCATATCCTTCGCGTTTGACGATTTCTCCATTCAATCCGAATTTCTCTTGTACGTATTTCAGCAAATTATTACACCTTTCGATTAAATTATCGGTATGACCCGTTCCTACTACCCATAAATCATTTTTTTTATAGGTCCAAGCAAACATCAAGTTATTGTACTCAAGGTTCCAAAACTGGTAAAGAGCGTGAGGATCTAAATCTCCATCCCCTTCAGTTTTCAGGTAATAATTCATCGTTGGAGCTAATGGCTTTCTCGAAAAATCATCAGGTCTTAAATTTTTTCTTAATGAAGAAGATAAACCATCTGCAGCAATAAGGTACTTAGTTGAGACTTTCTCAACATCTTGATGTCTTGGTTTGAGCGTTAGGATGTAACTATTATTACTTCTTTTGACATCAGTACATCTTACTCCATCCCTAAATTCTGCCCCTGACTCAATAGCAATTTCATTTAACCAATTATCTAAGACATCACGAGTGAAGTTGAGCATCTTGAAAGGTAATTTTAATGATTTTTCATTTGGGAATTCCATATAAAGCGATTTTAACTCATTCTGACATAATCTGTCTTTGGGAATTTTCATTCCCAATATTCTTTCAAAATATCCAAATTGAATTCCACTACATGGCTTCTCTCTTGGAGTTTTTGCAACTTCCACGATCAAAGTTCTTTTACCTGCATCAGCGAGGTATCTTCCCGCAACTGAGCCGGCGATAGATCCTCCAACTATTACAACATCGTAACTTTCCATAATTTACCCCTAACCCAATATAGGTATAAAAAAAGTGTGAACAATACTTAATTTAAAATATTAAAGAATTTAGAATATTTATTCTTTGGGTAAATCTCGGCTTGCAATTACATTTGATTCTAATCCGAGAATGTTTTCTATTAAAATATCACCCATCTTTATCGGGGCTTTTACCACAACTTTCGCAATCTCATTTAAAACGTCTTTTAGTTTCTCCTTGAGAATTGGTTTATCTGCTCTTACTGGGATCAAAGGTAAAAATCCATTTTCAACTCTGATTGTAGTTGTAAGAATTCTCTTGGGTTCAAAATATTCTTGTTGTGCGTATTCTAATCCTCTTTCACAAGTATATCCTTCAAATGCTATCTCAGAGCCCTTTGATATAGCTTGTATTTGGCAGCCAGTAGGGCACACAATACATCTTATAACTTTTATAGTGCTTACACTGCTTTCACTCATTCTTATATCCTCCATTCATAATTAATCCTCCTCTATTAACACCTCTGGCCTAGGGATAACTTCTAGCGTAATCGATTTGCAAGCTGGATTAATATTTGCCTCTCCTAGGTTTAAATTCAATTCAATCATCTCGCTAGGGATGACATATATCTTCTTTTTTTTATAGATTACGTTATTACTTTCGTCTTTAAATTGTACTAAGACTCTTCGATCGGGGTACTTAACTCTAAATGTAAAGACGATCTCCTGGGAAATGTCTTGCTTATTTATAATGTCAGGTTTTACATAATTTACATTTTCCCCCGGAACACACTTAATAATTTCTTTCTTCTTTAATTCTTTTCCATATCTAGAATTGATGTATTCTATTGCGTTCTTTCCGGCTCTTTTAGCTTCAACAGTTACCATGTCCACTAAATCATGAACTTGTAATACATTTCCACAAGCAAATATACCTTCGATTGTAGTTTCTAAATTTTCGTCTACGATTGGACCGCCATTTTTAGATAATTCAGCTCCTGCTTGTATCGATAGTTCATTTTCGGGAATTAAGCCAACAGATAACAGTAAAGTGTCGCATTCAATAAATTTATCGGAACCTATAATCCTATCAAAATTTCGACCAACTTTTGAGATAGTTACTCCTTTTATTCTATCTTTTCCATGAATTTTAGTCACAGTATAACTTGTAATAAGGGGAATATCGTAGTCTTCTAGACATTGAACCTGATTTCGAAGCAAACCACTGACATATGGTTGAATTTCTACAACTGCTTTAACTTTGCAACCCTCCCAAGTTAATCTTCGAGCCATTATCATTCCGATATCTCCACTTCCTAAAATTACATAAGAATTTCCCGGTAAATACCCTTCAATATTAACAAATCTCTGGGCTTGTCCCGCAGTGTAAATGCCCGCAGGACGAAAACCTGGTATATTTATGGCACCTCTAGTTTTTTCTCTGCAGCCCATAGCCAAAATAACTGTTTTTGCTTCTACTTCAATTAATCCATCGTTGTTATTGACAGCATATACTTTTTTTTCTCTTGTAATTTCAATTACCATGGAATCTAATAAGTAAGGGATTTTTAAATCTACTACCTGACTAATAAATCTCTGGATGTATTCTGGACCCGTTAATTCCTCTTCAAATTCTTTTAGTCCAAATCCATTATGAATGCACTGTAAAGTTATACCCCCTAGTTCCTTGTCTCTTTCAATAATTAATACATTTAAATTCGCTTTTTTTACTTCTAAAGCCGCTGCTAATCCACCAGCTCCCGCACCAATTATTACAACATCAGCTTTGTATTTCTTCATTCTTCAATGCCTCCCTCTAACTTATTGAGAACAACATCCTTTGTTTTAGCGACAAGAAAATTAGAATCTTCTCCCATTTTCACTACTTCTTCACGCGGTATCTTCAATTCTCTTGAAAGAATTTCAATTAATCTCGGTCTACAAAATCCACCTTGACATCTACCCATACCAGGTCTACACCTAAATTTAATTCCATCCAGAGTGTTTGCTCCAACGGGAGAATGAATAGCATTAAGAATTTCTTTTTCTGGAATAGTTTCACATCTACAAATAATTCTTCCCCAAGCGGGATGCTCTTTTATTTTATTGTCTAATTCTTTTTTAGTAAAATCTTTGAGCATTTCAGGTTTAGGGCGTATTGGATTATAATCTTCTTTGACTTTTATGTTTACACCCAACAATTCTAAGAAATCAACAACTCGTTCAGCAATAGCATAACAAGACGTCAGACCAGGAGATAAAATACCAACTACATTAATAAATCCGTAGACATCAGTATTGTCAATAATAAAATCATAGGTGTCCGGTACTGCCCTCAAACCCGCAAAATTTCTAATAGATGCTCTAACGGGTAAATTAGGAACTAATTTCTTTCCTCCTTCTAAAATTTCCTTTAATCCCGCTTCTGTAGTAGCAATATCTTTTCTGTCACTAATGTTTTGAGCGTTAGGTCCAACAAATGTATTCCCACTTACTGTTGGACAAACTAAAATACCTTTAGAAACTTTGGTTGGAGTAGGAAATAGAATTTTGTTTAAATGCAGAGCGTTTCTATCAAAAAGTATATATTCCCCTTTTCTTGGCATTATATTGAAATAGTCTAACCCTACCATTTTTGAAATTTTCGCTCCATATACCCCAGCTGCATTAATAACATTGCTGGCTTTAAATTCCTTTTCTTTCGTTTTAATTGTGAATGTATAATTTTGGTGTTTAATTCTTCTTACTCGTTGATTTCGGAAGAATTTTACGCCATTCGTGGCAGCGTTCTCAGCGAGCGCATAAGTCATTCCATAAGGACTGACAATTCCTGCCGTTGGTGCATGTAGTACACCAACTACTTCATCGTTAATATTTGGTTCCATATACTTAATTTTTTCCTTATCCAAAATTACTTCCAGTCCAGGAACTCCGTCTTGGGATCCTTGTCTTCTCTGTTCTTCAAGCTTCTTTATTTGGTTATCTTCTAAAGCAACCACAAAAGAACCAATCCTTTGAAAAGAAAAGTTTAACTCCTCTACAGCTTGAGTATACAACTTATTTCCGGTAATACACATATCACGCTTTATATATTCTCGTGGTGTCGCAAAACCAGCATGTATTACACCCGAATTAGCTTTAGTAGTACCTGATGCAATATCAGCCTCTTTTTCTAATAATGCGATATTAAGATCGAATTTTGATAAAGTTCGAGCAATACAACAACCAATAACACCACCACCAATAACAATAACATCGTAGATCAAAGGAAATACCTCTTGAATTCTAAGGAGTATATAAAATAGCTTATGTAGTAAAACATCTTATATCTTTAAAATTTATTTAGAACATAACTATTTTCTAATTAGTCAAGTCGATGAATAGGAAAAAAATTATTTATGTCCTATTTATTTAAATTTAGTACTAGATTAAAAAAAACCACAATACATTAAATATCAACGCTATAACTATCAGTGCAATCGTTACGGGGTTAATTAATGTACTTCTTAAAGCTTTTGCGTATTTTACCTCAAGATCCCCTTTCATAAGGGTATTAAATGTTTTGTATTTCGGATTTGTTTCTTCTTTCATGTGGTATGAGCCAAGAAATCGAGGGGTTGTTAAACTTTTTAAATGGGAGTTATAATCGCTGGTAGGAAATAAATGTAATTTATTATTGTTAAGAACATCCTCGTAATCCTTTATATTACGGGCTTTGGTTTGCTCTTTTTCTTTACTTTGATTCTTATTTCTTTCGTTCATTTGATTAGTGACCAATTATTTGTTTCTCATTTTTTTAATATATATCTGTTCTTAAATTTTTTACGGTTATTTAAAATAATCAACATGTCTTACTCAAAATCGTACAAATTATAATTCGGTCATTTCTCTAAGGATTTATCAATATAATCGCCAAAACTAGAAAAAATACTTACATTGCTATCCCAATTTATTAGATCTTTTGCATAAACCCTAAAAAAGATGTCAGATATTTGTTTCAATTCCTCAATAACTTTCTTCTCTTTCATTTTTTTTAATGAACTTCCAATAAAAAGAAATTTTCTTCGCTTCATTATCATAAATCGAAGATCGGATTTTTCAAAACTTGAGATACCCCCATCAGAAAGAGCTTCGGCGAATTTGTTTAATGCGCTCATTAAAGCACCAAAAAGCTGAGGATTCACCTTCTGATCATACATTTTTGAAAATAAAACAATTCCATTGTCTGTTAAAACCCACAAATCCTTTATAATTTTCGGCATTCATACCACAAAACTAATTTTCGCGATCCAAATATCAATTAATTTGGTGCTTTAATAATTGAAAAATCTTTTTTAGATATTTTTATTAACGGTATTAAGAATAAAAAAATAAAAAAAATAAAAATTTGTTTTTTATCTTCAAATTTGAATCTATTAAAAAATAAAGTCTAAAATTCTATAAA
>Ga0255055_10003220_pt1 | contig 11103 bp, 7 predicted proteins | sample JV7_2_27_MG_FD_188633 | JGI IMG/M metagenome (GOLD analysis project Ga0255055, IMG submission 188633) | Seawater microbial communities from Jervis Inlet, British Columbia, Canada - JV7_2_27 | ecosystem: Environmental > Aquatic > Marine > Inlet | place: Canada: British Columbia | collected... | reverse complement strand
CGAGCATCCAGCGACCAGTGACCAGCGACCAGTGACCAGCAACCAGTGACCATTAACCAGTAACCATCTCAACGATCCTAACGAACCAAACGATCTAAACCATCCAAGCCGGAGACCAGCAGCCAGTGACCAGCGACAAGAGACCAGATACCAGCGACTGGACCCGCATGTGGTTTAAGACGAACAAGGTCTGGATGGCGGTAGACGCTCAGGGGCAACCTGTTATCAAAGAGGGCAAGGTATTGATCAAATACCAGCTTAAACAGGATTATGAGTACTGGATTAAAAAAAATAATGTCAGCCCGATTGACTCCCCTCCGCCGAAAACGCAAATGCAAAAAAAAAGAAAAACCCGCAATAAAAAATCCGCTAACGATAAAACCACCGGCGCTTCGGAACCCTGGGACGAATCGACTTACAAGGATAAAATTTGCGTATTCACAGACGGGGCTTCTTCCGGCAATCCGGGACCGTCCGGCATCGGCGTGGTATTGCGCTATGGGGAGCACGAGAAGGAAATCTCACAATTTATCGGGAACGCCACCAACAATATTGCTGAGCTTAAAGCCATCGAAATCGGGCTGTCCGCTCTAAAAAATAAGGATATTCCTGTCAGACTGTTTACCGACAGCCAATATGCCTGTGGATTGCTGGTGCTGAACTGGAAGCCAAAGAAAAACCTGCAGCTTGTGGAATCCATCAAAAAAACGATGGCCACATTCAAAGATGTAAAAATTATTAAAGTCAAAGGACATTCCGGTCACCCGGAAAATGAGAAAGCAGATTTTCTGGCCACCTCGGCAATCAAAAAGGCTAAACAATAGGGCACTAGGTTCAGGAATCGTAATCGTTATTAGTCCCTGGCAAGGAGGGTTTGGCCGTGAAAGCAAGATTTATTGCATTGCAAGGCTTTGGAGCAACGGTCTAACCTGACCCATTAAATCCGGTTTAGCATGTTAAAAACCAAAGAGCCCGGCACTATATGCTGCCGGGCTCCCATTTAAAGATATATTCAACTGCGTTTTAGTCTTTTTTCAGGGTATCGATCTCTTCTTTAAGTTCGGATATCTCTTGTTTATATTTTTCCACATCTTCATCGTCTGCAGCATCAGTTTCTGCGCTCTCATCTTGTTTCCAGGTATCTTTGAGTTCATCAACGCCAAGGTAGATGGCCAGAGCACCGCCAAGTAAAAGCATTACAGGGATGGTACCGGCAATAACTGTTAAAAATTGAGGAAACCAGGCCACTATCCCGATCAACCCCAATAATGCGGCGACTGCACCGCCAATTAATGTCTTCATATAACATTGACCTCCTTTCATATGCATTCAAATATTCAGGGTGGATATAAGCGCTCGTTCGCAGGCTGATCCTTTGTACCCGCAAACGGTTGCAACACTTTTAGCTCAATTGTTTGAAAAGTACCATAACATAGTCAGTAACACAAGCCAATAATATATTGCAAACCAATACCTATTCTGCTAATTTTAATAAAAATTCTACCGGATAACCATCATGACCAAAAAGGGAAAAGCAGCACCGCAAGGATACAGCGGACCGTCTAACAGATGGATCAACAAAATCCTGCGTGGTTCCTATGATCATTACACCTGCTTGCTGCCGGACAAAAGCGGCAGCTTCTCAAATCTGCTTCTTAAGCTTTTTTACTCAGGGATTAAGGTCGATGACCAGCAGACCGAAATTATTGCGCATCTGGAAGAAAAGGCCATTGTCGTTTATATAACCAAATTCAAAAGCTTTTTCGAATACCTCTTCTACTACAATCGCTACCGTCAGGAAAATCTGCCCTACCCCCAGATAGGCTTTGACTACAAAGTTTATATCTGGCAGCCATTATCGCAGATAGTGAGAATTTTTTTGGCCCAAGCGGATTTTGTTTTGCGGCATCAGGCCTTGCCGGATCCCTATGACCGTGGATATCTCAAAGAGGAATTGATTAACGGACGGTGTGGATTCTTGTCGCTGGTCGGGAAAAAGAATTTTTACCGCCGCTTTGTAAAGGCCGAAACCGACCCGATACATTACCTGATCGAAATTCAAAAAACCATTGACCGGCCGATTTACCTTATTCCGCAGTTGATGTTTTTCAGCAAAACCGCCCGCCGCGAAAACCCGACAATGATTGATATCCTCTTCGGTCCCGAAGACAAACCCGGCAAAATCAGACGCCTGTTCACCCTGTTTAAAAACAGCGGCAGGGTGTTTGCGGAAGTTTCCGAACCCCTGAATTTAAAACGCTACCTGAATTCTGAAGAAATCCGTCACCAATCGACTGAATATCAGTCATTGGTATTGCGTCGCGACCTGCTGGTTCAACTCAATGCCCATCGCCAGAGCATTACAGGGCCTGTCCGCAAAACAAGAATAGAATTGAAAGAAAGTATTTTAACGACCGAACGCTTTCAGCGCTTTATGGAAACCTACGCCGAAAACCGTGATATTCCCATCCACCAGGTCCGCCGCAAAGCCGACGCCTATATCGAAGAGATTGCCGCCAATTATAAACCGGCTTTTATAACGGTGGCATCGGTTATTGTGGGATGGCTTATTCGGGCAATGTTTGACGGATTTACAACCAACCATGAGATTCTCAACAAAGTAAAAAATATGTCACTCAAGGGGCCTCTTGTCCTGGTTCCCAGCCATAAAAGCCATATTGATTATCTGATCCTGGATTATGTTTTGTATCACAACAACCTGTCGGTACCTCATATCGCCGCCGGCAAAAATCTCTCATTCTGGCCCTTGGGTCCTTTATTCCGCGGTGTCGGCGCCTTTTTCCTTCGTCGATCATTCAGGGGTGCCGTGCTCTATTCCAGGGTGTTTACCGAATATATCCACAAATTGCTGGAAGAGGGTTATAACATTGAGCAATTCATCGAAGGTGGTCGAAGTCGCACCGGCAAGTTGCTGATGCCGAAGCTGGGTTTGCTGTCCATCCTCATGAAGGCCTATAAAAATGGCGCCTGCAAGGATATGCTAATCGTTCCGATCTATGTCGGATATGACAGAATCATTGAAGAAAAGTCCTATCTGCACGAACTCGGCGGCGGTCAGAAAGAACCGGAAAACATATTACAGGTATTTCGTGCCCGCAAATTTTTGAAAAAGCGCTACGGCAAAATATATATTCAGTTTCATGAACCCATTTCGGTGAACCAGCTCTTAAGCCAGTATGGCCGGCCGCTGGCGGATATGAAATCAAAAGAGCTAAATGCCATCACGCGAAAATTAGGCTACCAGATAATAAACGCCATCAACCGGGTGACGGTCGTAACACCCCATGGTTTGGTCGCCGGCGCCATTCTCAATTTCACAAAAGAACAATTTTCTGACGGGGAGTTGCTCTCTGTAATTGCAACTTACATGAAATACCTGGCGGCCCAGAATGCTAAACTGGCCGATACCATAATTTCCGATCAGCAACGGGCGTTTGACAAGGTGGTGGAGTCATATACCCAGCGAAAGTTCATCGAAACGATCTCCAAAAACAAAGAGGAGACAGCTACCGAAAAAAAATTCTTAATTAACGAAAATAGACGACCCTATCTTGAATATTATAAAAACACCTGTATTGCCTTTTTTATTCCCGCGGCCTATACCGCCATGGCTATCCTGGAAAAAGACAGTTTCCGTTTTTCCGCCTCCGATTTGCATGCCGGCTACGGGTTTTGGCAGAGTTTTTTTAAATTTGAATTCGCCTATGATGTCGACATCCGATCAGAGTTTCATGTGCGAAAAAGCATCAAGGCCTTCATCGATGACGGCATTGTCATACCCCATCAAACACTGCCGGACACCTATGATGTCACCCCGGCCGGTTTTCGCAAACTGAAGTTATTCTCTTTTTTCCTTAAGACCTATTTCGAGTCTTATTGGATTGTGCTCAACTTCTTCATGCGCAATCCGCAAACCGCGGTAAAACCCAAAGACCGTATAAAAAAAATTACGGCCAGGGGAAATCGCATGTATAAACGCAAAGAAGTCGAGCGTAAAGAAGCGCTGTCGAAAGTCACCTATCAAAATGCCATTGAATTTTTCACCAGTAAGCGAATCAAAGGATCCGACGATACGGAAAAAATTGAAATCTACGCCAGCGCCATACAAAATGCCCTGAAATATTTACAACCATGAAAGCTCTCATTCTTGCAGCCGGTTACGGTACCCGTTTGCAGCCCTATACGAACCACACGCCCAAACCCTTGTTCACCATTGCCGGTCGCCCCCTGCTGGGTGTTATCATTGACAAGCTCCAGCAAGCGGGCTGCAAATCTGTTATAATCAACACGCACCACTTGCATCATGATATCGAAGCATTTGTTGCGGCCCAACGCTACAGCATTCCAGTAACTACTCGTTACGAACCGAAGATTCTTGGCACCGGCGGCGCCATCAAAAACGTGGCTGATTTCTGGGATACTCAGCCCTTTATGGTCATCAATGCCGATATTGTCGCTGATGTTGATCTGTATGACGTTTACCAGGCCCATTGCCGTCATCATCCCCCGGCCACCCTTGTGCTTTGTGATGATCCCGCATTTAACACTGTCGCCGTAAAGCAAAACAGGTGGATTACAGGGTTTCGCAATCAGGGGGATCGTTCCCAAGAGCCGGCTGACCGCCTGCTGACATTTACGGGGATACAGGTTCTCGAGCCTCAGGTGCTGGATTATATCCCGGACAACACGGTCTACAGCAGCATCGATGCCTTTAAAAAAATCCTGGCGCAAGGTAAAAAACTGGATGCCTATATTACTGATAGAGACAGCTGGCAGGATATCGGGACACCTGAGCGTTACCGGCAAATCGCCTTTCAAAAAGCGCTGCCGCAGGCTTTCAAAAAGGCTTTCGGAGATACTCCCGGCCTGCGGTTAGAAAAAGAAAAGCTTAAGGGAGACGGATCGGAAAGGCGATGGTACCGTCTTAAAACAAAACGCCACTCACTAGTCATGGCAGATCACGGCATTCGGGAGAATCAGGTGACCGCTGAGGTTGATGCGTTCGTTCATATCGGACAGCATCTGTATCGCCAGGGCGTGTCCGTGCCCAAAATTTATTTCTACGACACTTTCTGCGGCCTGGTATTCCTCGATGACCTGGGCGATGTCAACCTGCAGCAAATCGCCCGTTTAACGCCCAATCCGGAATCCCTTATCCGCCTGTATAAATCCGTCATTGATCAACTCATTAAATTATCACTGCGTGGCGCAGACAACTTTGATCCGGCCTGGACCTATCAAACTGCCCAGTATGATCAGGAGCTGATAGTAGAAAAAGAATGTCGCTATTTTCAGGAAGCGTTTTTAAAGGATTATCTGGGAATCAGGACGCGGTTTGAATATCTCGCCGCTGACTTCGCATCACTGGCCCAAAAAGCGCTTCAATATTCAAACACCGGTTTTATGCACCGGGACATGCAGTCCCGTAACATCATGATAAAAAACCATCAGATTTACTTTATCGATTACCAGGGGGGGCGTTTCGGCCCGCTTCAATATGATCTTGCCTCGCTGCTGATCGATCCCTATGTTGAATTGTCGGACACCATTCGATCTCACCTGCTGGATTACACGATTGAGGCGCTGTCGGCGATCACTGAGGTGGAATCGGAAAAATTTCGCTTATGCTATAATTATTGCATGCTCACCCGAAATCTTCAGATTCTTGGCGCATTCTCTTTTCTGAGCAAAGTCAAAGGCAAGCACTATTTCTTAAAATACATACCTGCTGCACTCAGGACCCTGAAATCCAATCTTAGCGCTAACAATCAGGGGGAATTCCCCACTCTGACGGCCGTGGTAGAAAAGGCTTACGGTCAGCTGAAGATAGCGTAGTACACAATTTCATAAATACGATAACATATAAAAAACTCACCGTTGAGCACGCAGCCTCCGGCCTGTAAGCCCAACGGGCTGGAAGCGGAGTTGGAAGCCGGCGGATCAATTTTGAAAAGACCTATCAAAAAAATGACGGAGCGATCCGCCTTCGGCGGACCACAAATATTCAATTTTCAATAGTCAATTCCGGCTTGTCCGGATTCGGAGGTGAAAAATGGATACAATAAAAGTCATGGTTAATGGCATACCTGGAAATGTGGCCCGAATGATTGCCGGGCATATATTAAAGGACGATCGCTTTGAATGGGTACCCTATTCGCTGACCGGACCGGAAATTCAGGAATCTGAATCTACCGTCGATAACATCTCGGTAAAACTGATCCAGGCGGATCAAAGAAAATCACAAATAGAAAAAATAAAGCAAACCTACGGGGAGTTTCTGAGTGTCGATTACACCCACCCGTCAGCGGTGAATCCCAACGCTGAATTTTACTGTCTTAACGGGTTAGCGTTTGTGATGGGAACCACCGGCGGCGACCGCAAGAAACTTGAAGAAACGGTGCTATCTTCTTCCATTGCCGCTGTCATCGCACCCAATATGGCCAAACAAATTGTCGGGTTTCAGGCGATGACGGAATATGCCGCCGACAATTTTCCCGATTTATTCAAAGGCTATTCCCTCGAAATTAAAGAAAGCCATCAACAGGGCAAAGCCGATACCAGCGGCACAGCCAAAGCCATGGTAAGCTATTTCAACAAGTTGGGTGTTTCTTTTTCAGCAGACGAAATCGTGCGGATACGGAACCCGGAGGATCAAAAATCGCAATGGGGAATTCCGGAGCAATATCTCTCCGGCCATGGATGGCACACCTACACCCTGGTTTCAGAAGATCAGACGGTTCGATTCGAATTCACCCACAATGTCAACGGTCGCGAGGTCTATGCCCGGGGAACTATTGACGCGATTTTATACCTGTCTGAAAAAGTGCGGGCAGGTGCCAAAGGCCAGATGTTTACCATGATCGACGTCTTGAAAGGAGCTTGAAATTCAGGGCTGTAAAAACCAAAGTTTTATTTAGTCTTTTCAACGACCTCATAAGCCTTGGCCAGCGCCTTATCGAGATTTTTGGGCTGATCTCCCCCGGCCTGGGCCATGTCCGATCTGCCGCCGCCGCGGCCGCCGACTTCAGCAGCCACCTGCTTGACGATATTGCCGGCATGATAGCGGTCGGTGAGATCTTTTGTGACCACTACGATCAACATGGCCTTTGAGCCGGCCGCACTTCCTAAAACGACAATGCCGGATTTGATCTTGTCTTTGAGCTGATCGGCCAGATTTCTGAGAGCGGCCGGTGTATCCACTGTGACTCTTTTGGCCAATACATCAACACCGTCTATCGACCTGACGACATCCGGCGATGCCTCCGTTGCTTCTGACGCCAGTTTGGTTTTTAGCTGAGCAACTTCTTTTTCTAAAGCTTTAAGATCGGCCTGCATCTTTTTGACCCTTAACGGTACGGCCGGGGCTTTTTCTTTCAGCAAATGGGCCGTATCGTTTAATACCTGCGAGGTTTGCTGGACAAATTTTAGCGCCGATCCACCTGCCAGGGCCTCAATTCGTCTGACCCCGGATGATATGCTGGATTCACTGACGATTTTGAAAAGACCGATGTCACCGGTATGTCCGGTGTGAGTCCCGCCGCAAAGTTCCTTGCTGAAATCGGTGAGAGAAACAACGCGAACACGATCTCCGTACTTTTCCTCAAACAAAGCCGTAGCCCCTGATTTAAGTGCGTCTTCAGCATCCATTTCCTCAATAGCGGTGGGTACGTTTTCGCGGATACGCTGGTTGACAAGATTTTCAATGGTTTCCAGGGTAGCGGTATCTATCAAAGAGAAATGGGTGAAATCAAAACGCAGCCTGTCCGGCGCAACCAGAGAGCCGGCCTGCTTGACATGGTCTCCGAGCACCTTGCGCAGTACCGCGTGCAAAATATGGGTGGCGGTGTGGTTTAAAGCTGTGGCCGCACGCTTGTCCCCGTCGACGTTCAGACTGACGGCATCCCCTTTGGAGACGACTCCGGATGTTATCCTGGCTTTATGGATGATGAGTCCGGTGGGGTCTTTGACCGTGTCCAGTACCGCCATCTCAAAATTCTTACCGCTAATGGTTCCGGTGTCGCCGACCTGACCGCCGGATTCGGCGTAAAAGGGGGTGCCTGCGGTAACGATTTCAAGGTGCTGTCCTTCAGCTGCTTCGGTGATTTCTTCACCGTCGGCCACCATTACCAGTATTTTTGAATCGCCGCTCAGAGAATTGTAGCCAATAAACTCCGGTTTGACACCCTGGGCCGAAAGGCTTTTGTAAGCCTCGCTGATACTGTCAAAGGTCGCCACCGACCTGGATCTGGCCCGCTGCGCGTCCATGGCCCGGTCGAAGCCGTCCATATCCAGACTCATATTTTCGTCCCTGATAACATCCTGCACAATATCCACCGGGAATCCAAAGGTATCGTAAAGTTTGAAAATAACATCGCCGGGCACCTGGCTCTGGCCGCGTGCCCTGATTTCGGCCAGGGTATCATTTAAAACCTTCAATCCCGTATCCAGGGTTTCCAGAAACCTGACTTCCTCATTTTTAATTACGCTGGTAATGAATGCGGCGGCTTCGGATAATTCGGGATAGGCCGGTTTCATAATCTTAAATACGACCTCGGCCGTTTGGGAAAGAAAGGGACGGTTCAGCCCGATATTACGACCGTAGCGAATGGCTCGACGCATAATGCGGCGCAGGACATAGCCCCGGCCCTCATTGGAAGGCATAATGCCGTCACCGATAAGAAAAGCCGCTGCCCGGCTGTGATCGGCAATCACCTTCATGGCCACAGCGGTCTCCTGGGATTCGTCCAGACGCTTTTCCGCCAGCTCTTCGGTCTTGTCGATGATGGGTCGGATGAGGTCGGTGTCATAATTGGTGGCAACATTCTGAATGATCGACACTATACGCTCTAAGCCCAGGCCCGTGTCGATGCTCGGCTTGGGCAACGGAGTCATTGCCCCGGAAGCATCACGATTAAATTGCATGAACACCAGGTTCCATATTTCCAGGTAGCGATCACAGTCGCACCCGGCGGTGCATTCGGGCCGTCCGCAGCCGTATTCTTCACCGCGGTCTATCAGGATTTCGGAACAGGGTCCGCAAGGCCCCGTATCTCCCATGGACCAGAAGTTATCTTCTTCACCCAATCGAACAATGCGGTCTTCGGGCAGCCCGATATTTTTATGCCAGAGGTCATAGGCGTCATCATCATCAAGATAAACCGAGGCCCACAACTTGTCCGCCGGCAAGCCATATCCATTGGTCAAAAGGTCCCAGGCAAACTCTACGGCACCCTCTTTGAAATAATCACCAAAGGAAAAATTACCGAGCATCTCAAAAAAGGTATGATGCCTGGCCGTATAGCCGACGTTTTCCAGGTCATTGTGTTTGCCTCCGGCGCGAACACATTTTTGCGAGGTGGTTGCCCGGATGTAGTCTCTTTTATCCTCTCCCAGAAAAACACGTTTGAATTGCACCATTCCGGCGTTAATAAACAGCAGCGTGGGATCTTCCTGGGGAACCAGCGAGGAGCTGCGGACAATCCGATGGTTATGTTTTTTAAAATAGTCAAGAAATTGCTTTCGTATATCGTTTCCTGTCATTAATATCTCCGTTGCGGGTTACGCGGTGCGCGTTACGGGTTACGAGTTGCGGGTTGCGTGGTGCGCGGTGCGCGTTACGATTTGCGGGTTGCGGTACGGGTTGCGGGTTACGAGTCACGGGTTACAGGTTGCGAGTTACGGGTTACTTGCTTGTTTCTGGTCGCTGGGTTCTGGTTCCTGGTTTTTGGCCCGGTTTGATCTCACCCTCTCACCTTCAGTTTTTTCCGCCTTCCGCCTTCCGCCTTCCGAATTCTATCATTCCCATTTCCGCATTTCGCATTCCGAATTCCGACTTCTATTTTGGGGCCTCTTCAGTTTTCTTTTTGTCAAACCCTAAGGCCTCTCTGGCCTTCTGATAAATGTCATCGTACATGTCCTGGTTTTCAGCCAGAAAGCGCTTGACGTTTTCACGTCCCTGGCCGATCCGCTCGCCCTGGTAGGAATACCAGGAACCGCTTTTGTCGATGATGCCGGCATTGGCACCCACGTCAATCAGGTCGCCGGATTTAGAGATGCCCTCCCCGTAGGAAATATCAAATTCTGCTTCCGTAAACGGCGGTGCCATCTTATTTTTGACCACTCGCACCCGGGTTCGATTCCCCACAACCTCCTGTCCATCCTTGATAGCTCCGATTCGCCGAATATCGAGTCGGACCGAGGAGTAAAACTTCAGCGCATTGCCGCCGGTGGTGGTTTCCGGGTTGCCGAAAACCACGCCGATTTTCATTCGAATCTGATTAATAAATATGACCGTTGTCATGGTTTTACCGATCGAACCGGTCAGTTTTCGCAGGGCCTGGGACATGAGTCTGGCCTGCAAGCCCATGTGCGAATCACCCATCTCGCCTTCAATCTCAGCTCGCGGTACCAGCGCCGCCACGGAATCAATTACCAGGATATCGATTGCCCCGCTTCTAACCAGCATGTCGGCAATTTCAAGGGCCTGCTCCCCGGTATCCGGTTGGGAAATCAACAGCTCATCGCAGTTGACACCCAAACGCTTGGTGTAGCCGATGTCAATCGCGTGTTCGGCATCGATAAACGCCGCAATGCCGTCATTTTTCTGCGCCTCTGCCACCGCATGCAGGGCCAGGGTCGTTTTCCCGGAGGCCTCCGGCCCAAAAATCTCCACCACCCGGCCGCGGGGTAATCCCCCGATACCCAGGGCTTTGTCCAGGGACAGGGAGCTGGTGGAAATAACCGGCCAATCGGCCACAGGCCGGCTGCCCAATTTCATGATGGCACCTTTGCCGAACTGGCGCTCCACCTGCGTCATGGTGGATTCCAGGACTTTTACTTTATCTTCTGAAACAGACATAATTACCTCCTCCTAATTACTCCGCCCTGAAAAATAGCATATTCAGGGTGATAAATAGTTCTTGGAAAACTGAAGTTTGTTTTTTAACCATAGGTCCGGCGGATTAATTACTTAATGCTGCGCATTTAATTTTTATGTTTTTCTCTTTTTAATTCATTTTAGGTGCTTGGGTCTAAAGAAACATAGCAACAATTATATTACCGAAATCATAAACTATTATCCAT
>Ga0255055_10003219_pt1 | contig 11109 bp, 5 predicted proteins | sample JV7_2_27_MG_FD_188633 | JGI IMG/M metagenome (GOLD analysis project Ga0255055, IMG submission 188633) | Seawater microbial communities from Jervis Inlet, British Columbia, Canada - JV7_2_27 | ecosystem: Environmental > Aquatic > Marine > Inlet | place: Canada: British Columbia | collected... | reverse complement strand
ACCCGAGAGGGATCCGACCGAGCTACTCGGCCATCTCGTCGACGCGACGCTCGTCCTGCAAGAGGCCCGGGCGATCGGGCTCGACGAGCTCGAGGAGTTCCAGATAGCGGTCCGGCAGTTCCGCGAGATCACGCTGAGGAGTGTGCTGATCGAGCGGGCTGCGCGCGACTTGCCGCCGCCGGATGAGGCTGAGGTCGATCGGCGCTATCGCTCCCGTGTCGAGGAGGTCGAGGTTTCGACCGTGCTGTTCGAGGACCGTACCGAAGCGGACGCCTTTCTCGCTGTGCTCGCCGAAGGGAGCAATTTCGAGAAGACCGCCGAGCTTTTCGCCGAGGAGCAGCGAGCAATACGCTACGACGCGCAGGGATTCATCAAGCGGATCGAGTTGGTGCCGGCGGTGGCCACGGCTATCGATAACCTCGCCCCCGGCCAGATCAGCGCTCCGATCGAAGTCGGACCGGGGTTCGGCGTTATCAAAGTGTTCGGGGCAAGGGTCCCCGACGATCCCGATGCTCGCGCGGGTGCTGAGCGGCAAGTCGCAGCGGCGAATCACTCGACCGCGATCTTGAGATACATCGAAGGGCTTCGCGCCGAGTACCTCCAAGTGGACGAGGCACTGTTCGATTCGCTCGATTTCGACGCCGATCCGACGACATTCGACACTTTCCTTCAGGACGAGCGCGTCGTCGTTCGTATCGAGGGCGGCGAACCGATCCGCGTCAGCGATCTCGCGCAAGCGATCAAGAGCCGGCTGTTTCACGGCGTAGAGCGCGCCGCGGAGCGTCAGCGCATTCGCAGGATCAAGGACAACGTCTTCGAGGAGCTCACGACCGAACGAGTCGTCCAGCTGGAAGCGGAGCGACTGGGACTCGACGAAAACCCGCGGTTCGAGGCTGCGCAATCCGAGTACGAGGAAGGGATCCTCTTCGGATTGTTTATTCAAAAGGTGATCGATCCGTCGGTGGAGGTGACCCCCGACGAAATCGAAGCGTTCTACGAGAACCACGTGGCGGATTACACGTCCCCCGAGATGGTCCGCCTCGAGTCACTTACCTTCGACGATCCGGCGACGGCCCAGCGGGCGCTCGAGCATCTCAATTCCGGCGCCGACATCAACTGGATGCGGGCCAATGCCGAGGGCCAGGTCGATCCGGAATCGTCGCCTGTGCATTTGCGCTTCGATGCGCGCCTTGTGACGGTTACGAGCCTGTCCGAAAGCGTGCGGAAAGCGATCGCTGGGGCGGAAACGGGTAACTTCCGCCTGTATGCGGAGACCGCCGAGCGCCACCAGGTCCTGTACGTGCGCCAGAGAATCGCAGCGCAGCCGAGGCCGGTCGACGAGGTCCGGGGCGAGGTCGCGCAAGGCGTATTCGCGCAGGAGCGTCAGGCGTCGATGGACAAATGGGTCCGACAGTTGCGGGACGCGTCGGAGATTCAGATCTTTGTGGACGCCGAGCAGCTTCGCGACCTCGCGAAGGCAGAGCTCGCGGGTCCGACCGGGAACGACTAGGCCAGGGAGCGCCTAGCGTACGGAGAACATCTGGACACGGCTGTTGCCGCGATCGGCCAGAAAGAGGGCTCCACGGCCATCCAGGCAGATATCGGCGGGATACCTTACGTACCCTTCCTTCCAGCCCATTCGCAGCTGCCGCCCGCGATAAGAGCCGTCGCGCCCAAGGATCACAACGCCGCCGCCATACTCGTCGACGACGAAGAGGCGTCCCTCCTCATCGACGGCGATCGAGGTCGGAAAGTCGACGTCCTCTAGAAGAGGAGGCGTGAGCGGCGAAAGTGCTTCGTCGTTCCTGCGAGCCACGTGCACCCTGCGCTCGACGCTGTCGATCGCGTAGACGTCGCCGCGAGAATCCACCGCGAGATCCGAGAGGAAACCTGCCTCCGGCGGGAAGGCGATCGACCGCTCTACGGTCCCGGAGGGATCGAAGACCAGGAGCCGACTCCCGCCGACGTCGAGGACGAATACACGATCGTCCGGACCCACGGCGAAGCTCCGGGGCGTGAACGATTCGCCGTCGTCGTCCCCGGGCTCGAGAAACCCCCTGAGCTCTCCCTCTTTGGTCACACGTCCGATCCTCCGAGAGCGACCGTCAAGGACGAGGATGTCACCGTTCGACAAAAAGGAGACGCGCAGAGGAAAGGCCAGCTGCGGTGAGGAGACCTCGCCGCGCGGCTCAATGCTCTCGATTCCTACATCGTAAATCAGAATGCGGCCGTTCATCGTGTCGGCGACGACGATCGAACCGCCATCGCAGCCGATACCCTGCGGCCCCTGGATGCCGTTCCCTTCCGCGTCGATGTAGATCGACAACATCGGCTTGAGCCGCACCGCTTCGTCGGCAAAGATCGCCGCCGCGGTCAACGCGACGAGGAACAGGAGCGAAACTCGAGCGGCGGGGCTCCGGAGCATGGCCTTCACCTCGTGTAGGATGCGTGGCACTGCGTGCACAGATCCCGATCCGGTTCGAAATGTGTCAGCTTCTCGTTCTGCGTGCCGTGTGTTCGGTGACAGCTCAGGCAGTCGACTACGAGATTTCGGTTCCGTTGGTCGAACACCTTCTCGCCCATCGGGTGCGTCGAGTGATTCTCCCAATCGTGGCAGATCCCACAGAGCTCCGTTGTGTTGGAGCTCGCCAGAAGGAAGGTCGTATTAGAAGCGTGTGGGGCGTGGCATGCCGCGCATTGGCCGTCGGCTATCGGTTCGTGTTTGTCCAGCGAGCTCGCCTGTCGGCGCACTGTGTCCTGGTGACAGTTTCCGCACAGCTCGCCCTCCGGCGCAGACAACAGACTGGCGACTTTGGAGGCGTGTGGGCGATGACAGTTCCCACAGGCCCTCTGATCGACTACCGGCCAGTGAATCCGATTCTTGCTGAAGGTCTCGTTGAACAGGTCGTTGTGACAGCCGCGACAAAGATCGGCCCCGGGTCGCTTGGCCTCGAGGGCATTCGGGGCCGTGGCGTCTGGGTGACACTGCGAGCACATTCTTCGACTCAATGGAGAGTGGACACTGGCCCAGAGGATCCCCCTGTTCGACGAGCCGTGGGGATCGTGGCAGGACGTGCAGTCCGATTCGCCCACCGAGTAGCCTACGTGATCTCTGGCGAATCTCTCCCGGCTCGGGTCGTGGCACTCGACGCACAGCGCTGGGATCGATTCGGAGAGCAACGCCGGGGCCTGCTCCGAGGCGTGGGGTGTGTGGCATCCGAGGCAGTCCTTTTCAACCGGAGCATGGCCGTAAGTCGCGCTCTCGATCGCCGAGGCCAAATCCTCGTGACAATCGAGGCACAACTCGTTGGCATCCAGGCGCAGTGCATTGGGGAAATTCGAGGCATGTGGGTCATGGCACTGCACACACTGGCCCTCGAGCGCCAGCTGGTGGGAGCTCATCGCACCCTCTGGAACGATATCGTCGTGGCAAGTCACGCATATCGCGTCCGGGTCGTCCGCGAGGAGTCGTCCGTGATCCGACGCGTGCGGATCGTGGCAGTCCGCGCAGTTGCCCGCTTTGACCGGAGTGTGAACGGAGGGCAAGGCCACGACGTCCTGAAAATCGACGTGGCACGAGAGACAAAGCTCTCCCGTTGCACCCGGTTTCAGCCTGTATTTGTCCTGTGCGATGGTTTCTGCCCCCGATACGGTGAGGAAGAGAATCGCGACGAGGATCAGGGAATCTGTGCGCAACGTCATGACCTTTCCCTAGAGCTCGCTGTCGACGACGTGGCATTCGTCGCACGCCCTCCCCGCAAACGGGGCGTGGACTTCCGCTCTGAACAGTTTCGGGTCCTCGGACGCATGCGGGTCATGGCATTTCACGCAATTCATGATGGACGGGTCGATTCCGAGATGGGCCTTCGAGAATGCCGAGTCCTCGGTATCGTGGCAATCGCTGCACGTTTCGTACTGTGATTGCCGGAGTAGGCTGACCTGCACCGAGGAGTGCGGCAGGTGACAGTCCGAACAATCGTCGGCCGGCGCGTGGAGGTTCTCGGTCCGCATGCGCTCGCCCAGGGGTGAGTGGCACGCCGTACAGAGATCGGGCTCGCGGGCCAGCATCAGCTTCGGCAGCTTCGCCCTGTGGGGACTGTGGCACTTGGTGCAATCTCCGGCCGAGAACGCCTGGTGACGGCTCGTGGCCGCCCCGGCCTCCTCGCCTAGATCCGAGTGGCAGTCGATGCATAGCTCACTCTGGGGCGCGGTGATCATGCCGTCGACTCCCGAAGCGTGGGGGTCGTGGCAGATCGAGCATTCTCCCGAGGCGAACGGCTCATGGCTGATATCTGCGATATCCGTCTGCATCGACTCGGCATGACAGTCTGCGCATAGCTCCGGCTCGGTCTTCTTCACCAGGCTGGCCTCGGAGCCGCCGTGAGCCGTATGGCAGCCGACGCAGTTGCCTATCAGTACCGGGCGGTGCACCGTGCTCGTGGCAAACTCGATCTCGGCGTCGCCGTGGCACTCGTAGCACAGCTTGTCCACTCTTGCCCTCAGAATGGGCTCCACGTTCGACCCGTGTGGATCGTGGCACGCGGAACACTCGCCGAATGCAACCGGGGCATGGGGCACGGCGGCCTCCGCGGCCTCTCGAACTTCCTCGTGGCAGGTCAGACAGAGCTCGCCGTCCTCGACGACCAAGAGCGGTGCGTTCTTCGCCGCGTGGGGGGCATGACACGACAGACAGCCGTCCCCCTCGGTCAGAGCCTCGTGTGGGTACGCGACGATCCCGGTCAGCTCGTCGTGACATTCCAAGCAGAGGTTATTGTCTGCACGTATCAGAAGATTGGAGTTCTGGGCTGCGTGCGGGTCGTGACACGATCCACAGTCACCCATTTCGAAGGGGGCGTGGATTTGGTCGCCGCCGGCCCGAAGCTCGGTGTCGTCGTGACAGCTCGAGCACAACTCGGCGCCGGACGACATGACCGCAAACGGATCCGAAGAATCCCCGGCCTCGTGGCAGGAGTCGCAAGAGGCTTGAAGCACCGGCGCGTGGGCGCTCGACTTCATCAAACCGGCCAGACGTGACGAGTGGGGGTCGTGGCAACCCGTGCAGGTCGAGCTCTCGACCGGGTAGCTCTCATGTGCATTCTGGAACTTCGCGTCCCCGGATGAATGGCAGGAGAGGCAAAGCTCGGTTGGTTCACTCCTCAGCAACCCCTCCTGGTCGGAGCTGTGCGAGTTGTGGCAACCGTTGCACCCTTCCGACTCGAGCACCGCATGGATGACCGGCCGCTCGTAGGGCTCACGCTCGTGGCACTGATAGCAGTTCTCCGCACCGACCGACCTCAAGAGGTGCTCGCCCGTCGAGCCATGCGGGTCATGGCACGTCGAGCAACTTCCGCCTCCCCGAAGGGCGGTGTGGACCTCGGGTTTGTCGAGCCCGATGCTTTCAGGCGTGTGACAATCCAGGCAAAGGGCGTCGCCGTCTTTCTTGAGGATGAGCTTGGGCACGAGGCCATGTCTGAGGTGGCAGCTCTCACAGTCGTTGTCTTTGATTCCCGGGTGGGCGCTCTTGAGCGAACGGAGTTGATTCGCTAGTTCCGTGTGGCAGTCGAGGCACTGTTTGGACTTGAACTTCCGGGGGGCAGCGTCCACTCCCCCGTCGGGTCCGACGAACACCGCAACTACGACGAGACTGAGGAGGCTCGCGCCCAGGACGACCAATCTCGCGGACAGCGGTCTCATCAGAACTCCCGGCGGTGGCCACGATTCCGTCGAGCCACCTCGATAATCCAAGGGACGGGGCAGTGCAAGACTTGCACCAGACGGCGCCACGCGGGAGTGCACGGTCGGGGCCGCCTGGAATCTGCGCGTCCGTCCGGTAATTGCCGCGCCTGATCCACCATTCTGCCGTTACCGAAGGGGTCCTAGCAAGCCGCGATCGAGCGGAGGTGCCGCCCGCCGGCTGAAGACGATCGTTTGCGTCGTCCTAACGCCACCTTTCCTGTGCGATTTGCCTCAGTCGCAGTGCGGGTCTGGCCGCACGGAGAAGGGCTGACGTTATTCTGGGACGTTCTGTCCATGGCACTTCTCGCACAACCGGCCCTGAGCCGGACCTGCCGTCGCGTCGTAGGGATTTGGAATCGCGTACGATCCCGACAGGACGCCCTCCTCGACCCAGGTCGCGATGTTGAAGTCCCAGCGACCCGAGCGCGGCCCCGACGAGGCGTGAGCGCGGTGGCAACTCAGGCACGTCACGCGGGCCGTCATCGGAGTCGGGCCGCGAAAGGTGGTGGTCGAACCGGGGAACTCGATCGGTACCGTGGCCAGGTAGGCCTGGGTGCCGTCGCCGTCCAGGAAACCGGTGCCACGGTAGTTGTCGTACATGTCGATGATGTCGCTGTCCAATATTTCGCCGCTGGGATGCTCGAGGCCCGTGCCGCTACCGTCGTGGTACAAGGCATGGCAGTTGCTGCACCACTCACTGGTCCCCGAGAGGTACGCGGTGTGGTTTACGTCCGACTCCTCCGGCCCGTCGAGCGCGATCCCTACCGCCTCCGGGGCTGGTCGGGTGTAGGTAAAGACCTCTCCGTTAACCTGCGCCTCGGGGAAATCGTCGCCGTAGAGAAGCCTGAAGTGGCCACCGCGACCGTGCGGGTCGTGACACGAGGTACAGTGCAAGTTCGACGAGGGATAGCTCCCGCCCGGCGACATCAGGAAGTCCGGATCCGCGTCGGTCCCATGAGCTATGGAGACGACATTGTGTCCCGCCTGATGACCGGGGATCCAGTTGAGCGGGTCGTTACCTCCGGGACCATCATTCAGATTGTCCTCGAGCAAGAAGACGAACTGACCACCCCCGTAGAGCGGTCCGGGGCTCAGCGGATGAGTACCCCAGCTGTTTCCGTTTCCCGTCTCATGGCACTGGAGACAAAGATCTGTCGGATTGTCGACGCGCAGCAGGGACGGGCCGGTGGCCTGTGTCGGGTGGGTTTCGTGGCATCCGCTACAGGCACCGACGCCCCCGCTGTGAAACCCCAAAGCCGGAAGGGCCACAAATGCTGCGATTGCGGCGATCACGCTGCGAAAAGACAAACCCATACCGGCAAGACCTCGGCTGCCGCGCCCGGGAGCCAGAATCCGCCTCGACCGATGCCGCGGCCCGAGGGCGAAGGAACAGGCGGGGCAGAATTCACCAAACCCGCCATGCATAATCTACGACAGTTCTCGGATACGCAAATAGCAGAAACAGGACCCAATAGGTCGGTGACTCTGCTGTGGCGGGTCCCAGCGCAGTATCTTAGTGTCGCTCGTAGACGGAAGCAGCGTCGGCGGCGCTTCCGTCGGAGGATCTCGCAAGCGTGAGTGAGCCGCGCCATCGGAGAATCCGTCGAGCCGGAGCCCGTGAGAAGGAGGCGGCACGCGGCAAGCCGAGGGAGCGAAGAAAGCTTCAGCTCTGGCAAGCAGTCGTCACGCCTCTGGTATCGATCGGCGTCTTCTTCGGGCTACTCGAGATCGTGCTCGCGCTGGTAGGCGTCCAGTCCGTGCTCGAGCGCGAGGACCCCTTCGTCGGGTTTGTCGCTAACGTCCCCCTCTTCGTCGAGGAGACCGACCAGGAAGGCCGGCGGATCCTGGTCACAGCGAATAACAAACATCGCTTTTTTAACCCGCAACGATTTCCGCGAGATAAGTCGCCGGGGACCTACCGCATTTTCTGTGTTGGCGGGTCGACGACCTACGGCCGCCCATACGATGACATGACCTCTTTCGCCGGCTGGCTTCGCGAGTTGCTGCCCGTCGCCGACGCTCGGCATCGCTGGGAGGTGATCAACGCCGGAGGGATCAGCTACGCCAGCTACCGCGTGGCGCGCCTGATGGAGGAACTAGCCTCCTACGAACCGGATCTCTTTGTCGTCTACTCGGGGCACAACGAGTTCCTGGAAGAGCGGACCTACGGGAACCTACGGGAGGTTCCCGGCGTGGTCAGGTCGACTGCCGCGCTGCTGGCGCGCACTCGAACGTGGGCCGCGATGAGCTCACTGCTGGACGGTCTCGGGGCGTCTCCCCGCCTGGAACAGAATCGTCGGGCTCAGTTGCCCGGTGAAGTGAACACCCTGCTCGAGCGTTCCGCGGGGCCGGAGCGATACGAGAGGGAAGACGCCTTGCGGGAGCGCATTCTGCTCCATTACCGGATCAGTCTCTCGCGAATGGTGGAGATCGCAAGGTCCGCGGGAGCGGAGATCATTTTCGTGACTCCGGCCTCGAACCTGAAGGACTGCACGCCGTTCAAGAGCCAACACACCGACGGCCTCGAGAGCCTGGATCGAACGCGCTCGAAGGAGCTGTTGGCGATCGCTCTGGAGCGAGCCCACGAGACTCGGATGTCCGAGGCGCTGGAGGCGCTCGACGAGGCGGTCGCCATCGATCCGCGGTTCGCCGAGCTCCACTACCGTCGGGGAGAGGTGCTCCTCGCACTTGGTAATAACGAGGCGGCGGAGGTCGCGCTGCGCCGCGCCCGGGACGAAGATGTCTGCCCCCTGAGGGCCCTGTCGCCGATGAGAACGGTCGTTTCCGAGGTGGCAAGGCAGACCCGATCCGGTTTGGTCGATTTCCTCGACGTCCTCGAGCGCGCCATGCTGGACGACCGAGGTCACCCGATCCCGGGGAAGGAGTACTTCCTGGACCATGTACATCCCACGATCGAGGCGAACCGAATGCTGGCGGTCGCACTGATCGAGGCCATGATCGACCGCGGCATTCTGCGACCTGACGAGTCCTGGGGCGAAGACGCGATCGCCGAGATCGCCACGAGGATCGAGGGCAACCTCGATCGGGGGATGCACGCGCGAGCGCTGGCCAGTCTGGCCCAGGTGTTGTACTGGGCCGGCAAGTTCGAGGATGCCCGGCGGCCTGCCGCCCAGGCACTCGAGTCGGACGTGGGGGACGTCGGCGTCGTGGCGACGGCGTCCACGATCCTCGCGTCACTCTCCGCGCGTGACGGAGATACCGCCCAGGCACGGGTGTTTTTCAGGAGAGCGCTGAACGCAAATCCCCGGAACCCGGAAACACATTTCCAGGTCGGTCTGATGTTTCTGAACGAGCCCAATCGGGACCTCGAAGTGGCGGCTGCGCACATCCTCCTTGCGAGTGTGATGTGGCCGGAGAATGACATGACCCATCAGACCTTCGGCCTCGCCATGGCCGAGCGCGGTCGCCTCGAGGTGGCCTTCCCGAGTCTCCGGCAGGCGGTGCGTCTGAATCCGCGCAACACCGACGCCGAACGGGCACTCGCCCGGATGCGCGAGCTGCTCGGCACGAGGGCGAACGATCTCGTGGCGCCGAGGATCTCCGTGACGTCGTACCCGTCGGGGGCTCCGCATGAAATCGTCCAGATGAGGCTCAATGAAACCGGCCGGGAGATTCCCGACGGGATCTGGACCGAGTGGTACGAAGGGGGCGAGCCCAAGCGCTTCGTTGATTACGCCGGCGGGGTACCCCACGGCGTCGAGATCACCTGGAATCCTGACGGCAAGGTCGTCTCACGCACCGAGTACCGGCAAGGTAAACCGGCCGACGCCTCCGCGACTGCCATGCCAGGATGACCTGCCGATGATCCGTCAGTTTTCCTCGACCATGGCCGGCGGTGCGGGCAGTTTGCTCGATCGTGCGAGGGCCATTGGTCTCTGGCTTTACGTCTTCCTGGGTCTTGCCTCTTTCGCACGTCTGTTGATTCAGGGCGTCTCTTCGACTCCGGCTCCGCCTCCTTGGCATTTACTCGATCTTGCCTACGGCTGGTGGATCGCTCTCAGCTTCGTCCTCCTCCAGGTTGCTCTTGGTCGTCGTCTGCTCAGGTCATGGCAGGCGAAGGCATTCGGGCCGAGTGGGCCGACAGCCTGGCTGATCTCGTTCACGATCGGATTCTGGCTGTCGGCCATCGTTCTCATGGCGGTGGCCTGGGCGGGTCTTCTCAACCGGTACGGTCTCCTCCTGTACATGCTCGCCGCCGCTATCGTTGCGCTGCGTCCCTCGAAATCGGCCTGGCGTCATATCGGACGATCGTTCCTTTTGCCGATCGACCGCTGGCTGGTCGTGGCCCTGCTGCTCGTGGGCGGGGTCCTGGCAACGATGCTGCCGTTCTTCATCCAATCCCTGCTCCCCAACTCGGATTGGGACGGCGCGAGCACGCACTTGCCTCTTGCGGATTGGTTTCGCGATTCGGGACTTTCCCCCATCCCCTCGTCCCATTCAAATCTGATCATCCCGGGAACCGTCCATCTCGTCTACGCGCTGTTCCAGGCGATAGGGGCCGAGCAGGCGATCATCCCGTTCAATCTGCTTGTCAGCTTACTCACCTGCGTCGCGGCGGCCTCCATCGCTTCGCGCTTCTGGGGCAAGACGGCGGGCCGCTGGGCATTCGGCGTCTGTCTCTCGATCAACCTCTTGATGGAGGTCGGGCTGGACCCTCGAATAGACGGTTTTCTCGCTTTTTTCTGCACGATGGCCGCTCTCGGTGTCATGGTTATCGTGCTCGAAGGAGCAAAGCCCGGAGCGCTCGTTCTGGCGGGGATCGCGTTCGGCAATGCGCTGGGGACCAAATACACGGCGATCTTCCCATTGCTGCTCTGGGGAGTACCGGTCTTGTGGGTCCTGTTTCGGCATCACGTCGCCGAGGGCCGGAAGCGATGGTTGGCAGCGACCGTCGCGGTGGCTTGCTTGGTAGCCCCGTCGGGCTACTGGTACGCGAGCAATGCGGTCCGGTTCGGGGACCCGGTCTATCCACTTCTCAAAGGTCAATCGATCCCTTTGAAGGATGGCCGATCGGTGCGCTTGGCGGACGCGGTCGATGCGCTGGTTGTCGAGGCCAGGGCAGAACCCGAGTTTTACGGCAGATTCGAATGGACCAGAATCAGTCCGCGGAGCCATGAGATTCCCCGCGGCCTGCTCGACCCGATCAGTCTGTTCCTGCATCCCGATCGCCACTCGCGCAAACCAGCCCATTTCTTGAGCCCTCTACTTTTGCTGTTCTTCCTGTTGCCGTTCTTCCGACGCGAGAGGGCCGCGTGGTTGCTGTTATGGATGGGCGTCAGTGTCCTGCTCGCCATTGGAGTACGGACCTACCTCATCCGTTACGGTCTGGTCTTCTACCCTGTCCTCGCTGCG
>Ga0255055_10003218_pt1 | contig 11111 bp, 7 predicted proteins | sample JV7_2_27_MG_FD_188633 | JGI IMG/M metagenome (GOLD analysis project Ga0255055, IMG submission 188633) | Seawater microbial communities from Jervis Inlet, British Columbia, Canada - JV7_2_27 | ecosystem: Environmental > Aquatic > Marine > Inlet | place: Canada: British Columbia | collected... | reverse complement strand
TCGATTTCGAACCGCCACCGGTGCTCAACGTGTCTCCGCTTCCACCGTCACCCAAGCGCGGCGGTGCGCAGATTCAGATGTTGGACCGTCTGGCCGAGGAAAAGAATCTACGTTCGGTTGCGCTGGCTTATCCGAGAAACGGGATCTGGTGGTTGGAAATCTGGACGGCTTCGAATTCCGGAATTTTCCGCCTCGGCAGCGAGGGGAGTGATGTAGATCTGATCGAACGGGCGGCGGGTCTCGCCGGCGCCTCGATCATCCACATCGAAAACCTTTGCGGGCTACCGCTGAGTCTGGTGAAAGACCTCAAGGATCGTGGCCTCTTAACGGTGCTCTCGATTCATGATTTCACGCTGTTCTGCCGGAAACCGCATCTGATCGAAAGGGCGACCGGGGAATTCTGTGAGTACTGTCAGGACCACAGACGGTGCGAACGGTGTCTTGACGATATCGATCCGGAGAGATCAACAGGCCAGGATGAATATCAGCGCGCTGGCGCGGAGGCGTACGAAAGCGCCAAGCTCGTGATCTACCCATCCCATTTCCTCCAACGTCAGTACCAGGCACTGTTCCCCAATTTGCGCGATAGCGAGATGGAGAAGGTGATTGCGCCTGCCACGTGGCGACAGGCTTCGCTCGCGGGTCGTTCGGGTGGACGGCCACGCATGGCCTTTGTCGGTGGCGTCTACCTTCACAAAGGAGGCGCACTGATTGCGCCAACGATGAAGCTGGTACGTGAAAAGATCCCGGAAGCAGAGGGGTTTGTGTACGGCAACGGCGAGAGCAGCCTGTTTCGACGGCTCAAGAGGACGCGAGGTGTGCGAATTCGTGGCTACTACAGACGGGGCACACTTCCCACGCTGCTTGAACGCGACAGGATTTCGGTTGCGGTCCTTCCTTCCATCTCGCCGGAGGCCTACTCGTTAGTCGTCGATGAGTGCCTGTCAGCGGGCGTGCCGGTGATCGCGTTCGATCATGGGGCACCGGCCGATCGACTTGCCAACTGGAACGTGGGAGATCTCGTTTCGCCGCATGGGGGCGCTGAGGATCTCTCCCATTCCATCATTCGAAGCCTGGTCAGCGGCGCTGATATTTCCGCGGAGGTCAAACAGTCTCTTCCCCGGCCAACATCGGCGGCGCGGCGACATCTGGATCTCTATCAGTTGGTGAAATCCGAATCAGGACGAACCGAGTGACCGGGTTGAAGTGTCGACTTGAACAGCCCGCGAATCCTCATTCGAGAGGAATCGAAAGCACTTCAGAGTATGCGGCATGTGACTTTTCGAAGTGAATGCGAACAACGCATAACGAATCCGCGGTAGCACCTGCCTGCGAAATGGTTGAGGCGAGACGCGAAAGGGCTTCGGGTTCGGCCGTCAGGTTCATCGCGTCTCCGACAGCCTCCCACCACCCTGGTGGTTGATGGCCGGTATATCCATTGACCGTGGGGACGCCCGCCACAAGGCCGGCCCACATCGCATCGAGTTGGTTATTAACAATTGAATGATCGCCGTCAATTAGCCCGGTGTAGAAAAACACCTCGCAATGCTCCGGTAACGCTCGGGCAATTGTCCTCGCTCGGTGCATCGACTCATGCTTGTCGTACCACCTTTGAGTTTGTCCCTGTTCGGTAAATATGAGCAGTACCAGACCTGCAGCTGCGACGGTTCCCCATTTCCTCATCACCACAGCGATTGTCGATGCGACACCATATGAGACTATCAAAAGAAGAAGCAGCCCCACACGTGAGACCGCCCGGATTGCTTCGGCTCCCGGCAGCACCTCGAAAACCCATCTCCACAACGTGAAGCCGCCTGGCCAACGCACCATCACCAGCAGCATGATGGCGGCGGTAATCACCGATAACTGTGTCAAACGGCTGCGGCGTTGAATCCAGAGGCCTGCGAGGGCCGCCACCGTCGTCACGCAACCCGGGCTCAAAGCGTGCTCCCACGGAAACTGAAGTGTTGCGATAGGCTTCCATTGGTTCAAACCGACGAAGTTGCCGATCCAATTTCCATACCCGGCATAGAGAAACGATTCGGGTTGCGGCAGAAGGGCGAAGACCTCTGCAAAACTGCTACCGGGGAGTTTTCTACTCGCACGCAGGTACGGGACAAATAGTGGCAGGCTGGCTAATCCTGCGAAGGCGAGAGCCGCCGCCCATATTTTGCTTTTGCAGCGTAGGCTGGAGAGCAGTGCAGCCCTGGTCGGTGGTAGTAGCAGAGCGACGGCCAGGGTCAATACAAGGAATAACAGGAGAAACCACACAAGGTAAACCGAGGCGTAGAACTGTACGACCACGCTGATGGAGAACAGCCAAATCCACTGCCATCGAGTGTGGTCGAAGCGGCCCTCACGAAACTCGAGCACGAGACCCATGAAGGCCAACGGTGTCGCATAGTGTGCAAACATCTGAACATGGCCGATCTGAGCAGAACGGGGATTTGAGAATGCGAACACGAATGCTCCGACGGTGGCCGGGATGGGTCCGAAATCGCAACCCCTTCTGAGGAAGATCCAGGTAGCGATGTAGCAACCTACGAGGAGACCGATAGAGCACAACTGATAGGAGGTTTCCGTTCTGACGCCTGCGAGTCTCCATGCCGAAAAAAACGGCTGCACGCCGAGCAGGCTTTCCGTGTGCGTACCGATGTCTTTCCATGGATAGAGGAAGGGTGGGCTCCAAAAGCCCTCGTCCGATCTCTGGCCCAGAAACCACTGGTGATTCCGCTCAAGAACATAGTTGACTAGACGAGGGTCCGAGCTGTCCGGCTGCATGAGCCGTAACCCCGAGAACAGCTGCACATGAAAGACGAGCGCCGTCCCGATTATCAGGAATGTGAGCCCGACCAGCATATGGATCGCGGTTTTGGCTGATGAGTGGCCGGTGGAAGCGGAGCATTCCTGTTCTGGGTGTTGACTCATTGGTACCGCCGGACGGGGTCTACGTCAGTGTCGGGAGTAGCTTGACCAACCCCACACACCGGAGCTTTCGAAACCATCAGCGAAAAGAGCACTTGCCAAACCGACTTCGTCGGCTCCGAGATCCGGAATCAAGTCGCGCGCCTGACCATCGAAGTCTAGGGTAACAGCGCTCCCGGTTCCGCGATCGATGGATTCAGAGTTGCTGGCGACATGATAATCAAAAGAGGGAGGGCCAGGATCGACGAAACCGGCGGACGCAAAGTTGAGGAACGACCCGAGCCCTGTGTACGTCCCTGCCCCAGGGTCACCATTGTTTGTATCGTCGAAGTTGCCCGCGAACAGGCCGGTATCGAGGTTGAAAACGGATCCTGACTGTGCAAACAATGCAGACTTCCCGCTAATCGTGTCATGATCCGCAACGACGGCGTATTTCAGGTCGAGAGTGGGTGGTGCCGGGAAAGCCACAAGAAGGAGTGCGAGGCCGATCAAACCAGGGTGGTCGATCTGGTTTCTGGCGAAGGTCACGTGCTCCAGCAGCGGGTTAATGTTCCCCTGAGCGCTCAGACCACCTCCGCCACCGCCCGGATAGAAATCGCCGCTCGCTCCCGACTCGACGCTGTTGTCGGCGACTACGGTATTTCGCAACGTAACGCTCACGCTAGCTGTTGAAAGCCGCTGCACATGAATGCCGCCACCCAATCCGGTGCCGCGATCGGATCCAGGCCCAACGCCACCGTCGCCTCCGGTGGCCCTGTTATTGGTGACTTCCGCTCTTTCGAGTAACAGCGATGCTTCGGCTGTAGCGACGCCGCCACCGAATGCCGGTGCCGCCTTGAACGAGGATCCGCCGAGGGCATTGTTTCCGGAAATCGTCGCATCTCGGAGAGTCACCGAGGTCGGGTCGAGTGCCAGTCCTTCGGCGAACAGACCACCGCCAAACGCGTAGGCGCCATAAGTCGCGCCGGCGCCTCCCTGGGCGACATTATCGATGATACTAATAAGTGACAACTCGCATGTGCTTCCACCGGTGCCGTCTCCGTTGTAGGCAGTCCCCATTGCCACACCACCACCGAGGCCGTCGGCGCGCGCGCCTGTCACGTCGCCTGCTCCCGAGGAACCGCCGCCCAGCGCGGTGTTGCCTTCCACTCGAATGTTCTCGCCGGTCAACGAGGCGCCGCAGCACGCGCCGAACCCACCTCCGAGCGCATAACCGCCTCGCTCTGCGCCATTGCCGCCATATGCGTCGTTTGAGAAAAACGTGACGAACTCCAGACTAACAGCGGCAAGCACCCCTCGAAACCAGGCCCCACCACCACCGCCGTCGCCACCGTACTGCTGGGTAGTAGTCCCACCGACTGCTTGGTTATTTTCGAAAACCACTCCGCGTAGCTCAACCGCGGCATTGTGGGCCAGAAGACCGCCTCCGTAGGCTGAAACCGCAAAAAAATCTCCGGATGAGGCTCCCTCGACGCGACCATTGCGAATTTTGACACCCTCGAGCGTCAGGCTTGTAGGCGTGGTCGCCGGGGAGGTGTCTACCGCATAGACGCCGCGACGCAGACTCTGGGCGTCGATAATCGTCAATGCGCCAGCCTTTCTTCCGGTCCAATTGGGCGATGAATATCCGCCACGTATTGTGACCTCTTTGTCCAACACGCACAAGACCGTCGGACTGTCAATCCCGGGTACGACGCACGGGTCAACTGAAGCTCCGGCATACACATATGTGCCCTCGGCAACGCGCACCTCATCTCCCGAAGCCGAAAGGTTGACTGCATATTGAATGGTCGCGCACGGCGACGCAGTGGAGCCGCATCCGGGACCATCACCGCCGTTCACGACATCGACGTAACGCTCGATGGCTAACGCCTGGGCACTCCAAAGAAGAACAGTCGATGCAAACACCAATCGGAGCGTCGCCTGACTTGTTGGCTGCTTCAATGTTGACCTCGGTTTCGGAAACCAACCTCGCTTGCGGTCGAGGCAACACCCTCCGGTCTACGCCCTCCCATTGCCATTCCCAACTCAATGCGCTTGAGTTTTCGCTCGCAAGAAAGACGAAAACGAGCCGCTTGGCCTCTTCTCACAGGTTATCACGTGGTGCGTGAATCAACGCCCGGAGGATAGGCCCGCGGAGCCGGTCTCAGTGTCACAGATCACGCACGCACCACCTTTGACTGGCGATTGTATGACCGCAAAATGCAGGCCGACTCGCGTTCGCAATTCAACCGTCTGCTTCCGTCATGTTATTGTCCTGGCGAATCGCAGCAGATGAAGTCCGCCCCAGACAACTCGTTTGCCGTCGACAAACTCGTGTTCTCCTTCCTGCGGATTCTCGGTTACCGACACGACACCGCAGTCGACGAGCGTTTTGGGATGGCGGATCAGTGCTTCGTTGATCGCCTTTTTTACATCGAAGAAGTGGCAGTCGTGAAGCACGATGTGAGCCCCGTCGTCGAGGTGCTCGAGGACCCCTTCGATGTCGTTGAGCGCACCTTCGTAGCTGTGATCCCCGTCGATGAGTGCCAGATCGAATCGGCTCGGAACAGCCTTGCGAGCTTCATCCAAGGCCTCGGGGGATGCACCTTGTATCAGCGTCGCGCGGTGTTGAATACTCGCCCAGACATCATCCGGGATTCGGGGTTCGGGATCGACACACACCAGCCCTCCGTGATTATTGTCGTCCATTGCCCGGCAAATTATCAACGAAGAACCACCACGAAACGTGCCGATTTCCAGACAGGACGATGGTTTAAGCGCAAAGACGAGGCTGTAAAGAAGGACGCGCTCCGGTTCCATCATCTCGGCACAAACGTCAAGAATTGCGGTCATGCTTGCGGCGAGATGGGGATCGTCGGATGCCGCCCGCACAGCGGGCGCTGGATCTCCCGACGCTTCACTCCTGACCTCCGATTGGCCCGGATCGCCAGTATTGCGATTCAATCTGGAGACCTCCCGGCCCAGGCGTTGCACCTCGTTGGCGAGATCTTCCACCACGGTCAAGAGGGATTCGACCACCTTGGCCTGGCGGTCAAAGGCCGAGGCGATAAACCAGTGAAAGAACCTCTTCATCGGCAGAAGCCTGCCGCCCAGCGGCTCAACTCGAAAGTCTCTCTGCATGGCCTGGATGCGTGCCATTCTTGCCGCAAACGCTGAGTCGGTCGGAGCGCGTGCCGGAGTTTCGATCTCGGCGCGAATTCGGCTGAGAACCTTATCGGAACTCAAGGTCGGCCGTTTGTGCACCATCATTTCGGCATCCATCCCATTACTCGTAACAAGGGCCTTTCATTCCTCAGCAGTGACTTCGTCATTTCGATAAGGGGGAACAACTCCTGCTGCGCCCCGCGGGCTTGCAACAGAGACTACAGTACTTGGTCGCCAGGTGGTTTGCTTGCGCTTCTTTTCCACGACACAATTCGAGTGCAACATTCCTGGCGAAACACAAGCAACGGTTGCGCCAACTCCCTTTCTGAATCTGACTACATCTCCTGCGTTGGGAATCCTCGTCGCCATGCCCTTGCGCATATCCACGCGCTATTGGCTCCCTGATCCGGGTGGATCCATCCCAGTACTTGCTTGCCTCGTTCCTCACTACACGGAGCGCAACCACAACCTCCGAAGTCCCAGCCCCAGCAATCGACCGTCCTTTGACAGACCGAGGGCGTTCGGTGCCACAGGGTTTGTTATCCGAAATGTGACCTTGATCTGGGTGGACACGAGTTCGACAGGTATCACAAGAGATCTCCTAATAGCCTTCGGCACCAGGAGGAAACGCCAACGCGCAAGGAGATTTCCGCTCACCTCGACCTCGACATCTGTGCGGCGGTGGCCTTTGACACAGAAACCGATCGCCTCTGCAGACAATCTCAAGGCGCAGCTCGGTCTGCTGGAAAGATTGAAAGCGATGCTGGCCGAGGGGCCGTCGCTCCACACCCCCCACCTTTCGGGTGCGGACCAACCGTCGACCAGAAACCGCCAACCATTCTCTCCGCTCCGGAAGTCTACTCGCGCTCCACAGTCATACCGAAGGTCGTATGCGTCGAGTCCAAATTGGCACTCGGTCTGATAGGCAAAGCTGCAGGCGGCGCCTCGACAGACGGGATGGACAAATCCGTCGCGAATTGCGCCTCGTAGTTGGCGCATGACTGGCCCGTTCCATACCTGCTCCAAGTCGTTCTCAGCCACTGAACCAACTGCGTGGCGCGCTTTACAGCAAGGCTTGACTACACCATCGGTTGCGATATGTAACCATTGCCAAGGGTTTCGACAGTGAGAAACAGGGCGCTCAGTCATACAGGAAGGAAGAGATCTGAGCCGCCCTCGAACGGCATGCCCCTCTCGGCGGCGAACACGAGGGCGCGGCTCAACATCTCGTTGCACAGTGTCGGTGAATTGGAGAGATGCTGTTCGGGATAAACAAATGTCCAGCCGTCTTTCGTCACGCGCCACGAGTCATCATTGCCCGACAGCGTTCCCTGGGCCAGGTGCCAAGCTTGTACACCGTCCACGCCCAAATCGCAGGCCAGCTCCACGAACGCTGGCAACTCCCGAATGTTCTCGACCATCAGGGTCATGTTGATCACAATGAGCGGACGGCGACGACCACCATCGTCACGCCGCCGACGCAACCAGCGGATGTTCTCGACGGCTCTGGTGAAATCGCCACCACGGATCCTTCGATATGTCTCCGGCGTGGCAGCGTCCAGCGAAATATTGATGAGGCTGAGATCAGAATCCACTAATCGCTGAATTCTGTCGTCGTCGAGAAGAAGTCCGTTGCTGTTGACCTCGCTGAACACGATACCGTTCTCACGGATCAATTCGAGTATTTGCCAGAAGGCGGGGGAAAGCAACGGTTCGCCGAGGCCGTGGAGCTGGAGATGTTGAGCACACGGAAGGAAAGGTTCGATCTTGCGAAGTATGGCCTCGTGTATGAAGCCGTCAAGGTCCCAGTCAGGCTTAACCCGCGGGCACATCACGCATTTCAGGTTGCACTTTGCAGAAGTCTCAATCGTGATGGAAATGGGGCGTGACCTCAAGACAGTTGCCCGTGCCGCATACTCTTTCGCATTGAGCTGCGCGTTAGCTTCACCAACCTGCTGCGCAGTCAGGGCTCGATTCACCAGCTCACCCGCTCGTCAGTTCAACACGATCGTCGGCACGATCTAGTTTGAATGTGGGGTGACCACAACGAAACTCCAGAGCCACCGTTCCACCTTCCGTCTAATACGCTGCCCCTTGGTGGTTCAGAATAGCAACGCTACTTTGCAGCCAACTGCCATGCCCATCAGCGATCCTCTGAGTCCAGTCGAAGACCATCATTCTCATTGGATTTAGCAGATGCGTCCAGCATTTTTCGATAGACCTTTTCAAACCCGTCCGCCATGGTGATGTGCGAGTACCGATCGAGAAGACGTTTGCGGCCGGCACGCCCCCAATCACGGCGCTTTTCGGGCGAGGTCACCAGCTGAACGAGAGCATCGGCGAGAGCCGACGGGTCCTGTGGAGGCACGAGAAGGCCGGTTTCGCCATCCGCGATGATGTCCTCCGGCCCCCCCGAGCGACAGCCGATCACGGGACGAGCATAGTTCATCGCTTCGAGAAAGATCAGACCGAAAGATTCGTAGTGCGACGGCGCCACGAAGACATGGCAGTCGCGATACAGCTCTTGCAACCGATCTTCGTCTACAAATCCCAAGAACTCCACCCGCTTGGCAGAGGACGAATATTTCTTTTTGAAGAAGCTCGGGTAATCCAACCGGTGCGCCTTTCGAAACCCGTCTTCATCGCTGTTATCAGAACCGACAATCTGAAATCGCGTCCGTGGCGCCCGTTTGAGAACGTCTGGTATGGCAGCAAACAGATCCAGGATGCCCTTCCTTCCCTCGAGCCTGCCGACGAAGAGGACTTTCGGCTCACCTGAGTCGCCCTCTCCAGGATCAGGGACGGCTTCGTCCGATACCGGAACGATTCCGTACGGTATGACCTGGTGCAGCACATGTTCAAGCTGCAAGCCGTAAATGTCCCGCAGTGACCGGACGGTTCCCTTGCTATTGGAGACGACCGCCGAGGCTATCCTCAGAAAATTGCCCTCGAGATCGGCAAGAAGAGACGTTTCATCGTCCTCGCGGCCATGTATAGCGGCAATCTGTTTCATCGCGGTCACAACACGAACCGCCACCGGAACTGTTCCCGACACGGCGGTCACCAGCCCGTCGAGGTTCCACAGGGGCGAGTCCACAATCTGGATCCTGTGGTTGAGCTGCAGCGATTTGATCCTGTCGAACACCGCATGGCTGTGGTTCAGCCAATGAGCCAGGTTCTGATAGCCCCTAGCGGCGTACGAGTGATACCGATTGTTGTCGGCGCCATCGACCTCATGAATATACGCACCGTCACGAGAAATCACGCTGTTGCGATCACCCGCCGTGACGACGTGTACCTCGTGACCCAGATGAGCCAGCCCCCGGGCCAGAGTGTGAGTGCTGCGCGAGACACCGTGGGTGTCCCTGGGAGGGTAGCCAACACTCAGGAGGCAGACCCGCAATGGTTCGTAGTCCATTTTTCTCACCTTGTCGCCATCCTCTGGTTCGATTGGCGTTACCGACCGATATGTCGGCGAGTCCTCACGCAAGAAGGGCGAGAACCCACGCTCTTGGAGCTCCAAAGAGCCGGGGAGTCTGCGGCGCGAGATCAGTCCCTGGAAAAAGCCCTCAATCCATCCTCTTCGGAGATCCCTCCGTGCACTTTTATAGAGCTCATCAGGGAAATCGCCCTTCTGGTGGGCCTCTCTGATGTCCGCGTAGAACGAAGACACTGTTTTCGCGGCCCCAACAATGCTCTTGCCCAGGCCAATTGTCGGAATGCCGTTCTTGAGCGCGAAATAGACGGTGGAACGGAGCCAGCAATACCAATTCAGGTCGTATTCATGCTTGCCGCGGTTTCGTCCGCTTCCAGGCGCATGGTAGACAAGGGCTTCGGGCAGCTGATGCAGCCGAAATCCATCCAACGCCAACCTCGCTGCGATGTCTGAGTCGTCAAAAAGGTACTCATAACGTTCGTCAAATCCTTTGATCTCAAGCAGCGCGTCCCGCCGGTAGCTCATATTGGTGCCATGAAATCTGGGAAACCAGTAACGCAGAGGAACCGACGTCTTCTGAGGCGGATCGTTCTTGCGGCGCACGTCCTCCTGCTCGGCGAGGACCGAGAACAGGCCGCGCTGAAACTGTAGCTCTCCAGCGTCGGGAAGGACGTTGTAGGTGCTCCCACCGACGCCTGCTACCGCTGGATCCGTGTAGGCTGCCGCTAACTGGGCCAGCCAGGTTGGGCATGGAATCGCGTCGTCATCGATGAACGCCACGACCTCCCCGGCGGCATGGGTCAAGCCGACGTTGCGGGACGATGAAAGGTTGAATCGAGAACAGTGGGCCACTCGCACCTGGTCGCCGAATTCATTGGCCAACATCTCGACCGTGTCGTCCGTCGTCGGCCCGACCACAACCACGACCTCGAAGTGCGGATAGGTTTGGTGGTTCAACGAGCACAGGAGAGTCCGCAGCGCATCGCGACGGTCACACGTGTTGATAATTACTGTGATCTCGTGTCGACCCATGCTCGAGCGCGCGGTCCGACCGACTCGGCTCTCAGGAGAAACAGCCATGTGCCGTCAACTGGAACTCATCCATCGGCGGTACTCCTCGATCACCTCTCCCGTCTCACCTTTCCGATGGATCCGTCCGGCTTCAAGCCAGATTACTTCGTCACACAGATTCTCGACCGAGTGGAGTGCGTGAGAGACAAACAGGATCGTGACCCCGTTCCTGCGAAACTCGGTAATGCGGTCCCCGCACTTGCGCTGGAACCTCTCGTCTCCGACCGATAGGACCTCATCGAGTAGCAGTATCTGCGCATCGACGGTTGTGGCGACGGAAAACGCGAGTCGTGCCACCATTCCGGTTGAGTACGTGCGGATCGGCTGGTCGATGAAATTGTCGAGTTCGGCGAAGGCGACGATTTCGTCCATTCGTTCGTTCATTTCGTGGCGCGAACGGCCGAGGAGGGCCCCGTTGAACACGATGTTCTCGCGCCCGGTGAGCTCTTGTTCGAAGCCGATACCGAGCTCGATGATCGGCGCCACGGGACCACGCATAACGGCAATGCCCGCACGCGGCTGCAGGATTCCC
>Ga0255055_10003217_pt1 | contig 11114 bp, 5 predicted proteins | sample JV7_2_27_MG_FD_188633 | JGI IMG/M metagenome (GOLD analysis project Ga0255055, IMG submission 188633) | Seawater microbial communities from Jervis Inlet, British Columbia, Canada - JV7_2_27 | ecosystem: Environmental > Aquatic > Marine > Inlet | place: Canada: British Columbia | collected... | reverse complement strand
GATGAAGGGAATGAACACCGTTTGCCGGCGCCCGGTCGTCCGGCGGCGGTGGGCCCGCGCCCAGGCTCACCTCCAGATGACGAACGGCCGCTCGCAAACGCCGTGAGGACCGTTTTCCGCATGGTCCTGTCAAATGACGGCGTAGTGATGTCAGGGGACGAACGGTCGCTGACAATCGACCGTGGGGTGCTGCCAGTTGACGGCAGGGTGAGGTCAATTGACAGACGGGCGATGCCAACTTGCGCAGGGGTGAGCCCAAGTGACATCAGGCCGATTGCAGTTGTCAGCGGGGCGGTGTCAGTTGACACCGGGCTGGTGTCAGTTGACACCGGGGTGGTGTCAATTGACATCAGGGTGATGTCAGTTGACAGGAGAGTGATGTCACTTGACAGCAGAGTGGTCGGGAACGACGGTCTGCGCGCGTAACTGCGGTCGCGGCAGGCGATTGCGCCGAGCGGCTCAAGGAACGCGTGATCACGCCCGGCATCACACTGTGGTGCCGGGCCTCTCTTGCTCCGCACCGCTGTGCGGCATCACCCCGACAACAGCAGGCGCCCGAGCTGCTTGGTATCAGGCTCGATCCGGGTAGTCCGTGACTCCCCCTTCAGCAGCCGGGCCAGTCGCTCGGGCACCTCGATGCTGCGCCCGATCACCGGCTCTACCGTCGCCGCGAACTTGGCCGGATGAGCAGTGGCGAGGACGATTCCCACGGTCCCGGGCCGGCGCGCGCGCGCCGCTTCGAGACCCAGGTAGCCCACCGCCGAGTGGGGATCCAGCACGTATCCGTGCTCCTCGTGCACGCGTGCGATCGCTCCGCGCGTGTCCTCGTCCGTGTGGGCGCTCCCGACCACGACCTCGCGCATCTTGGCTGCGTCCCCGCCGAACAGGGTGTCCATGCGCGAAAAGTTGCTCGGGTCCCCCACGTCCATGGCGGTCGAGATGGTCCTGACGGAGGCGACGGGCTGAAACCGGCTGCTGTCCAGGAAGCGTGGCACGACGTCGTTGACGTTTGTCGCCGCTACGAAGCGCGCCACGGGCAGACCCAGCCGTTTGGCCATCAGTCCCGCGGTGAGGTTGCCGAAGTTCCCCGAGGGGACGGCTACGAGGACGTCGGCGGCAGGGTCCGCCAACTGCGTCCATGCATGAAAGTAGTAGAAGATCTGCGGCAGCAGACGCCCCACGTTGATCGAGTTCGCCGACGTGAGTGGCGTCTCGCGCCTCAGCTCCTCACTCGCCAATGCCTCCTTCGCCATCCGCTGGCAGTCGTCGAACGTACCTGCCACGGCGATGGCGGTGACGTTCCCTCCCAGCGTGGTGAACTGTCGCTCCTGCAATGGGCTGACCTGCCCCTCCGGGTAGAGTACGACGACCCGAATACCCGGCACGTCGAGGAACGCGCTCGCCACCGCGCCCCCGGTGTCGCCCGAAGTTGCCGTGAGCACCGTTAGGGGCACGTCGGACTCCGAGCGAAACGCGGCCATGAGCCGCGCCATGAAACGCGCGCCCACGTCCTTGAAGGCGAGCGTCGGGCCGTGGAACAACTCCAGCACGAAGGTCTGTTCGTCGAGCCGCTTCAGGGGAATGGGAAAGTCGAGCGCGCCCTCCACGATCGATGCCAGCCTGTCCTCGTCGAGCTCGTCGCCCATGAGATGCCGGGCCAGAAGGAGAGCCGAGTCATGGAGCGTATTCCCGATGAGACGATTCACCGCTGCGTCCGGCAGCATCTCGAGCGAGGCGGGCTGGTACAGGCCTCCGTCGGGAGCGAGCCCGTCGAACAGGGCGGTGCGGAGGTTTGCGGGCGGCGCCCGGCCGGCGGTGGAGACGAACCGCATCGCGCTCAGAACCGGTCGGCGCCGAGCGCGCCTATGTCGAGCGACGTGCTGCCCTCGAGCACGTACTCCGACACGAGCTTCCCGGTCGCGGGACCGAGGGTGAGCCCGAGCATGGCGTGGCCGGTTGCGATGAATGCGCCGGCGCACCCCGGTACCGGTCCCACGGCCGGCAGCCCATCGGCGATGCAGGGACGCAGCCCACACCACTCGGAGCGGGATTCCGCCTCGCCCACACCCTCGAGGTACTCGGAGGCGGACCTGGTCAATTGCTCCAGGCGGGAGCGGCGAATGTCGTGGTTCACGCCGGAGAACTCGAGTGTACCAGCGAACCGCACGAAACCGTCCATCGGCGTGCAGAACACCGACGTCTCCCCCAGCATGCACGTCGTGCGCAGCGCAGGCGTCTCGCCCTCCCTGGGCGTGCGGTCCCGATGGTAGCCCTTGGCCGGCTGAAGCGGCAGTGCGAGCCCCAGCCTGCGCGCGAGCTCAGGCGAGTAGGCCCCGGTCGCCAGCACCACCGCATCCGCCTCCAACTCTTCCCCATCGCGGAGGCGAACGCCCGTCACGGCATGCCCTCTGACCGTTACTTCCGCGACCTCCGCCCGGGTTCGGAGCTCCACTCCCGCTCGCTCCGCCCGATCCGCCAGCCCCGTTACGAAGCGGTGCGGATTGATGCTCGCCGCCTCCGGGTAGAACACCGCACCTACGACGGCCTCCTTGATTGCCGGCTCCCGCTCGCGCATGCCGGCTCCGTCCAGCAGTTCCGGATGGTAGCCGTGCTCCCGCATGAGGTTGGCTTCTTCCTGCGTAGCCATGAACCGGCTGTCCGTGAGAAAGACGTCGTAGTAACCCTCGCGCCCATAGCCGCAGTCGATCGCCTCATCCAGGACGAGCTCGTCGAACAGCTCGCGGCTGACATGCCCCAGGGGCGCCAGAGCCTGCATCGAGTGGCGTTGATGGAGCTCCGAGCAGCTTCGGGCGAAGGCCCACAGCCACTTGATGAGTGACCGGTCGAGACGGGGCGCGATGTACAGGGGAGAGGTGTCGTCGAACATCGACTCGAGGGCCTGACGCACACGTCCGGGCTTGTTGATCGGCCCGTGACCGGGAGCGATGCAGCCGGCATTCCCGAACGAGGCGCCCTGACCGATCTCGTCCCGCTCCAGCAGGGTTACGCGGGCGCCCCTCTTGGCGAGGAAGTAGGCGCAGCAGACTCCGATCACGCCACCACCCACGACGACGACGCGCCGCTCACCCATCGTCACCCCGCGATGCTGTACTCGTACTGGCCCCGCACCGGGGCGTCCTCTGCGTAGCGAGCCAGGCGGAACAGCTCCGTGGGGAACCGGGGATCCGACTCGCCGGTGACCTGATCGGCCACCATGAGTCCCACGGCGGGCGCCAGCTTGTATCCGTGTCCGCTGAAGCCGGAACAGATGTAGCTGCCACTCCCCGCGGGAACCTCGTCGATGATTGGATGCCAGTCGGGCGTCACCGCGTAGATGCTCGAGTATCCGCCCATGCTCTCGCTCAGCTCCATAGGCGGGCAGCGGCGCATGAACTTCTCGCCCATCTCGGCCTCGAACTCCGCGTCGACATGCTCGGCGAAGTCATCCGGGTTCACCACGGCATTGGCTTCGGCGGGGTCGATCGAGCCAGCGATCGTGAGATTCCCGGTCTCGGCTCGGAAGTACGCGCCTTGCAGGAAGTCCATGACCACTGGGTGCGTGACGAAGGACGGGGGGCGGCGGTACACGGCCACCTGCACCCGGCAGGCGTCTATGGGGACCTCCACGCCGGCAAGCGCCGCCACACGCGCCCCCCAGGGCCCCGCACAATTCACTATCACGGGTGCGTCGAACCGGCCGCGCGTGGCGTCCACACCAGACACCTTGTCGCCGTCGAACCGGATGCCGGTCACCTCGCAGTTGACCACGATCTTGGCGCCGTACGTGCGAGCGGCCTCGGCATAGCCGGTCACGGTGAGATGTGGGTCGGCGTAACCACTCTCCGGCTCGTATACCGCCGCGGCTGCGTCACCCGTGTCGATACCGGGCATCAGCTCCTGCAGATCGGCAGCCGTGATCAGTGACGTGTCGATGCCGACATCCCGCTGCAGTACGATGTTGGACTCCAGCCCCGCCATGTCGCGCACGTCCATGATGGCGACCCAGCCGGTCTGCTCGAATCCGACCTCCCCTCCGACCTCATCGCCCCAGTTCTGGAACACCCGCAGGCCGTGAAGCGCCATTCGGGCCGTCAGCTCGTTCGAATAGTGCGTGCGGATGATGGCGGAAGAGCGGCCGGTCCCGCCGGCGCCAACGGTGTCCTTCTCCAGCACCGTGACCGAGACCCCGCGCTGTGCGAGGTGATAGGCGGTGGCGCAGCCTATGACCCCCGCACCGATGACTATCACGTCAGATGTTTGCGTCATTGGCAGACTCCTCCCGGCAAGCCCCAACCCCACTTCACTGGCACGCACGCCACTCCCGGAGCGTGGCGGCGGAGTTCCTCTCTAGCATACACGTGCCCTGCCCCATGAGCCAGGGGACAGCGAGTGAAACGAGGATCAGTACGTGTCGGTCAGCGTGCGGATGCGTAGGCGCTCTCTCAGGTCGGTGGGATCCACCGCCGACTCGACCCGCACCCACCTGTCGTGTCCGGGCAGGAGGTCAAAAAAGTTGTCCGAAAAGAACGCGTCGCCGTCCTCCAGCGACAAGTACACGTGCTTCGCCAGGCGGTCGGTGCTGAGGAGAACCATCGGCCCGTCCCGGCCCCGCTCGACCTGGAACCCGATGTTCGGAGCCGACAACTCCAGCTCTCTGGGCAGCACAAAGTAGAGGAGATTCTCCGCGATCACCTCGGCGCCATCCAGCAGCCGCACCTCCAGCACCACGCCCGAAGGGTCCGCCCCGCCCAGCAGCGTTTCCGCTGCTTCAGCGAATACTCTCACACTGGCGTTGGCGGGCACGTCCACGGCGAGTCGCTCCGCCCAGCGGGTCCCGCCGTCGAACTCGACGAGCCTGAGTTCCAGTTGGGCACGCACTGGCTGAAGTCGGTCGGACACCACGTACACGTCCACGGTGTCCTCGCGGACCACGGGCGACACCAGTATCGGGGCGAACGCGTCCCTGGCCGCATAGTGCAGCGCCTTCCAGCGACCGAAGTAGTCCAGGCTCGACCACGAGGCCACAGGCCAGGTGTCGTTGAGCTGCCAGTAGAGGGTTCCCATCGTGCGCGGCATGGCCCGGCGCTGACTCTCGAACGCCAGCCGCATCCCCTCCGCCTGCACGAGCTGGCTCAGGTACAGGAACGAGGCGAAGTCCCTGGGCTCCCGATACCACCGCTCCAGGTACTCCCGGACGATCTCCGGACCCACGGGGTGCTTTTGGTGCGCCAGCATCACAGGCGAGTCCACGGCACGGTCTTCGGGGAGCGTGAACGCCGCCACCGTCTCCATGGCGGGATACCCCTGGAAGCCGAACTCACTCATGAAGCGCGGCACCTTCTGCTGGAGAACCTCGAACGGCTCCCTTCCGTGCCAGACGCCCCAGTAGTGCGAATCTCCGTGCGTCATGCTCTCAGGGTGGCCCCACCCGATGCTGGGCGACGAGGGCCAGTAGAAGCGGCCTGAGTCGTAAGTGGCCACCAGCTCGGGCAGCATCTCATGAAAGATCCGGCGATAGGTGGACCAGATGCGTTCTGCCTGCGCACTCATGTAGTCACGCTGCCACCCCCAGTTGTGCCAGCCCTCGTCCATCTCGTTGTTGCCGCACCACAGCGCGAGACTCGGGTGGTTGCGCAGCCGGCGGATGTTCTCCACAGCCTCCTGCGCGATCCCATCCAGCAGCTCGCCAAAGTGGGGATACATCCCGTTGGCAAACATGAAGTCCTGCCAGATCAGGATGCCGTATTCATCGGCCAGATCGTAGAACAGGTCGTTCTCGTAGATCCCGCCGCCCCACACGCGCAGCATGTTCATGTTCGCCTGCACAGCCGCTTCGAAGAACGTGCGGTAGCGCTCCTCGTCCACTCGCGGGGTGAAGTGGTCGAGGGGGACATAGTTGGCGCCCTTCATGAACACCGGCACCCCGTTGACCTCTATGTAGAAGCTCTCCCCGATGGAGTCCGGCTCGTTCACGACCTCGAGCGTGCGGAGTCCTATGCGCTGGCTCGTGCGGTCACTGACGTCGCCGGCGACCACCTCGACCTCGATCTCGTAGAGGTGCTGATCACCGAGTCCGTTGGGCCACCACCGTCGCGGATCTCCGATGACGAAGTCCACCGAGGCAGTGGCCCGACCGTTCGGCAGACGCGCTTGGACAGCAGTCGCACTGAAGCTCCGGTCGCGGCTCCGGACCGTTATCGTGGCTGGTTGGCGGCTGTCTGATCGGATCTCCACGTAGGCCCTCAGCTCGGCGCGATCGTCGGCGAGTGCTCGCTGCACAATCTGGACGTCGGAGATCCGCACGCCGCTCCACACCCGGAGAGTGACGGGGCGCCAGATTCCGCTGGTCACGAAGCGGGGGCCCCAGTCCCAGCCGTATTGGTAGGCCGCCTTCCGCGTGTACACCCGCGTCGGCTTCTCTCCCCGATCGTTGCCGGCCGGGAGCCGCATGCCGAGCGAGTCCATCACGTCGAACACGGGGAGCACCATCTCGATTGGTGACCGGAAGCGGACGGCTAACTCGTTCTCGCCAATCTCCAGCTGGCGGCGAACCTCGGCCTCCCAGCCGCGGAACATGTTGTCGGTCCGAAGCACCCTGTTGCCGTTGACGAAGACGTCCGCGTAGGTATCGAGGCCCTCGAATACGAGCTCCACGTGCTCCTGCTCGAGCATGGCCTCGCTCACGTCGATAATCGCGCGGTACTCCCAGTCCTCGCGCTCGATCCACTGGAGTTGGAACTCGTTGTCGCGGTAGAAGGGATCCTCGATCGCGCCGTTCGCCAACAGGTCGGTGTGCACCGTGCCCGGGACCGTAGCCGGCCGCCACACCTCTTCACCAACCTGGCGGAACTCCCAACCCTCGTGGAGCGGGATCCTGGTCGTGGAGGGGGAAGGAGCGCAGGCGGAGACGGCAGCAGCGAGCAGGACGCCCGAGGCGAGTGGTCTCATCACCGCCACGTGCGCCAGATCGGATGAGCCTCCGTGTTAAAAACCACTTTGCCGAAATCCAGTGTCTCCTCCGGCGCAAACAGCAGGTACGCGTACTTGAGCGTCTCCGCCAGGAAGAAACTCTCCATGGCGTCGTCCTGCTCCTTGGTCACGACGCTCTCGAGGTGAGCGAAGCCAATGGGCGCAGCGGTGTGCTCATGAAGGCTCTCGAACATTGTCCTGCCCATCACCAGGTACTTCTCGTCGCCCGTCAGCCGGTAGAGGGTGTAGGCCGACTCCATTGCCTCGGGCCGCAGGTAGTACGCGGGCTGCAGGATTGCCATCGCGGCGTAGTCGAGCTGCTCGGGCCCGATGTCGAAAGTGGTCCACATCAGGTAGCAGGCGTCCATCACCCGCTCGGCCCGGTCCAGGTCACCGCTGAGGGCCAACACTGCCGGAAGGAAGCAGTCCAGCGCGCCGAACCGCGTGGCGGTGCGCTCGCCGGTATCCATGTCCACGTGGCCGTACCAGAGTCCCGTGGGACGCTCATCGGCCAGGTACTCGTTCAGCGGCCCGATGCTCGCCTCCCACATCTCCTTGAAGTCCTCATCGTCGAACAGCAGCCAGGCCTTGAGCAGGTACTCGTAATAGGAGTCGATCATCCCGCTCACGTGGCTACCCGTGCTCTGCCACTCTCCGGTCTCCACATCGATCGTCGTGCCCACGAGACCGATCTCGGAGCGTCGCTCGAACAGCGCTCGAACCGCCCGCTTCGCCGTCTCGTAGTAGACGGGATTCCCCGTGAGCTTGCTGAGCGTTCCGAACTCGAGCATCAGCGTACCGATCTCGGCGGGGTTGTTGACCTGCCACTCCTTCTCACCCGTGCGGAGGTTCACCCGAACGTAGGGCATGCCCGTGGCCGACTCGAATGCGGGCAGGAGCCGGTCGGCGAGATCGGTCGCGAGCTCGAGGAACCGCGGATCGCCGTCCATCTGGTACGCCGTGATCAGACCTCCGAACATCCGGATCGTGACCTCGAATACCTGCACGAAGAAATCGTGGTCGAACGAAAGGGAATCCAGCACCAGCTGTTTCGCCCTGGCGGCCTGCTCGGAGTGACCCATCAACAGCATGGTGTCGAAGGCGTCGAGCGGCGTCATGTAGAGCGAGTGGTCGTACCAGTCGCGGTAGCCGCGGCTCAAGGGCTTGAGCGCGTCGTGGCCCCACGCGTACTCCTCGTACCCGTTCCAGGCGTGCAGAAAAGCATCCTTCACCCACGCCGCCATCTCCTCCCGATCCACCGGATCCGACATTGACGGCGGACGCTGCGCCATCGCGCTGCCCCACTCGTGGTTGGGCTGGGAGCCCATCCTCAGCTCGAGCGTCCCTCCGCGCATGATCTCCTCGTGGCGCAAGTAGCTCCTGCTGAACGGCTCTCCGTCGAGGGTAGCCGACTGCACGTACCTCCTGCGTCGGGAGACGTTGCGCGCGATCACGCTGAAGCTCTTCCCCTCCCCCACCTCGATCGAGGCTTCCTCGAACAGCGGGCTCCCGATCACGTATACGCCGCCGACCGGATCGACCGGATAGAACCCCAGCGCCCCGAACACGTACCACGCCGACAACTGCCCGCAGTCCTCGTTGCCGGCGAGACCATCGGGGCTGGCGTCGTACAGGGTCTCCAGGATCTGCCGCACCGCGGCCTGGGTCTTCCACGGAGCGCCGGCGTAGCTGTAGAGGTACGCGATGTGGTGGCTCGGCTCGTTGCCGTGCGCGTACTGCCCGATCAGGCCGGAGATGTCGGGAGAGGCATCCTCGCCGGTGACCGCCGAGTCGGCCGCAAACAGCGCGTCGAGTTTGGCGATGAACGCCTCGTCGCCCCCCATCAGCCCGATCAGCCCGCGCACGTCGTGCGGCGCGAACCACGAGTGCTGCCAGGCGTTCCCCTCGGTGTAGTCCGTGTTCACCCGATGGGACGAGCGCTTCGGATCGAACGGCTCGACCCACCGCCCGCCCGCGGTCCTTCCGCGCATGAAGCCCGTGCTGGAGTCGTACACGTTGGCGTAGTAGGCGGCCCGTTCCAGGAACAAGTCGGTATCCCGCTCTCGTCCCAGGGCGTGCGCCATCTGGGCGATCGCCCAGTCGTCGTATGCGTACTCCAGGGTCTTGGTCACCGACTCCTGCTCCAACTCCGACGGTATGTAGCCGTAACGTCGGTAGTGCTCCAGCCCGCGGAAGTCCCGCATCGCGAAGCGCCGCATCGCCGCAAACGCCTGCTCTACGTCATAGTCCCTGAACCCCTTGAGGTATGCGTCGGCAATGACCGGTATCGCGTGGTAGCCGGTCATCGTGTTGGTCTCGTTCGCCACGAGCGACCACACGGGTAGCCAACCCGACTCCCGCTCGAACGCCAGCATCGACCGCACGAAGTCGTTCACGCGGCCGCGCTCCGTCAGCGTGTACAGCGGGTGGGCGGCCCGGAACGTGTCCCACAGCGAGAACACCGAGTAGTTGCGGGACCCATCCGACGCGTGGACCCGTCCGTCCGCCCCGCGGTACCGTCCGTCCACGTCCTGGAACAGGATCGGGGCGAGCTTGGTGCGGTAGAGCGCTGTGTAGAAGGTCCGCTTTGCCCCTTCGTTTCCACCCCACACGCGCACGGACCCCAGGGCCTCCTCCCAGGAAGCGCTCGCTTCTTCCCGCACGCGGTCGAAGTCCCAGTGCGGCACCTCCGCCTCGAGGTTGCGGAGTGCTCCCTCGACGTCGACGTACGAGATCCCGACCTTGACGAGCAGCTCTCCGCCGCCGCCACCGATCTCGAACAGCCCCTTGATGTGCCCACCTCTTGCCTCGTCGCGCTCGCGCAGGCGCACACTGTCGTCCGCCAGAGCCGAGCCCACGATGGGCCGCGAGAACGCTGCGGCGAAGTAGACGCGCTGGTCGGCCGCCCATCCGGTGGACAGCCTATGTCCCGCCACGAGCGTGTCGTTCTCGATCACGATGTACGTGTCCGTGGGCCGGTCCCAGTTCATGGAGTAGCCCAGGTCCACCACGACCCCCGGTTCGGAGCCGGCCGGATACGTGTAACGGTGCATGCCAACGCGCCCGGTAGCCGTGAGCTCGACCGTTATGCCGGGGCCGTCCAGCACGACGGAGTAGTAGCCGGGCTCCGCGCTCTCCCGCGCGTGGGAAAAAGCGGAGGCGTAGTCTCGGTCCGATCGATCCTCATAGTGGCGGGCGATGTCTATCGCTCCGCCGACGGGCATGAACAGGATGTCGGCGAGATCCCCTATTCCCGTGCCACTCAGGTGCGTGTGGCCGAAGCCCGCGATGACGCTGTCCGAGTAGTGGTACCCGGACACCCAGTCCCAACCGGACCGTCCGTTGTCGGGGCTGAGTTGCACCATCCCGAACGGCACCGTTGCGCCCGGATAGGTGTGCCCGTGCGCTCCCGTCCCGATGAACGGGTCCACGTAATCGGTGACCGGACGCTCGGGACCCTCACAGGCGGCGATCGCGCACCCCAGCACAGCGCCGACGACGAGTCGCCTCATCAACCCGAACCCCTCCCCCGTCCGTCTTCCAGTAGGGCTCCCAGCAGGTGCCGCCGCTCTGCGTGCAGTTTCACGATCAACTCCCCGAACAGCGTGTTGGCCCACGCGAACCACGGCCGTGTGAACCTCTCCGGATCGTTCTTGTGGAACGACTCGTGCATGAATCCCGTACCGGCGTGCGTCGTCTTGAGAATCCGGAGGCAGTCGATGATTTCCGTGTCGTCACTGCTGGTCATGGCTCTCATGATGACGCTCAGCGGCCAGATCATGTCGAGGCCCACGTGCGCGCTGCCAATGCCGTCGCCTGCACTTCCCCTGAAGTAGTAGGGGTTGGAGTCCGAGAGCACGAACGCCCTCGTGCTCTGGTAGATCGGGTCGTCGCGATCGCAGCACCCGAGATACGGCAGGCTGAGCAAGCTAGGTATGTTCGCGTCGTCCATGTAGAGCCGGTTGCCGAACCCGTCCACCTCATACGGGAAGATCGTGCCGTAGTGGTCGTGCTCGACCTGGGCATAACGCTCGACAGCGACCTCCACCTCGTCGGCCAACGCCCGGCACTCCGCCTCGAACGTCCCGCCCCCCGCTACGACGGCGTACAGCTCGGCTAACTGCCGCAGAGACGTGACGGCGAAC
>Ga0255055_10003216_pt1 | contig 11115 bp, 9 predicted proteins | sample JV7_2_27_MG_FD_188633 | JGI IMG/M metagenome (GOLD analysis project Ga0255055, IMG submission 188633) | Seawater microbial communities from Jervis Inlet, British Columbia, Canada - JV7_2_27 | ecosystem: Environmental > Aquatic > Marine > Inlet | place: Canada: British Columbia | collected... | reverse complement strand
ATACTTCTTTGAAGAAAATCGAGCAAGGCGTCTTGTTAATCGATTCGGGTTTACAAATAGATGAGATGAGCTCTGATATTACGAGGACCTTCTGGGTCGGTGCAAATCCTCCTGAAGATTTCAATAAAGCCTATGCTGCTCTTTACGAAGCGAAGAATGTTGCTAATGATTATTTTACTGATGGAACTTCAAAGAATTTACCTGCTTTAAAATGTAGAGAACATTTAACTGCAAAAGGGTACGATCATGAAAAACTGTTTTTCCATGGGTTAGGACATTCCCTTGGATTTGTAGCTCACGATATTGGGGCGAGTGTAAGCTGGAAAGTCCCTGAATCTTATAAGTTTAAAGAAAATATGGTGTTTACCAACGAACCGGGTTTATACTGGAGAGATAAATGGGGAATCAGATTAGAAGATGATGTCATAATTGGCAAAGGTAAATGCGAGCAAGTTACCAAAGTATCAAAAATTCCGATTCTAATTTAATTTGAAGCAAGAATTTGCTTATAATTTTATAGAAAACGGAAATTCCTTTACTTCTTCTATTTCATTTTGGTCTGGATCTACAAATTTAATCCTAATTTTAATTACATAATCTCCTGCTTCAAGTGGTTTAAGGTTAATCTCCCATTTTATATCTTCGTTAGATCTAAGGGAATATATCTGCTTATTGGTGGTACCTCTCATAATTTTTAATTGTTCAGGAAATTCAACATCTAACGTCAAATTTAACGCTTCTCCATCGCTTTGGTTTTCAATTGTAATCTCGAGTGGAAATGTTTGATCGAGTAGAGGGGGTCTTAAATTTTTTATTGATGCTGTTAATGTAGCAGGAGGAGAAATCAAGTTAGGTGTTATCGATTGAGTTTCATACAGAAAAATCAAATCGTTATTTAACTCACAAGTAAGCACCATTGGACCGATACTTGAATTGTCAACTTGAAAATGAGGTTTTATTTTGAATAGTAAATGAGTTTCCTTACCTACATCTAAAGATAACGGAGTTTTTGGTTTATTTTGTGTTGCTAAATTATCAGACAAATTAATTAAAAATTTAGTGATATTAAACTGGTTTAATTCAAACTGGTAGAAAGAGTTGTTTATGATTTCCACTAGAGAGTTTGTATCAAAATTTAGATCTAAATTAAGAATTTCTTTAGTTGTATAAATTTCTTTGTCCAATTTAAATGAGGTCGCAATGCTAAGCTTAACATGCGTTATTAGCAATACATATTTTAAAAGTTTCAGTTCTGCTTCTCTAAATTTGTAATTTCCAATCTTATCTTTGATTTTTTTGACATATTTAGATTCATTATCTCTCAGGGCTAGAGTAATTTCCGAAACAAGCTTAATCAGATGATGCTCCTTAAAAAAGTCTTTATCCACCTTTTTACTTGTTTTCTTTAAAAACTCCAAGCCTTCGTTTGGAGTTCCCTTGACATAGGAGCACAGGTAAGAAAGGACGGAAAATTCTACAAAATTTGAGTTTCTATCGCTTTCACTCTTAAGTTTAGGAATGAGATTTAATGCTTCCTTGTAAATCGCGTTTGCATCTGTAAATTTATTTGCCCGCAAACATACTTCCCCAGATTGTCTAAATAACTCTACGCTGGTGTTAAAACGTCCCGTTTCCGTAAAAATTTTTGCACTCGTCATGAAACAGTCTTTTGCTTTTTCATATTCATTTAAATTAAGCAATATATTCCCAGCTAAATGGTAACTTTTTCCTGCTTTTTTAAACTGTTTCGCTCTATATAATTGCTTAGCTTTGAGTATATGTTTTTCAACAACTAATCTTTGGTCCTTTCCCATTCTAAAATCACTATATTATTAAATTAAACGTGAAATTAATAATTGAGGGATTGTTTTGACTTAATGGCATCTAAAACCCATAATTCTTCATAGAAGTGTGTTTAACACTAAAATTAGACCCTTATATAATGTATTTACAAAATTATGTAAAAGAAGTTTAAAAGAGTTAAACTTCAAAAAATTTAAAAATGGGTGTAAAACTTTTTACCGAAACCATTGCAGAATGGTCCGTCTTCTCGCGACTATTATTTTTTCGCGAAAATCATTCCTTCGGTTTAATCTTATTTCTTTTTTTCTTCAGAATCTTTTTTCTCAGCTTCTTTAATCAGTGATTCTTTAATGGGGTTAGTTCCTAGGTTCTCTATTATTTCCGTTACTCGGATGACTTCTTCTTGAAATTTTTGACCTTCGGCTGCAGAGCAGCTAAACATTTGGATTCTCTCTGGTGCTACTCCTGCCGTTTTTAAAATTTCTTTTGTGTATTCTATGTTTTTTGCCGCTACTAAATTCCCAGTTTCGTAGTCACATTCTCCTTCGTATCATCCAGCAACTATTACGCCATCTGCTCCCTTTCCAATAGCTCTCATCATTAAACTAGGTGTAACTCTTCCCGTGCAATTTATCCTTATTGGTCTAATTGTTGCGGGATATTGAGCTCGAATCGTACCAGCCATGTCTCCAGCGCCATAACCTCATTTCCAGCACATAAATGCTAAAATCTTAACTTGGTCTTTTACCTTCGCTACCATATTTTGCACTTCTCTATATATTTTCTAATATAGCATCAATTTGTTTTTCGTATTGAGGTTCACGATAGTATCTTAAAGTTATTGCTTCTGAGGGACAATTAGCCAAACAAGCACCGCATCCTCTACATAAGATTTCATTCACTTCAGCACCATCAGGTTCTACTTTAATAGCATCGTAAGGGCAGTTGAGCTGGCATAATCCACATTTCGCACACTTTTCGTTATCAACAGTTGCACGAATTAAGAGAATTCGGTATTTATCCTTCATCATTAACCTTGCTAAAGAAGACGCAGCTGCTCTTCCTGACGCTATTGAGTCTGAAATCGCTTTAGGTCCTTGAGATACTCCAGCTAGTACTATTCCAGGGATTTTTGTATCGATAGGGTTTAATCGCGAATGAAATTCCTTGAAAAATCCATCGTGACTTTTTTCAAGTTTTAATATACTCGCAAGTTTTTCAATTCCCTTAGCTGGCACCATGGCACTCGATAAAACAACTAAATCGAACTCGAATTCTTTTAATTTAGAAGTTCCAACCGTGTTTTGCAATGCAACCTTAATATTATGTGTTTCTGGATCTTCTTGAAGCCGCGATACATTTGTTCTAATATATTTTATCCCTTCTTTTCGAGACGCTGTGAAGTATTCCTCGTAATCTTTTCCAGCTGCTCTTATATCCATGTATGCTACAGTGACATCTATATGGGGAGAGTGTTGTTTGATGAGTTTTGTATTCTTAACAGAAATCATACAACACACACCAGCACTACAGTATGTTTGTCGAGTTAAATCTCTTGAACCAACGCATTGAATGAACAAGACACTTTTCGGTTCTTTTCCATCAGAAGGACGTTTTAAATGTCCAATCGTAGGCCCGTTAGGTGCTAATATCCGTTCAAGTTTTAATTGAGTGATTACATTAGGATAGACATTGTATCCTAAATAACCTGTTTCAGGTTCGTATTCGTCCCATCCCGTTGCTACAACTATCGAGCCAACCTTGACTTCCAGAAGTTCATCTTCTTGATCGAAATCAATTGCATCCACTTCACATGCTTTTATACATAACCCACACTTAATACATTGCGTCATATCGATTTGTGCCAACATTGGAACTGCTTGTGCGAAGGAGGCATAAATTGCTCTCCGGGGATCCAATCCTTCGTTAAATTCGTTATATCCATAAGCAGGACAGACCTCCCAACAAGCACCACAACCGTTACATTCGTTATTTACGTATCTTGCTCTTTTCCGGATTTTAACCTCAAAATTACCTACGAATCCAGTAACTTCTTCTACTTCACTATATGTATGTAAGTTTAATCCCGGGGTTCTAGCTGTTTGAAGCATTACTGGTCCGAGAATTCATATACTACAATCGTCCGTAGGGAAGGTTCGGTCAAGCATTGCCATTTTACCGCCAATCGTTGGTTTCTTTTCAACTAAGTGCACTTCAAATCCTTCTTCAGCTAAATCGATTCCTGCTGATAATCCAGCCACTCCACCACCAATAATAAGAGCTTTCTTGGTTATATCAACTTCTTTAATAAGAATTTTCTCTAAAGTGGCAGCTCTAGCGACTCCAGCGCGAATAGCATCTTCGGCTGTACTCTTTGCTCCGGGTTTATCGTTTCTATGGACAAAACTCGAATGCTCACGAATATTAACGAATTCTAAGTATGATGGATCCAAATTCATAGATTCCAATACACTTTTAAAAACGGGTTCGTGCGTTTTTGGGGTACACGATGCCATGAGTAATCGATTAGCATTGTGTTCTATCATCTTTTCTTTTATAAACTCAGCACCAGACTGAGTTCATAGAGATATATAATCTACTGCTTCTACGACGTTTGGTAAAGTTTTCGAATATTCTGCTAACGCTTTAGTATCAATTATTTCAGCGATATTAAGACCTCACTGGCATATAAATACGGCAATCCTTGGTGTTTCTTCGTCATTTTCAGTCATTACTTTGTCTTTAGTTTCTACCATTGCATATTTCTCCTAGTGTTATTTTGTTATTTCCTCCAATAATTTTTACGCTAAATATTATACATGAAATATTTTATTCTAATTTAAAATAACGATTAAAAAAATTAACTTTAAATCAGTATTCTTTTATATATCTTTTATTATTATTAGAAATAACATTATACACTAATATCAAATTTAAATAGATATTCCACGAGTACAACGTTAAGATGCTATTTACTTTTTTACAAATGGGAACTATTTCAATAGGGGACCTGGTCCCATTTATCGTGTTGGGCGTTCTTGCTGTAGCAGATATACTATTATTAAAGCTAGGATTGGTGATAACTAAAGCCCAGGAAAGAACTCAGATAAAATGGGTTGCGGGAAGTTTTGCAATTCAATTTGGAATAATTTTTATTATTAGTTCTCCCTTATTTTTGCTAGGTTTTATGGGACAATTTCAAGGACAACCTGATGCAATAATACCTATCGTCATCCTTTCATTATTTATAGATCTCAATGTGATAAATGTCTTACATCAAGTTGGTCTAAAGCGTTCATTTGTTATACTTTTGCTTACATTTGTTCCATTAATTATGATAATGATTGGATTAGGAGTAACTTTGTCGCAAATGCCATAGGACTACTTTTTTATCTCATATATTAATTTCTTTGTTAATTTGCCGATTCATAGCAATTACTTCTTCTCTTGCAGCCTCACCAAATTTGTCAGCGGGATATTTTTCATTTTTAAAATAAGCATATGTTATTCCTCTTGACGAGTTAACTACTCCCCCTAAACCGTTTTCATTGAATCCACTTCTTATATCTCTCGCAGTAGCACCTTGAGCTCCAAAACCAGGCATTAATACATAGGAATTTTTTACTATATCCCTTATCGATTTTAACTCTTGCGGGAAGGTTGCGCCTACTACTACGCCCAAATTATGAAACTTCGAAAACTGGGTTAAACTTTCACCCCAATCTGCTACGAGTCTAGCCATTTTTATATAATTTCTTTCTAGGTTAATATTTTCTACATTGATTTCTATATCAGAATCTAAAGCATTTGGAATTCTGGCACTAAAAAGGTTCTGAAAATCGTTGCTGCTAGGATTCGATGTTTTTACTAAGATAAATATCCCTTTTTCTTTATATTCTAAGAAAGGCATAACTCCGTCAATTCCAAGGTACGCATTTAATGTGCATGCGTCTGCATTAAATACCTTAAATGTGGAATAGGCATAAGCTTCTGAAGTCGCTCCGATATCGTTTCTTTTTGAGTCTAAAATAACAAGTAGATCTTTTTTTTGAGCATATTTAATGGTTTCTTTTAAGGCAGATAGAGCATCATATTTCTCATAAAAAGCTATTTGTGGTTTTATGACGGGGATTAAATCATGTGTGTTGTCGATTAGAGTTTTATTAAATTCAAGGATGATTTTGTTCGGGTCTTCTAATTCGTTGATTAGAAACTTAGGGATTTCTCCTTCTTTATCCATTCTAGGATCTAGCCCCATACATACAACACTGTGTTTATCGACAATCGATTGAATTAAATCTTCAATGAAATTCATGATTTTAATAAATTTTTTATCTGAATATAAATAGGAAGTGGTTTTTAAAAAAATTAGTGATGTGATTTCTTTCTATACCTGTAAGATAATCTATGATATTCGAAGTATATCTTTCCAAATTGAAAAAATAATTTATAGATAAGATTTAAAATAAAAAATAGAAAAAAAAATTAAATTTATTCAGCCTAATCTGTTTCCTCAATATCCTCTGCCTTTCTTATTTCTCGGATTTCTTTCTTAATTTTTTTTATTGTTACTCCTTTAAGTTTAATGAATTGGAGAATCAGAATGCTGGTGGAGATAACAATTCCAATTAAGTAAAACACTTGAATAGTCCAGAAAAATGGTTTGATGGATGTAAAGAATACAAGTTCGAAGGCGTAGGATAAACATGAGATTGCTGTGATGCAAATCATAGAGATAAGTAAAGCTATTCTTTCATAAAACTTAGGCTCGCCTTTATCAAAAACAATTATTTTTAACAAAAAAACTATGCAAATAAATGCTATAGGTGAAAAGATAAGTGAACCTATGGCAATCGGGATAAGCAAATACACTGCAAATTGATTTCTCCAAAGATCTAGGACTTCTCCTAATGTCATTTGATCTAGAATTTGAACTTTCGCATACTTTCCTCTCAAACCAAAGTATCCTTTCTTCATTTTTCTTCCTATTTTTTTTGTTCTTCTCTTCACACGTTTAATTATTCCCATGTCTACAGCTTCCTGAAATTCTTCTTGAATTAAAGGAATTATATATAATGATAACATTAATGAGATAATACCGTAAAGGAATACTAGAAGATCAAGCCAATATTGTATACCTGTTGGAGATATTGTAGGAGGTAAGCTTGAAACTATGCTATAAATAGCATATCCTACGAAAATTCCAGGAACTATCACCTGAATAATTATAAGAGCCTGAACATGTTTTTTACTAAATTTTTCAGTAAAACGACTTAGAATCCACAAAATACCATTAGAAACAGTTAGTATCAAACCAAAACCAGCAAGAAGCTTCATTGTCCAAAAGAACATTAAGAAAGTAATATTCAACGCAATAAATTCAAAGATCAATTCAAGAATCATGAAAATAGTAGCTGCAACTAAACCAATTATGTAAAGTATATCAAATTTTTTGAGATTTAGATTCATAAATAAATATAAATCAAGTGATTATAATAATTTTAGGTTTAGGATGCTGATTCGTCAATTATATCATAAATTTTATCAATGAGTGAACTAATTTTTATTGTTTCTTGTTGTTCAGTTTTCATATTTTTTATTGTAACTTCGTTTTGTTCCATCTCTTTTGGACCAATGATCAATACAATTAAAACTCCTAGTTCATTAGCTTTACTCAATTGATTTTTAAGATTTGAAAATCGATAATCTACTATACATGGAAAATCTTCAGCCCTTACCATTCGAGCAAGTTTTAACGTGTAATCTGATACTTTTTCGTTAATTGAAGCAATGTAAATAGTGTCGCTATAATCAGGTTCCCGAATTTCTTCTGGGATTAAATTATATGTTTTTAAAAATAAAGAAAGCATTAAAACACCCATTCCAAATCCAGTTCCTGTTATTTTTTCATCAGAAAATAGAGAAAGTAGGTCATCATAGCGTCCACCACCAAAAATACTTCTGATATTTTCTTTTCCTGTATCAAAAACCTCATATACTATTCCAGTATAATAATCCAAACCGCGCACGACTTTAGGAGAGAACGTACAATACTCTGAGATTTCAGCCGCCTCTAGAAGTTGTATGAATGAAGTTAGCTCTTTATACCCTTTGGTATCGTAAAATTTTTGAGATATATCTTCAAATTGGTTTAAAAGATCTTTTAAACTTACTGCTTCTTTTAATTTAGATATACCTTGGATAATAAACTCGTCTTGAAAAATATCTAATATGTATTTCTCGTATTCAGAGGGTTCCATTTTATCGGCTTTATCTAAAATTTTATAAACAAAAGGAATCTTTTCTTTAGGGATATTCAAAATTGTTTCACAAACAGAATCTATGAAGCGTCGATTATTGTAATAAATTTGAAATTGCTCTGATGTCGCACCAAATTCAGTAAAAATGTCAACGATAATGGTAAATATTTCTAAATCAGCATAAAGGCTATTTTCTCCTAAAATATCCATATTAATTTGCTTGAATTCCCTTCGTCGACCTTTTTGTGGCCTTTCGTACCGATAGCATGTCGGTACTGAAAACCACCTTATAGGTTTTTTTAATTCCTGACGCTTCGCTGTGATCATTCGCGCTAACGAGGGAGTAAGTTCAGGAATTAATATTAATTTTTCTTCTTTTTTCTTCTCAACTATGAAAGATTGTTCATTTACTAACTCGTCAGATGATTTAGCGGCAAAAATCTCGATAGGTTCTAAACTAGGACTCTCGAATTCTTCATAGCTATATAAATCCGCAACATCTCGGATAGTATCAATTATCCAGTTTGTTTCCCGTAAGTCTGAAGGATAATAATCTTTCATTCCTCTTAATGGTTTAGTTGATAGTTTCTTAGACATAATATTGTTCACTTAAATTAGCGCTAGTATTATTTAAAAAAGCGATTATTTACAAATATCTTTTTCGTTTTTATTGGATTAAGGAAGGTTAATTCTCAAGATAAAAATCTATTAAAACAATTATGTGTTAAAATAATCATGGTAGATATTGAAATGATTAATCCAGGAACCCCCGTTGCAGGACCTTATAATCCAGGTATAAAAGCGGGTAATTTACTATTTATTTCTGGTCAAGGTTCGGCACAATCTGAGGAAGATATTAAAGAACAGACCTTATCTTCCCTTAAGAAAATAAAAACAATCATTGAAGCTGGAGGCGGTAAAATTTCTAACATCGTTAAAGCAACCGTATTTTTAAAAAATATTGAAGATTTTGGTAAAATGAACACTGTTTACAAGAAATTTTTTAATGATAACGGCGTTCCAGAATCTTATCCTTCAAGAGCAGCAGTAGAAGTATCAAATTTGCCTTTACCTAGCATGTTAGTAGAAATAAGTGCAATAGCTGTCTTATAAAAAAATAAAATAGTTTTATAAACCCGGAAATAATTCAGATTCACCTTTATTTTTTCTTTCTTTTTAGTAAAATCTAAAAAGCAATTTTCATCTATTATCAATTAGTTAATTGGACCGTAGGTTGGAAATGATTTGATTTTAACAACTAGTTATGATGAGTTAAAAGATTTAGTAAGGAATAAGAAATTTCCACTAACTATTTGTGATCTTGATGCTTTTAATCAGAATTTAGAACGAGTTGGAAAATTTCTAAGAACAACAAAAAAGAGTCTAAGATTATGTACTAAATCTGTGAGAGTTCCCGAATTAGTAAATAAAGTCGAAAAAGAAGATTTTGTAAACGGTATCTTCACTTATAACTCAGCTGAAGCCTTATTCTACGCAGAAAACTATGGAATTAAAGATATTTTAATGGGTTATCCTACGATGTCTAAGGTTGATGTCGAAGAATTATGTCAAGCGGCAAAAGTAGATGATGTAAGGATTTCAGTAATGGTAGATGATACTAAGCAGATAGATCTTTTAGATGGCTTTGCAGTCAAGAATAACGTTGAAATTAATATTTTGATTGAAATTGATGTTGCTGACAAATTATTAGGAAGAAATGTTGGCGTTTTAAGAAGTCCGATAAGGGAACCTGAAGTTGTAGTAAGTCTTGCACGCTTTATCAGTAAAAAATCTCAGTTGCATTTTCGAGGGATTATGGGTTATGAAGCTCAGAACGCGAGTATAGGGGATGACAAAATGTTGTTTAGATATGCGAAAAAGAGATCAAGGAAGAAAGTTAATATCTGGCGACAAAATGTTGTAGAAGCCCTCACTACTGCGGGATTTCACCCCGAAGTTGTAAATGGAGGAGGGTCTGGATGCTTTCAGGAAACAGCTACAGAACCTTCTATAACTGAAATCGGAATAGGATCTTTACTTTTTAAATCACATATTTTCGATACGATTAGTTCTTTGAACGAGTTCTTACCATCTATATTTTTTGTTCTACAAATTGTTAGAAAACCGCGAATAAATATTGCCACTGCTTTTTCAGGAGGATATGTGAGCTCTGGAAGCGTAAGAGCATTGCCTATATCGGTAATTCCGAAGAATTTAAAAATATCTAAAGACGAAGGTTTTGGAGAAGTTCAAACACCCTTTATTTTTGATCCTAACCAAATTGAATTGAACCTTGGAGATCCAATATTTTGCAGGTTCGGTAAAGCGGGGGAGCCTTTAGAACACTTCAATGAAGTATTAATCTATAGCAAAGGTGAATTAATAGATAGTTATAAAACTTATCGTGGACACGGCAAAAGATTTTCTTAATAAAACTAAAGCACTTCAGGAAAAAAAATAAAAATATTAATTATTATTTAATATAAGTCCTTAGTAGCGAAATCTAGATCAAGTTCAGTTAAAGTTTCTTTGAGAGGGTACCCCGTTTCAGGATTCCAACCCATTTTTGAACAATATCCTTTATAATCTTCCAAATAATCAACTGTTACTGTTCTTTCTGGAAGTCTATTTTTGATAATATCAATTCCTTCACGTAAAGTGAACGCTTGCCTTAATGTTTGAATTCGGCGTCCAGTCTTAATGGCTTCTTCAATAGTATAATCCCATCCAACAACTGACTTAATGAATTCTAACAAAGGATATTTCTGAAAAATATACGCAAATTCACATAATCCAAGACTATGAGTAAATTGCATAATCGCTGTGAAAAGTTTTTCAGCTTCACTTCTATCGTCTCCTGGACGTTTAAATTTTCTTGGTAATGTGATTCCTTCGAATAATCCATTTGGTTTAATTATCGGCCCCATTACGAAAAAATCTAAACTTGCTGTCGTGTGCCTACCTGGTGTTGGATCGAAAGCCATAGTAGTTCCCATATTCTTATAATATTTTGGTGAATGCATGCCCAATTCTTGACCCATCGAGTGCATTG
>Ga0255055_10003214_pt1 | contig 11118 bp, 9 predicted proteins | sample JV7_2_27_MG_FD_188633 | JGI IMG/M metagenome (GOLD analysis project Ga0255055, IMG submission 188633) | Seawater microbial communities from Jervis Inlet, British Columbia, Canada - JV7_2_27 | ecosystem: Environmental > Aquatic > Marine > Inlet | place: Canada: British Columbia | collected... | reverse complement strand
GCGAGGAGCTCCGGTTTCCGGACTTACTCCGAATCGTGAAACAGTTCAAGGATCTGCTCGGGCGCCGGAACGGTCCAGGGAAAGGGCCTCCGATTCGCGGCCACGTAACGGTGACGGGCGGCGAACCCTTCGTTCGGCGAGACTTCCTGGATTTGCTCGAAGTCTTCGCTGCCAACAGGGCTCATTTCAGTTTCGCTATTCTGACCAACGGGAGCTTCATCGACGAGGCCATGGCACGTCGCCTCCGTGAGTTGGGGCCGGCCTTCGTGCAGGTGAGTATCGAGGGCACTCGTGATGCCCATGACGCAATCCGCGGCCCCGGCGACTTCGATCAAACGCTCGCGGCTCTGAAGACTCTCGTGAGAGAGCGCATCCGTACCTTGATTTCGTTCACGGCCCACCGGGCCAACTTCAGAGATTTCGCCGAGGTCGCTCGGCTCGGGTGCCGCCTGCGGGTCTCTTGCGTGTGGGCGGATCGACTCATCCCTTGCGGGGCGGGGTCAGGGATGAGAGATCGGGTCCTCACGCCGCTCGAGACACGCGAGTTCTTCGAGATCATGCAAAGAGCGCGCACGGAGGCGGCACACTCGCGGCCCGGGCGTACCGAGGTGGCGATGCACAGGGCGCTGCAGTTCCTGGTGGCCGGGGGTCGACCGTATCACTGTACTGCCGGCGACACACTCGTTACCGTCCAGCCAAACGGCGACCTCTGTCCATGCCGCCGCATGCCGATCCGTGTCGGAAACCTGATGGAGACACCTCTTGCGGAGCTGTACCACGGAAGCGATTTGTTTCGTGCCCTGCGCGATCGGCACCGGATCAGTGACGGCTGTCGAGATTGCTTTCACGCCGGAACATGCCGTGGTGGTCTCAGGTGCCTCTCTTGCGCAGTGACCGGCGATCCGTTCAAGGTCGATCCCGGTTGCTGGCGAATACAAACAGGCATTCCGAGCGGGATGATCGAATCGCCCGGGCCAGTGCTATCTTCTCCGGGATTGCTGCAGTAATCATCGCTGCAGTCACTCGCAAATCCTGAGTACTGGCGACAGGAGCGCTCTCTTCATTGAAACGTCCTCGGCTGACAACCTTGGCGCGAATCGGCGGCGCGCTCGCCGTCCTCCTCGGCATCTGGCTGGGGTGGGAGTTACTCACCTGGCCCGACGTCCACGAGCTCGCGGCGACCAACCCGACGACCACAGCGTTCATCGAACGCTACCGCCGGGAGCAAGTCGAGCAGGCCAAGCCGGGCCGCGTGGCGCAGAGTTGGATCTCCTACGACGAGATCTCGCCAAACCTCAAGAAAGCCGTACTGGTCGCCGAGGATATCAACTTCTTCTCGCACGACGGTTTCGACTCGGAGGAGATTCGTGAAGCCGTCCGCGAAGCACTGCAGGAGCATCGTGCTCCGCGGGGCGCTTCGACCATCACGCAGCAACTGTCCCGCAATCTCTGGCTGTCACCCTCCCGAAACCCGCTACGCAAGCTCAAGGAGGCAGTGCTGACCTACCAGCTCGAGCGGGCATTGACCAAGGACAGAATCCTCGAGCTGTACCTCAACGTGGCCGAGTTCGGTCCCGGGATCTACGGCGCCGAGGCGGCCGCGCAGCGCTATTTCGGCAAATCCGCGCGGAGGGTCAGCAAACGGCAGGCCGCGCGGCTGGCCGCGGCGCTTCCCAACCCCTCAACGCTCAATCCGCAACGGATCGACGTGGACCACTGGAGGGTCCGGCTGATCCGCGAGAGGATGCGCAACGCGACCTTCCTCGACCGATACCTGTGACTGCCGGGCCTGGATCCCACGGGCGAACCCTAAGGCGTTGAGTCGCCGAGAATCAGGCGATTATTCATCTTATTAGCACTTGGACCGTTCGCCCTCGGTGAGCCCGCCTGCGCCACGCCGCCTTGTTGCGCACGGCCCCAGATCCGCCCATCTTTGTTCCAGCGCGGTCTCCGCACACGACCGAATCGTGTCGGCGGCTCCCGCGTTGCGCGCACAGAGGATTCGATCTTGGGCGACAGGCAATGTCCACACTGCGGCCACCCTCTTCCGAGAGAGGCAACGAGCTGTCCGTGTGGATTTGAATTGACGGACTACGAGACCGAGATTCCGGCTCCGGCGATCGTCCGGTCCGTTGCTCGTCGGGAGAAATCCGAAGACTACGCGCCCGCTCCCCAGACGGCCACCGCACCTCCGGTGGCGCGGCGCAAGACGAGGAAGGTCGAGATGAAGACGCGAGCACAGACGGTGGAGGCAACCACGCAGCAGCCCAACGAGTCGATGCTCATGGGCTGCCCGGCCTGCGGTTCGCGGATCTCCAAGCGAGCTCATAGTTGCCCCAAATGCGGAACCGCTCCCTACCGTCCCTGCATGATCTGTGCATCCCAGATTCTCTCCAACGCCACGCCATGCCCGGAGTGTGGCGACCCGCAGCCCTTCGAGGCCGCGTGACTCGGTAAGACCCTCGGTCAGGGGCCTACGAACCGCCCACCCTGGGCGTTTTGCTCTCTTTTCGCCTGATTCATGGCCCCTCGCCGGCCAAAGCGAGGATTCTGCCGCGAGTTGAGCCGATTCTGAGAATGTCTTGTCGGACCGAGGCAATCTGGAGCGAAGGATTGTCCCGCCCCGTGCATCTAATCGTACGGAACTGAACCCGAACGCGAGCAAGTGGGCTCCGACAGGAGCGTGGAGGAGATTATGCGGAAGCGGGCAAGTCGCAGAGGGGCGTCCTACATCACGATCAGTGCAGTCCTGGCGATCACCGTAGCGCTGGGAGTCGGCAGCTCGACTCATGCCGAAGAAGGGAAGTGGTCCATACAGCTCGAGCCGATGTACATGGATGCTTACGGCCACGACCAGCATGTGTTAACCATCCACGAGATCGACTTCGGCCCACCCTCGCTGGATACCAAGACGGGTGTAACCCTCGACACTACCGCCGGCACCGCGATCCGCGGCGGGTTTCAGTACAGCAGGAATCGGTGGAGTTGGGGCATGGACTTATTCTCGTTCATAACCTCCCAGGACACGGACAGTCTCACCGCCGCCGCAGACGGACCGGCGGGGCCCATCGACGAAGTCATATTCGAGGTCGCGGACCAAGCCTATGCGTCCACCGACCCGAGCGAGGTCTTGTTCTACGACCTGCTCGAGGACACCGATCTCGCGGTTTGGACCGTCGACTTTTATGGAACCCGGGCACTCACCGACAAATCGGAGAGCGGCGTCTATTTGCAGTTGGGTCTGAGGTTCGCGGATTTCGACAACGACTATAGGGCGGTTGTGGGAATCGAGGATGATCAAGGGACGCGCTTCGATGCCTCGTCAAACTACGACCGCATGACGGGCCCGCTGATTGGCCTGTCCGGAGACGTTGAATTTGGCAGGAACTGCATCAAGGGCTACGTCGGTCAGTCCGTTCTCTTCGGCACCGCGAGGCTGACCAACCGTGCCAGAGATTTCACCGGGCCGTTCAGCGAAACGGTAACGTTCGACTCTGAGGAGATGCTCGGCAAAGACCAGGATGTCGCCATTCCGGTCACGGAGCTTCGTATCAAGTGGACCTACCGGGTCAATAAGATCCTTGCTCTGGGCCTGGGCGCCAATACCTCCGTGTGGTGGGACGTGCCGGTTCCGCCGGGCGTCGTACCGATCGAGGGCGGCCACGGGGTTTTCCACGAGAACACCATCGTCTTCTTCGGCATGGCGGGAGTCGTCGAGCTGACGTTCTGAGGGCCCCGCTCAGTGGCTCCTTTTCATTCAGGAGGAGAATCGTCCCCGCCGGTTCTGACCATCGAGACACAGCCCGGCAGAACCATGGACCAGGACTCACCCTCCGCATCGGTCCGTTGGGTGCGCCACTGCACGTAACCGGTGATCTCGTCCTTACCGGGCGCCAGGTAGAACGCCAGTTGCCCGGGCTCGAAATTCTCCGGCCCGGGGAGGGATCCGACACAGCTGCCGGCGATGAGGCCGGTGGAGAGCCTCGTGCGGTCGAGTAGGGTCCGCAGTCCGTCGCCGACGCGGACGTGAATGTCGCCGTCCGCCTGAAAGAGCAGCGTCAGCGGCACATTCCCGTCGGCGCTCGTGATCTCCCCTTGCCACGATCCGAGAAGCTCGTCCGTGACCTCGTACTCGCCGCCGTATAGCGCCTCGAACTTGCTCTGTAACTGCTCCATCTGCTTCTCGAAGCCGGGGGCGAGGACCTCGGCGATGGCGAACGCCGTGGCGTCGGAGATACTCGGCGAGAACGCCTCGTTGGCCAGGCACACAATCGCGATCTCTCTGTCGGGAAGCAAGAGCACGGTCGCGTTGGCCCCTGTGACCTCGCCATTCGAGATGAGCAGTGTGCCGCCTTCACCCATGTCGAGCACGCCCCATCCCAGGGCCATCCACGAGCCCGGCAACGAATCGTCGCGACCGGAGTGCATGGCCTTCAGGGTTTCCTTGCCGAAGATCGGTTTCTGATCCGCGGGCGGCTGTCCGAGGTTAAAGAGCGCGTAGCGCATCAGGTCGGAGGCGGAGGAGAAGAGGGTCGCGCCACCCACAGGACCGGTCACGTACCCCTTGGGAAGGGGAACATCCTCGTAGTAACCGATCGCCACCTCGTCGTCGGTGGTGACGATGCCGAGGCCGCTCGACATCATCCCGAGAGGCTCGAAGACCTCTTTGCGCATGAACTCCTCGAAGGATTGACCGGAAGCACGAGCGATGATTTCCCGTGCCATGCCATAGGCGTGATTCGAGTAGAGAAATCGCTCACGGGGCGGGAATGCGACGAGACCGAATCGGCGGACATACTCGTCGCCCGCGACGAAATCCGGCTCGTCGCCGAGGACGTAGCCGTACCAGCCGTGGGGAATCCCTGCCGAGCAGGTCAGGAGGTGACGGACGGTGATCGAATCGTCCGTGTCCACGCAGACGGTGAGCTTTTGCTCGCCGAGGTATCGATTGATCGGGGCGTCGAGATCGACGAGACCCCGCTCCACGAGCACCATCAACCCGGTGGCGGTGATCGACTTGGAGAGGGATCCGAGCCCGTAGATCGAGTCCGCCGTGGCCTTGATCTTCTTCTCTTTGTCCGCCCAGCCAATCGCTTCCTCCCAGATCATCTTCCCGTCGGCGTAGACCGCCACCGCTAGGGAGGGGAGCTCACCCGAGTCGACCTTCTCCACGATGCCGGATCGAATCTCCGCCAGGCGGGGGGCAAGCGGGTTTGCGTCGCCGCTTTCGGCCTCCGCCACGGCGTGGCATCCGGCTGCGATAGTCACGACCGCTGCGATCAGGAACGAGTATCTCCGGACTGATCCACCGTCCATTGAGGTCATCATGCCCTCCTTCTCATCCTCATCCAACGATCTGGCACCGCTCGAGTTGCAACGATAAACGGGACCGGCAGGATCCACAATCAGTTCGCCGGTGAGCAGGTTCACCGATTCTGCGAATCACCTCGGAGCCCGCCAAGCCCTCAAGAAAGGTGCCAACTGCGGCCGGCCGCGCTAAACTGCCGCTCCTCGATTCGGACGAGAGGAGATAGTCCATGCAGTGGTTACTCACGTTTCACGGTGAAATGCGTTGGCTGGTGATGCTGATCGCCCTCGCGGTGGCAGTCCGCTCGACGGTCGGCTTGCTCGCCGGGTCCACCTTCCGTGGGGCGGATCGGGCTCTGATGACGGTGTTCACGGTCTTGCTCGATCTGAATTTGGTTATGGGCCTGATCCTGCTGTTCTCGCTGCCCGGTGGATTCCCCGCTAACCGGTTGGAGCACGCGGTCACGATGATCCTCGCCATCGCCACGGCGCATTCGTCGGTGATGTGGCGTCGCTCGGATGACTCGAAACGCAAGTTTCGCAATAACCTGATCGTGGTCGTCGTCGTGCTGGCGCTCGTGCTGACGGGCGTGCTCCGCCTTCGGGGGGGATGGATCTTCTGACGGCCGACGCGTAACGGACGTTACGGACAGACTGCGATCGCCTGCGCGAAGCAAGCCAGCAACGACGGCGGCCGCTCCAGACCCACCCCGTCGAGCCCGTACGATCCTTCGCGGTCCAGGCTCCGGGGCACGACGATGTAGTACCGGCTCGCGTCGTCTACCGGCACGGTCCACGATCGCGTCCCGCCGATCCCGCACGGGCTCACCGGAACGTGGCTTGTGAAATCCCCCAGCGTTCCTCCGTACACGGTGTAGTCCTCGCTCTCACCGGTACACGAGGGACCCCAGGTCAGCGTCACTCTCCCGTCGACAGTCTTGGCCAGCCGTAAGCTGGCGTTGCCCTGACCATCAATCGACCCGGCCGGCCCGGCCGCGAGCACTGCCCGGTTGAGAAACGCCACGGCGCGGCCGTTGAAAAAAACAGGAGCGTCGGGGTCGCCCGCCAACAAGTCGGCAAGGCCATCCTGGTTGACGTCGCCCGCAGGAGCGACCGACCAGCCGAGATTTTCCGCCTGAGGGATCGGCGCGTTGGTCCACAGCGGTTCGGGATAGAGACCCGACCACATTCCAAACAGGACATAGACTTTGCCGGGGCCGCTCTCCGGAACGGTGTCAGGCGCCCCCACGCCGAGATCGGCAAAACCATCTGCGTTGATGTCTCCCACGCCGGCGACACCGTGACCGAACTCCCCGCTTCCGACCAGCGTCTGGTCGGGCTCGTCGGCCAGGCCGTCGCTCGATCCAAGGAAGATCCGTACGGCACCGTGGCTTCCGACGGCGACATCGTCGTATCCATCGGCATTGAGATCGCCCGCCCGGGCGAGAGGGTTACCTTGGCCGCAGAGCAAGTCGGGCGGCGCATACGTCCAGGACGGATCGTTGGCAGGTCCGTGAGTCGACCCGGCGTACAGATAAACCTGACCCAGTCCGGTTCCGGACTGCTCTTCACATAGCAGCAAGTCGTCGTAACCGTCGCCGTGGACATCCCCGGCGTAGGCAACTTCGACGCCCAGCCGGCGCGCACCGGTCTCCGTCCAGTCCGGCATGAGCGGCAGACCCATGGAGGAGCCGTGAAACACCAGGACGCGACCCGCTTCGTTGTCAAGACGAGGGAATCCGGCCACGATGTCGTCGTAGCCGTCACCGTTGACGTCGCCGCCCCCGTCGATGCTCGGACCGAGCGCGCCGAACATCAAGCCGGTGTCGTAGTTCCAGGCCCTCACGATCCCCGACGGCGAACCAAAACGCACATGAATCGCGTGCGTGCCATCGCCGAATCCGGAACCCGAGTTGAACAGGATGTCGTCGTAGCCGTCGCCGTCGACATCGCCCGCCGTCCGCACACGAAAACCGAGAGTCGTCCCAGAGTTCGCGCCGATCTCGAACCAGGCGTAGTCGGGAGACAGGCCAGAATCGGAACCGTAATAGACCAACACGGCTCCTTGCTGATTGACCGAGGGACAGCACGGGGTGAAGTAGAAGGGGCCGCCGACGATCGCATCGTCGTACCCGTCGCCGTTGAGGTCTCCGGCGGTCCACACGGAACGACCGAACTGGCCGTAGAAGACCTCGGGCTCGAGCCAGGCCGGGCTAGGATCGAGAGACTGCGCGCCGACCGTGGTGGCCACAGTGAACACGACAACTACGGCCGCCAAACGGTCGAATCGCCCAGAAGGGAGGACCGGTCCGAAGAAAATCACCGCAGCCTCCGTGCCACCTCGGAACATACCACGAAGTTGAGGCGGTGGGTGGACAGTTCGGGATAGACTGCGGTTGCCCGGGCCAAGCAACGGCCCTACCAAATCGACGAACATCGGGGGGTCCGATCGATGAGCCGACGCCTTCTGATTTGCATTCTCTGCGCGGTTTGTTTCGCGCCGGCCGGCGCACAGGACAACGCACCCGCAAGCGAGTCCGACGGGACTTTCTGCGGCCTGACGTTCGGGATCTCACGCGAGGAGGCAGAACAGACTCTGGAGAACAAAGGACTTCCCCTTCTCGAATCCGGACAGACTGGCATCAAGTACGATGCTTCGTCGCTGTTCGATAACGGCGAGTCGGACATTCTCCTGGCGACGAACTGCGGCGTCGATTGCACGGCCCGTTTCTCCCCGATCGACGGTTTACTCTCTACGGTGGTGGTGGATTGCCGTGCACGACCGACAGGAAAGAAGAGCCAAGCTTTCTTCGATTCGCTGCTCGAGGGACTGACGATGGAGATCGGTCCGCCGTCCGATTTCAAAGAACAAAAGAAGGAAGTCACCTACAAGTGGCAAACGGAAACGGCGACAGTCCGACTCCTGCTATTCAAGTGGGAAAAGGGTTGGCGGGTGTCGCTTGTTGCCAATTGGTCGGACGCCAAACCGCTTCTGCTGGCGGGAGTTGGCAATGTGAGCAATCCCCGGATGATTCCCGATTCGAAGGTGGAGCCGGTGTATCCGGAAGAGGCGCGTCTCAAATCGGTCGAGGGCAGCGTCATCCTCGAGGCCGTCGTTCTCAAGGACGGAACGGTGACAGTTGCGGAGATTCTACGATCCACCCGGCCGGGCTTCGGTTTCGAGGAAGCGGCGATAGCGGCCGTGAGTCAGTGGCGTTACGAACCCGCCCTAATGGACGGCCGGCCCGTGGACGTCTACTTCACGATATTCGTAGACTTCAAACTCTCCTAGATATGATCCGCGAGATCGTTTACTTCTTTCGGCACGGCCCGGCCATCTCCCGGGCGCAGAAATCCATGGGGCGTGCGGAGTTTTCGCAGATGCTCGCCGCCCGACTCGACGAGGACGGCTTTGCCGAGCTGCGCAGTGAACTGGTCTGCGACCTTCACGGAGAGATCCTCGAGGTTGGCACGGGGACAGGCACGCTTCTGCGTTATTACGGCGAGGCGGCGCGGGTGACCGCGATCGAACCGGATGACGAGTTCCGCGCCGCGGCGGAGGTGGCGGCCAAGTCCTCACGCGCCGACGTAAGGTGCATTCCCGGCGTCGGGGAGTCGCTTCCATTCGATGACGCGACCTTCGACGCGGTTACGGCTTCGACCGTTCTCTGTAGCGTGGAGTCCGTGTCGAGATCGCTCGAGGAGTTCAAACGGGTGTTGCGGCCCGGTGGATCTCTACGCCTGATCGAACATGTCCGGAGCGATCATGCAATCGCGGGTCCCCTGATGGATCTCCTCAACCCGGTATGGCTCCGCCTCAACAAGGTCGGTTGCAACTGGAACCGGCGGAGCGTGGAGGCCGTCCGAGACGCCGAATTCAGGAACGTCGACGTGAAGCGCTACAAGATATTTTCGCCGGTGGCTCCCGCGGCGTTCCCGGGGGCGTTGATCAAAGCCGAGAAGTAGGAGGTGGCAATGTCAAGCGAGAACTTCCCCTACGCCGATACGGGGCAAGTCTCGAGGGCCGTGGGCGGCCAGTAGCGTGGAACTGGACGACCTGCATCTCATCTCCAACGGCTTCATCAAGGCCAAGGTTGTCTTGGCCGCCGCCGAGTTGGGGCTGTTCGAGATCACCGCGGGCGAGGGCGTCACGGCGGAGGAGGCGGCAGAAAGGCTCGACGGCGAGCCGCGCGGCACGGAGATTCTTCTCGATGCTCTGGTCGCGATCGAGATTCTGGACAAGCGCGACGATCGCTACCGGCTCCGGGCGGAGTTGGAGCCGCTGTTGCGCGAAGACGCCCCATCGCAGACGGTGGCGATGCTGCGTCACCGCAACCGCATGTTCCGAGACTGGTCACGGCTCGAGGACCGCATTCGCGGGCTCGGACCCGCGCCCGGATCGGACCGTGAGCTGTTACACGACCCGCGGGCCAATCGGGATTTCATCCGTGCCATGCTGTCGGCGAGCGGTGAGCTCGCTCCTTCGGTGGTTGACCGGATCGACCTGGCCGGCGTGCGCCGCGTGGCCGATCTCGGCGGCGGCCCCGGCCACTATGCCGCGGAGCTTGCCAGGCGCGGCGAGGCGATCGAGGTCTGGCTGATCGATCTGCCGCTTACGCTCGAGACGGCGTGCGGGTTGGAGTCTCTCGGGCCGAAACACGATCGCGTCCACGCCGTTCCCTGGGACTTCTACGAGGAACCTCAGCCGGCAGACCTCCCCTCTTTCGATCTGGTCTTCCTCTCGCAGGTCATGCACGCCGAGTCGCCCGAGCGCAACCGTGCCTTGCTTCGTACGATCGTGCAACTGCTGGGAAGCGGCGGCCGGCTCGTCATTCACGAGTTTTTCATCGACCCCGATCGGACCTCGCCCGCCGAGGCCGCGCTGTTTGCCGTCAATATGCTCGCGATGACACCCGGCGGTCGCACCTACACCGTGCAGGAGGTCGCGGAATGGGCCCGCGACGCCGGGCTGGAATCGATCGGCTTCGAGCAGGTCGGCGAGCGGAGCGGGTTGGCGACATTTCGGCGGGTCCGTCCGAATTATCGAGGTTGATTAGCGAGGGGCTTGACCTTTCGACGGTGCGCCACCAACTTGACATCGAATAGAGGTGTGCCAATGGAGACCTTCGGGGAAAGACTGAAATCCGAGCGGGAGGACCGCGGGCTGAGCATTCAGGCCGTGGCCGAGATCCTCGGAGTCGATCACGACCGGTTGCAAGCTCTGGAACGAAACGAGTTCGAAACGTTGCCGGACGAAGCCACCATGATGGTCTGTCTCCGCGCGTATGCCGAGTGCCTGGATGTCGATGCCGACCTGATGATCGAGGACTACGCTCAAGAGCGCGAGAAATGTCTGGGCCGGCTCGCGAACGCCATGACGGATCAGGCCGTCGAGACGGCGCCGACTGCGATCCCCGCCGCTGTCGACCGCAGACCGCGATTCCCGCGCTTTCTCGCTGTGGTGGTCCTCGCAACCGTCACGATAGTCGGAGCGTGGTGGATGTTTTTCTCGGGAGACGGGACCACACCGAGGCCCGAGGAGTCGGTCACCACTGCCCCGGTCGAAACCCAATCTACGCCTTCGGAGCACCAGGCCGAGGTCACTCCAACTCCACCGAAGCCGCCCGCGGAACAACCTACTCCCACGACTTCGAAGCCTTCGGGCCTGAGCATCCTCGACTGCGATGTCGGAACCGCCGTGAAGAATCGACAACTCGTCGGCCGCGGCGACCGCTTCACCGAGGGAACGAAGGTGTGGTTCTGGACCCAGGTGCAGGGTGGGAATGCCGGTGACGAGATCGACCACGTCTG
>Ga0255055_10003213_pt1 | contig 11119 bp, 12 predicted proteins | sample JV7_2_27_MG_FD_188633 | JGI IMG/M metagenome (GOLD analysis project Ga0255055, IMG submission 188633) | Seawater microbial communities from Jervis Inlet, British Columbia, Canada - JV7_2_27 | ecosystem: Environmental > Aquatic > Marine > Inlet | place: Canada: British Columbia | collected... | reverse complement strand
CGGCAGTGCGCAGTTGAAGAAGTGGTTGATCTCGCGAAGGTCCACGCCGCCCTCGACCACGATGGTGTCCTTTCCCACGCGCTTGAAGGGTTCCGTCGGGACGTCCGTCTCGTCCACGATCTCTCCGACCAGTTCTTCAAGGATGTCCTCGAGCGTGATCAGGCCGTCCGTCCCTCCGTGCTCGTCCACCACGATCCCCGCGTGGATGCGCCGGGCCTGGAATTCCGGGAGCAACTGACTGAGAGCCACCGTCGCCGGCACGAACAGGGCCTCGCGGGCCAGGCGCCCCAGCTGAACATCCCTTTGTCCGGACAGCAGGGCCTGGTAAGCATCTCGCACGTACAGAATACCGGTGATCTCATCCAGTGATTCCGCGTACACCGGAATCCGGCTGAACCGGACGGTCTGGAGCTCGGACGCGATGTCCGCCAGGCTTCGGTCGGCCCGCCAGGCGAAGATGGCAACCCGCGGCGTCATGACTTCCCATGCCTGCGTCGTGTCGAGCTTGAAGGCCTGCTGGATGATCCTGCGCTCGTGCGGGTCGATCTCTCCGACTTCGTGTCCGATCTCCGTCAGCGTCCTGATCTCAGCCTCCGTGACGGTCGGAATCATGCCCTCGGTTGAGGGCAGGACGGTGCGCGTGAGGGCCTCCAGCGGAACCACGAATACGGACAGGATCTTCGAAAGGCCCAGGAATATCGGCGCGATCGTGAGAGAAATCTTCTCGGCATTCGCGGCAGCGAAGCTCTTGGGGACGATCTCGCCGAAGAACAGTACGAGAAGAGTCATTCCACCGGTTGCGATGCCGACGCCCGCTGAGCCGAACGCTTCCGTCGCGGCGTACGTGGCCACCGAGGCGGCCCCGATGTTCGCGACGTTATTACCGATCAGCAGGGTGATCAGGAGCCGGTCCGGGTTGGACTTGAGCCGAACGAGAGTTCTCGCTCCCCGACGTCCTTCCTTGGCCAGCGCTTGCGCCCGCGTATCGGGAACGGAGAAGAGCGCGATCTCACTCCCGGAGAAGAGCCCCGACAGCGCCAGGAGCAGCGCCAGCACCAGGATCAGGCCCGTCAAGCGATCCTCCCCGCACAACGGCCGACAGGCGTTGAATGACGCGCGGATGACGGAGGTTGATCGTCCATGGCGGGGCTCACGTTCTGACGGACGCGATCAGGTCCGCCACCAGGTCGTCCGCGGTGCGGCCCGCGGCTTCGGCCTCAAAGCCGGGAACGATCCGATGCCGCAGGACGTCCGGAGCGATCGCCTTCACGTCGTCCAGGCTGGGAGCGGGCCGTCCCTGAAGTGCGGCCCTGGCCTTGCAACCCAGTACGAGGTACTGAGAGGCACGGGGACCGGCTCCCCAAGCGACCATCTCGCGCACGAAGGCTGGTGCCCCGGGGTCTTCCGGTCGGGTGCTGCGGGCGAGCCGCACCGCATAATCTACCACCGACGGCGGGGCCGGGACCCGCCGCACGAGCGCCTGGAACTGGCGCAGGCGCTCCCCGTCGATCACCGAGTCGATCGACCGTGAGGCGGCGGATGTCGTGACGGCTGCTACCTCCCTCTCTTCTTCGAACGAAGGGTAGGTGATCCGGAGCTCCAGCATGAAGCGGTCGAGCTGCGCCTCGGGCAGGGGGTAGGTGCCTTCGTGCTCGATCGGGTTTTGCGTTGCGAGAACGAAGAAAGGCGGCTCGATCGAAAACGTGTCGTTGCCGACGGTCACCGAGAGTTCCTGCATGGCTTGAAGAAGCGCGGCCTGGGTCTTGGGGGGTGTCCGATTGATTTCGTCTGCCAGGATGACGTTCGCGAACACGGGGCCTGGCACGAACTGGAAGACTCGGCGCCCGGTCTGGGCATCTTCCTCCAGGACCTCCGTTCCGGTGATGTCGGACGGCATGAGGTCGGGCGTGAACTGGATCCGACTGAACCGGAGCCGCAGCGTTTCCGCCAGCGTCGAGATCAGGGTGGTCTTCGCGAGGCCCGGGACGCCTACCACGAGCGCGTGTCCCCCGGCTACAAGGGCGATCAGGAGCTTCTCGACTACTTCCTTCTGCCCGACGATCCGCCGGGCCACCTGGAGCTCCAGGTCCCTTCGTGCCGCAGCCAGTTCCTGCAACAGCTCGACGTCATTTCCGTTTGCCACCATCCCCGTCTCCCCGCTGCCAGTCATCCAGGTTCGCCTCCGGTGAGCCGGGCCCCGGCCGTTGTCCGCCCCGTCCGTGAGACGGAGGCTAGATAATACCCGGTGCGGGCGTCAAGCGCGCAATCTTGCGGATATTTTTGCAAGCGGGTATAGTCGCGGCGGCCGTAACCGGGAGGCAAGTTGGTGCCGTGGCGTTGAATGACGGGAACCGCCCGGGCGGGACTCTGGCCGACGTTGGACGGTTCGGCGGCCACGGACTCACGCTCGGCATCGCGACGGCGCTGTTCGCCTGGATTGGATCGATCCTGGACGAGCGGTTCCACACGGGACCGCTTTTTGTCCTGCTAGGCACCTTCACCGGCTTCGGGGCGGGCTTCTACAGCATGTACCGGCACCTGGTACTGGACCGTAGCGAGGAGCTTCGCGATGCCGCTGAGGAGCGCGACCCGGATGGACGGTCGGAATGAAGCGTGCCGGGTACCTGTGGGTCTCGCTGGCCCTGGCGGTTGCCGGATCGGTGGCGGCGATCGTCGGAGGACACGCGACGGTGCCGGTAGTGTTCGGCGTGGGAGCGGCCTGGGTCGTCCAGTCAGCGTCCTTCTGGTTCCTGGCGGGCGGCCTGGAGCGCGGCGACCGTATCACGAGGGTGTGGGTCACCGGCATTGCGGGCCGGTTCGGGGCGGGCATCCTTGTGTGGGCGCTGGCGGCACTGGCCGGTGCACCCACGCGGGTGCTGATGATCGCATATGGTATGGCGCTGGTCGTCTTCCTCCTCCTCGAGGCAGGCTGGCTGGCCGTGACGACGACGGACCGCACGCACCGCAGGATATAGATCGGGAACACGGATGATCGCAGGACTGGCAATCACAATGATCGGCCTGGCGTTCGGCGCTCCCCAGGAGCACCCCGCGTCCGAGTCCGACGTACCCCCGACCGTCGAGCAGGCGGCCGAGACGTCTCACGCGGGCGGTTCCCAGGAATCGGGTGGTGAGCACGCCGAGGAGTGGGGCACCGAGACCATGATCCACCACATCGTGGACTCGGAGAGCCTGGAATTCGGTCCGGTCGCGATCAGCCTGGAGCCCCTCAAGATCCCGCCGGTCCGCGTCGGCCGGTTCGAGATCGACCTCTCGCCGACAAAGCACGTCGTGTTTCTGCTACTGGCGAGCCTTCTGACGATTCTCACGGTCGGCCTGGCGGCGAGGAGCGCCCGGCGGACGAACGCGGCCCGCAACGCGCCTCACGGGATACTGAACTTCTTCGAGACATTCTACCTCTACCTGAGGGACGACGTCGCCCTGGCCAACATCGGTCACGGAGGGGAGAGCTTCGTCCCCTACGTGGTCACGCTCTTCTTCTTCATCCTGTACGGAAACCTCCTCGGCCTGGTTCCGTTTGGCGCATCGGCCACAGGAAACATCTCGGTCACCGCCGCACTGGCCATCATTTCTCTCATCGTGATCGAAGTGGCGGGATTCAAGGCGCTGGGCCCGAAGGGATACATGGGGACGATATTCTACATTCCGAAGGGCATCCCGATGTTCATGCAGATCGTGATGCTGATCATCATGACCCCCGTGGAACTCATCGGTAAGATCGCGAAGCCGTTTGCCCTGGCCGTGCGACTGTTTGCCAACATGACCGCGGGCCACTTCGTTATTCTCTCGCTGCTCGGGCTCATCATCGTCTACGGGGGCGTATCCGCCACCGGATTGGCGGCTGTGACGGGCTCGCTGGCGCTCGGACTGTTCGTGATGTTCCTGGAGATCTTCGTGGCGTTCCTCCAGGCGTACATTTTCACCGCCCTTACGGCGGTGTTCATCGGCCTCATTCGGCACGCGCACTGACGCCGGCGTCGGGATGCAGTATTTAACAAGTAGATAACAAGCAGGGATCCGGAAGGTTAACCCGGGAATTCAAGGAGACCCTTGATGTTCAACATGCTCGCTCTTCTCCAGGACACGGCCGGTGTGACCGGCGATGTGGGCGCAGGGCTGGCCATCATCGGCGCAGCCGGCGTGGTCATTGGCGCTGGAATCGGCATCGGCCGGATTGGCGGTCAGATGGCCGACGCCATGGCGCGGCAGCCCGAGGCGGCGGCCCAGATTCAGACGGGCTCGATCATCCTCGCGGCCCTGATCGAGGGCGCAGCTCTGTTCGCGCTCGTGATCGCTGGCTTCATCAAGTAAGACCTCCGCCAGCACGTCGTCGGCATCTCGCCGACGGCGGGTCAGCGGGATCAAAGAAGCAGGACAGGGATGAGAATCTGGCGAATGGCAGGGCCGATGGCGCTGCTTCTCGTGGCCCCGGCACCGCTGTGGGCTGCGGAGGGAGTGCTGTCGATTAACGCCGGCCTCGCGATCTGGACGTGGGTGCTGTTCCTGCTCACGCTCGGGGTCCTCTCGTGGAAGGCCTTCCCGGCCATCGCGAAGGGACTCGAGACGCGGCAGTCGAACATCCAGGCGGCGATCGACTCGGCGCGGGAAGACCGGGCGGAGGCACGGCGGCTGCTCGACGAGCACCAGAGACAACTGGACCAGGCCAGGCGCGAGGCCAAGGACATCCTCCAGCAGGGACGGGAGGCCGGGGAGCGGTTGCGCGAGGAGATCCTTGCACAGACCCGGAAAGACAACGAGGAGATGCTCCAGCGAGCCCGGCGGGACCTGGCTCGCGAGAAGGACGAGCTGCTCGAGTCGGTGCGACGGGAGGCGGTGGATCTCTCGCTGGCGGCGGCGGAGCGGCTCGTACGCGAGACCCTCGACGACGACGCGAACCGACGCCTGGTCCGTGAATACATAGCGGAGATGGAATGAGCCGGGTCGCCGTTGCCCGCAACTACGCGGATACGCTGCTGGCCCTGGCCGACCGCACGGAGGATGCGGAAGCATGGCTCGCGCTCATCGATGAGGTGTCGACCCTATACACGAGGGTGCCCTTGTTCCGCGCGTTCCTGGAGACGCCGCGCGTGTCGCTGGCCGACAAGCGGGACGTGATTCGGAGCGTGTTCGACGAACGCTATCCGGAGTCGTTCGTCCGCTTTCTCCTGGTGGTGCTGGAAAAGCGTCGGCAGGCGCTGCTCCCGGAGATCGAGATCACCGCTCGTGAGCTTCTGAACGAGCGCACGGGTCGGGTTCATGCGGCCGTGACAATGACAGTCGACCCGGACCCCGAGCTCAAGACCGAGATCGAGGCGGCGCTCGGGCGGGTTCTGGGCCGAAGAGTGACGGCCGATTTCAGGCGCGATCCGCGCCTGGTCGGCGGGATGATCGTGCGAGTGAAGGACCGCGTCATGGACGGATCGCTGCGGCGGCAACTGCAGTTGATGCGCCGGACGCTCATCGAGGATGCCGGGTCGGCCGGGCCGACCAGCTGATCGGATAGACACAAGGACGGGACTGGATATGCCGACGTCAGACGCGACGCTCCGCGCGGGCGAGATGAAGAAAGCCCTGCTCGAGCAGATCGATCACTATCAGGAAGACCTGAAGCTCGAGGAGGTCGGCGAGGTTCTCGAGGTGAAGGACGGAGTGGCCCGGATCTGGGGCCTGTCTTCGGCGGTCGCGAACGAGATGCTCGAGATCGAGTCGTCCGAGACCGGCGAGCTGATCACCGCGCTGGCGCTGAACCTCGAAGAGGACAACATCGGCGCCGTGGTCATGGGCGACTACCTGCAGCTCAAGGAAGGAGACTCCGTACGGCGCACGGGCCGAGTGCTCGAAGTGCCGGTGGGTCCGGACTTCCTGGGTCGAGTGGTGGATGCGCTTGGAGAGCCGCGCGACGGCAAGGGCGCGATCAAGTCCGTGACGACGATGAAGGTCGACAGCAAGGCGCCGGGAATCGTCTACCGGCAACCGGTGAAGGAACCGCTACAGACCGGCATCAAGGCCATCGACTCCATGATCCCGATCGGCCGGGGCCAGCGGGAGCTGATCATCGGTGACCGGCGCACCGGCAAAACGGCGATCGCGATCGACACGATCATCAACCAGCGCGGTGGCGACGTCGTGTGCGTCTACGTCGCGATCGGCCAGAAGGCCTCGACCGTGGCTGCCGTGGTGGACCGCCTCGAGCAGGAAGGCGCCATGGATTACACGATCGTCGTGGCGGCGAATGCCTCGGATCCGGCGACCCTGCAGTACATCTCGCCCTACTCGGGCTGCGCGCTGGCCGAGTACTTCATGTACAAGGAGGGTCGGCACACGCTGGTGATCTATGACGACCTGTCGAAGCAGGCGGACGCCTACCGCGAGATCTCGCTCATTCTCAGACGCCCGCCGGGGCGGGAGGCCTTCCCGGGAGACGTGTTCTACCTGCACAGTCGCCTGCTGGAGCGCGCCGCCAAGGTCAGCGAGGACGCGAAGGTCATCGAAGCGCACCCGGACCTCGAAAAACCGGGCGGCTCGCTGACGGCACTGCCCATCATCCAGACGCAGGCCGGTGACGTGTCGGCGTACATCCCGACCAACGTGATCTCGATCACCGACGGGCAGATTTTCCTGGAGAGCGACCTGTTCTACTCGGGAGTCCGGCCGGCGGTGAACGCGGGCATCTCGGTATCTCGGGTCGGTGGCTCGGCGCAGATCAAGGCGATGAAGAAAGTCGCCGGCAGCCTGCGACTCGACCTGGCCCAGTTCCGCGAGCTCGAGGCGTTCTCCCAGTTCGGGTCCGACCTCGATCCGGCGACGCAGCGCCAGCTTGCCCGGGGCGAGCGCACCGTCGAGGTGTTGAAGCAGGGTCAGTACGCACCGCTGGCGGTGGAAGACCAGGTGATGGCGATCTTCGCCGTCACACAGGGCTACCTGGACGATCTGGACGCCTCCGAGATCCGGAGCTGGGAGGAGAGCTTCCGGGAGTATATGCGCTCCGCTCACCCTGAAGTGGGTGAGGCGATTCGGGGAGAAAAGGTGATCAGCGACGAGACGGACCGGAGACTCCGCGACGCGATCGAGGCGCACAAGCGCTTGTTCCGCACGGCGGCGCCGGAAGAGCCGATCGCGGATGCTGGCTGATTCGGGCGGGACCCACGCAAGACATCGGGTGAACGGGTAGATGGCGAAGGCCAGAGACATCGGGCGACGGATGAATTCCGTCGAGAGCACGCGCAAGATCACTCGCACCATGGAAATGGTTGCGACATCGAAGCTGCGCCGTGCACAGATGCGAGTGCGCCAGGCTCGGCCGTTCGCGGATCGTCTGACCTCGGTCGTGGAGAACCTCGTCACCCCCGAGCTGGCGGACCTGGAGCCATTGCTCCGGCAGCCTGACCGCATCCGTCGGGCAGCCGTCGTCCTGGTGACGAGCAACCGGGGGCTATGCGGGGCTTTCAATGTCAATCTGATCCGCAAGGCGCGCGAGCTGCTGGCCGAACTCAAGGCCTCCGATGTCGAGACGGAGTTTCACGTCATCGGTAAGAAGGGCATCAGCTACTTCCGGTTCCGCAGCGTGGCCATGGCGAGCATGCACACGGATATCGATGACAATGCGACGCCGGAGAAGGCGCGTGCCCTCATCGATCCGCTGGCGGAGCGGTTCGTCAGCGAAGAGCTCGACGCAGTGTATGTCGTGCATGCGGAGTTTCGGAGCGTGATGAGCACGCCGCCCATCACGCGGCGGCTTCTCCCGGTATACGTGCCGCAGGAGCGGCCGACCCGGGAACCCTACTACATCCTTGACCCGTCGGCGGACGTGATCCTGGCGAAACTGCTTCCCCTCCACCTGGTGAGCTCGATGTACCGGGCGCTGGTGGAGAACGCAGCGGCCGAGCAGGGAGCGCGGCGCACGGCAATGAAGAGCGCGACCGACAACGCGGACGACTTCCTCACGACTCTCCGCAGGCAGTTCAACCGTGCCCGGCAGCAGGAGATCACCAGTCAGCTGGCTGAGATCATCGGCGGGGCCGAGGCGCTGAAGGGATAGCAATGGCAGAGGATATGCAGTCAATCGGCAAGGTGGTACAGGTCATCGGTCCGGTGCTCGACGTGCAGTTCGACCCGGAGCACCTTCCCGAGATCTACAATGCGGTGGAGCTGGAGTGGACAGGGGACGAGGGCGAAGCCCACCGACTGGTGTGCGAGGTGGCGCAGCATATCGGGCGCCACCAGGTCCGGGCCATCGCCATGGATTCGACAGACGGTGTCCAGCGTGGAATGGACGTTCGTGACACGGGCCAGGCGATCTCGGTGCCGGTGGGCGAGGCTGCCCTGGGCCGCATTCTCAACGTGCTCGGCGAGCCGGTGGACGAGGCGGGGCCGGTTGAGGCCGCGGAGCGCTGGCCGATCCACCGCGAGGCGCCGAAGTTCGTGGACCTCGAGCCGAAGACGGAGATTTTCGAGACGGGGATCAAGGTCATCGATCTGATCTGCCCCTATGTGAAGGGCGGTAAGACCGGTTTGTTCGGCGGAGCCGGGGTAGGCAAGACCGTCATCATCATGGAGTTGATCAACAACATCGCGCAGGAGCACGGTGGCAAGTCCGTGTTCTGCGGTGTGGGCGAGCGTACGCGTGAGGGCAACGACCTGTGGCTCGAGATGTCCGAGTCCGGAGTCCTCGCATCGACGGCTCTGATCTACGGGCAAATGAACGAGCCGCCGGGCGCGCGGCTTCGCGTCGGCCTGGCCGGTCTTACGGTCGCCGAGTATTTCCGGGACGTCGAGAAGCAGGACGTTCTGCTTTTCATCGACAATATTTTCCGCTTCAGTCAGGCCGGTTCCGAAGTGTCGGCCCTGCTTGGCCGCATGCCGAGTGCCGTGGGCTACCAGCCGACCCTGGCCAGCGAGATGGGAGAGCTGCAGGAGCGGATCACGTCGACTCGGGCCGGCTCGATCACCTCGGTGCAGGCGATCTACGTACCGGCGGACGACCTGACGGACCCGGCCCCCGCGGCCGCGTTCACGCACCTCGATTCGACGACGGTACTGTCGCGGCAGATAGCGGAGCTCGGCATCTACCCCGCGGTAGACCCGCTCGAGTCGAGCAGCCGGATCCTCGATGCCCAGTACCTTGGCGACCGCCACTATGACGCGGCCACCCGGGTGCAGGAGACCCTGCAGCGCTACAAGGACCTGCAGGACATCATCGCGATTCTCGGCATGGACGAGTTGAGCGAGGAGGACAAGGTCGTTGTCGGGCGTGCGCGGCGGATTCAGCGCTTCCTTTCGCAGCCGTTCTTCGTGGCCGAGCAATTCACCGGTTTCCCCGGCAAGTACGTTCCGCTGGAGAAGACCATCGAGTCGTTCGAGGCGGTCGTGGCGGGCGAGTTCGACCACCTGCCGGAACAGGCTTTCTACATGGTGGGTGACATCGAGGAGGCTGAGGCGAAGGCGAAGGAGCTCGAGGGCTGAGGCAAGGGGGGCAGGGACCGATGGAGGACACGTCGCGAAAACTCAGAGTTACCGTGATCTCGCCCACCCAGGTGGGCTTCGAGGGCACGGGCGATAGTATCGTCGTGCCGGCGCACGACGGTCTCATGGGCATCCTGTATGGGCACGCTCCCATGATGACCCTTCTGGGTTCGGGCGACGTCACGGTGACCGATGGGTCCACGGTGCATCGCATCGCGGTTTCCGGCGGGTTTCTGCAGGTTGTCGACAACGAGGTCTCGGTGCTCGCCGAACAGGTGGGGGAGCCCTCGTCGCACGGAAGCGGCACGGAGGATGCAGGCTGATCCTGTCGTGATATGACCGAACGGGTTCGAATTAAGCAGCTCAGGAGGGCTGATATGAGACGCTTGGCCATGAACGGGGTCCGTGCGGCGGCCATTTCCGCGGTCGCGCTACTCTCGCAAGTCGCAACGGGCGCGGCACAAGTCTACGACATGCCGCAGTTCATTACGCCGTACGACGAGACCGGAGTCGGCGTCTACATGGTGTTCGTCAACGGGATCGAGGACGTCGGCGGCATGGCCACGTTCCGCAAATCCGGAGATGTGAATCTCGGCTTCCGCGGATCTGTCAACGATATCAGCGGAGGAGACATAGCCCTGAACGGCGGCCTCGACGTGTACAAGCAGTTCGTAAGCGTCTCGGAGTCGTTTCCGCTCGACGTAGCGTGGGTGAGCGGTATCGGTCTCGGCTGGGTGACAGGCACCGGTGAGGGAGGTTTCGGCATCCTGAGGGTGCCGGCAGGCGTATCGCTGGCCCGCCAGTTCCAGTCCGAGGACGGAAAGTGGGCACTGACGCCGTACGCTTCACCGCGATTGGCCCTGGACATAGGCCTCAGTGGCCCCGACACGAAGGTGCATTTCGACGTCGATTTCGGCCTCGAAATGCAGTTCTCGCAGGCCTGGTTGCTGAGGTTCGGTCTGACCGTCGGCCACACCGAGGCGCTGGGCTTCGGAATCGTGTTCTGAGGCCGCGAGAGCCGTTGACGAACAGCGGGACGACAGGATATGTTATCTGGCCCGCCTCGAAAGGGGCGGGCTGCTTTTTGACAAATTGGGGTGAGAGGTTGTTGTGGAGTGCCGAGAGGGCGTAGTGAGGCGAGTTCTTTCTACGGATAAGTAGAAGGGATCAAGCAATAAGGGCGCGGGGTGGATGCCTGGGCACAGGACGGCGATGAAGGACGTGGCAAGCTGCGAAAAGCCACGGGGAGCTGCAAGCGAGCGTTGATCCGTGGGTATCCGAATGGGGGAACCCGGCTGGGGTGATGCCCAGTCATCGTGTGGCTGAATACATAGGCCGTGCGAAGCGAACCCGGGGAACTGAAACATCTAAGTACCCGGAGGAAGAGAAAACAACATGTGATTCCCTGAGTAGCGGCGAGCGAAAGGGGAAGAGCCCAAACTGCGTGGGCGTGACAGGCTGCAGCCGTTGTCCACGCGGGGTAGTAGGGCAGAGTCGGAGGGGCCTGCAGGTCCTTCGGATGGTGGGTTTGAGCGAGCTGAAGCGCGTTGGAAAGCGCCGCCATAGAGGGTGAGAGCCCCGTAGGCGAAGTTCGGCCGACCGTCTGGGCTTTGTACCTGAGTAGGCCGGGACACGA
>Ga0255055_10003212_pt1 | contig 11119 bp, 8 predicted proteins | sample JV7_2_27_MG_FD_188633 | JGI IMG/M metagenome (GOLD analysis project Ga0255055, IMG submission 188633) | Seawater microbial communities from Jervis Inlet, British Columbia, Canada - JV7_2_27 | ecosystem: Environmental > Aquatic > Marine > Inlet | place: Canada: British Columbia | collected... | reverse complement strand
TTGCATCTTCTGTGTTAGGATTTGTAAGAAATCTTGGGTAGTTTGAGGAAGAAATCGCAACTCTTATTTTATGACCTTCATTCCATACGTATGATGTGCTCCATAGATCAACTTCAATCTCGTAAATTTCTCCAGGATCCATAAACTCCCAATGATCAAAACCATTACGATTCCTCATACGCAAGATCCCATCGCAAATAAGCATGGAATCACCATTTGGATATACATCAGTAAGTTTTACTGTAAAATCAGTATCCGGACAATTTGACGAAACATAGAGTCTTGCTTTTATTCGTCCTGTTGCCTCATATGGTTCTGTTAATATATCACTAGTGAATAATAAAACATCAGCTCTATTTTCAATTGATCTCTGATCGTATGGTCCTGCCAATGTTGGAGCAAATGGATATAAATTTGTTCCTCCTCTTGTAGGTACTGGATTTGTTGGATCATAAGTATATGTGATGGGGCTATAGCTTCCTGGACTATCTAATGATAAAACCTTATTTTCATGGAAGTACCATTCATCTGCAATATACTCGGGGGGCCAATCCTGTGTATATCGCCAGTAATTCGCCATAGCACTACTGTTTCTTACATCTCCCATCACATAATACACAACATTCGGTCTGTTTTCAAAATCATTATTTTCCTCAAGGATATATTGTTCAAGAATTTCATCCCAATATTCTGCTGAAAATGTGTCCTTTGCATTTTCAGGATATATTAGTTCACCTTGCAGTCTCTCCCCAAATAATGCATGTGTCCAAGGACCAACAATGAGCTTTGACTTTCCAGTAGCTCCTGGTCCACCATCATACTGATAACCTATAAATCCATCAAGAAGTCCTTGAGCAAAACAATCGTACCATCCACCCAGGTGAACTGCAGGAACATTTACATCCTGCCAGTTATCCTCAAGAGTAACATTTGTCCATTGTTCAAGTGTATAGTTTTCAGCAGCCCATAATTCTGACAAAATATATGAACTACCTTGGTTTTCAAGCCACATTTCAATCATGTTTTTTCTAAACTGTCCACCAGGGTAAATTGTAGAATAAAGATTTGGGGTTGCTGCACCAATATATTGGCATTTTAATGGGGAGGGATTTGCACCTGCCATAAAATATTGAACAATACCGGTAGCAGAACCCCCGATTGTTGCTACTTTTCCATTAGACCAATTTTGATCTGCAATCCAATCCAAGGTGTCTGGTCCATCAGTATGTGCGTCACTAAACATTGAATCTATTCCTTCTGATTGAAAACGTCCTCTACAATCTTGAACAATGGATGGCCAACCTGCATCTGCCCATCCTCCCATACCTGAACCATTCTTGTTATAAGGTGTTCTAACAAGTATTGCCCCATGCGGTGGAGATCCACCATCAGGTAAATAAACATCAGTTGCTAAGTGGATTCCATCCCTCATTTCAACCATGAACGTTTCTTTTGTGAAAAGTGGTTCTGGATCTTGCAGTATTATATTATCAAGAATATTTGAATATCGATTCTTATCAATAGAGTTCTTAATGGACTGCCCAGTACCATAGGTTGCTAGACTTGTTCCAATTAAAAGCATCACAATTCCTAAAATTACAATTTTTCTTAATTTTCCATTAACCATTTATTAGCTCCCCCATATCAACAATTAATCGAGGTCTTTATAAATTTGTTGAAAATATCATCGACAATTGACTAAAAAATGTAAATTTATACAAAATTAAATAGAAATAACAAGAGAATTTTTTATTTTATTATTGTCCTAACCGTTGAAGTATATGCTGCAGTATTGGAAACATATTTGGATAATTCTGTTGGAAATTAATAAATGGATTATTGACAATTTGTTTACTTCTTGGTGTTTTAAGATATATTGGTATTTCACAGAATTCTGATGGAATGTTTGAGTTAATTACTTTAATAGTACCTGTGAACTCTTTATTTTCATCTGTTGGTGCAGTAAAGTCTACTGTGACTGTTTGCCATCCTTGTGCGGGTGTTAGATTTGTACCACTTGCTGGATTAGATGTCCATCCTGATCCCCATTCAGGGTATTCTGCAACCTCCCAATCTATTTCTGTTCCATCATCACCACAGTTTGATACTTCAAATGTACCACTCATTGATTCACCAGGTGGTATACCAGTCCAACTAAGATCACCCTGGCAGCAGAGTTTTGGAATTGGAATTTCACCAGATAGTGACATATCATCATAGTAAATTTCTGATGCACCTGATGCAAATAGATCAACTGCATCTATTTTGAGATATCCATCATATCCTCCATCCCATCCTGCTGTCCATTCTCTTTCAACTAGCAAATCATCATCATAATATAATTGGAACCAATCAGAAACAAGATCAATTTCCACTCGTATTTCGATCCATTGATCTGTTTTTAAAATTAGACTATTACCATCATTTTCTGACTCAACTATTTGATTATCTGCATCAAATCTTAATACAAACTGCCATTTGTTATTTGCACCTGCTCCATCTTCATAATCACTTAATACCATAAAGTAGGAATTACCAACAAAATCACTTGGGACATATACCCATGCAGTGAAGGTCCATTGCCCTAAGGTATAACCAAAAAACTCGTGTATCAGATCAGTATCATAAGCTACTTCAACTGAAAGTGGAGAACTAAGTGCTAGATCATCGACTACATATGCACCAAATGCTGGATCATTATCCCAGCCTTTCCATCCACCATCATCAGGTGTCCCGTCTAAAAATTGTCCAAGAGAATAAGAGTCAAAATTTTCTGTCCAACTTCTATCTCCAATTGATGAAATATGTTTTCTAGATAACGATATGTTTGTTTGACTTGTTGCACTTATTGATACACTAGCTCCAATTAGAACAAATGCTAGCCCTAACATCAAACATTTTCTATAGATCTTCATATTTTTTCTACCTCCCTATTTCAAATAAACACTATTATGTATAGAATTTTTAAATTTAAATATTACCATAAGAATTATAGTTAAAATAAAAAAATTGATTTTAAATTATATTATAAAATAGTTTTAAAACGAAAAAAAAGATAATTCTATAAATATGATAAAAAAAAAATTGAAAGAGATGGACTAATTTATAGTCCAATGAGTAGCCTTAATACTGGAAATGTGTTTGGAAATCGCTCTAATAGTCTCTGCAACAGAAATGATACTGTTTTATCTCTGGGCATAGTTACTTGAAACGTGCTTGCTGTGCTAGTTTTTCCAGTAGAATCTTCAGCATATGCAGTAATTGTATATTTTCCACTTGAAGTCCAGGTATGTGGAACAGTTACATCTGTTCCAGATGGATTAAAACCAGTTTCATCAGTGTTACCATCATCCCAATCAATGTAATATTTTACATTGTCACCATCTAGGTCAACTGAATTAAATCTATAATCATAAGATGTTCCAGGATCACCACTAATAGGCCCATCAATATCTGGAGCATTAGGAGGATTTGTTGGTTCTAACTCAGTTGTGAAATGCCAGATTGGACCATCTGCGGTCAAACCTAGACTATCCTCAGAGATAACCTGCCAATAATAAACTGTGTCTAATTCCATAGTAACAGGATCATATGCATTCTGCATTAAGTCCTCTGCTTCCAATGGAGGAGGATTAGTTGTACCAAAGTATAGATCATACCTAACTGTATCACCAGGATTTGGATCCCCACCAGTCCATCTTAAAAATTCATCAATTTCAACATCAACTGCTCCATCCTCAGGCTCTGGATTACTTGGTGTAAATGGAGGAGCGTTTTCCTCTGTTGTAAAACTCCATATCGATCCAATTGTTGAATATTGATATTCATCCCATGCAACTATTTGCCAATAATATTCATTATTAAAATCAAGTACTCCTGGGGGATCATAGGTAGTTATTGTTTGATTACTTACAACCTTTGGAGGAGGACTTGTTGTCCCAAAATATACGTCATATGTAATATCATCTCCGTCGGGATCACTACAAGTCCAACTGACATCAGTAGTTATATAAGCATCTATTTCCTCATCATATGGATCAGGATTACTTGGATTGTTAGGTGGATCGTTTCCTCTAGTTGTAAAACTCCATATAGGGCCAGTTGTTGACCCATCCATAGAATCTTTTGCAACTATTTTCCAATAATATGTGGTAACCAAATCTAGAGAACCTGGATTATATGTTCTCCCTACAATTCCAGATGCAAAAAGTGGTGGATTAGAACTTTCACCAAAATAGACTTCGTAAGATAAGACGTCGAAATCAGGATCTTTACACTTCCAGCTAAGATCAGTATCGGTATCAATATCAGTATCACCATCAACAGGATCAGGATTACTTGGAGTATTTGGAGGATCATTATCACCAACTCTGTATCCTGTCACATCATCAGCATAATCATCGTTGTCCTCATTAAAAACTGCTCCAATGACCATAATATTCCCATAGGTTATACTGCTAAAATCATCCCCATAACCGTTATCATAATCATGTCCATCCCATGTAATAGAATCTGTCCAGGTACCTCCAGCTGAAACTGTTATATCTTCATTAAATGCATAGTCTAAAAATGGAAATTTGTAAGGTATACCATCATTATTATTCCAGCCCATAGAAGTCGTAAGTTCAGTTACATAAACATGAAGATGACCGTTATATTGGCTTTCTTCACTGTTATCAACAGATACTTCAATATACATCTCAGCATCTCCATTCCATGTTACATCCAGGTCTATATCAACATCTGCAACTTCTCTTTCAGCACAATCTTCAATACTTGTATTATATGCAGCCTGTGCAGATGGGACACTACCCGCACCAACATTTTTTTTGTAATCTCCATCGAAATAAACAGTTGGATATCCAGTTAATCCTAATTCAGTAACAGCTCTTTGTTCTGCATTAGTATTTACATCACACACAAGGGAGATATAATAAAATGGATGCCATTGTCCGGCATATATGTTACCTAAAGCCCCGTCTGCAAAAACACAATATTGACACCAGGTCGCAGTGCCAAATTCTCCAAGAATAGTGTGAGAATATTCAATACCTCTATCTCCCACACCTCTATCTTCAATTACATCTAGTTCAAGTTTATCATTGTCATTATTTATTGCAACTGCTCCAAATCCACTAAGGATTAAAATTCCTATTACCACAAATGGTAAAATTTTTCTCATATTTACCTCCACCTGAAAATTTTCTAATATATAATAATAATTTTTATTTATTAAATTTTTCGGCTTAAAATAATATTTATTATAATAAGATTGTAATATAATAGTCTAACTTGAATCTTACCTTAAAGTAGATATATAAAAAGAAAAAAAAGAGAGACGGGTTTATTGTGCTTTTATAAGCTCAAAAGACACCTTAACAAAGGAAATAGATTAGGATGATTCTCTAGCCAGTTTAGAAACAGTGCATTCATTGTTTTATCTTTGGGCATTGTAACTGTTAGTGGATCAGACCAGACGCTCTCTTCACCCAAAACATCCATAGCTTTTACTTTTACTTGATAACTACCTTTTTGGACCCACCAATGATCTTCCACTACGTCTTCACCTGACGAAACTGGTCCAAGCCAATCTGAGTATTGACCATCACCCCAGTCAAACATTAAATAAACTTGGTCTCCATCAGGGTCTACAGCAGACGATTTATAGTCTCTTCTTCTACCTACTGGTACCTCAGTTTCTCCATCGGGTCTTGCTGGTTTATTCGGTGGATCATTACCCCAACGTACTTTTATTAACCATGCATCATAACCGCTTGCTGTACCATAAGACAATGTTTCACCAGCAACCAAATAGTCACCACTAGAGGTTTGAAATACAGAATGCCCTTGATCACCTTGAGCTCCTCCGATTGTCTTTGTCCATAAAACGGTACCACTACTGTCTGTTTTGATTAAATAAACATCTTCATTTCCCGCACCAAAAGACGTTGTATAACCAACTACAATATAGCTACCATCACTCGTCTCTTGAACTTCTTCACCTCTATCACTACCAGCTCCTCCAAATGTTAAGTCCCAATCTTTTATCCCAACGGAGTCGGTCTTTATCAACCAAACATCTTGTCCACCTTCACCATAAGATAATGTTGTCCCAGTTATAATATATCCATCATCGCTTGTTTCTTGAACCGAACTAGCCCAGTCACCTTCTAATCCGCCATATTTTCGGTTCCATTCCTCAGTTCCATCCATATCAGTCTTAATCAACCATACCTCGTTGTTACTACCAGTGGTATCAGTTGATCCTGCAATGATATAACCTAAATCTGAAGTTTGCTTGACACAATAACCAATACTTGAACCTGCTCCTCCAAAGGTTTTTGTCCAAGTTGCTTTACCATCAGAACCAGTTTTAATTAAATAGACATCTCGACTCGTAGTATCGGAATCAGTAAAACCAACTACTATGAATCCACCTTCACTTGTCTGTTGAATTGAAAAAGCTTCGTCAATTTCTTCGCCTCCATGTGTAGCAGACCAAGAATAATCTCCAATTGCATTAGTCTTTAAAAGATAGACCTCTCCATTATTGTCACCATAATAATAGATATATCCCGCAACAATGAAGCCCCCATCAGATGTTTCTTGAACTGAATAACCATATTCAGCATCTGATCCTCCATGGTTCTTTTCCCATTCAACATTACCATCTGCATCAGTCTTTACCAAATACACATCCGCATATGTGGCGCCAATTGGTGTGGTAGCACCACAAAAGATATAACCTCCATCGCTTGTCTCTTGAACTGAATAACCATTGTCATAATAGTCTCCTCCATATGTTTTATTCCATACCTCGGGAGGAGTAACCTCTGAAAAAACAGTTTCATTATTTACGATCTTAATTCTTTCATTACTTAAGTTTCCGGCCACAGAAAGTGTAGTAGCAAATATCATCAGCATACATACTAAGATTCCTATCATTTTCGTTCTCATTTTTTACCTCCCCAAAGAAGTATTAAATATGTATATATACGAACCAATACATTAATTTAACGCATGTTAATTAGTTGTTTACAACATATATATATTAATCTTTATTAGAAATATATAAATCTTTTGCTCCTTTCATTAGAAATTAAGGTAGAATTGTATCTTAATTTTTCCCTTTTTTCTCCTTATCCTGAAGTGAATTAAATCATAAGATTGTTATTTTCTATTGGGTAAGCAAAATATGCAATTAACTATTAAAGAATCAAAGAAGCGTATTGAAATCCTTATTGAAGGGGAGAAATACGAAATTGATTCACTTGTATCAAAACTAAATACCAAAAAATTTTGTAGTAACACTTTGAACCCTTCTTTGCCATGTGTTCGGGTTTGTGCTTACCCAACTCCTCCTTTGATAGGAATTAGAGCGAAGAGGGAATTAGTCCCTCTTATTCTCTAAATAGGTGAGTATATGGAAATTAAACCTTTGGAACAGTTTAAACCACAACCACAATACCAACAACCTGAACCTGAACCATCTACAGTTGAAGTTGTCATTGGAAATATCTTAAAAGGTGTTGTTTGCGTATTTTTAATTTGCATTTGTTTTTTCATTGTGGTAGTTGTTGTCTCGACATTAAGCGGACAAGATGCTGTTCCTTTTGAAACTTATTCTCAAGATTTTTCAATCTCAAATCCAACGATGTCACAAGTTGTTTACACGTCAAATCCGCTATTATCGGGGATAGTTGTTCAAAAGTATAATTCATCAAATAGCACATGGGCTGGTGTTCCTGATAGTGATTGGTCTTATGATAGTTCGTGGGGTTCCATAACAATCAATGGTAGTATTTTAGCGTGGGACATAACTCAATTACGAGTGTCAGCAAATACGGATTACAGCGAGTCTCCACATTTGTCTGTATTCACGGCACTGGCAGTTTCACTTTTGGTGCTCGCAATGGGTGGAATTTTCGGGATTATTGTTTGGAATAAACGCAAGAGGCAATATTAAATTTGTTTGCTCTAAAAGTACCTTTGATTCCTTATTTCGTCAAAGTATGATAATTCTTAACATATGTTTTATATAGTATTATTCAGATAAGAAAATGAAAAGAGGGAGGTAAAAAATATGAAAAAAATGTTGAAGACAGCAGTTGTTTTGCTTATATCTAGTGTAATGGTTTTTTCATCTGTTGCAGTTGCAAATACTGAAACTATGAATGATTGTAATCCAATTATTGATATTGAGAAGGAAGTATGGGATGAAAAAAATGGTATTTGGGTTGGTGCTGACACTGAGGATAGAGCTTTTGAGGTTGCAAAATGTAGTGAAATAGTTTTTAGGATAACTATATCAAACACAGGAGATTGCCCAATATACCTATTTATGCTTTGGGATATAATGCATATCGGTTTAAAATACGTAAGTGCAGATCCACCACCTGATGAAGAGTTTTATGAAGATGAATGGTTCAATATGCAATGGTATCTCTCTTATATATATCCAGGAGAAGAATTACTATTTTACATAACAGCGCATGTTGAGGGAGAAGAATGTACCTATAGTGTCAACATGGCAGATGCTGGTGGTTGGTGTCAGCATGAAATACCTGTTCTTGATGAAGATGATTGTTGGATTCATTCAATGAAAAAAAGTACATCCTATGACAATCCACTATTGAACTTGTTCCAAAATCATCTAAATTTGTTCCCATTACTACAAAAAATACTAATCTCATTGAGAATTAGAAGTATTGGAATAGGTCAAAAACTAACATTGTATTTATTTAATAGTATAAACATTAAATTATAGATAAAAGGGAGGAATAGATGTATGAAACAAATATTGATTTTTATCATTATTGGGTTTTTTATTCTAAATGCATTTAATGGAGCTGCTATTTCTTTTAAAGAAGATATAACTGACCAAACTCAAGTTACCATATTAAATAGGAATAATCCTGAGCCATTAAGGGATGAAGTTGATCAGATTCAAACAAAATATGATGTTCCAATGGGTTTAGGGTGGTGGTATGGCTATAATGTTGTTTCCGTTGCACAAACCTTTATTCCTAGGAAAAATATTATGACTAGAGTTTTTTTGTATGTTGCGCGATATGGAACTCCAAATACATTCGAATTTGCAATTCGAGAAGAATTGGAAGGGGTAAATTTAGCTACAGTGAATAAGGCTCCAAGTCAAATTCCTGGTTATAGTGATCCTCCACAATGGATTGAATTTGATTTCACGGATGTTCCTATAGACTATGGAGAACAATATTATTTTGTATGTACCTCACAACCAAAAACCAATACTTTTTATATAGTCTGGTTAGGTTTTGAAACTCCCTATACTGATGGAACTAGTTTTGCCATAATAGATGGTGGGTGGGTGGAAGATCCAAATGCTGATTTTTCTTTCAAAACATATGGAGAGGGTGATTCACCGAATAAACCTAGTACACCTATGGGTCCAGTTAATGGAGCAGTAGGAACATCATATACTTATTCATCCTTTACAAGTGACCCAGATGGTGATGATATTTATTACTTGTTTGATTGGGGTGATGGAACAGATAGTGGTTGGATTGGACCTTATAACACAGGTGATACAGGGAGTACTAGTCATAAATGGACTTCACGAGGAACCTATAAAATCAAGGTGAAAGCAAAAGATACATATAATGCTGAGAGTGTATGGTCAGATCCACTAAGTGTAACTATTCCAAGAAATAAAGAAATAAATAATAGGTTATTTTCAAGAATTATTGGACAATTTCCATTATTACAAAAACTAATAAGACAATAATGATTTGGACTATAAAAAAAATATTAGTCCACTTCCTCTTATTCTTTCTTCCGAAGTATAACATTTCTTAACATATGTTTTATATAGTATTATTCAGATAAGAAATTGTATAAGAGGGAGGAATAATATGAATAAAACCGTCCTTGTAATAGGGATAATATTCTTGTTAGTTGGAGTAAGTGTGATACCATCAACTGTTGGAATTATAGATAAAAAGTCAACTGTAAGAACTCTTATTTATAATGGTTATATCCAAGATTTAATAGACAATGCATCAGATGGAAATACAATAAATATCCCCAGTGGTACTTATTATGAGAACATAATCATTGATAAATCAATTAATCTTATTGGAGAAGACAAAGATACTACGATTATTGATGGAGAAAGAAAAGGGCATGTTGTTCAAATTAAAAAAGATGGAGTAACTATCAGCGGTTTTACAATCCAAAGAAGCGATAGTTGGGGAAGTCAACATTCAGGTTTACGAATTGAATCTGATAACAATTTAATACAGAATAATAATATTATTCGAAATGGTCATGGTATTTTATTAGATGGATTCACAAATAGTATTGAAATATATAATAATATAATCAGGTATAACAATATAAAACTCAATAAAGTTGGAATTACTCTATCTGATGGATGTTCTAACAATATCATTTATAAAAATAATATTAACAATAATAGTTATCATGGTATTGATATTGATAATATGGGGGGACCTGCTCCTTGTAATAACATAATTTCTAACAACAATATTAATTATAATGGCAACTCGGAAGGTGTTGGTACAGGCATATATACTCACCGTGCTGGGCCTAATCAAATTGTTCATAATAATATAAAATATAATGCATATGGTCTTCACTTATTTCTTACAAATGGTCTAAAAATAAAATATAATAACATTATTGGAAATGACATTGATGCTGATTTTTTTGCATGTATCTATCAGAGATGGGGCCGTAATTATTGGAATGAACCAATGAGTGCACCAAAGAAAATCCATGGTATAATGATTATTAGATGGCCAGGTTATTATAAGGAATTACCTTGCTTTAATATTGATTGGTTACCTGCTAAAAAACCGTATGATATTACTACTACACATGGTTGTGGTATAGAATGAAGAAATTATTGGTAGTTGGAATAATCATCTTGTTTATTGCTGTAGCTGTTGCTCCTAGTATAAATGCCAATGTTAGCAGAACACCAGTTAAGAGTAAACTTGTTGAAACTGCGGTAAGGATTCATAACTCCAGGGGAATAACCCCATATACACTCAAACTAACTGAGAAAGAATCAAATGAAGTTGATAGAATATTTGATAATCTGAAGATATGTTTAGAT